>Ga0209608_1000472_pt1 | contig 40266 bp, 27 predicted proteins | sample AD_UKC130_MetaG_FD_184428 | JGI IMG/M metagenome (GOLD analysis project Ga0209608, IMG submission 184428) | Active sludge microbial communities of municipal wastewater-treating anaerobic digesters from Canada - AD_UKC130_MetaG (SPAdes) (version 2) | ecosystem: Engineered > Bioreactor > Anaerobic...
GTTCCTGCAGCTCGCGGGCGACCCGGCGCTCGCGATCAAAGAACTGGCCGAGAAGATCGACGCGTCGCTGATCGTTGTCGGCACGCGTGATCGCGGCATCGGCGAGTCGATTCGCGAGTTCTTCACGGGATCGGTGGCGGCACGCCTCGCGCACCGCCAGCGCCGCCCTGTCTTGGTGGTCCCGCGCGATTACGCGACTGAAGACGAGAAGGCGCGCGCGGCGGCCGAACGCTAACGAGCCCGTGGCGGCTGATCGGCCTGGCGGACGCCGAGCCGGTCAGCCGCCGATCTTTGCGTGCAGCGATGCGGCTGCGGCATCCAAGTGCGCGATAAACGTGTCGACGGTCACGGCGTCGAGCGCGCCCCCGCGGGCGACGTGTGTGCGCAGTTCGACGCGAACGCGGGCCCGAAATTCGTTCAGCGCGGTGTCGGCACGGTGGAGCTGTGCACGCGCTGCGGCACGCGGCTCGTCACTTGGGCGTGCGGATGCGGCCGTGGTTTCGCCCGCCTCCCGCGCTGCCGCGGCGAGGTCGGCGTGGAGGCTGCGCATTGCGTCTTTGACGCCCGCCCGCACCTCGTCGGCGATGAGTCGCACCGAGTCGGTGATCCCGGCCTCGATGCCGGCCATGTCGCCAGCGCGCGCGAGCACCTCGGCCCGGCCCGCCTCGGTAATCGCGTAGACGGTCTTTCGGCCCTCGATCGCCTTGGTGACAAGCCCTTCCTCTTCGAGCTTGGCGAGGCGCGGGTAGATCGTGCCGGCGCTCGGGGTGTACGTGCCGCCCGTGCGGTCGGAGAGCGCCTGCATGATGTCGTAGCCGTGTCGCGGCCCGTCGTCGAGGAGGTTCAGCAGGTAGAGCCGAAGGTCGCCGTGGGAGAAGACGGGGGTCATGACTGCATCTCGCCGTCGGTAGCGGGGGACCCCGTGTGCTCGGTCGGGCGCCGCAGTACCGTCAGGTCGCCAGAGACGGTGTTGACTCGCACGTCGACGAACTGGCCGCTGAGTTCGCCACTCGAGCCGGTATAGCTGGTCGTCCCGCTGCCTGAGTGCACGACGCCGTCGAGCACGATCTTGCCGCTTACGCTGCGCACGACAGAATTCGACGGGTACCCCTCCGGGAGTCTCAGTGTCGCGTTGCCGTTGACGGTGTTGATGTTCACCTGGCTGATCGGGCCGTCGCTGTCGAAGAGCACGTTGCCCGAGACGGTGTCGGCGTCGGCACGGCGCAGGGTACCGGTCGCCGCAATGTCGCCAGAGACGCTGTTGGCGTTGAATGCGCCGTGCAGCCCGCGCACCTGCACGTCGCCGTTCACCGAGTTCACGTCGAGGTCGCCCGTGAGTCCGTCGACCAGGATGTCGCCCGAGACGGTGTTGAGCTTGGCATCGGTTGTGAAGCCGGCGATCAGCGCGCTTGCCGACACAACGCCGAGGGTGATGGCGATGTTTCGCGGCACGACGAGGCTGATGTCGGCCTTCGCGCCGCTCGAGCCGAGGCCGCGGAAGGCGGTGAGGAAGTTGTCCCAGCGCAGCTGCGGGTGATCAATTTCGAGGGCATCGCCGGTGACTTCGATGCGCAGGTCTTTCGACGTGACCGAGTGAATCTCGATGCGCGCGCCGGGCTCGTCGTGGGCGATCACATCGATCTGCCCGCCGAGCATGCTGACTTTCAACGAGCGCACGGTCTCGATATCGATCCCGCGCGTCTCTCCGGGGTGGATGAGCCACTTTTCGAGGGTCATGAGGTGCTCCTAGCATCCTTGCTTCGTATCGCGATGTATCGCGTATGGAATTAACGATAACACGATATATCGCGAGTGCAATGGGTGAAATTTCGATTGGATGCCGAGCCCCCGCCCGCGCTAACGTGGAGCCGTGACTTCCGCCCCCTCCCCGGCCGCCGGTTTCTCCTGGCGAATCCTCGGACTCGTGGTGCTTGGCGGCGCGCTCGGGGCGATGGCGCGTGCCGCGCTGCTCGGGCCGGCAACGCTCGATCCGCTGCTCGCGGCCGGCTCGACTGCCGCGTCGCTCGCCACGACCCTGACCGTCGCGATCAACGTCGTGGGCTCGCTCGGGCTCGGTGTGGTTGTCGGGGTGATGGGGTCGCGGCATCCGCAAGCTCGCGCATTTCTCGGCACCGGCGTGCTCGGCGGCTTCACAACGTTTTCTGCGTTCGCCGTGCAGGTGGTGACGTCGACGCCGTGGCTCGCGGTGCTGCTCGCGCTCTGCACGCTGGTCTTGGGCGTGATCGCCGCGGGCGCAGGCCTGCGCATCGGGCGCGCACTGGGGCATCGACGCGGCAGCACGGATGCCCCGGAGCAGGCCGAGTGAACCCGTTCCTGTTGCTCGCGGTGGGCGTTGCGGCCGGGCTTGGCGCGGGGCTTCGCTATCTCGTCGACGTTGGGGTTCGACGCGTGCTCAATGGCGCGTTTCCGTGGGGGATTCTCGTGGTGAACGTGACCGGATCGTTCGCGCTCGGGCTGGCCACCGGGGCCGTCACCGGTGTGGAACTCGCGTGGGTGCTCGGCGCCGGGTTCCTCGGCGGCTACACGACCTTCTCGACCGTCGCCGTCGAGACCTGGCTGCTTAGCGAGTCGGGTGCACCGCGGCTCGCATGGGCAAACGCGCTCGGTTCGCTGCTCGCCTGCGCCGCTGCGGCCGCCCTCGGTCTCATGCTCGGGAGCGTGCTGATCGGGTAGCGCGTGCGATACTGAAGCCGTCGAGTACAGCATCGTTTCGTCGATGCCGCGTGTGTGCCGCTCGACCAATGCCGACTGAAAGCTGCTTGTGTCGAATCTTGCCGTACTGAGCCTGCGCAACCGCGCGTTGATCGCTCTCATCACCATTGTTGCCGCGGTGTTCGGCGGGCTCGCGCTCACGAACCTCAAGCAGGAGCTCATTCCGTCGATCGAGTTCCCGCAGCTCACAATCATCACGAGCTACCCCGGTGCCTCGCCCGATGTGGTCAACAATGACGTGTCCACCCCGATCGAAACGGCGATCCAGGGGGTGCCCGGCCTCGAATCGACGACGGCCACCAGCACCACAAACGCTTCGGTGATTTCGGCATCGTTCACGTACGGCACAAACCTCGCGACCGCCGAGCAGAAGCTCATGCAGGCGATCAACCGCATCAAGACGCAGCTTCCCGAGGGCACAGACCCGCAGGTGCTCGCGCTCTCGATCGATGACTTCCCCGTGATCCAGCTGGCGGTGACCGGGTTCGACGACCAGGAGGCGATCCAGGCGCAGCTCGAGGCATCCGTGATTCCGGAGCTCGAAGATGTGAAGGGCGTGAATGCCGCGTCGATCGTCGGTGGTGTGACGCAGCGCGTGACGATTACGCCGGATGCCGCCAAACTCGCGGCGACCGGCTTCAGCACCGCGGCGATCCGCGATGCGCTCGATAAGAACGGCGTGCTCTTTCCCGGCGGCCAGATCACCGAGGGCAACAACTCGTTGACCGTGCAGACCGGCGCGAAGATCGAGTCGCTCGACGCGGTCAGGGCGCTCCCGCTCGTGCCGTCTGATGCGGCGCAGTTCGAGGCCGGCCCCGTCACCATCGCCGATGTCGCGACCGTCGAGCAGACCCTTGCCCCGGTGACGAGCATCTCGCGCGTCGACGGCAAGCCCGCCGTCACCATTGCGATCACGAAGCTTCCGGCCGCGAACACGGTTGACGTCTCGAAGGGCGTCTTGGCGGTGCTGCCGGGTCTCGCCGACGCGATCCCCGGCGCGGGTTTCACCGTCGTGTTCGATCAGGCGCCGTTCATTCAGCAGTCGATCGATGCGCTCGCGCAGGAGGGCCTGCTCGGCCTGCTGTTCGCGGTCATCATCATCCTGATCTTCCTGATGTCGGTGCGCTCCACCCTCGTCACCGCCATCTCGATCCCGACCAGCGTGCTGATCACGTTCATCGGCATCCAGGCGTTCGGTTACACGCTCAACATCCTGACGCTTGGCGCGCTGACGATCGCGATCGGCCGCGTCGTGGACGACTCGATCGTCGTGATCGAGAACATCAAGCGGCACTACGTCGGCAACGCCGACAAGATGCGCGCAATCCTGCTCTCGGTGCGTGAGGTGGCGGCCGCGATCACGGCTTCGACCATCACGACGGTGGCCGTGTTCCTCCCGCTGGCGTTCGTCAGTGACGTGACAGGAGAGCTCTTCCGCCCGTTCGCGATGACCGTGACGATCGCCATGGTGGCGTCGCTGTTCGTCTCGCTCACGATCGTTCCGGTGCTCGCGTACTGGTTCTTGAAGCCGGGCAAAGAGGTTCTGGATGCCGAGGGTCGGCCGATTGACCCGCAGCACCCGGCCGCACCGCCCACGCGCCTGCAGAAGGCGTACCTGCCCATGCTCCGGTGGACCCTCAAGCACTCGGGCGTCACGCTCATCATTGCGGTGGTCGTCCTCGGCGGCACGCTCGCGCTCGCGCCCCTGATGAAGACGAACTTCCTCGGCGATTCGGGGCAGAACACGTTCACGATGTCGCAGAGCCTTGGCCCGGCGGCCAGCCTCGAAAGCGAAGACGCGGCTGCCGCCCAGGTCGAAGAGGTGCTGCTCGGCATCGACGGGATCGACACCGTGCAGGTGTCGATCGGGTCATCGGGTTCGGCGCTGCGCGACGCGTTTAGCGGTGGCGGCGGCGGCATCACCTACTCGATCACCACGGCGGCCGACGCCGACCAGCTCGCACTGCGCGACAAGGTCACGGCAGAGATGGCGAAGCTCGAGGGCGCCGGCGAGATCACGATCGGCGGAGGTGGCGGCGGCTTCGGCTCGACCGACATCGCGATCGAAGTCACGGCCCCCGACCGTGCAACGCTCGAGACGGCAACGCAAGACGTCGTTGACGCCCTCAGCGGCGGCAAGGGCATCGGCCAGGTCACCAGCAACCTCAGCAACGCGCTGCCCTACGTCGCGGTCATTGTTGACCGCGATGCCGCGGCACGCCTCGGGCTGAGCGAGGTTGCCGTCGGCGCCCTCGTCTCGGGCGCGATGCAGCCGCAGCGAGTGGGCACCGTCGAGATCGACTCGGCGACGCTCACGATCTATCTCGCGGCCAGCCAGACCCCGACCTCGCTGGACGAGCTGCGCCAGCTCACCATCCCGAGCGCGCTCGGGCCGATCCCGCTCGACCAGGTGGCCACGGTGACCGAGACCGTCGGGCCCACCTCCGTGACCACCGAGCGGGGGGTGCGCACCTCCACGGTTACCGTCACCCCGTCGACCGACGACCTCTCGTCGGCGTCGACCGCGGTGACAACGGCGCTCGAAGACATCGCGCTCCCGGCCGGTGCGAAGGCTGCCGTCGGCGGCGTGGTCTCGCAGCAGAATGAGGCATTCCAGCAGCTGGGCTTGGCGCTGCTCGCCGCAATCCTCATCGTCTACATCGTGATGGTGGCAACGTTCAAGTCGCTCCGCCAGCCCCTGCTGCTGCTGATCTCGGTGCCGTTCTCGGCGACCGGCGCGATCCTTCTGCAGATCATCACGGGCGTGCCGCTCGGCGTTGCCTCGTTGATCGGTGTGCTGATGCTGATCGGCATCGTGGTGACCAACGCGATCGTGCTCGTCGACCTCGTCAACCAGTACCGCGAGCACGGCCTCAGAACGATCGCCGCCGTCGAGGCGGGTGCCGCGAGGCGTCTGCGCCCCATCCTGATGACCGCACTCGCGACGATCTTTGCGCTCATGCCCATGGCGCTCGGCATCACGGGCCATGGCGGCTTTATCTCGCAGCCCCTCGCAATCGTCGTGATCGGCGGGCTCATCTCGTCGACCGTGCTCACCCTGATCGTGCTGCCGACGCTCTACAACCTCGTCGAGGGCGCGCGCGAGCGCCGCATTGCCAAACGGCGAGCGGCGGCCGGTGAGGTCGAAGACGAAGACGAAGCGGATGCCGCAATCGCCGCCTATTCCGGAGCCCCGAAGACCACCAGCCGGCGTACCCGTCGGGAGCAGTCGGAGGCATAGCGGCAATTTCTCAGTGTGCGACTCGGGCAGTCCGGTAGACTGTCCGAGTCGGCTCTGGACACTGCGCGTATTGCGCGGATGGGTTTGTGAGTCCAAGGGGCCGATGGTGGGCGCAATTCTGCGCCGACGACCATCAGATTGAATGGCCCCCGGCCGACGATAAGTCCGGGTTGCTCCGCGCCGTCTTTACGGCCGATATTTGCCGTTCGTGCGGTCCAAACCGTGCGTGCAGCCAACACTGGAGCGCTGTTCTCGTTTGAAGAGAAACCCAGAAGGACATCACCATGCCCAAAAGCAACAATCCTGCCGGCGCACGCCGCGGCAAGAACTTTGAACCCCGCTACGGCGAGAAGAAGACCTCTTTTCACGAGCGCACCGGCCGCGGCGGACCCGCCGCTGACACCCGTGGCACCAAGCCGGGCAGCCGCAGCGCCGGCCACCGTGGCTACCGCCCGAACGTAGACGAGGGCTCGGCGCCCAAGGCCCGTTGGTCGAACGAGCAGCGCACCGGCCGCGATGATTCGCGCGCCCGCGGCGGCCGTGACGAGCGCGGTTCGTACGGCGACCGCCCGTCGTACGGTGACCGTCCCGCCCGTGGCGAGCGTCCCGCGTACAACAGCGACCGCCCAGCACGCGGCGAGCGTCCCGCCTACAACGACCGCCCGGCACGCGGCGAGCGTCCCTCGTACGGTGACCGCCCCGCTCGCGGCGGCCGTCCCGACTTCAACGGTGAGCGCACCGAGCGTCCCCGTTACAACAACGACCGGCCGTCGTACGGCGACCGCCCCGCCCGTGGCGAGCGTCCCGCGTACAACAACGACCGCCCGGCACGTGGCGACCGCCCGTCGTACGGCGACCGTCCGGCCCGTGGCGAGCGTCCCGCATACAACAGCGAGCGTCCCTCGTACGGTGACCGCCCCGCTCGCGGTGGCCGTCCCGATTTCAACGGTGAGCGCACCGAGCGTCCGCGCTACAACAGCGAGCGCCCCGCATACAACAACGACCGCCCGGCTCGCGCCAGCCGTCCGGACTTCAATGGCGATCGCACCGAGCGTCCGCGTTTCAACAGCGACCGCCCCTCGTATGGTGACCGCCCCGCTCGCGGCGCGCGTCCCGACTTCAACGGCGGCCGCCGCGACAGCGCCGAGCGTCCCCGCAACAGCGACCGCGATCGCCGCCCCGCGGCATCCCGCAACGACTGGAGCGCCAAGCCCGAGCGCTCGGCGAGCCGCGAACAGCACGTCGACGTCGTGCACGAGCGCCTCCAGGCGCAGGCGATTCAGGCGCTTGAAGTTGAGGGCGTCACGTTCGGTGATCTCGGTCTCGGCGCGAACATCGTGACCGCGCTTGCCGAGCTTGGCGCGGCGGCACCCTTCGCCATCCAGACGGCAACGATTCCCGAGATTCTCGCGGGTCGCGATGTGCTCGGCCGTGGCCGCACCGGTTCGGGCAAGACCATCGCATTTGGTGCCCCGCTCGTCGAGAACGTGCTGCGTTCACAGGCCGGTCAGCGTCGTGAGTTCGCGCGCAAGCCGCGCGCGCTGATCCTCGCGCCGACGCGTGAGCTCGCGTTGCAGATCGACCGCACGGTGCAGCCGATTGCCCGCAGCGTCGGCCTGTTCACCACGCAGATCTACGGTGGCGTGCCGCAGGGCCGCCAGGTGGGCGCGCTGCGCAAGGGCGTCGACATCGTCATCGGCACCCCCGGGCGTATCGAAGACCTCATCAACCAGGGCAAGCTCGACCTCAGCGACGTGCGCGTCGCCGTGCTCGACGAGGCCGACCACATGTGCGAGCTCGGGTTCCTCGAGCCCGTGCAGCGCATCCTCCGCGAGACCGCCAACGGCTCGCAGAAGTTGCTGTTCTCGGCAACGCTTGACCGCGAGGTTTCGGCGCTCGTCGACGAGTTCCTCGTGAACCCGTCGGTGCACGAGGTCGCCGGTGAAGACCAGGCCTCGAGCACGATCGACCACCAGGTGCTCGTGATCGACCACCGTGCCAAGGACCAGATGCTCGAGGAGCTCGTGAACCGCGAGGGCAAGACGCTCGTCTTCGCCCGCACTCGCGCCTACGCCGAGCGCCTCGCCGAGCAGTTCGACGACGCCGGCATCCCCGCAGTCTCGCTGCACGGTGACCTCAACCAGGCACGCCGCACGCGCAACCTGGAGCGTCTGACTTCTGGCCGCGTTCGCGTGCTGGTGGCGACGGATGTCGCAGCCCGTGGCATCCACGTTGACGATATTGATCTCGTGATCCAGGCCGATGCGCCTGACGAATACAAGACCTACCTGCACCGCTCGGGCCGCACTGGCCGTGCGGGCGCGGCGGGTCGCGTCGTGACGTTGATCACGCGTCAGCGTCGTCGTCGCATGGTCGAGATGCTCGAGCGTGCCGAGATTTCGGCGCCGTTCACCGACGCTGGCCCCGGCGATGAGGTGCTCGAAGAGCTCTCTGGCCGCGTGGCTACCGTGGCAGAGCTGACCACCCCGCGGGGCGCATAGCCAGCCATTCGCACGACACGCCTCGGCGCCCTCGTTCTTCGGAGCGGGGGCGCCGCTGTGTGCGCGGGCACCTTGCCAGGGGGCGCTATGGCCTGCCTAGAATGAGCGTGCATCGACGGCAATGGGGCCGAGCAAGCGATGCTCAGCGTAGGGAGCAGCACCATGGATCGCGTTCTATACGGTGAAGATCACGAAGCGTTCCGCGAGGTCGTGAAGGCGTTCGTCAAGCGATACGTGACAACGGAGCAGCGACAGGCATGGGATGCCGCGGGTGAAATCGACCGCGAAATCATGCTGGCTGCGGGCGCATCCGGGCTCATCGGCCTTTCGGTGCCGGAGGAGTTTGGCGGTGCCGGAATGCTGCACGACTTCCGCTATCGCACGATTGTGAACGAAGAGGTGATCGGCGCGGGCTCCGGCTCGCTCGCGAGCGCGTTCGGTATTCAGGACGACCTCGCGGTGCCCTATCTCGTGCACTTCGGCACCCCCGAACAGCAGGCCAAGTGGCTGCCGGGCCTCGCGTCGGGCGAGGTGATTGGCGCGCTCGCGATGACCGAACCGGGCGCCGGAAGTGACCTTCGCGGCGCGACCACGACGGCCAAGAAGGTTGAGGGCGGCTATCTCGTCAACGGTGCGAAGACGTTTATCTCAAGCGGTAAGACCGCCGATGTGATTGTGACGTTCGTGAAGACGGGCGAGGGGAATCGACCGGATGCCTTCAGCTTGCTGCTGCTCGAGAACGGCATGGCGGGGTTCGAGCATGGCAAGACGCTCGACAAGATGGGCTTTCACGGGCACGACACGGCGGAGCTGTCGTTCAGTGACGTGTTCGTTCCCGCAGAGAACCTCATCGGTGCCGAAGAGGGGCACGGTTTTGTGCAGATCATGAAGAACCTGCCGCTCGAGCGCCTGACGATCGGCGTCGCGGCCGCCGCCGCCGCGCAAGCGGGGTTCGCCTGGACCTTGGAGTACGTCAAGAGCCGCGAGGCATTTGGCGAGCGGATCGCCGACTTCCAGAACACGCGCTTCCGCCTGGCCGACCTCGCCGTGACCGTCGACGTGATCTGGGCCTATATCGACCGCGCGATCACGCTGTACGGCGAGGGCGCGCTGACACCCGAAGAGGCCGCGAAGGTGAAGTTCTGGACGACGGAGCGCGAGTGGGAGGTACTCGACACCTGCGTGCAGTTGCACGGAGGCTACGGCTACATCACCGAGTATCCGATTGCCCGCGCGTTCCTCGACGCCCGCGTACACCGCATCTATGGCGGCACGAACGAGATCATGCGCGAGATCGTTGGCCGTCAGCTGGCGGGCAGGCGGTAGCGCCCGGAGGGGTGTCGCCTAAAACCCGCTGGGGTGTCGCCTAGAACCCGGCGCCCCACGGCGACCAGAACCAGAATACGGCCGCGGTCAGCACCCAGAAGCCGATCATGAACACCCAGTCGCGCGCCCGGAAGGGCACGAGGTAGCGTTCGGTTCTCGTGGGGTAGGCGCCAAACGCGCGCGAGTCCATCGCGAGGGCGACGTGCTCGGCGTGACGGATGGCGCTGGCCAGCAGCGGCACGATGGTGCCCGTCGTGCGGCGGAGCCATGCGATGGGGCCGCGCCCACCGCCCAGGCCGCGCACACGGTGGGCGGCCCGAATCACTTCGAGCTCGTAGCCAAAGCGGGGAACAAAACGGTAGGCCGCGAGGGCCGTGTAGCCGATTCGGTAGGGCACTCGAAGCTGCTGCACCATCGCGCGCACGAGATCGGGCCCGTTGGTGGTGAGCCCGCCGATCAGCGCGAGCGAGAACACCGCGCCGAGCCGAAGCCCGGTGGCAAGGCCGGCGATGAGCGCACCGCTGTAGAGGGTCCAGTCCCCGATGTGCAGCAGTGGCACCGTGTGATCGACGGTCGCGGTATCTGCCCACAGTGCGAAGCTCAGCGAAATCACCGCGATCGCGAGCGGTGCGCCGATCAGTAGCACCGCGAGCATCCCGCGGCTGAGCCGGCCGCCGATGAGCAGGAGCGCGTACGCGATCACGATCAGGGTGATCGGGGTCGCAAGGTCACGCGCGAAAATCACGAGCAGCATCGCGGCGGCAGGGCCCGCAATCTTCGCGAGGGGGTTGAGGCGGCCGAGAAAGCTTTGTGTTCTCCTGGCGTCAGCCGCGTAGGGGTCAAATCGACGGGGTGCCGGCGCAGCAGGTTTCGGAGGCGCCGCGGGCGAGGTGGTGTTCGTGACAGTGCTGCTGACGACACCGCTGCTGACGAGAGCGCTGCTAGCGACACCGTTGCTCACGCCGGCGCGCAGATCCCCGCTCATGCCACCACTCATGCCATCACTCCTGGGAGTTCGGTGAGGCGGATCAGACCGCGCAGTTCGGGATGCCCCGGCACCTCGTGCAGCGCGGTCAACAGCGGCGGCACCCGGAGTCCCGCCGCGACGATCCGCTCGGCGTCGGCAAAAACGTCGGCGGTGCGACCGTGTGCCACCAGGCGGCCGTCGCTCATGAGGGCGGTGTGGGTCGCGTAGTCGGCGACCAACTGCATGTCGTGCGTCACAACGATGACGGTGGTGCCGGCGTCGTTGAGCACCTGCAGGAGGCCGAGGAGCTCGTCGGCGCGGGCGCGATCCTGACCAAAAGTCGGCTCATCGAGCGCGAGCACGGGGGCGCCGGCGATCAGCGCGGTGCCCACCGAGAGGCGCCGCTTCTCGCCGCCCGAGAGCAAGAACGGGTGTGTGTCGGCCTTGTCGCGGAGGCCAAAGCGCTCGAGCATGTCGCCGACGCGGCGGTCGATCTCTTTGGGCTCGACGCGGTTGATGCGCAGCCCGTGGGCAAGCTCGTCAAAGACCGTGCCGCTGATGAACTGGTGTTCCGGGTTCTGAAACACGAAGCCGATTTGGGCCGCAAGCGCACGCACATCCGAGCGACCCGGGTCGAGGGTGCCAACGCGCACCTTGCCCTTGGGCGGGGGAATCACGCCGGCGATCGCCTGCACAAGCGTCGTCTTGCCCGCACCGTTTGCGCCGACAACCGCAAGAAACTCGCCGGCGTGCACGCTCAGGTTCACATCGTGCAAGACAGGCACGCGGCCGCGCTGCACGTTCAGGCCACGCACTTCGATGAGAGGGGAGGATGCCACGGCCCCGGCATCCGCTCGCGAACGTGTCGACCACTCGGCGACCTGTGCCGGCACCGGTGAGCCCTCGATTGCGAGGTGCAACTCGCGCGAGGTGAGGGGGAGCGAGTCGAAGGTGTAGCCCGCGGAACGGAGACGGAGGGCCGCGAGTGTGGCGGTGGGCAGCCAGACGCCCATGGCGACGAGCTCTTCGGCATGGCCGCGCAGGACCTCGTCGAGGGGGCCGTCGAATGCGAGGCGGCCGGCCTTATCGATCACAACGACGCGGTCGACGAGCGACATGGCGGCGTCGAGGTTGTGCTCGATGAGCACGATGGAGTGGTCGCCGGCGGCAACAAGTTCGGTGAGTGCCTCGTAGACGTCTTCGATGCCCTGCGGATCGAGGTTGGCTGTGGGTTCATCGAGCACGAGGGTCGGGGCACCGATCGCGAGGGCGCAGGCGATCGCGAGGCGCTGTCGTCCGCCGCCCGAGAGGGTGTCGGGGTTCTCGGTGCGGCGCTCCCAGAGTCCGACGCGGCGCAGTGCGGCCTCGGAGCGGGCGAGCACCTCGTCGACAGACATCCGCAGATTCTCGGGGCCGAAGGCCACCTCGTCGAGCACGGTTCCCGTGACGATTTGCGAGTCCGGGTCTTGGAACACCATCGAAACGTGGGTGCTGAGTTCTGCGACCGTGCTTTCGGCGGTGTCGATGCCGTGCACGAGCACGGTGCCGGTGATCTCGGCGGGGAGGGCATGGGGGATGAGCCCATTGAGCGAGAGGGCGAGGGTGGATTTTCCTGATCCGCTGGGGCCGAGCACCAGCACGACCTCGCCCGGGGCGACGTCGAATGTGATGCCCTCGGGGGTCGCGGCGGTCGCGCCTTCGTGCGTGATTCCGACGTTTTGCACGCGCAGAGCCGCGGCGACGTCACTGTCGCTGGATGGGCGCCCGAGGGCGGACTCAAGAGTCACGGGTGTCTTTTCGCAAAGGATAGGGTTACCTAAACTTATCCGAGCATTCCTCGTGTTGCAAAGGCTTGCTGCGCAGCGACGGCTTCGTGCAGTGTGCGTGAAGCCGTTAGCGTCGGCGCGTTCCGCCCGACACTCCCGCGCGGCCGAGCGCGGCGGCGATCCCGCGCCCGATGAGGGTGAAGCCCACGGGCGAGAGGAAGAACAGCGACAGATAGATCAGCTGGGTTGCGAACGTGAAGCGTTCGGCATCGAAGGTGGTCCAGACGAGCAGGCCGAAGGCGAGGCCGCCGAAGACCGGCGGGACGTAGAAGAGCCAGGTGTCCCAGCGGCGGTAGCGGAAGATCACGAAGATCAGTTCTTGCAGGATGCCGATGAGCAGCGCGGTGCCGAGGAACGCGGCGGCCAGGTGTGGCGCGAACGCGAGGCCGACGAGGGCGGAGAGCATGTTGGTGATCAACGCGACGAGTGGCATGCGCAACAGCGACTGTGCGATAACACCGGGCAGGAAGTAGACGCCGATCATCGCGCCGTACAGCAGCGGGATGGTGGCCGAGATCAAGAAACTGGCATACGCCAAGCCCGCAGAGACGAGCCCTGCGGCCACGCCGATGGCGGCGCAGGTGAGCAGTACGCGTGTCGAGAGCAATGATTTACGGGCCACGGTCTCAGCGTACCGGGCGCGTCCGCTCAGGTCGGAAGAATGTCGGGCAATGGATGCCGGGGGCCGTGCTTCCAGCGGCGCCTGCGCGCTTACTTCAACCGGCGGCCGCGCGTCTTGAGGCGAACCCCCGGCATCGGCGGCGCGGGAATTCGTTCTGCCCCATGGCCGGGCACGTGCCCAAACCTGGCGGTGTCGTTCTCCCAGTCCTCACGGGCCTCAACAATTTCTTCGTGTGTGCGGGCGACGAAGTTCCACCACATGATGATTTCTTCGGCAAAGGGCTCCCCGCCGAGCAAGAATGCGCGCGCGCCCTCGGCGCTGTACACGTCGACGTAGTCACGCTCGATTCCGAGGTAGAGCATCGCTTCGGCGTCGACGGGCACGCGTTCGGGGGCGGATGCCTCCACCTCGATGTCGCCCTCAACGCCCAGGATGCCGTGCTCCCAGTGCGGGTTGAGCGGCAGCCGCACGGTCGCACCCGCCGCGATTTGCAGTTCGACACCGATGATCGGGGTGTGGACCGTCGCGGGGGAGGTGACGCCGGCGAAGCTCCCCATCACGACGAGCGCCTCGAGCCCCGGGGCGCTGAACCGGGGGAGCGCAGTGTGCTGTTCGAAGGTTGGTGGCATGTGCCGGGCAGATTCGGGGAGCGCCACCCAGAGCTGGAGCGCGGCGAGCGCGACTTCTTCTTCGCCGAGCGAGTACTCCGAGTGGGCGATGCCGTGCCCGCTGGTCATCAGGTTGAGGGCGCCCCGGGTCACGACGACGTCGCTGCCGATGGTGTCGCGGTGGTGGATCTCACCCAGGAGCGGCCAGGTGACGGTCTGGAGTCCGATGTGCGGGTGGGGTTCAACGCGCATGCGGGTCGGTTGTGGGCCGAACCGGTCGAGGAAACACCACGCGCCGACCATCGGCAGGTCGCGCTGGGGCAGCGTGCGCCGCACATGCATGTTGCGCACGCCGCCGAGCGGAACTTCGCGCGACTCGAGCAGCACCGACATCGGTCCCGAGCATTCTGGGGCCGATGCGGCGCTTTCACTTCCCGAGTCGAGTCGGCTCATGCTTTGGGTGCCGCCTCGATGCCTTCGGGCCATTCGATGACGGCGCCGGGAACCTCGTGTGCGCGCACCCAACCCTGCACATAGCTGCACACCGGGATGATGCGGGACCCTCGGGCCGTGGCATCCGTGATCGCGGCTTCGACAAGCTTGGCTGCGAGTCCCTGACCGCCGAAGGCCGGGTCGATGTGGGTGTGGTCGAAGGTGATCTCGCCGTCGCCCTGGATGAAGTGGGCGTAGCCAGCTTCGGCCCCGCCGGTCTGAATCACGTAGCTATTGCGCTCGTTGTCGCGTTCGATCACGATCTGGTCAGTCATTGTGGATGCCTTTCGTGGTGGGGTCGCGGCCACGTTGCCGCGTCACCTCTTCTCAACCTATGTTGCCGCACAGACCTTCCGCCAGATGCGGCAGACTCGGCATATGTCCTCTCCCGCTCCCACCGAGGCGCCCACACCCCTGCTCGCGCGTCTGCCCCGGGGGCCTGAGGCAGACCCAGATGGCATCTACACCGGCTTCGTCGAGTGGGCAAACGACACCGGCTTCTCGCTCTACCCCGCGCAGGACGAGGCGGCGATCGAGATTGTTTCAGGGTCAAACGTGATCCTTTCGACGCCCACCGGCACCGGCAAGTCGCTCGTGGCGATCGCCGCGCACGCCGCAGCTGTGGCACGCGGCGGCCGCACCTACTACACCGCCCCGATCAAGGCGCTGGTCAGCGAAAAGTTCTTCGCACTCATCGACGTCTTTGGCGCCGAAAACGTGGGCATGGTCACGGGCGACTCGTCGGTGAACGCCGACGCGCCCATCATCTGCTGCACCGCCGAGATCTTGGCGAACTCGGCGCTCCGGCACGGCGCAGACACCCCGGTCGACCAGGTCGTCATGGACGAGTTTCACTATTACGGCGACCCCGACCGGGGATGGGCGTGGCAGGTTCCCCTGTTGCTGTTGCCGAGGGTGCAGTTCGTGCTCATGTCGGCGACGCTCGGTGATGTCACCGAGATTGCCGAAGACCTGACGCGGCGCACCGGTCGCCCCACCGCGCGCATCACGGGCGTTGAACGCCCAGTGCCGCTGCACTTTTCGTATGCCCGCACGCCGGTGCACGAGACGGTTGAGGAGCTGCTTGAGACCAAACAGGCGCCCATCTACATCGTGCACTTCTCGCAGGCGGCGGCGATGGAGCGCGCCCAGGCGTTGTCGAGCCTGCGAATCGTGAGCCGCGCCCAGCGAGATGAGATCGCCGAGGCGATTGGCGGATTCCGCTTCACGACGGCCTTCGGCCGCATTCTCTCGCGCTATGTGCGCTCGGGTATCGGGGTGCACCACGCCGGGATGCTGCCGCGCTATCGACGCCTCGTCGAGACCCTCGCCCAGCGCGGCCTCCTGCGCGTCATCTGCGGCACCGACACCCTCGGCGTCGGAATCAACGTGCCGATTCGCACCGTGTTGATCACGGCGCTCGCAAAATACGACGGCCAGCGGATGCGCCAGCTCAGCGCCCGCGAGTTCCACCAGATTGCCGGACGAGCCGGACGCGCGGGATACGACACCGCCGGCACCGTGGTTGTCATGGCGCCCGAGCACGACATCGAGAATGCGCAGGCGCTCGCAAAGGCTGGCGATGACCCGAAGAAGTTGCGCAAGGTGGTGCGCAAGAAGGCGCCCACCGGGTTCGTGAACTGGGGGGAGGCGAGCTTCGAGAAGCTCGTGGCCGCCGAGCCCGAGCCGTTGACCCCGCACCTGCAGCTGAGCGCCGCGATGCTCATCAACGTCATCGCGCGTGGCGGCGACGCGTTCGCCAACGTGCGTTCGCTGGTGTTCGACAATCACGAGCCGCGGGCGCGGCAGTACGAGCTCGCGCGCCGGGCCCTGGGTATTTTTCGCACCCTCGTGATCGCTGGAGTGGTCGAGGTTGTGCCGGCGGCGGTGCCCGGTGTGGCGCCCGGCATCCGATTGACCGTCGATCTGCAGCCCAACTTCGCGCTCAATCAGCCCCTGTCGCCGTTCGCGCTCGCGGCCATCGAGCTGCTCGACCCGGAGGCGGACGCATCGGTGGCGCGCCAGGTGGCAGCACCAGCACCCGCACACGCGCCCGCACTCGACGTTTTGTCGGATGACGCCACCTCCGATCCGGCGCTGTCCGGGGACGCCACCTCCGACGCCACCGACCCGGAGGCGGGCGCCACGGCGCCTGCGGATGCCTCGAGCCCTGCCCCTGCCGCCTCGACCGCCGGCACCGGTCACTACGCGCTCGACGTCGTGAGCATCATCGAGGCCACTCTCGATGACCCCCGTCCGGTCCTGTCGCAGCAACAGTTCTTGGCCCGCGGCGAGGCCGTCGGGGCCATGAAGCGTGCGGGCATCGAATATGACGAGCGCATGGAGCTGCTCGAGGCGATCACTTATCCGAAGCCCCTCGAAGAGTTGCTTGCGCAGTCGTTTGAGGTGTTTGCGTCGAGTCAGCCATGGGTGCGCGATTTCGAGCTCTCGCCGAAGTCGGTTGTGCGCGACATGTTTGAGCGGGCGCTGTCGTTTGGCGAGTTCATCTCGCAGTATCAGCTCGCGCGCAGCGAGGGTCTGGTGCTGCGCTACCTCAGTGATGCGTATCGCGCGATTCGCCAGACGGTGCCGAACGAGGCGAAGACCGACGAACTTCTCGACATCATCGAGTGGCTCGGCGAGCTCGTCCGACAGGTTGATTCGAGTCTCGTCGACGAGTGGGAAGAGCTCATCAACCCCGTGGATGCCGCAGCCGATGGCACCCCGATCGTGCCGCCCGCACCGCCGTCGGTGCTGACGAACCGGCGGGCGTTTGTGGTGTTGGTACGCAACGAGCTGTTTCGGCGGGTGCGGCTCGCCGCGCTGCAGCGGGATGAGGAGCTTGCCGAACTCGACCCCGGCGTCGACTGGTCGGATGCGCTTGACGGTTACTTTGACGAGCACGATGAGATCCTCACGGGTGGTCCGGCACGGTCGCCGTCGCTGGTCGCCATCGATGAGTCTGATGCGGCCGAAGGTGTCTGGAAGGTCGAGCAAACGATTGATGACCCCGAGGGCAACCACGATTGGCGCATCCGTGCTGAGGTCGACTTGGCCGAATCTGAGGAAGAGGGCACCGCAGTACTGCGCGTGACAGGCGTCGTGCGGCTGTAGTCGGGAGGTCGCCCGCGCCCGGCCGCTCGCAACACCGCCCCGCTGTGCGCAACACCGCGTCATGCCCCGACACAGCGCGACACACAGGGCGGCAGTCCAGGTTCGCGCTGTTTCAATCTGTGCATGACACACGCGAGCGAGGCACATTTGGCATGGGCGCAGGACCGGCACGACACCGTCACGGGACCGCTGGGAGCGCTTGCTCTCGTGGTCCAAGCGTGGTCGTCGCCGGGTGAACCGGCCGTCGACGAAGCTTTGGCGCGCGAGGGGCACCCCGCCGATGCCCAGTTCTCGAGGTTGCAGCGCCCGCGCGTTGATAGCGGCGAGGTTGAAGATGGCTATCGGATCTGGCGGAGTGATTCGCCGGCTCGCCACGCGTTCCAGGCGCTCGAGGTCTACGACTACGACCCCGCATGGGTGGTCGAGGGTCGGTTCGAGCTCGTTGACGAGGAGCGCGCGATCGCCTTCGAGCACCTGCTCGACGGGGGCGCGACACGTGCCTTGCCAGTGTCTGGCGATCTCATTTTCACGCATCAGGGTCAAGAGGTGCGGCTTGCCGCATTCGATGCGGTGTACGCCGGGGTCTCGACCTTGCACCTCGTTTTTGCCGACCAGACCAATGGTGCTGAGTCGTATGCGACGGGTCGATTCCTGTTCCTTGAACGGCCCGAAAGTGACGCGCTCGCCGCGGACGGTTCGGTCGCGGTGACGATCGACTTCAACCGCGCGGTCGTGCCGCCCTGCGGGTTCTCGAACCAGATGAACTGCCCGCTCCCGCCTCTCCAGAACCGCGTGCCGTTCCCGATTCGCGCAGGCGAGCGCACGGTTCGATACGCCGAGGGCTTCTCGCTTTAACATCGCGCCGTTGCCGTTGCCGTTGCCGTTGCCGTTGCCGTTGCCGCTGCGGTCGCGGTCGCGAACCACTCCACCCAGTCATCGTCCGGTTTGAACGTCACGGCGGTGGTGGGCACATCGGGATACACCCGACCCGTCAGGCTGGTCCATTCCAGGATCCCGCCCGGTTTTTGCACCACGCGCCACGCGCTCTCGTGTTTGAGCGTGTGGTGTCGTTTGCAAAGGTGGGCAAGATTCGGCTCGCAGGTGCGCCCACCAAGCGCGAAGTCGAGCGTGTGGTCGATGTCGCATCTGGCCACCGCGACCCGGCACCCTGGGAACAGACAATGCTGATCGCGAGCCTGAAGCGTTCGCTTCAGCTTCTTGCCAGGCGTGTAGCGGTCGACTGAAACCACCTCGCCGCTCACTGGGTGCGTCAGGATTCGATCCCACCCAGAGCTTGTGCCTGCGAGGAGACGGGCGGTGCCCGCATCGATCGGCCCCGCACCCACCAGGCTCGCTGGGGCATCGTTGCGCCCGATCAACGACAGCACGGGAACCGTGACCTGCATGTGTGCCGTGATTGCCGCAAGTCCTGCTGGGCCCGCGTGGGCTGCGGGGTCGCCCGTGAGGAGAAGATCCATGAAGACATCGGTGCGGAGTTCAGCCAGAGAGCGACGGTCAATCGAATCGGCATCGATGCACCCATCCACCCCCACCTCGCCAGCGGCACCCGTTCGAGCGCGAGAGTCGCGCACGCTTCGCGCCATCCGGTTGAGGCGATCGAGCACACCGTGCGCGGCCACGGCCGGCGAGGTTGCGATGAGCTCGGCCATACCGTCGGGGAGGTCGACAACCCGCACGCATCGCCCGGCGGCGGCAGATTCATGCCGCTCCGTGAACGAGCGTGGGTGCAGGCGTTCGGCGACGATGCGCGCAAACGAGCGGATGCGCGACGCCGACTCACGCTCGGCCACGGGGAGCACCGTTGCTTCGTATGCGGCGCGGGCCGCGGCATCCGGAAGATGCGCACCCGCGTCAGCAACCACATTCGCGTGTGTGCGCGTGATGACCCCCGCGGCAAATGCGGCGAACGTGGCGGGGAACTTTTGGATCAAGGTGTTGGATTCGCCCATCAGGCGCTGCGCCGTGCGATCACTGATTCGCAACGCCGCGCCAACCTCGGCGGCGACCTCGCGATGGGGCAGCTCGGCGGCCCGACTCGATGCCTCGCCCCGTGACTCGACGGCGCCGGCGATCTGAGCGGCACCGTGAATCAGCTGGGTCTCGCGCGCTTGCAACGCGTTGACCTGGGCCCGCACACGCACCAGCTCTGACACGACAGCATCGAGTTCGGACAGTTCATCCGGTTCGAACCTGCACCTCTTTGGGCGTTTCATGTTGTGATCATCGCAGGGGCCTCGGACATTCGCACCACATATACATGCATCTGTGGATAACTTTTTAGAAGAAAGATTCGAAGGAGGAATTGCGCGAAAATCGGATGCCACAGCCCACACCACGCGAGCGAGTGTCGGTGGCTGCGGGTAGCGTTGAGCACGTGACATCTTTCGCTGGTTCTGACTCCTCGCCACCTGACGCGCCCTACGGGGGCGGTGCGGTGGCGTGGGATGAGCCCGCCTGGATTCCCCTCGACGAGGAGGCGCCGCCCGAGTGGGATGACGCACCCCCGCCAGAGTGGGAATCTGCCGGGAGCAGCAGCTACAACGCCAACACCACCACCGCGCACAACCGCGGTTCGACGCGCGCAGCCGTCACCGCGGCGCCATCACGATTCGCCACCGCACAGGAGGCGCTCCACACTGTCTTTGGCTACGAGGCATTCCGCGGCGACCAAGCGGCGGCAATCGATCAGATTGTTGGCGGCGGCGACGCCATTGTGCTGATGCCCACCGGTGGTGGAAAAAGCCTCGTTTACCAGGTGCCCGCGCTGGTTCGCGAGGGCACCGGGCTCGTGGTCAGCCCGCTGATTGCGCTGATGCATGACCAGGTCGATGCGTTGCGCTCGAATGGCGTGCGCGCCGCATACCTCAACTCCACGCAGGGTGCCGCCGAGCGTGCGTCCGTCGAGCAGGCGTACCTCACGGGCGAGCTCGATCTGCTCTACGTCGCCCCCGAGCGCCTCTCGAACCAGGGCACCCTTTCGCTCCTGCAACGGGGCCAGATCGGCGTCATCGCGATCGATGAGGCCCACTGTGTCTCGCAATGGGGCCACGATTTTCGCCCCGATTACCTCACGCTCGGGGCGCTGGCTGACCAGTTTCCCGGCGTGCCACGCGTGGCGCTTACCGCCACCGCGACCGAGGCCACGCACGCCGAGATCGGCGAGCGGCTCGGTATGCCGAACGCCAAGCACTTCGTCGCCAGCTTCGACCGCCCAAACATTCAGTACCGGATCGTGCCGAAGAACGAGGCGCGCCAGCAGCTACTCAGCTTTATTCGCTCCCAGCCCGAGGGCTCGGCGGGCATTGTGTATGCGCTCAGCCGCAAGAGTGTCGAGCAAACGGCCGAGTTCTTGCGCGGCAAGGGTATCGACGCGCTGCCCTACCACGCGGGGCTTCCGGCAGAGACGCGGGCCGCGAACCAGTCCCGTTTCCTCCGCGAAGACGGTGTCGTGATGTGCGCCACGATCGCCTTTGGCATGGGCATCGACAAGCCTGATGTGCGATTCGTGGCACACATCGACCTACCGAAATCCGTCGAAGGCTACTACCAAGAGACGGGCCGTGCGGGCCGCGACGGCGAACCCGCGAACGCCTGGCTCGCCTACGGCTTGGGTGACGTCGTGCAGCAACGCCGGCTCATTGAGCGTGGCGACGGCGACCTCGCTCATCGCATTCGTCAGGGCCAACACCTCGACGCGATGCTCGCGCTGTGCGAAACGACGGGATGCCGCAGGGTCGATCTTCTCGGCTATTTCGGCCAGGCCTCGGGCCCGTGTGGCAACTGCGACACTTGCCTCGAGCCGCCCGAAACGTGGGACGGCCTGGTGCCTGCGCAGAAGCTGTTGTCGACCATCGTGCGGTTGCAGCGAGAGCGAAACCAGTCATTCGGCGCGGGGCACCTGATCGACATTCTGCGGGGCAACCGCACCGACCGAATCGGTCAGCAAAAGCACGACACGCTCTCGACCTTCGGCATCGGCAACGACCTCAGCGAGCAAGACTGGCGCAGCGTGATTCGCCAGCTCCTCGCACGCGGGCTGCTCGTCGCGAAGGGCGAATACGGCACCCTCGCGCTCAGTGACGCGAGCAACGGCGTGCTCGCGGGCACCACTCCCGTGCCGCTGCGTCGAGACGTGCTCGGTCGCGGCGGGTCGAGCGGGAGCGCGCCGCGAGCGCGCAAGTCGTCGGCCGCCGAGAGTTTGGATGCCGCAGACCGCCCCCTCTTCGAAGCGCTTCGCACATGGCGTGCCGAAACTGCGCGCACGCAGGGCGTGCCCGCCTACATCGTGTTTGGTGACGCCACCCTGCGCGCGCTCGCCGAGCATCGCCCTGCGAGCATCGCCGCGCTCGAAGGCATCACGGGAATCGGCGAAAAGAAACGGGAGGCCTATGGCGCCGCGGTCCTCGAAGTGATCGCGGCCGAGTAAGCGCCAAGCCACAGCAAAATCAACCGCCGCCAAAACCACCCGCAACCACAACCGAACTCAACCGCAACCAAAATCCGACGCAATCGACAGGAATGCGCGTGCGTGGGGCAGTGTTGAGCACACTATGAGCAATGTAGCTACGCCTCTCGCCGATATCCCGTTTCAAGCTATGGATGGCACCTCGCAAACGCTTGCCGATTACGCCGACAAGGTCGTCTTGATCGTCAACGTCGCTTCGCGTTGTGGCCTTACCCCGCAGTACGCGCAACTCGAAGAGTTGCAGGAGCGCTACGGCGCGCGCGGGTTCCAGGTCTTGGGTTTTCCGAGCAACCAGTTCTTGCAGGAGCTCTCGACGAACGAAGAGATCTCCGAGTTCTGCTCGACGACCTATGGCATCTCGTTCCCGGTGCTCGACAAGGTGAAGGTTAACGGCAAGAAGGCCGCCCCCATCTTTAAAGAACTGAAGAAGACTGAGGATGCCTCGGGTGCCGCCGGCCGCGTCGCGTGGAACTTCGAGAAGTTCCTCGTGCTACCCAACGGCGAGGTCAAGCGCTTCCGCCCCCGTACCGTTCCGGACGCCCCCGAAATCGTTGAAGCGATCGAGGCCGCGCTCCCCGCATAGGAGACCGCTGGTGGGCCGGGGCGGACTCGCGACCGCCCCGCGCCTCCGCGGCGCGCTTCCGCCCTGGGAATCTCGGCACAGGGCCTGAAAAACGAACGCCATTCGGTTTAAGCTGGGCCCACTGACACGAAGGGGTGCATCATGACCGAATCAAACGCCGTCGACCGTCCCTGGCTCGACTCGAATCTGCCGATCGCTGAGCGCGTGGAGTTGCTCCTGGCCGCGATGACGCTCGAGGAGAAGGCTGGCCTGTTCTTCCAGTCGATGATCGCGATTGGTGAGGATGGCGGACTCGCAGAGGCCGACCCCGTGTTCGGATTGCCCTCGACCGTCGATTACGTCACCGAGCGGCACATGACGCACTTCAACCTCTTTGGTGCGGCGCCGAGTGGGCGGGGGCTGGCCGAGTGGCAGAACGCGCTACAGGGGCTCGCGGCATCCACTCGTCTTGGAATCCCGGTGACGATCTCGACCGATCCGCGGCACTCGTTTAGTGAAAACCCGGGCGCGGCAATTTTGGCCGGAGCGTTTTCGCAGTGGCCCGAAACGATGGGGCTCGCCGCCATCCGCGATGAGGCGCTGGTCGAAGAATTCGCCAATATTGCCCGACAGGAATATGTCTCAGTCGGGATTCGCGTGGCGCTGCACCCGCAGATCGACCTCGCAACCGAGCCACGCTGGGCGCGCCAGTTGTCGACGTTCGGTGAAGACGCCGAGCTCACCGCGCGCCTCGGGGCCGCCTACATTCGTGGTTTCCAGGGCAACACTCTTGGCGGGCAGTCGGTCGCCACGATGATCAAGCACTTCCCGGGCGGCGGGCCCCAGAAAGACGGCGAAGACCCGCACTTTGCCTACGGGCGCGAGCAGGTGTACCCGGGCGGCGAGTTCGAACTGCACCTGCGCCCATTCGAGGCCGCGTTCGAGGCGGGCGCGAGCCAGGTGATGCCGTATTACGGGATGCCGGTTGGCACCGAGCACGAAGAGGTGGGCTTCGGCTTCAACAAGTCGGTCATCACCGGCCTCCTGCGCGGGCGCTTCGGTTTCGAGGGCATCGTGTGCACCGACTGGGGCCTCATCAATGACTCCGTCCTCATGGGCGAGCCGTTCCCCGCGCGCGCGTGGGGGGTCGAAGCGCTCACTCCGCTCGAGCGAATCGTGAAGGTGCTCGACGCCGGCGTCGACCAGTTCGGCGGCGAAAACACGCCCCACCAGCTGATCGAACTCGTGCGCGATGGCAAGATCACCGAACAGCGCCTCGACGTTTCGGCGCGCCGACTGCTCCGCGAGAAGTTCGTGCTCGGTCTGTTCGAAAACGCGATGGTGGATGCCTCAGCCGCCGAAGACATCGTCGGTGCGGCCGAGTTCGTGGCCGCGGGTGAAGCGGCGCAGCGCGCGTCGATCACCGTCCTCACGAACGACGTCAACTCGGAGGGCGTCCCGGCGCTTCCTTTCGCTCGTGGCTTGCGCATCTACGCCGAGGGCATCGACCCCGAGGTTGTCGCCGAGTTTGGGGTCGTGGCATCCAGCCCCGGCGAAGCCGATATCGCCGTGCTGCGGTTGCAGGCGCCCTTTGAAACGCGTGCGACGTTCTTTGAGAACTTTTTTCACGCCGGCTCGCTCGATTTTGATCCCGACACGCTCGAGCACGTGCGTGAAATCGCGGGACAGGTGCCGACGATTGTCGATGTGTTCCTCGATCGCCCGGCGATTCTCGAGCCGATCGTAGATGCCGCGGCAGCGGTGGTTGTGAACTGGGGCGTCAACGCGCGCGCACTGCTCGACGTACTCACCGGCGGCGCCAAGCCCAAGGGGCGTCTCCCGTTCGACGTGCCCCGCTCGATGTCCGCCGTCGAGCAGAACCTGCCCGACGTGCCGTTCGATACGGTCGATCCGCTGTTCCACTTCGGGCACGGGCTTTCGCTCTAGGCGGCTGTTCGCACTCGCCGGTATATGCGCCTGAACGCGGCGCGCGGGCACCAGGCTCGTGCGCCGCTTCGCGCGCCCTGCGCGTGCGGCTGCGCGTGACCTTCGCGCGCGCTGCGCGTGCGCGGCTCCGCCCGCCCTGTGGACACCGCACAGCCCGTCAACATGGCCCCCGCGCAAAATCTGTGCGATTCACACAGGCTGGTTTGCTTTTGGTTGTTGGAGTCCTACCGTTGCAGTGATTTGTGTTCGCGCCATGGCGCGGGCCGCTGCGCGCTGGGAGGCACACCATGACCGACATCACCAATCGCGACATCGCTGGCGAGGCCGAGGCATCCGCTGTTCGTCTCGACGTTGCTGACGTGAACCGCCGCCTGCTTGGCACCTGGGCCGATGTGCGGCTCGAAGCGCGCGAAATGGTGAAGGATCCGGCGTTCTGGCGCGACGATTCGCTGGCGAAAGACGCGCACCGCGAGCGCGTCCTCGAGCAGTTGCACCTGCTCGTTGCGAATGGGGCCGTGCACCGGGCCTTTCCGAAGGAGTACGGCGGTCAGGAAAATAACGGCGCCAACATTGCCGGGTTCGTCGAGCTCGTCACGGCCGACCCGAGCCTGCAGATCAAGGCGGGCGTGCAGTGGGGGCTGTTCGGCTCAGCGGTGCAGCAACTTGGCACGAAGGAGCACCACGACAAGTGGTTGCCCGGCATCATGAGCCTTGAGATTCCGGGCGCGTTCGCGATGACCGAGACCGGACACGGATCGGATGTCGCGTCGGCAAGCACGACGGCGACCTACGACCCCGAGACCGAAGAGTTCGTGATTCACACGCCGTTTCGCGCCGCGTGGAAGGAATACCTCGGCAACGCCGCGGTCGACGGCATCGCGGCCACGGTCTTCGCGCAGTTGATCACGAACGGTGTCAACCACGGCGTGCACTGCTTCTACGTGCCGATCCGCGATGCGAACGGCGAGTTCTTGCCGGGAGTCGGCGGCGAAGACGACGGGCTCAAGGGTGGCCTGAACGGCATCGACAACGGCCGCCTGCACTTCACTCACGTGCGGATTCCGCGCACCAACCTCCTCAACAAGTACGGCGATGTTGCGGCCGACGGCACCTATTCGTCGCCGATCAAGAGCGCCGGCCGCCGCTTCTTCACCATGCTCGGCACCCTCGTGCAGGGTCGCGTCTCGCTCGACGGGGCCGCGGCCTGGACGTCGGCCCTCGGCCTGAAAATCGCCATCACGTACGGCAACGAGCGTCGCCAGTTCAACTCCGGACCCGGCACCGAAGAGACCGTGCTGCTCGACTACGCGCGCCACCAGCGCCGCCTGCTTCCGCGTCTCGCCACGACCTACGCGTCGATCTTTGCGCACGACGAATTCCTCGTAAAGTTCGACGCGGTGTTCAGCGGCAAGGCCGATACCGACGGCGACCGCGAAGACCTCGAGACCCTCGCCGCAGCGCTCAAGCCGCTCTCGACCTGGCACGCGCTCGATACCCTGCAGGAAGCCCGCGAAGCGTGCGGTGGCTCGGGCTTCATGTTCGAGAACCGCCTCGTTGGCCTTCGCGCCGACCTCGACGTGTACGCCACGTTTGAGGGCGACAACAACGTGCTCCTGCAGCTCGTTGGCAAGCGGTTGCTGACGGATTTCGCCACGCAGTTTCGTGGGGCGGATGCCGCGACCCTCGCCAAGTTCGCAGTCGGACAGACTGCCGGCAAGGTGTTCCATGGCGCTGGTCTCCGCCAGCTCGGACAGGCCGTGGGTGACTTCGGCTCGACCGCCCGCGCCGTCGAGCGCGGCCTGCGCGCCGACCAGCAGCACGAGCTGCTCGCGGGGCGCGTCGAGCAGATGGTCTCTGATATTGCGACCCGGTTGCGTCCGGCATCCAAGCTCTCATCCGCCGACGCGGCGGCGCTCTTCAACGAGAACCAGTCGGAGCTCATCGAAGCGGCGCGCGCGCACGGCGAACTGCTGCAGTGGGAGGCGTTCACCGACGCTGTGAACGCGATCGAAGACGAGGGAAGCCGCCAGGTGCTGACCTGGTTGCGTGACCTCTTTGGTCTCACCGTGATCGAGAAGCACCTGGCCTGGTTCTTGATCAACGGCCGGCTCTCCGCGCAGCGCGCTGCCGCCGTCTCGTCGTACATCGACCGGTTGTGCCTGCGGCTTCGGCCCCACGCGCTCGATCTGGTCGACGCCTTCGGGTACGAGCCCGAGCACCTTCGCGCGCCCATCGCCTCCGGTGCCGAGCAGGCTCGCCAAGACGAGGCGCGCGCCTACTACGCCGAGCAGGTGGCTTCGGGCACGGCCCCGATCCTGGAGAAGCACGCGCACAAGCGCTGACCCGAGCCATCGCGTGGGGAGGCGCCGCACCCTAAGCTGAGGCCGTGCAAATCGAGAGCCTGTTTTCAACCATTGCGGTCGTGTTCGAGTCGGTCGGCGTGATCGTGATGATCGTCGGTTTCGTCATTGCGCTCATCCTCGCGGCGCGGGTGCTCGCGCGGCGCGAGCCGGGCCAGCAGGCCTTCACGGTGCTGCGCACCACGCTCGGCTCATCGATTCTGCTCGGCCTCGAGGTGCTCGTCGCGGCCGACCTCGTGCGCACCATCACGTCAAAACCCTCGCTGGAAGAGGCCGCGATCCTGGGCATGATCGTGCTCATTCGCACCGTGCTCAGCATGTCGATCCAGATCGAGATCGAGGGCACCCTGCCGTGGCGTCGCGCAATGCTCACCAGCGGCGGGCAGCTCCTCGGCGAGGCCGTCTCGCGTGACCGTGCCGCGCAGGCGGCGCACAACACTGTTCGGGATGCCTCGGCCTGAGGCATCCACTCGCCGTCTGCGCGTTGGGGCGCCGGAATAGCGACGCGCGTCTGCTGGTTGGCCCGAGTGGAGGCGCACAGTGGATTACGGACAACGGCTCGAGTTCGGAGCCTTCATCACGCCGACCGCGGCAGACCCGATGGCAACCGTCGGTCTTGCGGTTACGGCCGAAGCATCGGGTTTGGATCTCGCGACGTTCCAGGATCACCCGTACCAACCGGCGTTTCTCGATGCCTGGACGCTGATGAGTTTCGTCGCCGCACGGACCGAGCGCATCCGCCTGGCACCGAACGTGCTCAACGTGCCGCTTCGGCAACCGGCGGTCGTCGCGCGTGCGGCGGTAAGCCTGGATCTGCTCTCGGGTGGTCGCCTCGACCTCGGGCTCGGCGCGGGCAGTTTTTGGGACGCGATCGAGGCGATGGGTTCGCCGCGCCTGAGCCCCGGCGAGTCGGTGGTCGCGCTCGAAGAAGCGATTGACGTGATGCGGGCCCTGTGGGCGACGGGCGAGCGCGGCGGCGCGTTCACCGATGGGGAGTTTCACCGCGTACACGGTGCGAAGCGGGGCCCAACGCCGGCCCACGACATCCCAATCCTGATCGGTGCGCTCCGGCCACGCATGCTGCGGCTGATCGCGCGCAAGGGTGACGGCTGGTTGCCATCGCAGGCGTACTTGAAGCCGGGCGACCTCGCCGCAGGCAACGCCGTGATTGATGAGGAGGCAACTCGCGTGGGTCGGGATCCGCGGGAGGTACGTCGCCTGCTCAACATTGGTCGTGGGCCCTCAGGCGCGCAGCCGTGGCACGAGGAGCTTGCGCAGCTGGCGATTGAGGACGGTGTCAGCACGTTCATCGCGGTCGGCGATGATCCTCAGGTGCTTGCCCGGTTTGGGCAAGAGGTCGCACCGGCCGTTCGCGCGCTTGTCGCCGCGCACCGTGCTGCGTGAGGCGCGGGCGGCATAAGGCGCGCGACAAGGCCGGGCCGGGCGGGTAGTCTCGACCCGGTTGAGAGGAATCCGATGGCTGAGGCATCCACTGTTCGCACCACCCATGTCGCCGACTCACACGAGGTGATTCGTGTTGTCGGTGCGCGCGAAAACAATCTCAAGAATGTCACCGTTGAGATCCCGAAGCGCCGGCTCACCGTCTTCACTGGGGTCAGCGGTTCGGGTAAATCGTCGCTCGTGTTCGGCACGATCGCTGCCGAGTCGCAGCGCTTGATCAACGAGACATACCCAACGTTCGTACAGCAGTTCATGGCTGCGCCTGATCGCCCAGATGTCGATGCGCTCGAGAACCTCAGCCCCGCGATTTTGGTCGATCAGGAGCGCCTCGGTGCCAATGCGCGGTCGACGGTTGGCACCGCGACCGACACACATGCCATGCTGCGCATGTTGTTTAGCAGGCTCGGCGTGCCCCATGTCGGTTCATCGCAGGCGTTCTCGTTCAACGTGCCCTCGGTGAGCGGTGCGGGTGCGATCGAGAAGTCCGATGGCACGAAAGAGCGTCGCGAATTTACTGTGACCGGGGGAATGTGCCCGAGGTGTGAGGGCCTCGGCGAGGTGAACGACATCGATCTCGACGAACTTTTCGACCGCGACAAATCGCTCGCCGACGGTGCATTCAAGATTCCGGGGTACGTCGAGGGCGGCTGGATGGTGCGCGGGTTCACTGAGTCGGGCTTCCTCGATCCGAAGAAGCCGATTCGGGAATATAGCGAGCAGGAGCTTCACGACTTCCTCTACAAAGAGACGACGAAGGTCAAGATCAGCGGAATCAACATGAGCTACGAGGGGCTCATCCCGAAGATCACGAACAGCTTCCTCAAGAAAGATCGCGACGCACTGCAACCGCACATTCGCGCGTTCGTCGACCGTGCCGTCAAGTTCACCGCCTGCCCGGATTGTGGTGGCAGTCGGCTGAACGAGGGCGCGCGTTCCTCGAAGATCGCAGGTCTCAACATCGCGGATGCCGCAGCCATGCAGATCTCCGATCTCGCCGACTGGCTGCAGGGCGTGAGCGACCCGGAGGTCGCCCCGCTCATCGCGGGCCTGCGCGACACGATCCGTTCATTCGTCGACATCGGCCTCGGCTATCTTTCGCTTGACCGCGCGAGCGGCACGCTCTCGGGCGGTGAGGCGCAGCGCACGAAGATGATCCGCCACCTCGGCTCGAGCCTCACCGATGTCACCTATGTGTTTGACGAGCCCACCGCCGGGCTCCATCCCCATGACGTGCAGCGCATGAACGCGCTGCTGCTGCAGCTGCGCGACAAGGGCAACACGGTGCTGGTAGTCGAGCACAAGCCCGAGGTCATCGAGATTGCCGACCACGTGATTGATCTCGGACCCGGTGCGGGTCGCGATGGCGGCGAGCTCCAGTACGAGGGTGACGTCGCAGGCCTCCGTACCTCACAGACACTCACCGGCCGCCACCTCGACCACCGCGCGCGGCTGAAGGAGCAGGTGCGCAGCGGTGCAGGTGCGCTGCAGATCCGCGGCGCCTCGCTGCACAACCTCCGGAACGTCGACGTCGATATTCCGCTCGGCGTGCTCACGGTGGTGACGGGCGTCGCGGGCTCCGGCAAGTCGTCGCTCATCCACGGCAGCCTGCCCGCGTTTGACGACGTGGTGATCGTTGATCAGTCGGCGATCAAGGGGTCACGCCGCAGCAGCCCGGCCACCTACACTGGCCTGCTCGACGCCATCCGTGCCGCGTTCGCGAAGGCCAACGGGGTGAAGCCGGGCCTGTTCAGCGCAAACTCCGAGGGCGCCTGCCCGGCGTGCCGCGGCCTCGGCATGATCATCACCGAACTTGGGTTCGCCTCGACGGTCGAGACCCTCTGCGAGCTGTGCGGCGGCACCGGCTTCAGCGACGAGGTGCTTGAATATCGCCTTGACGGCATGAACATCGCGCAGGTGCTGGCGATGACGGTGGTCGAGGCATCCACCTTCTTCACTAAGGGTGCGGCGCACACGACGCTTGCCCGCATGATTGACGTGGGCATCGGCTACATCACGCTGGGGCAGGCGCTGAACACGCTGTCGGGCGGTGAACGCCAGCGACTGAAGCTTGCGATCTCAATGGCCAAGAAGGGCGCGATCTATGTGCTCGACGAACCCACGACCGGGCTGCACCTGGCCGATGTCGACAACCTGCTCGGCATGCTGGATCGCCTCGTGGCAGCCGGCAACACGGTGATCGTCATCGAACACCATCAGGCCGTCATGGCGCATGCCGATTGGATCATAGATCTCGGGCCCGGTGCCGGCCACGACGGCGGCTCAATCGTCTTCGAGGGCACCCCGGCAGAGCTGGTCGCCACGGCCGACACACTCACCGCCACACACCTGCGCCGGTACGTCGGCGCCTGAGAGCGTGAGGCAGACGACAAGTGGATGTCGCAGCTACCTGCCGGCTGAGTGCAGGTGCCTCGACCCGTGTGAGAGCACCTTGACGACGATGCCGCGGCGGCCAAGCTCGGCCACCGATGCGGTCTCCTCTGCGAGGGTGCGGCCGAGGGCGTGCACGGTCGCCACGACCAGCACATCGCCCGGCGCGAGCGTGTCGAAGAAGCGGTGGATGCGCTCGGTCCAGCTCTCGAGCGTCTCGGCGGCAGGGTGCCGGAACCCGGCGATCGGCACGCCGAAACGTGCGAGCTCGTTGCGCTGGTCGGTCACCGACGGCATGTCATCGCGCGCGACCACGAGGCCGACGAGGCGCGATGATTCGGGCCGAGCCTCCCACCAGGCATGATCAACCTGCTCGGCGGCGAAGCACTTTGGGCACGTCGCGGCGTCGTGACTGAAGTCGATCGTTCCGGTGTGGTCTTCCACGGCATGGCCTCCTGTCCCCATTGTCGCTCATCCTGTGCGGGTCGGCACCTTCGCGTTGGGGCGGCCGGGCCGCGCCGCGCGGGCTACGCGCGGAACGCAGCGACCAGGGTCGCCACCAGCCCGAGCGGATTGCGCGTGCTCTGAAACTCGGTGAACCCCTCGCTCACCTGCGTGCCCGTGCGCGACGTGACGAACCACGGCGGCTTGGGCAACACCGAGAAGTCGCCCGCGATGAGCGACGACGGCGAGACCGCGCGGGGGAAGGGCCGGAACGGGCCGCGAACCACCGTGCGTTCGACATCCTCAAGGAGGAAGGCATTGTGGACGACACCGATGCCGCTCGTCACATTCTCGAGGGTCGCGCCCGGAAAGGCGCCCCAGGTGCAGCCCGGGGTGAGGAACGCGAACGCCGTCCACGCGTTGATCGCGATCGCGCCGTAGTGCAGGCGCTCGATCGCGGCCTCGAAGCCTTCGCCCAGTCGCCGCCGGGTGACCGGGTCGATGAGCACGTTCGCGCCGAGGGTGCCGGTGAGCCTGGTGTTCGCGTGGTCGACGGCCGCGTCGACGAAGACCTGGCCGGTACCGGCGAGCTCGACCACGCCGAGCACGGGGGAGAAGAACTCAGTCTGCTCGAGCACCGAGGCGTCGTCGCCGGGCGCGACGTCGATGAACAGCCGGGTGCCGCCCGCCATCGACTCCGCAGCTGGATACGCGGCAGCGGCCGCCGCCATCTTCTGCTCGGCGTTCGGGTACCACACGGGCCGCTCAGGGGCACGGGCATAGGCCTCGCGCAACGCCGCAAGAAACTCCGCCTTTTGCGCCCAGCCGGCGCTGAGCAGCACGACCTGACCTGCGATGCAGTTGTGCCCGCTATTTTGCAGGCGCATCGTCGCGATGTGTTCGGCCTGATAGCGCAGATCGGCCTTCGACCAGCGGCCCGGCACGACGATGATCGGCGAGACCCCGCCAAGCTCGCTCGAGATGGGGGTGGTCAGCAGCGGCTCATGGTCGCGCTTGCGGCGCTCGGCGTCGGCGCCGGTGCCCCACACGATCATGTCGTGGGTCACTGCCGACCCCGTGATGTGCACGTGCGAAATGTCTGTATGCCCCGTGAGGTATGTACCCACATCGCCGGCACCCGTGACGATGCGCAGCAGCCCGAGATCGATCAGCGGTGCGAACGCCCGCGTGTACACGGGCAGCAGCACGTTCTGTGTGGGGTTCAGTTTGAGCAAGACCACGCGGTTGAACGCCAGTAGTTCATAGAGGGTGTCAAGCAGCGGGATGCTGGTGACATTCCCCGCGCCCAGCACCAGGCCGATCCCCCCGGTCTTCGCCGGCATGCGCTGGGCAAGGCCGGCATTCGCGCGCACATCGGTCTCGGTGACGCCGGGGCGCATCCACACCTCGCCCGTAAAGCCGCTGAGCAGCACGCCGTCGATCGCGGCGGTCGGGAAGACCTCCGCGCGCACGCGCCCGCCTGGTGCGCGGGTGACGGTGAGGTCACCGGCCGGGCTCTTGCCGGCGTCGAGTGCGCGGAGGCTCTTGGCGTAGGCGGTCAGTGCGGTGAGGGTGCCGTAGGGGCCCGAAAGCCATTCTTCGCCGCGAAGCGGATCGCCCGGAGGGAGTTGCTTCGAGGTGGCGGCAGCGTCTGCCCACTCTGCGGCGTGGGAGCCGACGGTGGCGTGCAGGCGCTCGAGCAGGCGCGCGCGCTGGCCGACCGTGAGGGCGCCCCAGGTGCGTTCACCGACGGCGAGGTCGGCGATGGCCGCGTCGAGTGGTGCGCGCGCCTCCGCGGTGAGCGAGTTCGTGCCCAGGTCGTTCGTGCCCGGTTCATTCACGCCAGACTTCGGGTTCGTCGACACTGACGGCCTCCTTCGCAGATGGGTGGTGGTTCCATCATGCGCTGGCTGCGGCATCCACACCACTCAGTCGGCGCGACTGACAGAACCTAGAGCAGTGAGAGCTCGCGCAGCTTGGCCTCGACGTCGGCGTTCGACGGCTCAACCTGGTGCGACGAGTCGGGGTAGACCACGACGGGGATCTGGGTGCGACCCGAGATCTCGCGCGCAACGTCAGCCGCGGCAGGATCTGCGACGAGGTCGATGTACTTGTACTCGATGCCCAGGCCGTCGAGCTGCTTCTGGGTGCGGCGGCAATCGCTGCACCACTGGGCGCCAAACACAGTGATTCCGGTGGAGTTCTCAGCAGTCATGCCACCAGCCTATTGGTTGTGGATGCCACAGGGGCCGTGAATGCGCGCCCGGCGTCCCGTGTGCGTGCCCTTGATATATGCCGGGTGACGCATTCGGCCTATGCTTCGGGGCCGAGCACGCCATTTGTTTCTTGGTACCGCTCTCCCGAGACCGGGCACACCCACGCGCCGTCAGCTTGTTCGAGGGGATGCCCGGCGCGGCCAACCCAGCCGATGCGGCGGGCAGGGACGCCGACCACAAGCGCGTAATCGGGCACGTCTTTGGTGACGACCGCGCCCGCAGCGACGAGCGCCCAGGCCCCGATGCGGGCAGGGGCGACGCACACTGCACGCGCCCCGATGGATGCGCCACGGCCTACTTCCACTCCGACCGCTTCCCAATCGTCAGCGCTCTTTGGGGTGCCGTCGGGGTTCACCGCGCGCGGGAAGACGTCGTTGGTGAGCACGGCCGCCGGCCCAATGAAAACGCCATCGGCGAGCCGTGCTGGCTCGTAGACGAGCGCATAGTTTTGCAGCTTGCAGCCGTCGCCGAGCACGACATCCGGGCCAACGTACGCGCCACGACCGATGTTGCAGTCGGCGCCGAGCCGCGCGCCTTCGCGGACCTGGGCAAGGTGCCAGACCCGCGTTCGGGGGCCGAGCGACGCAGACTCGGCGACGTCGGCGGAGTCCTGGACAGTGGGCAGGTCTGGATCGGTCACGGCGGGCCTTTCGTTCGGCGATGTGGCGGTGGCATCCACACTAGAGGCGCGTGACGCAGCGCGGTGGGGGCACCTCACTAGGATTGGTGCCGGATTGGGGAAACGATGGCGCGCATTGCAGTTGTGGGTGGCGGGATTGTCGGGCTTGCGGTCGCGAGGGCGCTGGCGATGCGGGGTGAAGAGGTGGTGGTCTTCGAAAAGGAAGACCGCGTTGCCGCGCACCAGACGGGCCACAACTCGGGTGTCGTGCACGCCGGTATTTATTACGCGCCCGGCACGTTGAAGGCGGAGCTCTGTCGTTTGGGGCGCGAGTCGATCCGTGAATACTGCGCAGAGAAGGCGTTGACGTATCGAGAGCTGGGCAAGCTCGTGGTTGCCCTCGATGAAAGTGAGATCGGCGCACTCGACGCGCTTGAGACGCGCGCGACGGCCAACGAGGTGCCGGGACTGCGCCGGATTGGCGCCGAAGAGATTTCAGAAATCGAGCCGCACGGCGTGGGCGTTGCTGCATTGCACTCGCCGCACACCGCAGCAGTGGACTACACGGCGATCGCCGAAGCGATGGCCGATGACGTGCGCGTCGCAGGCGGACGAGTCGTGCTGGGCGCCGAGGTGACGCACATTCAGCGGGAGGGCGCTGGCATCAGGGTCATCGCTGGTGACGAAGACCTCTTCGTGGACCGGCTGATCGCATGCGCGGGCTTGCAATCTGATGTGGTGGCGAAGATGGTCGGGGCCGACCCATCGCCACGCATTTTGCCGTTTCGCGGCGAGTATTGGGTGCTTGACCCGGCACGTGCCGACCTCGTGCAAGGGATGATTTACCCGGTGCCAGACCCGCGCTTTCCGTTCCTTGGCGTGCACTTCACGCGCGGGTACGACGATGGCGTGCATGTGGGGCCAAATGCGGTGCCCGCGCTCGCGCGGGAAGGATACGGCTGGGGATCGATTTCATTTCGGGATACCTGGGGCTCGTTGACGTGGCCGGGGGCGTTCCCGCTGGCTCGGAAACACTGGCGCATGGGCGTGAACGAGGTGTGGGGGTCGCTGGTGAAGTCGTCATACTTGCGCCAGGCGCAACGGTTCATGCCCGAGCTGACCATGGCCGACCTGACGCACAAATCCGGCGCGGGTGTACGCGCGCAGGCGTGGGCGCGCGACGGGTCTCTGCTGGATGATTTTGCGATCGACACGATCGGCCCGATCACGATCCTGCGCAACGCACCATCTCCCGCCGCGACGTCGTCGATGGCGATTGCCGAGTACCTCCTGGCCGACATCGACCGGACGATTTCCTGATCGTCTGGTGAGAATTTCGCGTACCTGTGTATAGAATGCAGGCGGGACGGAACAGTTCGCGCGGGGGTAATGTGCGTACGGGTTCCGAATTCTTGAAGCGCCGTGGGGGCGCTTCAATATGACGATCGTTGACGGCCTAGCCGCGCGCATCAGACACTGGGGAACCACATGGGGAATTTTGCGTCTTCCGAGGTTGGCATTACGCGAGCTCGGCGTCGAAGCACGCGCATTGGAGCGCTGCTCGCCACCTTCGCCGTTGTCGTCTCGACGCTGATCGCGTTCGAGCCCATGGCGTCGGCCCAAGCTGCGAGCCCGTGCGGACCGAACATCAACCCGATTGTTTGCGAGAACGAGAAGCCGGGAACCGATCCCTACATCTGGGACATCGATGGCGCCGGCGACCCGAGCATCCAGGGGTTCGCAACCGACATCAGCGTCAATGCCGGCTCGCGCATCGACTTCAAGATCGACACCGACGCATCAAACTACATGATCGACATCTACCGCACCGGCTGGTACCAGGGCCTGGGTGCGCGGCACATTGACTCCGTGACGCCGTCCGCTGTGCTCCCCCAGGTGCAGCCGGAATGTATTTCGGACGTCACCACCGAACTCTACGACTGTGGCACATGGGCCGTGTCTGCCGGCTGGGATGTGCCATCCACCGCTGTTTCGGGTGTCTACATCGCGAGTCTCAAGCGCCCCGATACAGGCGGCCAAAGCCACATCATCTTTATCGTGCGCCAAGACGGCAATACCTCGGACGTGCTCTTCCAGACGTCCGACCCGACGTGGCACGCCTACAACGCGTATGGTGGATCCGACTTTTACCAGGGTGCAGGAAATGGGCGCGCTTATAAAGTCAGCTATAACCGTCCCTTCGCGACGCGGGCAGGCGTGGAAGCGCGTGATTTCTATTTTGCGTCTGAGTACGCCACCGTCCGATTCCTCGAGCGCAACGGATACGACGTTTCGTACCTCGCCGGTGTCGATACCGATCGCCGCGGTGGCGAGCTGCTGAACCACAATGTGTTCTTGTCCGTCGGGCACGACGAGTATTGGTCGGGACCGCAGCGGGCAAACATGGAAGCCGCACGCGACGCGGGCGTCAATATGCAGTTCCTCACCGGCAACGAAGGATACTGGCGTACGCGTTACGAGCCGTCGGTGGATGCCGCGAAGACCGACTACCGAACGCTTGTGTCGTACAAAGAAACTTGGAGCAACACAAAACTCGACCCCCACACGGAGTGGACGGGCACGTGGCGTGACCCCCGCTTCGCCGGCGCGACGCAGGGCGGACACCTGCCCGAGAACGCCCTCACGGGAACCATGTACATGGTCAACGATGTTTACCTGCCCGTGACGGTTAATTCAGATGAGGGTAAATACCGGCTCTGGCGTGACACCGGACTGGCCTCGATGCCGAGTGGTACCTCGGTGGCGCTCGCAGACCAGACCGTTGGGTACGAATCGAACGAGGACGTTGACAATGGGTTTCGTCCTGAAGGACTCATTCGTCTCTCAACTACCGTCGGCCCGACCCCGGAGTACCTTCTTGACTACGGTAACGAGGTAGGCGCTGGCACGACCGAGCACCACGTGACGCTCTACCGTGCCCCAAGCGGAGCGCTGGTATTTTCTTCTGGCAGTGTGCAGTGGGGCTGGGGGCTCGATAGCGAGCACGACGGCGACCCGGTTCCCGCAGATCTGCGGATGCAGCAGGCCCAAGTCAACCTCCTGGCAGACATGGGCGCCCAGCCCGGCTCGCTGATGGCAGGCCTTGTGCCAGCCACCCCGAGCACTGACAGCACGGCTCCCAACACTGTGATCAACGCTCCCACCGAAGGAGCCGTTGTGGCGCACGGTTCGGAGGTCACCGTCACCGGTACGGCCTCGGACGCTGCAGGCCGCGTTGCAGGAGTTGAGGTTTCAACTGATGGCGGTCAATCGTGGCACCCCGCGGTCGGAACCACGAACTGGTCGTACAGCTACATCCAGCAGGGCGCAGGCGCCACGGAGATCGTCGCGCGCGCCATCGACGATTCGGCAAACTTTGCACCGGCGGGCGTGACGCGTACCGTGCATGTTGACGGTCCATACTCCGTTTTCGGCGAGGCCGTCCCCGAGGTTTCGTCGGCGAACGATGCCGCAGCCGTCGAGCTCGGACTTCGGTTCACTCCACAGTCGGATGGCTTCGTCACGGGTGTCCGTTTCTACAAGGGCGCGGCGAACACTGGCCTGCACGAGGGCTCTCTCTGGGACGCAGCGGGCACCAAGCTGAACTCGGTCGTGTTCTCGCAGGAATCGTCGGACGGGTGGCAGACAGCGCTGTTCACGAGCCCCGTTGAAGTGTTTGCGGGAGTGCAGTACACGGTGTCGTACTCCGCGCCCAACGGTGGGTACTCGATGACCGACCAATACTGGCCCTACATGGCGAACACGACTGCGCCGCTCGAAGTGCCCACCGTTGTTGGTGCGGCTGCCGCGGGCGTGTTTGGTGAGGTTGGAGCCATGCCCGATCGTGCCTGGCGCGAGAGCAATTACTTTGTTGACGTTGTGTTTGATTCTTCAGACACTTCTCCACTGCGCGCAGCAGCACGGTCGCCTCAGCCGGACGCATCGAGTATCGCGCTTGACGCACCCATCGAGATCACTTTCACGCGCAATGCAGACCCAGCAACCGTTGACATTGCAGTGGCTGGAGCATCTGGTAGCCCGGTAAGCGGGACAGTGGCGTATGACGTAGCAACGAAAACCGCACGCTTTACGCCTGCAGTCCCGTACGAGCCGTCAACGAAATATACGGTGACTCCCTCCGCGCTCGACCTCAATGGCGTTGGCCTAGACGCAAGCACCGCTTGGAGCTTCACAACGCAGGCCGCAGAGCTGGCAGTGGGCGAGTGCCCGTGCAGCCTGTTCCCGGAGAGCGCTCGTCCCGCAATTGATGCGGACGCGGATCGCGACGCTGTCACGCTCGGAGTCCGTTTCTCCGTCGCGAGTCCCGGTGAGGTTCACGCACTGAAGTTCTTCAAGGGCGCTGGCAACGAGGGGCCTCGTACCGTCAGCCTCTGGAAGGCCGACGGTACGCAGCTCGCGAGCGCCGCCGTGGGCGCTGAGTCATCCCATGGATGGCAGTCGGTCACACTCGACCAACCGGTGGACGTCGTGCCGGGTGAAACCTACATCGCGTCGTATTACGCGCCTCAGGGCCGTTATGCAGTGACGCCGAGCCAGTTCGGATCGAATGGTTACACGCGCGGCCCGCTGACTGTGCCTGCCGATGGCGGGGCTTTCACCTACTCGAACGGGTTCCCCGACCGCACATCGTCGACGAACTACTTTGTCGATATTGCGTTTACGCCGGTTGACGTCGGCCCTATCGTGACGGCAAAGAGCCCCGGTGCCGGTGCAACTGAGGTCGCTGCTGACGCGACTGTGTCGGTGACGTTCAGCGCACCGCTCGCACCGGGTTTCGTTGCCACGGCGCGGAGTGGGAACACCACGATCGCGGGTACTTGGACCGCTTCGAGCGATGCGAAGAAGCTGACTTTTGTCGCTGACAGCGACTACGCGCCAGGCTCCGTGATCGCTATCTCGGTGACCGGCATTGTGGGTACCAATGGGGTGGCTGGCGACGACGTCGCTTGGTCTTTCGCGGTACAAACAGCGGCAGAGCAAGCCGTCACCACGATCTTCGGCTCGACGGTGCCCCAGGTGGAAGCCGAGACTGATGACTCGGCATCGGTCGAGCTCGGACTTGCGTTCCGAAGCGCGGTCGCCGGCGAGGTTCGAGCGATCCGTTTTTACAAGGCAGTGAGCAACACGGGAACGCATGTTGGCTCGATCTGGTCTCCGACCGGTGAGCGACTTGCCCAGGTGACGTTCGTTGGTGAATCCGCGAGCGGGTGGCAGCGTGCGCTGCTCTCGCAGCCAGTCGCGATCGAACCCGGTCTTGTCTACACGGTCTCCTACCTTGCGCCGCGGGGAAACTACTCATACAGCCCTGGCGCGCTCGTAGCGCCCCAGACGAGCGGTCCGTTGACCACGGAGGCACCTACGAATGGTCGCTTCCGCTATGGCAACGGCGGCAGCATGCCGACGACGGCGTGGAACTCGACGAACTACTTCGTTGACGTGGAGTTCCTCACCGATGTGAACAGCCCTGAAGCGCCACCGAGTGTGTCATCGGTTTCACCGAGCCGCAATGCGAGCGCGGTTGGCGTAGACAGCCCGATCACGGCGACGGTGGATCGTGTGCCTTCGGACGCAGTGATCTCACTGGCACTCACCGGCCCGGAAGGGAATGTGGCGGGCACGGTGCAGTTCGACGGGGCCACCGGTGCGCTCAAGTTCACGGCAGCCGCGAACCTGGCGCACCTGACCACGTACACCGCGACAGTCACTATTGATGGCGCAGCGCTGGATTCCTGGTCGTTCCGTACTGCTCGTACCCCCGTGACCGGGGTCGCTGAAACGATCTTCGGGACTGAAGTTCCGGCGGTTGATTCTTCGACAGACAACGAACCAGTCGAAGTCGGGACCGCGTTCGAAGTTGCCGAGCCAGGCACCGTGACGGCGATCCGTTTCTACAAGGGCGTGTCGAACACCGGCACTCACCGGGGGACACTTTGGTCGTCTGCAGGTGATGTGCTGGCCCGCGTGACCTTTACGGGTGAGACTGCATCGGGGTGGCAGCGCGCGGAACTTGCTGAACCGGTTGATGTGATGCCAGGCCAGACCTACGTCGTTTCGTACCTGGCTCCGGTTGGACGGTTTGCGATCGCCGAACAGTACTTTGCGACACCAAAGGTGAATGGCCGCCTTACGGCACCTGCAGGTGACAACGGACGGTTCAAGTACGCAGCTGACGGCGGCTTCCCGGTAAGTTCGTGGGGCTCGTCGGGGTACTTCGTTGATGCTGAGGTTGTTTTCGCGGACGCGCCCACGCCGACGCCGACGCCGACGCCGAC
>Ga0209608_1000474_pt1 | contig 40180 bp, 35 predicted proteins | sample AD_UKC130_MetaG_FD_184428 | JGI IMG/M metagenome (GOLD analysis project Ga0209608, IMG submission 184428) | Active sludge microbial communities of municipal wastewater-treating anaerobic digesters from Canada - AD_UKC130_MetaG (SPAdes) (version 2) | ecosystem: Engineered > Bioreactor > Anaerobic...
CAAATACTTGCAACGAATAGGGGTTCGAGAAAAGCGTCTCATTAACCAGGTAGCAAACTATGCTTTGGTGGAATGGAGCGACAATATCAAGATTTCCGACAGAGCTCCCAGGGACTATGTGCCGGAATTAGAAGAACGCTTTGCTTCCGATGAGCTTCAACAGATGTATGATTGGCATGGATTGCCTTCAAACTGGTACGAACTTGATTACAAGGATTTCCTCAAAGAACGAAGGAGACGAATTGCTCTTATTATAAAATCCGGTTTTGAGAGGTTGGTGGTTGGCGCATGAGCAACGGATCAACCCAATACCAAAAACTTGAAAATCGCCTGCTCCTGCTTTCCTGGCTCAACAGCCTGCTGGGTTACGAGAAAAACCGTGAACTGCTGGAGGACATGAAACAGGCTGAGGAAGGTTTTGATGCGCAGGGACGCAGCCATATTTACTACCGCCTTATCTCGCGCGGCAGCAAGCTCAAAATCTCTGCCGATGACCTTGCACGCTATGACGACAACATTCGCGCCCACCTGGCAGTCATTAACGCCCGCCGCACCCAGCCCATTACCCTCCGCTATTTTCAATACCTGGCAGCGCTCTACACGGAAATCGTCCTCGACCGCCTGTTCAACCACAAAGCACAACTCCTGGCCGATCTGAACGCCTTTGTGTGCCAGCGCAACGCAAAGAAATTGCCCGGCGAACCGCAGGACGAGCCCTTCACCGAAGCTGACCTGACCAAGCTGGCTTACTGGATGGCTACGGGCAGCGGCAAGACGCTGATCCTGCACCTTAACTACTATCAATTCCTGCATTACAACAAGGAGCCGCTCGACAACATCCTCCTGGTCACGCCCAACGAGGGCCTGAGCGAGCAACACCTGGCCGAACTTGCCGCTTCCGGCATTCCCGCCCGCCGCTTCGACCTCAACCACGGCGGCTTGTGGCGCGACAGTAAACACACCGTACAGGTTATCGAAATCACTAAACTGGTAGAAGAAAAGCGCGGTGGTGGGGTTAGCGTGCCGGTAGAGGCATTCGAGGGCCGTAATCTGATCTTTGTGGACGAAGGGCACAAAGGCTCCGGCGGCGAAGCCTGGCGCAAGTACCGCGATGCGCTTGGCGAAACAGGTTTCACCTTTGAATACAGCGCTACCTTTGGGCAGGCTCTCTCGGCGGCGCGCAACGATCCGCTTACTGCCGAATACGGCAAGGCCATCGTCTTTGACTACTCCTACCGCTACTTTTACGGGGATGGCTACGGCAAGGACTTTCGCATCCTCAACCTGCAGGATGAGACCGACGAGGATAAAACCGATCTGCTCCTTCTGGGCAACCTGCTCTCTTTCTATGAGCAGCAGCGCCTGTTTGACGAACAAGCCGAGGTCCTGCGCCCATACAATTTGGAAAAGCCGCTCTGGGTGTTTGTCGGCAGCACGGTCAACGCTGTCTATAGCGAGAAAAAACAGAAGCGCAGTGACGTGCTAACTGTGGCGCGTTTTCTCCATCGTGTACTGGCAAACCGCGACTGGGCGGTCAAAGGCATCAGTGAACTGCTGGCGGGAAAAAGCGGTCTCATTACGCCAGATGGGAAAGACCTGTTCGCCGGGCGCTTCCCGTATGTGCGTGAAACTGGCCTCACCGCCGAAGCCTTATATGACGACATTCTGTGGCGGGTCTTTCACTCTCCGGCCAGTGGCGGTCTGCACCTGTGCGACATTAAAAGTGCCGCCGGCGAGCTGGGGTTAAGGGTATCCGGCGCAAAGGAGTATTTCGGCCTCATCTACATTGGCGACACCAACGATTTTAAAAAACTGGTGGAAACAGATAACGCCGGTATCAATTTGGAAGAAGATGCTATCGCTTCCTCGCTCTTTACGGACATCAATCGCCCCGATACGCCGCTGAATATTCTTATTGGCGCCAAGAAATTCATGGAAGGCTGGAATTCCTGGCGCGTCTCCAACATGGGACTTCTCAATATTGGGCGGCGGGAAGGTTCACAGATCATCCAACTCTTTGGGCGCGGTGTACGCCTGCGCGGGAAAAACCATTCTCTAAAACGCAGTGCTGCCCTTCCGGGCAATCATCCACCGCATATTAAACTGCTGGAGACACTCAATATCTTTGCTGTGCGAGCCAACTACATGGCCCAATTCCGTGATTATCTCGAACGAGAAGGGGTAGAGACCGAGCCGCCGGTTGAACTACCGCTCCCTGTGTGGACCAACGAACAGATGCTTCAGCGCGGGCTGGTGCTACCGCGTCCTGAGAGTGGCCGCGACTTTACTACCGATACGATACTCCTGCTCACCCCTGATGAAAACATCCGCCTGAGAGTGGATTTATCGGTCAAAGTGCAGGTACTGGAAAGCGGCGCGGTTGGCCTGCAGGACGCTCGGGTCCAAAGCGGACATGAGGGGACCATTCCGTCAGAAAGTCTGGCGTTGGTGGATTGGGAGCAGGCCTACCTCGAATTGCTGGACTATAAGGCGCGCAGAGGCTGGAGCAACCTGGTCATTCGTCCCGAAACCCTGCGCGCTATCCTAGAAAAGGTTCCCTATACCCTGAAGGCAAGTGAGGACGTGTTCCGTCCGCGCACCTTCACTGACCGCACCCGTCTGCAAGAGGCAGTCACAGCCGTCCTGCGGAAGTACCTGGATACCTTCTACCGCCGAGCTCACGAGCGCTGGGACAGCCAAAACCTAGTCTATCGTCCCCTTGACCTTGATGATTCCAACTTGGCTTTCAACCGTCTGAGCCTGCAGGAAAAAAAAGCCGCCTACTTCGTGCGCGTACCGCGTTCACACAGCAACCTAGTTGCTGCCATTGAAAAACTATGCGAAGATATGGATAAACTTATCAGAGAAGAAAACAGTGGCTTGCCGCGCTTCTACTTCGATCGGAGCATCTATCTGCCTCTGCTTCTCAAAAAGGGCAATGTGCTCACCGCTGATCCGCTGCCGCTTGAAGAGAGCGAAGAAAGCTTCGTCCGCGACCTGAGGGCTTACTGGGAAGCCGAAAAGGACAAGTCGCTAGCGGGAAAAGAAATCTTCCTCCTGCGAAACTTGAGCAGAGGCAAAGGCGTGGGTTTCTTCGAGGAGAGCAAATTTTACCCTGATTTTATCTTGTGGATTGTGGATGAGAAAAAACAGCGCATCGTCTTTATCGAGCCGCACGGCATGATACATGCTAAAGCCTACAAGTATGATGAGAAAGCTAGTTTGTGGGAGCGCCTACGCGAGCTAGAAAAAGAGATAGGGCAAAGAAGCGGCCGACAGGACATTACGCTAGATTCATTCATTATCTCAGCTACGCCCTACGGTGACTTATGCAAGCGCTACGATGATGGTAGTTGGGACCGGGACAAATTTGCTAAACACCATATTTTGTTCCAGGAACGGAATCAGGATTACGACTATCTCTGTAAAATCTTCCATGGCTATTGCAGCAATCAGCAGATTTCAGGGCTAAAGTAATTGTGCATGAACTGTTGCACCTTAAAGTGCCAAATCATAGCCTGTTATTCAAAGCTCTTCTTAAAGCGTACTTAGACAAATATCGGTAGTATAAAAGGCCCTTGGGAAATACTTCCTGGGCCTTTTACTATTAAGTGGAGATTAATGCTTATTATTTTCTGGTTGAGCCTCTTTTACAAGGTCTTATACTTCGTCTGACCAGTTTGATTACAGGTGAAGCAATCCTATGCTGATTTTCTATATCCATTTGTGCTAGTTTTACATAACGCGACGTCATAGCCATCGTACTATGTCCCATTTCGTACTTTAGGGCAAACTGGGATAACGTAGGCTGTTTTGTGTAAAAAGCCAGAGACTATTGAAGAAGGCCCACAGGCTCCTCGATACTTGAGAGTTTGGAAAGAACACTCAGAAAGGAGGAGCACTGTGGGTCAGGAATATCGTCGCACAAATGAGGAGAAAAAGCGAGAGGAGTTTCGTGCTTGGCTTGAAGAGCAAATCCGCCGGCAAGTGAAGGCAGTTCTGGAAGAGATCATGCGTGCGGAGATGGCAGAGCAGCTCGGGGCATTGCCATATGAGCGAACGGAAAGCCGGCGCGGCCTGAGGAACGGCTGTTATTTCAGAGGACTGAATACGCGCGTTGGTAGAGTAGTCCTCAAGGTACCCCGGGACCGGGAAGGCAAGTTCAGGACACAGGTGTTTGACCGGTACCAGCGGGTAGAAGGTTCACTGGAAGAGATGCTCGTGGAAGCGTACATCCAGGGCATATCGACGAGGCGGATACAGGAGTTGACGGAGGCTTTGTGCGATTTGAGGCGGTCACCATCAGCGCAATCGAGACTTAACCAGCGTATATCCGAGGGTCTAAGACAGTGGCGTGAACGACCGATTGTGGGACAATATCCTTACCTGTACCTCGATGGAGTAGTCATAAGCATGCGGTGGGGACAAAGCGTCGAGAAGTTGGCAGTTCTCTTTGCTGTAGGGGTGTCTGAGGAAGGGTACCGCGAGGTTTTAGGGGTGTTTCCTGGGTACATAGAGAGCGAAGACAGCTGGAGGGAGTTTCTGAGAAGTTTGGTGGCCAGAGGACTCACAGGTGTTCGGCTTGTTGTGAGCGACAACCACGTGGGCATCAAGAAGGCGGTAGAGACAGTTTTTCCAGAGGCAAAAACCCAACGGTGTATGGTTCATTTCATGAGGAACGTGCTTTTGAGAGTACCTCCTCGTCTGAGGAAAGAGGTTGGTGCAGCCCTGAAGGCCATATTTGCCCAGGAGAGCGCAGAAGAGGCGAGGGTTAAGGCCGGGAGAGTGGTCGAAAGGTACATGAAGCTGCTGCCTGCGTCAATGAAGATCCTGATGCAGGGGCTGGAAGAAACCCTCACGTACTACAGTTTTCCTGCAGGACACTGGAAGAAAATACGGACGACGAACTGTATGGAGAGGCTAATCAAGGAGATCCGCAGGAGGACCAAGGTTGTAGGGGCTTTTCCAGATGAGGAGTCCTGCTTGCTGTTGGTTACGGCCCGAGCTAAGGCTCAAGAACAGGCATGGAGCCAAAGAAGGTATTTGAACATGGACTTGCTGAAGGAACTGGACCTGGAGGCTGCTAAGGAGGAACTAGCAATCAGCTGACTCCCAAGAGAGGAGCCGTGGGCAAATTACACACAATTCTTGACACTACCCGAGCCTGTTGTCGGCGTAAGCTCTCTTCAGGTCCTCCACTAAAGTGTGAGCAGTGACGAAGTACACACCAACCCCTTGGCGGATGGCCTCGATGCCTAAAGCAACTGCTAGGTGCGTTTTCCCGACTCCAGGAGGTCCCAGCAGAATGATGTTGGACGCTTCCTGCACAAAGGTGAGTGTCGCGAGTTCCCTCACCTGTCTCTCGTCGATGGAGGGCTGGAAGGAGAAGTCGAACTGGTCCAGAGTCTTGTGGAAGGGCAGGTGAGCTAGCCTGGTTCTGGCTGTTATGTACCTCTCTCTTCGAGCAGCCAGTTCGGTGTCAAGAAGGTCAGTCAGGAAGTCCGCGTATGTGAGGTCTTTCTGAGAGGCAGCTTCCAACCTGCTGTTCAAGATGCTCGCGGCCTGGCTTAGACCTAAATCAAGTAGTTGCTGGCGGGCTTTTTCGACGGCTATCACGTGCTGCTCACCTCCGCCAGGAGTTCGTAAGTTCTGAGAGGCCTCACTTCAACCTCGGGGCTCTCTACTCGTGTGGCCCACACTTGTCTTGCCTTTCGGTCGGCACCGAGAGGCACTCCGTCCCACTGGCCCGCCATGGGCACAACGGTCCCCGGTATCAGCGCCTTGGGGTGGACAGCCACTCTTGTACTTCCCGAATACACCTCAACGTGATATCCGTTTTCCCGAACTGCCACCGTCTTTCCGGCGAAAGCCCATGGCACTCCGTACTTGCTTCCACCGAAACTCACGAACCCATCTCTACTGACTTTGCGCTCTTCAGTCAGGAAAACACTCAGCGCTGCCCTGTTAGGTAATGTGTTAAGGTTTTCTTCAGACAGGAGGTCACATGGCCTCTTTTGGGTAGTGCCGTGAACTCTTGTGTTGGCGACGATGTCAAGCCAAGCCCTGACCTGAGAGTTCAGGTCTTCCAAACTGAAAAACCTAAGTCCCGGCCAAAAACTCTGCCTAAGGTAACGGATCGCTCTTTCAACCCGCCCTTTGGTCTGGGCCCTGTAAGGCCGGCAGGCTTTGGGGTAGAAGCCGGCTACCAGGGCAAAGTCTAGAAACCTCTGGTTCCACACCGGTTGACCACCTTCATCCCGTCCAAGCACTACCGGCTTGAGGTTGTCGTACAGGATGTGTTCAGGCACTCCTCCAAAGTACTCAAAGGCGTGAATGTGGCACCGTATCAACGTGGCTGTGTCCTGCCTGTCCACGAACTCTACATACATCGCTCTCGAGTAACTCATCACCATGACGAAGGCATAGACCTTTCGCTCACGGCCTTGCTCTTCGTACTTGAACACACCGAAATCTACTTGGGCTTGCTCTCCTGGCTTGGTCTCAAACCGTGAGACAGCCTGGGCTTTTTGCAAAGGCCGGAAGGGTTTCACGAAATCCTTGAGAATTGTTTTACCTCCGGAGTATCCGAGAGACTTGATCTCGTTAAACAGGCGGTTGGCGTTGAACACGCCCTCGGCCATCCTGGCTCTAAGGTAGTCTTTGTAGGGATCCAGTTTGGACGGCCGCGGTGGCCTGGGTTTGTACTTGGGCAGTTCTTGGCACTGGAGATACTTGGCGATGGTCTTCCGGTCTCTGCCGGTCCGCCTAGAGATCTCCCTGATGCTGAGTCCTTGGCTGCGCATGAGTTTGATATCCAAAGTTTCCCCGCCTCCTAGCAAGAATCGCACCTCCGAAACTTGGCTCGTTACGGAGTGCTTCTTCGAGGGGGTGGGGGATTTTTCATCCGGCCCTAATGGCGGATTTTACAACCGGCCGTAACAACTTTGAGGAGACCACCGCTGGCCAAGCATTTACCCGTCCGGGCTGCGGGTACCAAACTGCGGTACCTGCCGCAGTTCCGAGCCAGCGTGCGCTAGTGCGAAGAACTGTGATAACCGGCTGAAACTCGAGAACGCACCTTGACAACCAAGATCATGGCTACAAGGATTACTTTGGCCGAACACCGAATGCAATGCCAAAGATCATTTTGAAAGCTCGTTACGATGGCAACGGGTTCCTTTTATGGAAACTGGGGTGGCTCAAATTTCGGCGGGAAAGTGGCTCAATTTTCAGTGGGGGGCTGTTGCCAAACTCGATTCGATAGGAAGTGTTTGTGCCAGCATTGCGCTCGAAATCGAGGGACTGTGTGAATGCTGATAGACTGGATCTTTCAGTGGTTTGATCTGTACCTGGTGAGGGGATCCGTGAGGATCGACTGGGCAATTCAGTTAGACAATGTCATTTGATCACGTAGCGTATGCTTGGCCGCGTTCCAGTCGTGGCAAGGCCAGTACAGCCAGTGAGTCCTGACATTTCTTGAAGCGTGCTTTCACAAGCTGGAAGATATTGTGAGCACATGCTGCAAGCAAATCTTGAATCGTCACTGCAGTGTTCCCGCAGTAGTATGCTTGACAAAGTGACCGGTTATTCTTGAGATCAGCATTCACGGTTTCCACCCAACACTTCCTCTGTGCCATTGCTCGCTTGCCCGTCGAACTCTGCAATACAGCTAGGGCTGACTCAATGGTTTCAGACATCCTCGTGATTGAAGCCCTTTGTGCACCGCAGTCTGGTTGCATGTCGCAACCCCGGCACGCATATCGATGAGCTCTGTAACATATCGTTTCTCCTATCTGCTGCACCTTGTACAGTTTCTTCCCACGTGGGCATATGTACACGTCATCCTTGGGGTCGTAAGTGAAGCCAAGATCTTGCTTTTTGCGTACCCGCGTTTTTCGGGTTCTATGCCTGGGGATTATCGGGATTATGCCCTGCTTATGCAGAAAAACGTACACACTCTGCTTGCCATATCCACGATCTGCTACTACTTCCCGAGGCTTCTTTCGACAGTTGAAGGTGTGCATACCCACCAGAAATGGGACCTGCTTGTACTCGGCTTCAGCGCCAGGCGTGACAGCAACGGCAGTGATTATCCGGGACTCTCCTGCGTCCACTGCCAGGTGTACCTTGTGGGCGAGAAAGGTGCCCTTCTGCTTGGTACGGATGATCGAGCAGTCAGGGTCGGTCCTGCTTACTGTGACCTGATTGGTCTTTTCCCCTTCTGGCTCGTTTTCATCCCACATGTTGTCAACGAATTCCCGTGCATCCGGCAGTTGGCGGTACAGGCTTTTGCTCACCAGCGACTCAAAGGAGGCATTGGCCTTAAGTAAAGTGGCGTCAAGATACACTCTGTCTCCTTCCACCAGCCCTGCATTTCGGCAAATGTCCAGCACCTTCCTAAAGAAGGCTTCGTAGACTTCTTTCCCAAAGCGCTTCCTGCATTTGGACAGGATACTGTGGTCAGGAGGCGTTTCGTCAATGTCGTACCCCAAAAACCATAAGAAAGCTAGATTCAACCGCACCTCTTCGGCCAGCCTTCTCTCGCTTGGGATGTTGTAAAGATAACCGATGAGAGCCATCTTGAACACTACTACCGGGTCCACCGACGGTGTACCAGTATGGCTGTAGTAAGGCTTTACCATGTCGTAAACAAAACTGAAATCGACTACTTGGGTCAATCTGCGCAGAAAGTGATCACGTGGGACTCGTTCCTCGAGCGAAAAATCATAGAAAAGCTTCCTGGCTGCGCTCTTTCTACCCATCATCTCGCGCAATCTCCTTCTTTCTTGCATTATCGCCTCCTATCGCTAGGATACATTTCTGTAACCACTAACACAATTGAGTTTGGCAACAGCCCCGTGGGAATCTGCAATAGAGACCGCGTTCTCACTGCAATATACGAACTTGGAAATAAAGGTTCCAAATCAGTCACACCTGAGCAACTTGAAAATATTGGGTTTACTAAATACCTAAATACTGTGCTAGCTGTGGTCCTGACTTAGGGAGCACTCAGTCACCAAGTGGGCCCGTCGACCAGCGGGCTCATCTGCCTTCTAAAGCGGGGTCTGGGGATAGTAAGGAAGCACGGACGACCCCACCTCAGTGCCTGAGGTGGGGTTTCTTCATGCTCGACTGTCAAGTCTACAACAGAGCTAGATGACGCTTAGTTCGCCTTCGGGGTTCCCGGGCAACAATCACCTTTCCCGCAGTCCCGACAGACGGCACTTAAGGGAACCACCGTAGGGCGGCTGTACTTCTTTGCAGCAGCCAAATTTCTCACCTCCCTCCTTCAGTTTTGGCCTTCTGCTCCGACTGGCTATGTCCGCAGTAGTCCTAGTTCTTCCTTGACCTCCAGTCCAACCTGGGAAAGACGAGCCCTATTGACAGGCAGGTGAACAGCGCAAGGACCGCTAAGTCAGGATAGTTTGAGCTGATCTGACCCCCGGAAAGCCCTGCTCGCAGGAGTCTGGCAACGTAAGTCGTGGGTACAAAGCGGGACGTGATCTGCAGAAAACGGGGCAACGATTCAGCAGGGTAGAACACCGGAGCCAGGTATGTAAGGATTGGGCTTACTATCTGAGTTGCATAGCTTGCTATCCTGCCGGTCTTACTGTAGAAGCCGATAACGGCCCCGATACCTACGAGACTGAATCCGCCCAGCAATGCCGTAATCGGTAGGAGTACGTTGGGACGGATGGGAACGTTCAGCACCACCGTGGCAAATGCCAGGCATAAGATCATCGAGGGCAGGGTGCGAAGTAGCGAACTCCCTACGAGCGCCATGATAAACGACGTCTTGCTTATGGGAAGGGTGGCGTAGTAGTCAAAGACAGCGTACTCTTTCATCCTCCCAATGTCCTGACCCAGCGACAACATGCCCGACATAGTCAGCGATTGCGTGAGGCTACCTGTGATTACGAAAAGAATGGAATCGGGGTTCCCTCTGCCGATGACAAGCCACATAAATATAAGAAACATCACCGCGTCGAAGGACGCAAAAGCGAGATACCACGTCCAGGACATTCGAAGCTCGAGGAGGTTCCCCTTGAGCAGGAGGCAGAAATCAGAAAAGCCTTTGCGCAAATGTCCAGGCGAAGTTCGATTCATTGCCATTGCTTTCCCACCACCGTGACGTAGTAGTCTTCGAGGGTCGGGTTGACAACCCTCACATCTTCAACGGCTTTGGGGTCTAGCTCCCCGGTAATCGCATGGAGCAACGAACTTACCTCCGAACGCGGTACCGTGCAGCTGAAAACGCCTCTTCTCATCTCGGTCCACGCTCCGGTGAGAAGGATCCCAGGTGCTTCGGGCACCCTAAGGCGCACTTCCACGCGGGATTTGTCCGCAATGCTGGCTCTCAGCTCACTCGGCGTCCCCTCGGCGACCACCCTTCCCTCGTCAATCACGGCAACCCGGTCAACCACTTGTTCGGCCTCAAGCACGTTGTGTGTAACCAAAATGATGGTTGTACCGAATTGCTTGTTTACCGCAAACAAGAGGTTCCAGATGTTCTGTCTCATAACAGGGTCCAGCTCCGCCGTCGGCTCGTCCAGAACCACCACGGGTGGGTTCCCCATTAGAGATGTGAGTACACTGACCACTCGGATTTCCCCTCCGCTGAAGGTCGCAAGAAGACGCGAAGCTTTGTGGTCTAGCCCAACTCGGGATATTAGTTCGTCAGCTTGCGCCTTTGCAGCTTTGTCCGTCATACCCCGCAATCTTCCAGTGAACACTAGAAGCTCTATCGCGCTAAGTGTCCAGAAGTAGACAAGTCTCTGACCATAGTAGCCTACCTGCCGGGGTATGACGTCCGGGTGCTGTACTACATCTACGCCGTGGAGGTAGATTCGGCCTCTGGTTGGCCAGAGCAGGCCCACAATCTGTCGTATGAGTGTTGTCTTGCCCGCTCCATTCGGTCCGAAAATGCCAAAGACGATTCCTGACGGCACTACTAGATTCACACCGTTGTTTGCGTAAACAGGGGGCTTTCCAGGTACCTTGTATACTTTAACGAGATCTTCAACACGGTAGGATTCCGTCATCGAAAGCTCCGCCCTCCCTCATAGGTGAATGTAACTCATAGCGTCATTGAACATGGCTATGCAACGGTTATGCTCAACTAAATTCCCGAGCGAAACGAGTCCGTGAACCCGACCCATACAAAATGACTTCGTCATGTCTATGTAGAACCATTCGTCCTCGATCTTGACCACGGTACCTGCGTGAAGAGCATCTGAAAAGGGTTCGCCCTTATGGCAGGTAACGATTACAAACACGTGCTCTTCTCCGAAGCCGAGAGCTCTCAGCACGGCACACATCAATATCGAGGACTTGAAGCACCTGCCGAACTCGACTGACGACCCGAAGTATTTGCCCAGTAAAGTGAGCCAACGAGCGTAGCTGAATCCAACCACCCATTCAAGAATCTGACTACTCCGCTTGCACTCCTCTGCAAGCCTTAACACCATGGGATCATACGGTTTGATCAACTCCCTATAGGCGAGATCGACTGGCACTAGAGAGTCAAGTGTTTCATCGCTTACGTATGAGGAACTCATGCGGAAACACTCCTTTCTCATGTGCTTGGATGGTCGCCCTGTTGACGAGATAATTCGACTCCTATCGACGGAGTATCCCGAGGTCGAGTGTGAGCGCATACGCCAAGATGTGGAGGTGTTTCTCTCTGAAATGGTTCGTAAGGGCTTCATGTTACCTGATCAATCCTAGCATTCACAACAAAGTGATACTCTTTGTCGTTGAGTTTGTACTTCATATTCGCTCCTCCCCCTTTCAGCAAGTTCAGCCCACTTAGTCCGATGCACATCCTCGTCGATACGTTGACCGGCCCGTGACCCAGTCGCTGTGACTGAGGAACTACAGCAGCACCGGTCAGAGTGAGGAGGCTATAAAGGCTGTAAGCCCATGGCGAAAATGGAACCATGAGCAAGGTCATAACCGATGCACATTAACACACCCTTCTGCCTGTTTTCGCATCAAGTGCATCATCTGGTGTCGTCGCGGATAGTCTCGATTGGTGGGCATTAGTTGTTGCCGTAGACACAATGTTCTACGCTACTGCGAAAATTCCTTCTTTGTTATATTTAGGAAGTTGAACTCAAGGCAACTCATTAGGAGCCACATAGAACAGGGATTTCGGTTCGAGAACCTGGGCCAGCCTTCCAGAGGAGTTCAGACTTATTCTATGGATGGCACGGTCTTGGCACCGCTCGGAGTCCTTATGATGGTATCAAGAGAGATGACTTGAGAGTGTTCTTGCCGTTAGATTTGGTGCCGGGGGCGGGAGCCGAACCGGGCACGCGAGGCTACCGCACGCGATTTTGAGTTGCGCCAACAGAGTGCGTTTGCCTGGGGCGGTGTAGCTTGTACCGCCCCTGATCTGCGGTTTCGGCCTGAGATGTCCTGATTTGTCGGTATTGTTTCGAGCTGTTTGAGCGGCGGTTTAGCGACGGTCAACAAAAAAAGGGCATCCCTCCGCTGCCCCGGCGCTCTTCGATGTCTCATTGTTCCCATACGCTACTGTGTTGTTACTAAGATATGAGCCTCCGATGTTTTGAACAGTTCATATGCCTTGGTATCTAGAAAAACCAGCAAGGTCCTGCAGTATAATTCCCATATCTTTCGCCAGATTGGATCGTCTTGTTCTAGAGTCCGCAGATTAAGCCCCATCGTTCTAGCTTCCTCATGGTCTATTACTTTGCCATGAGAAAGAATGTGCAGTAGGCCCCCTGGCGGGCCACTGCACAATGCCTCCTTTTGAGGTTTTTGTGGCCCTGCCAGGCGGACCTTTGTTTGGGTTGTTTTACATACCGTTATGTGGTGTATATCCGCGCGACCTCAAGCTGCTTGATCTGGTCAAAAATGACTTCATCTTCTTCATCTGCATCTTCCAGCTGCACATCGAAGTTGCCTAAACCCGCTTCGTATGCTGCTTCTAGCAACTTCTCTATCTCTTCCGGACTAGCCTCAATCGAGACTGTGTAGCTGTATCTGTCAATGTCGTATTCAGGCTCGGCCTCTATCCCTAAGTCCCCGGCAAGCTCCAACACATATTGGAGACGCAGGCAGGATAGAGCTGTGAGCAGGTGGTCACCAGAGTCAGTTACCCGTTCGATGAACAGAGTTGCCTTTGCTTTTCTTTTTGCCATACTCCAGTGCGCAGCGTGCCCCCTGGCGGGCCGCCGCGCTATACCTCCTTTTGAGGTTTTTGCGGCTCCGCCAGGAGAGCCCTGTTGGTCTTTTGTATGCCCGCAGAGGTCCTGCCTCCACAGGAGTCGTGGCTTTACGTCAACCTGGAGTCATGCTCCAGGCTGAATTTGCCCTTGCGGGCGAGAAAAACTGTGCAAAGCCTATTTGAGCGTTCGTACCAGAAAACACAGCAACCAAAAAAGGGTGAACATCATCAGGGTCCCAAACACAATCCCTTTGAAGAGCGCTGAGTTAATTTCAGCTTCGAGTTTGGCCTCTACACATCTGAGTTTCTCGTCAATGAGTTCGCCGATTACCTTATACTGGTTTTTATCAGGCACTTTTTGGTTTTGCGCCAATGCCTGATTTATCAGATCTGCCAGTTCCTTGGAGGCTTCCTCGCCAATAGCCTCCTGGACTTTTTTTGGTATGAGGAAGATCTTTGTTTCCACCATGTTCACCACACTCGCCTGAGTTTTGTGAAGGTTTGTTAGGACCCGCCCGGCAGTCTGTGCTAACCAGCGCCTTCTTGACGGCACCAATTGACACAGAGCTGCCGGGCATTCACCTTAACCTCCCTGCCCGTCCCGGGCCCTGCCGGAGACGTACGAATCGAGCACGTCGTATTCGTCTCCGTCGCTGCAGTACAGGGTGACTGTGTTCAGCTGCGTACGGAGGGCACCGACAAGGTTCCGGGCTATGTCCTCGCAGGTCATGGAATCGAAGTCGCTGCCGTTTACGGAGTCGAGTGCGATCACCCTATTATCGAGCAGGACAGCCCACGCTGCCTCCTGATTGTCTTCGCGCGAAACAACTTTTACGTATTCGAGTCTTCTTGGCCCAACAGCAGCGGCAATCAGAGCCTCAAAGACCGGTACTGCAGCCCTAGTGAGCATCCGCTCCCCTGGTGCAGAGCCATACCATAGTTTGGGACACTTACCTGCGTCAGCCGGGTTGCCTCGTTGTGAATTGGGGCAGCCTTCGTCAAACAGGTGACAGTACATGCATTGCTCGTACTTATCGGCATCCCAGAAAATATCACCCATCGACGTGACTGCCGTATTAGCCCGCACCCATAGGCGTTTCAGGGTACGCTCAGAAAGCGAATACCCTTCCCGGCGCAGGCTTTCCGCAACCTTGGACAGCCACTCTTCCTCTGTATTGCAAGATTCAACAGGCGCGACCAGAGCCCTCTCGCAAGAGTCCTCCCAATATGGGCAGGGTTCCTTGCCGCCTTCCGAGTCTGGGTCATAGAAATCGCAAATAGAGCATTTTGGATACGGGTAATAGTGCAACGGTTCCTTGTCCATACAGCCGGGCAGGCCCTGCGGCCTGCCCACTCTTACCTCCTTCCGGGAGAATCGGCAGGCCGAAAGGGCCTGTTCTGACTGCTGTGTTGAGAACCTCCGTTTGAGGATGGACCCGGGAACGCGGCTAAACACCGCGTCCCTGAACAATGAGAAGCACCGGGACACGCTCAACACGCTTACCCGGACCGGTAGTAGTCCTGTTTAAGCCTTTCCAGGATCTCCTCCCGGGCCTCCTCGAACTTGTTGTCGTGCTCGCCGGTCCGGGCCACCACGTGGGCCAGCTCGTGGGCAACAGCTTCGAGCGCCTCATCGGCTTCCTTGATGTGCTGGAAATTGAGCGCTATGTCCACGCCCTGCCCCGCCTCGGCATCTACAGCGGCCCGGAGAGAGACCGGCAGCTCAGTCGACCCGTGGATTGCGACGGGGCATCCAGCGATGCTTTCGGCTATCTTCTTGAGCCGGAGCCACCGGATCCGGCCCGTCCGTCCCCGCGTCATACGCGTCACCTTCTTCGTCAAAGAGGTCGCTCCACTTATCGGAACCAGCCAGGAGTGAAGGGCTGAAGAAGGAAGCGGAGCGCCGCGACCCGTATTTGTAAGTCATATTTGAAAAGTACACTCCTCGTTCCTGTACGAAATCACCGTAGAGCTGCACCTTGCCGGAATCGAGAAGCGCCCACTTGCCCCCTAATAAAGGCAGTACGGCGTCGCCGGCCAGGGCAACCATGACAGCAGCCGCCCTGGTGTCGGACCAGGGACCGGGCGGCAGTGCGCGGCCCTGCTTCCGCCTGCGCAGCTCCCTGATGATCTCCGGAACGAAGTTCAGGAATGTGTTCTGCCAGTCAGCCACAACCCCGTTGTGCGCCAGGAGAGGTTCCTCCCCGGACCACTCCAGGACCAGCGGGGAGGCCAGGCTGACGATGAAGGGGTGCGTCAGTTCCCGGCGGACCCCACCCGATGTAGCCACGCGGAAATGGACTATATGGGGCAGGACCTCGAGCTGTTCGTAGAAAGCAAGGAAAGAGCCAAGGTCCATGAACCCCTTGCGGAAGTGGTTCTTCCCGTTCCGGCTCCACGCTACCCCCGCTCCGTCACCGTTTGCGGCGAAGCAGTTGCGGACCTCTTCGGCAGTGAGCTTGCGTTCGGCAGCGACAGCGAGCACGCACATCACTGCTCACCCCCTTTGCTTGCAGAGCGGCAGTACCGTGCTATTGCTGCAGCTGCCTCTTCCAGTACCGGTCTGTCTGTCTCCTGCATCCTGAGGTTCCAGGGCAGTCCGATCCAGATGTTCCCCTCGGCGTCCCGTGGGGGACGAGGCGGATCGGACAAGACGTCCGCCCCAGGAATGCCGGGAATGGTAGCGACAGAGCCGCGTTGAGCACTCAGGCCGTACAAGACCACCTTAGTGCGTTTCGGCAGCTTCTTCAGGCGTGTGTAGAGTGTCTCCCTGTTCTGCGGGAGCCACTCATCCCTGAAGATGACCGTTGGACCGGAGACGGGTGACCCGAGACCCCAGGCCGCCCGGATCCAGAAGCGCTGGTCTTCCTGCCTCTTCGAGAAAAACGCGAGGAAGTACTCGGCCTCGTTTTCGGTGAGACCTCCGACCTTGACGTAGTCCGCCTCTTGTGGCGGGTTGTTGTATTCGACCGGTCTCCCCGAATAGAAGACCGTCGCAAGTTGCTAGGGTGTTGTTATGCCGGCAGCTACCGAAACCGATGGCTGCCGGCAGGTGGTTGATTTAAGAGGAAGCAGCCGTTCCAGAGTCGGCGGCAGGGGTTTGTAGCTGTTGGGCTTTGTCGATCAGACTCATGGCCTGGAACCCGAGGAGCCGGAGTTTTTCCTCCAAATCGGCCAAGTTGACCTGGAGGAATCCCTTATACTCCTGACACTTGCCGATCGGGCTTTGGCATCAGCTCGCCGCCGGATCTTCAGAAGCTTCATTTGTTGTGAGTTCTTGCGCCTTGTCCACGAGTGAGAGAGCCTGGAGGCTCAGGAGTCTTATCCTCTCTTCCAGTTCGGTCAGATTGACCTGCAGGAACGACTTGTACTCGTTTACCTGCTCAGTGAGCCGTTTCGACTGTTCGAGAGCCGTCAGACACTTGCCCTTTGTAACTTTCGGGTCCTTCAGCACTTCCGCCAGAGACTCGATCATGGACGTGGTCTGATGGATGAACTTCCTTATGACCATGTCTCGGGCGTCTACGGCGTCCATGAGAGGAACCTCGAAGTATTCGGCTTCCAGGGATTTGATAACTTTCCCTAAAGCGGCCAGGTCTGTGGCGTACTTCTCGGGCACGAAGTAAACGGCTCCAGACGGACGAACGGCAGTTGCCATGAGACACGACATTACCTGGCTCACGCACTTCCTGATACCGTTTCCGTCGTAATGAGAGAGGCAATAGTCGTAGACCTCCGCAAAACGGCTGCACTCGAATTCAACCTGTTCGGGTGCAGCAAGCTCCGTTATTGCGGATACCGTGTTCGTGTCCTTGTCGAGACGCAGTTTAGCCACCTGGCGGTAGCTGAGCCGTTTCTGGTCCGCATCGACCGTCTCCCAGATAACGTGTCTCTCGATCTCCTTGCGGTTTGTGGTAACTTCCCTGACCAGGATGTTGGCGTACAGCTTATCCTTCTCGATCTCGATGTTCTTGGCTTGGATACGAGCTGACGCCCGGCGGAATGCATCCGAAGGTCTAATGGGGTTGGGAAGCCATTTTTCCTTGAGGCCGGTTTCGCGGAACTGCTTTACCAACTCGCCCCGAGAGACCCAAATGTCCTCCGGGACGGTGTACCAGCACAACCGACCAAGGATCGAGCCTTCCTTTACGGTCTGTACGGCCACCAGTCTGTCAAGGTCTGTCATGCTATCTCCTCCCGCGCTAGTGCGGTCCCGTTCGTTTTTTGGCCACGGGACAGCCAGATTCGTTTGTCCAGGCAGCCGCATACAGATAACGGAGTCCGGTGCTTGGCACACACCATGACTCCGTTTTCGACGACAACCTGGACGCTGTTGGCGCAGGAACCTGTCTGTGGACTCTCGGCGTAAATCGTGAGCCCGCAGGCGTTCCTACGCACGTAGTAGGTTTCCATTGAAGACATCAGTTACTGCTCTTTGCAGCCCTCCTTGTTAGGATTTTTTGGGCACGAATCACGTCCGCGCTCATACCAGGTGTTTTTGCGTTCCGGTCAAGCCGGAACGAGTATTCATGGCTATGCCATGAATAAGGGGGTCTTGGGCACAAGTGCCCTCTGTTGAGAGCGTGTCTCAGACGTAACAACCGTCCCTGCTCTTCAAGGCCCGCGACAGACGGTTGAGCCTGCGGGCGACCTTCCGGTTTCGCTGGCGGAGTTTATGAGGGATTGGGAGAGGCGGGTATCGCCCCTCCCCTGTTTCTTCCTAGTTGCCCCTTGCCTGTCTCGACGTATACTTCTTCACTTCGTCGTCGTACCAGTAGAACTCACACGAACAGCTGAGCATTTGCCTGTGACAGATGGGGCATTCTTCGATGTCGCAACCCTCGTGGTGGTAGTGCCCTCGCTTGCAGCCGCAATCGGGACACCGCTCACCAAGGCGACTGGTGTCTATCCGCGTTTCTTGGCCGAACGGGATCCGTTCGTAACGCTTTTCTCCCGTGTCTCCTCGGACATATATGGGATTCGGAGAACACTCGTCTACGCGGAGCATATACCCCTTGCACATGGGGCATTTTGCTCCGAGCGGCTTTTCCGCGGTATTTCGCGTCTTGGCCATGTCGTCCTCCTTCTTTGCGTTATGCGGATCTGGACGGATTGGCCGACTTTACTTTCTGGATGACTTCCGCGACCTCTGACACCATCTTTCTCAAGGCGTGTTCCATTTCTTGCTCTGTTTCCCAGAAAAACCGCCACACCTTGGCGGTCGTGAACCAGCAGAGGGCCCTTTCCTCGGGTGTACCCCAAGGATTGTAAAGGATTGCTAGGTAGCTGCTGTCCTCAAAGGTCTTCCTTCGGGGGCTTAGTTCCTTACGTTGTCTGACGTTCTATTTTTCCGGTCTTGGGCTGCTTTTTGTATCATCCGTGTCAAGGCCGGTCGAAAATTCCTCCACTTTGGCCGGTCGAATTTTCCCCCACCAGTAGTGTCCTTAAACTTCTGTAAAAAGGGATCGTGACGAGAACATAGCTCGGGCCACCGACCCCTCTGGTAGACTGGTTGATTGAACAGATCACTAGTCGAGGAGGAGCAACGGTGACCCAATACCAGATTACCCTTTCAGACGAGACTGTGCACGGGCTATTCAAAGAAGACGGCGCCATGGCGAGATTGGTGGAGCAGGTGTTGAACCAGGTGCTTCAAGCCGAGGTGACAGAAGCTCTACAGGCGAAGCCTTTTGAAAGGACCGAAGAAAGACTTGGGTACCGGAACGGGTTCAAGCCCCGCACCATGACCACCCGGGTCGGACGTTTGACGCTGTCAGTGCCTCAGGTACGAGAGGGGAAGTTCTCACCTGAGCTTTTTGCCCGGTTCCAGAGGAGTGAGCAGGCCCTGAACCTGGCACTCATGGAGATGGTGATAAACGGGGTATCGACCAGGAAAGTGGCCAAGATCACCGAGGAGCTATGCGGCACAGAGTTCTCGAAGTCGACGGTATCGGACTTGTGCAAGAGGCTGGATCCCCTGGTCAAAGCGTGGAACGATAGATCGCTCAAGGAGGTCTACCCGTTCGTGATGGTAGACGCGATAGTTCTCAAGGTGAGGAAAGGCAGCCAGGTGAAGCCCCAGAGCGCGCTCATCGCCATCGGGGTGAACATCAAGGGGTATCGAGAGGTGCTGGGGTTCTGGATCGGTGATAGCGAGACCTACGGCAGTTGGAGCGACTTCTTCTCGTGGCTCAAAGGAAGAGGGCTTAGGGGCGTGGACCTCGTGGTCTCCGACCACCACGGCGGGCTGGTGAAGGCGGTGGAGACTCAGTTCCAGGGAGCCATGTGGCAAAGGTGCCAGACCCACTTCACACGGAACATCCTGGATGCCACCCCCAAACGGCTGCAATCTGAGCTTCACTCCCAGCTTCGGGTGATCTGGGAGGCGCCGGACGTGGAAACGGCTAGGCAGATGCTTCAGAGGGTCATGGACAACTTCGGCAACCGAGCGCCCAGGGCGGTTAACATCCTGGAGGAGGGGTTCGACGACGCGGTGGCGGTCCTGAATCTTCCTGAGCGGTACCGGAAGCGACTGCGGACAACCAACGGCATTGAGAGACTCAACGAGGAAGTGCGGAGGCGCGAGAGAGTCATCCGCATCTTTCCCAACGTCGAATCGGCGGAACGCCTGCTGGGGGCTCTGCTGATGGAGAAGGACGAAGCCTGGTCAACCGACCGGCAGTACTTCGACATGAGCGAGTACCTTGAGTGGAAGCGGGGGCAAGACGTGCCGGCAACAGGTGTTTCCAAACTCGCCGTTGCCGGAAGTTAGGCAGATGTTACATACCAGTCATCGGAGGGCTTTTTACAGAAAAGAAAGGACTTGACCTTTCTTTTCTTCAGCCATCGCAAAGTTTCCTCCTCAATGTCTTTGGCTGAAACGCCTGTCATGCGAGGATTTTCAAGTTCTCTTTTCCTGTGGGTCGCAAGCCCAGCCCCGACAATCCGTGGGTCAAATTCAAACTCCCAAGAGTCACAAGAGACCCTGTTGAGAGTTACTTCAGGAAACACGAAGCAGCACATCTTAGCACTTTGCTCGATTGACAATGAAGGGGGCAGCCACGCTGCCCCCAATCCAAAACCAAGAGGGTGACATTTTCACAGTCCAGTTAGTGCGTTTCAGGGTGACAGAATCACTGTCTATTGACAGTGCTCTTTCACCAGCAGGGGATCCTAGCAAAGATAAAACTAAGAGTACCCGGTAGGAATCTAGGACCACGTCCAGGAGAGGTTCGTCTCACTCATACATGCATATCTTGAACACGCCTTGGGACATTCTCTATATCTGTTCTCTGGCATCAGCCGGAGCCGTTTTAGGACCTCATGAACCAAGCGAAGTGCCCCGCGGAGAAGACATCGGAGTCTGTCCAAAGACAGAGGTGCTTGCGCTCGCTCAAGGCGGCTTAATCAAACGAAAGGAGGAGAACGTGGTGTGCCTCCGAAACAGTGGCATATCTATAAGCCCTACATTACATTGCTATTGCTCTGAGCGGTGCGGCCATCGCGGCAGGTTACAGGATGACATTTGTGCACGACGTAAACCTGGTGCAGGAAGCACTGCTAGCCAACGCTGAGTACCAACTGCCGAAGTACCTAAAAGGCATGGCCCAAAACCGCTCATTCCCCCTTATCCTCGACCTGACTTGGTTCTCAGGTACAAACGTGCCATCTCGCGGGGCATAAAATCGGAAGGCCAGAACCAGGTGGGAGCTGTCCTCGACACGGGGCAGTCTAAACCCAGCCATCCCTCCATCTTACGACCGAAAGAGATGAACCATCTGGCCCGATTGATAGAAGCAATCCCCGCATATTGTCATCCGCTACATAATTTCAGTTACAGTCATCTGTACATTCTAATCGCTTGCGGATTGCCGATATGTGGCGCACATACCACGCCATACTGCCAGCGAAAAGCAGGAAACAAGCCGCCACACCAAAGGACGCTCGAACACCGACAATATCTATGAGTTTGCCGAACACATACACTCCAACGAGAGAGCTAATCCTACTTAAGGCAGCTTCGACAGCGAACACATGAGTCGAAGAATCCTTAGGGGCATGCGTTTGCAGGATTGTCTCGGAAGATGCGCCTGCTAGACTGTCATTGCTGCCCGACAGGAATAGGACGACTGCCGTGCCAACAACTTTTAGCTTACCAAGCGCCAGCACCGCCAGACAGGCGCCATCCGCAGAGGCAGCAACTCCGTACAGGCTCCAGGGGTCTATCCTCCCCGCTGGAAACAGCAATGCACCCAGACTTACAATACCACCAATACCCATAGCTGACGTCATAACACCAAACGATGCCTCACCGCCGGCTAGGATTTCATTTGCATAGACGATTAGGTAGTTGAAACATCCATATCCAATCCCGGCCACGGCAAGAGAACACATGAAACTCCTTAGAGTCGGCTCTTTGAAGACCACGCGAAAGCCCGAAAAAAGACTCTTGCTCTTCTCAGGCACTTCACCTGTCGTCTTATCAGCTTCATCCATATCTCTATGCCTAATCGCCACCGCTAGCATAGCAGCGCCACATACCCAGAAAGTGACACAGTCTATGAGGAGACCAACACGGGGACCCAGGACCGCTACTATCGCTCCGGCTACCGCAGGACCAACAGTGAGGCTCACATTGCCAAGGCTCCTTCTCAGTGCGTTCACCTTTAGCAAGTCGTTAGGGTCGACCAAGGTAGGAATCGCTGTACGATACGCCAGGGAATAGACGCTCTCTAATGCAGCCAGCAACAGCGAAACCACCAGAATGGTAGGCGCAGACATGGAAACGACGGCCACAACCACGACGAGACCCCGTATCACATCGAACAGAGCCATCAGTTTCCATGGGTTGCATCGTCGGACAAATGGAGCAGACACAGGTCCAAGAACTACTGGAGGGATCATCCGAGCAATCGCCAGGGCGCCTACAGCTAGAGCGGATTGAGACTGAGTGTATACCCTCTGACTAGCAACGATGTAAAATAACCAGTCCCCCATCTGCGAGATGAACCGTCCAAATAGTGGCATCGCTATCTTTGGCATCATCCCTGTCCGCCCCCAAAGCCATCATTCAAAGAGTCTCCGGTATGCAGTTGGCCTGGATAATCGTAAATCCGCCCGCACACTTCGCACAAGAAGTGACAGTGAGGATCTGGGTTAGGGTCAACATGCTTACGGTTAGGGCTTATGGCCAGTTCCTGTAGTTGTTCTCTTTGAACCAGTTCATCCAATGTGTTATACACTGTCCCAAGGGAAAGCGAAGGCATGTCCGCCTTGAGAGCTTCGTATATCTGCTCCGCAGAAGGATGGGAAGTGTTGCCTTCCAGGAATGTCATGATAGCCACTCTCTGGGGGGGTGGCTCGCAGGCCAATGCTTTTCAGTTTATTAACCGCCAATGCAGCTTTGCCGTTCTGTTTGCTTTCCTGTTTCATGTTACATTCCTCTCAATCGTCACTACAGCCATCAATGTGTGGGTACCGCTAAGTTAACCGGTTCCACTTAAGTACCAATAAGACCTTCGCTTTTCATTTCTTTATTATTATCTCATTCTTCCCGTCATTCCACCGGCAGAAATGCGGCATTGTGCACTAGCATACTACTTACAGCTATTTCCTTCATGTGTCAACATTGACCTGCGATGGAGAAAGGCCCCGTCAGGGGTGCACCTGAACGGGGCCGGCGCTCACATCTCCACCTGGCCTTAGATTTGTCTCCGGTTCATTGAACCGGTTGCATCCGGCCGGTTATGTCCCGTTACGCTGTATCATCCTGCTTTAGAGTTTCTTGTAGCAGAACCACCAGTCGAAGCAGTTGTCAGCACCGCGTCTGGTTTTGGCGCCTTCTTCGTTGTTGGGAGGCGGGATTATGACCGAATCGCCGATTATCTCGTTGTTCGGCCAGTTCGCCGGGACAGCTACGCCGTGCTCGTCTGCAACCTGGAATGCCCTTATTGCTCTAAGGATTTCATCGACATTGCGTCCGATTTCTTGAGGATAGTACAGGATGAGCCTGACAATTCCTTCGGGGTCTACGAGGAACACTGCCCTGACGGTGTTGGTGCCTTTGCCAGGATGGATCATGCCTAGCTTCTTAGCTATGTCGCCGTTGTCTGCGATGATGGGGAAGGGGATTTCTACATCCAGGTTGTCCTTGATCCACTCAACCCACTTAATGTGTGAAAACACCTGGTCAGCTGATAGCCCGATTAGTTCGCAATCAAGCTTCTGGAAGTCTTCGAACCGTTTGGCGAATGATACAAACTCTGTGGTGCATACAGGTGTAAAGTCTGCCGGATGGCTAAACAGCATGAACCACTTACCTTTGTAGTCTCCTGGAATGTTCTTTGGTCCATGGGTTGTGTGAACTCTCATTTCCGGGAAAGGATCGCCTAGCAAGGGGAAACCGTCAGTGCGTTCGGGCTTGCATGTCATAAGAATTACCTCCTAAGAATGATTCTTAACTAGGAACTATATTATATATAGACCCGGGAGGATAGTTTGTCAAGGGGAAATTACATGGTTCCAAATAGACCAGAAGCTTAGGAATCTCGTGGGAACTGATTTGGAATTAACCGGTTTGTCGACCGGGGTGGTTTGGATTTGACCATCTCTGCAGTGAGACTGGCTCCAAATCGCTCAGGGGCTTAGTGATTTGGGGGCATGCTCCAACCGCTATTGACACTCCTTAACTTCCCGTGCTATCGTCGAGGTGATTAGCACTCACAAGCTAAGAGTGCTAAAGGGAGGTTCAAAATTGGCACTTGATGAACGGAAAGCTCAGATACTCAAGGCAGTAGTTGAAGATTACGTTAAGACTGGGCTTCCTGTTGGTTCAAGGGCCGTAGCACGCAAATACCGTCTCGGGGTAAGCCCCGCTACCATCCGAAACGAAATGGCTGACTTGGAAGAAATGGGGTACCTCGACAAGCCCCATACTTCTTCTGGGAGGATCCCGTCAGACAGGGGTTACAGGTTCTATGTAGACGAACTCATGACTGACGTCAGGCTTTCCCGGGAAGAATCAGCCATGATTGAATCGCTGTTCCGTTCCAAGATCCGGGACGTGGTATCGTTGCTTAAGGCGACTGTCAAAGCCTTGTCGGAAGCAACCGACTACCTTGCATTTGTGCTTGGCCCGGAATATGTAACCACAACATTCGAAGCCGTTTACCTGCTGCCTGCGTCAGTGGGCAGGGCTCTTTTGGTCATAGTGAGTGACGTGGGCGTGGTGGAAAACTGCATCATAGATGTTCCGCCGATGTCGAGGGAAGAGATGGAATACGTGAGCAACATGCTAAGAAGGCATCTGTGCCACGTGAGCCTGGACCAGGTTCACACCAAGGCGCAGGAACTTCTCAGCAGGGAAACATCGCGGTACAGCGAGGTAATTGCCCAGGTGGCTGAATACCTCATGAGCATTACCGAAGAAAGCGAAACAGAGCAATTATTCATGGGCGGGACCGCCAACTTGCTCAACCAGCCTGAATTCAGGGACGTAAACCGGGTCCAGGACCTGTTGGAAGCCATAGAAAACGGTTCTCTTATAAGAAACATTATGATTACTCAAACCCATACGACCGATCCTGCGATTACAATCGGCGAAGAAAATGAAGTGGAGAAAGTGAAGGAATTCAGCATAGTGTACGGCACGTTTAGGTTGGGTCAAAGCGCCGGAAGGATAGGGCTTTTGGGGCCCAAGCGGATGAACTATCCGCGGGCGGTGGCGATCATAAGGTATTGCGAGCAGATGCTGAACAAGTACTTGGTCCGGTGAGGCTATGAGTTGCTTTACGGGTAAGCGCGCCTCACTCTTGTAACAGATCTACAAGATCAGCCATAGTAGCAAGAGAAAGATTTCTGAGTACACGTCACTCTGCAAAAAAGGCCACTGCTATGCGGGACCTCTTAGATCCGGTTAGACGGTTGAACTGGGTATGAGCTGCGTCATCATAAACAAAAAGCAGAAGAAATGTGGAACAGGCGCCGGATACGGCAGCCAATTCTATAGATTGCTGGGGGAAGGTTTTTGAGCAAGGACTATTACGAAATACTTGGCGTAAGCAAGGATGCAAGCCAGGAGGAAATCAGGCGGGCGTTCAGGCGGCTCGCTAAGCAATATCATCCCGACAGGAACCCTGACGATCCAACCGCTGAAGCCAAGTTCAAGGAAATAAACGAAGCATACGAAGTGCTGTCTGACCCGGCAAAGCGGTCAAATTACGACGCCTACGGCAACCCTGACGGCCCCTTCGGAGCCGGAGGCGGTGGCTCGTATACCGGAAGTGGCCCGTTTACTGGCGGAGGGCCGTTTACAGGCCGGGACTTCGGCGATTTCGGGTTCCCCTTCGGTGATATCTTTAGTTCGTTCGAAGAGATGTTCACCGGAGGTGCAAGGCGCAGGGCCAATACAGGGCCTGTGCGGGGCAGGGACCTTGAGGTGAGCTTGGAGATCACCCTGGAAGAAGCTTTTTCCGGTGTCGACAAGGACATAACCATAAACAGGGTGGAGTCATGTTCCCGTTGTAACGGGACAGGCGCCGAACCAGGCACTTCACCGATAACGTGTCCGACCTGTAACGGTGCCGGCCAAGTGAGGACCACTGTCAATACCATGCTCGGCACAATGACCACGGTGAAAACCTGTCCCAGGTGCGGAGGCACAGGCGAGATCATAGACACACCGTGTTCTGCTTGCCGGGGCGCAGGGGAAACCACCAGGACCCGCACGGTCACCGTGACCATCCCGCCCGGCGCAGATTCTGGGTTGCACCTTAGGTTAGCAGGCCAGGGTGATGCAGGGCGCAGAGGAGGCCCCCCAGGCGACCTGTATGTGGTGGTATTTGTAAAGCCCCATTCTATGTTCGAAAGACAGGGCGACGATCTTATCCTCGACCGCACCATCAGCTTCCCGTTGGCGGCATTGGGCGGCACAATTACCATACCCACCCTCGATGGCGAGGCAGAACTAAACGTGCCTGCCGGAACCCAGCCAGGCGCCGTGTTGCGGCTAAGGGGTAAGGGAATGCCCAAGCTCCGGTACAAGAGCAGAGGCGACCTGATGGTGAGGATAAATATACGCGTTCCTACCAGGTTGTCACCTGAGGAAAGGGAACTCCTGATGAAACTAAGCCGCCTCCAAGGGGAGACCGTAGGTGACAACAGGTCGTTCTTCCAGAGGCTAAGGGATGCAGCCGGAGGCAACCGGGACAGGTAGGTCACGCAGCTGCTATGCCGGCTATACACGCTCTTTGTAGTCGCGGGCTTTATGCGGGCCATAGATGGATCTCGCGAGGCGAGGGTAGTCTCAATTAGTAAAGGTAAATCTCATCGGGCAAAGGTTGATCTGTGTGACAGACTTATCCAAGAACACCCCTCCACAATTCTATGTCGAGCCCGGCCAGGTTTCAGGAGGCAGGGTGTATCTTACCGGCGATAACCTCAAGCATGCCATGAGCCAAAGGCTCAAGCCCGGGCAAGAGTTCCGGGTAGTGGTTGAAATGAGCAAGCCGGCTGAGGTTATCGAGGCAGAAGTGATAGAGGTGAGCCGCCGGTGTCTGGTGGGCAAGATAAAAGGGAAGTTCGAGGCGGAGGAGCTGCCCTATAGGCTGCACCTTTATCCTGCCATACTCAAAGGCGACAAGTTTGACCTGGTCATAAGGAGTGCTACGGAACTTGGGGTGACTTCCATCACCCCGGTGATCACGGTCCGGACAATACCCAGGCTGGATGAAAGCAAGCTGGCTTCCAGGAGGGAAAGGTGGCAGAAGATCGCCCGGGCTGCAGCCGAGCAGTCGAGCCGGCCTGCCATTCCGGAAGTCAGGGAGGCCGCGTCTTTTGCCGAAATCATGGATTCTGAATTGGCCGGAGTGCCTCTCTTGGCCATGGAGCGGCGGGAAGTCACCAAGACCGTGGCCGAGGCTGTAGGTCCCGCCAAAGAGGTTTCTATACTTATAGGCCCCGAAGGTGGGTTCGATGCCGGGGAAATCGAGCTGGCTTTCCGAAAAGGGCTGCATCCGATAACCCTTGGCCCATATATCCTCAGGGCTGAAACTGCTTCAGTAGCCGCGTGCGCCATCATCATAGACCACATCCTAAATAGGGTCTAAGTAGGGCAAATTGCAGACAGCCGGGCGTCCCGGCTAGGCCCCAAGCAGAGCAAGTCTTAGACAAGCGGGCGTTCCGGCTAGGCCCTAAGCAGGGCAAGTCTTAGACAGGCAGGCGTCCCGGCGGGTCAGAGTCTTGCAAGCGGGTTCCGCACGGGGCCAGCTGGACAGGCTCTACAGTACTGCCTGAATACCACAAGAAGTGACATGAAGATTATTTCCTGCCTGAACTCATGTTTTACCCACATCTCTCATAGGATCTTCCAAAAAGGCAAACAGGACCCAGGCGGCGGATAAGGTTGTTGGTTCTGATGGGTTCTGATCAGAAGAGTAACTACTAGGGCGGGAAGTTCCACTATGTTTGTTTTCCGGAAAGAATGGCTCATAGGCTTGTTCTTGGCGGTCTTGCTCTGGGTAGGGGTCAGCTTGGACCTTGTCGGCATGCACCAACGAGAAATCTACCTGGCGGTTGCGGCTCCCATACTCAGGGGAAGCTCCGACAAAGCGTGCGTCAGCCTCATGTTCAACGTGGACTGGGGTGAAGAGTATATTCCCGCGCTGCTGGAGATCCTAGAGGAGCACGGTGTGTCAGCCACCTTCTTCCCTACGGGCATTTGGGCAAAGGAAAACAGCGAGCTTCTCAAGCAGATTGTTGACAAAGGGCACGAGGTTGGCAATCACGGGGGCTCCCACGTCCATGTGGAACACTTGCCTAAGGAGCAGTTTCAGGCGGTGATAAAAGACGGGGAGAAAATGATACAAGAGGCCACAGGTGTGAGTCCCTCGAAACTTTTCGCGCCGCCCTACGGGGAATGGTCTAATGCAACGGTGGAATACGCGCTGGAAATCGGCTATCAGACCATCTTGTGGACTGTAGACACTGTAGATTGGCGCATGCCCGAACCTGAAACCATCTGGAAGCGGGCGCTAGCAGACGCCAAGCCCGGCGCGCTCATCCTCATGCACCCCACCGAGCCTACGGTTGAAGCCCTGCCTCAGATAATCCAAGGACTAAAGGAAAAGGGATTGACTCCCGTGACCGTATCGGAACTTATGTATTGATATCGATCTTGCGCAATCGCATGCATACCGCTCCTTGACACCGATCTTGCTGACGCCGCTTCTACATGCTGGCTTTTCATGTTGCTTTTTGTACCGTTTTTTCATCATTTTTGCATATCGTCTTTTCGGTTTGGCTAACCGGCTCACCGGTAAGCACTTTTTCCCTGGCTCCAGTTAGTGCCGGAGTTTTGTCTTTTTTCCCTCACTCATTCGGAACTCAATCCGGACAACCCCCGACATCTCCGGCTAGCCGCTATCGGACTCAGGATTCATGCATTGATTTTCCACCGGTTCCCCCACACTGTATAATGTGAAAGACGATAGCAAAGGTGCGGCTGCGAAGGTGAAGCCCTAGGCTAGGACACCACTTTGATTTGGAGGAAAGCAATTGGCGAAGATCAGAATAGGATTCAAGACTTTCGGGTGCAAACTCAATCAGTACGATACTGATTTCCTAAAGCAAGCCTTTCAGGATGCAGGTTATTCCGTACCTAACCGGGGCCCTTACGATCTGGTGGTAGTTAACACCTGCGCAGTCACGGCAAGGAGCGCCGCCAAGTGCAGGCAAGCCATCAGGCAAGCTGCCAGGTCAGGTGCCAAGGTGCTGGTCACCGGCTGCTATTCCCAGGTGGCTCAAGCAGAACTCAAAGATCTCCCTGGGGTCGTGGCGGTCACCGGGGTACTCGACAGGGAGTCGCTGGTGGAGATTGCCCGTAAGGCCCTTTCCACTGGCGAAACCATTGTGGAGGTAAAGCCTCACAGGGCCGGCCAGCCGTTCCAGGAAACGCCTGTAAGGGAACCTAGCCTCACTAGGGCGTTTCTCAAAATCCAAGAAGGATGCGATGATTATTGCACCTACTGCATAGTGCCTTATGCAAGGGGCCCGTCCAGGTCCAGGTCTGTCGAGTCCATCCTTGAAGAGGCCCGGAGCCTTGTGGAAAAGGGCTACAAGGAAATCGTGCTCACAGGCACCCACATAGGGCTTTATGGGAAGGACTTGGAGCAGGGTAAGGCGGCTGACCGCGCCGGGGGTAGAAATTGGCACAAGGCTCAGGACAAGGCCGGGGAGTACGCCCACGGCGAAAAGATTGACTTGCCTTTGGTCGTCAGGAAGCTCACCGAGATCGACGGACTCATAAGGCTGAGGATAAGTTCGCTTGAGCCCCACGATGTCACTCCTGAGCTGATACACTGCCTGAGGTTTCCCCAGGTCTGCAACCACCTCCACCTGCCTATCCAAAGCGGCAGCGACAAGGTGCTCAAGCTGATGGGGCGGAGGTACGATGTGGCTGGGTTCCTAGACATCGTAAACCAGGTGAGAAAAGTAGTTCCTGATATCGGGCTGTCTGCAGACGTGATAGTGGGGTTCCCAGGGGAAACAGAGGAAGATTTCGAGAGTACGCTGGATGTGATAAGCCGGGTCAAATTCTCGAGGCTCCATGTGTTTAAGTTCTCCCCGAGACCTGGCACCCCAGCGTACGGATTTCCCGGAAAGGTGTCAGGGAAGGAAATGGAAAGGCGCAGCAAGGCGGTTATTGCCCTGGGTAAGGAACTATCTTTGGATTTCCATCGTAAATTGATAGGCAGGGAAGTTGAAGTGCTGGTGGAAGATGCCAGGGCCCGGGATGGAAAACTTCAGGGAGTGACCAGGAACTACGTGCGAACCTGGTTTGACGGGCCTGATGAGCTCAAGGGGCGTTTGATTGCAGTCAGGGCATATGAGGCCTCTTCTGAAGGCTTGTTGTGCCAGCCGGTGACATAGGTTGTGAATAGGACAGATAGTGAGGTTTTGCGATGCGAGTAGCGCTTTTGTTGGGTGGAAGATCAGGAGAACATGAAGTGTCGGTCATGTCGGCAAGGTCGGTTTTCGGAGCCCTGCTCGAGGGCGGATTTGATGTTGTTTGCGTGGGAATAACCAGGGAAGGCCACTGGGTGTTCATCGAGGAGCCTGAGAGTTTCTTTGAAAACGGATACGGGGAAGTTACCGTAGACCTGGGACCTTCATGCTATATCCTGCCTGATCCTCTAAGGCCGGGTATCTGGGTTAATGGGTTCAACGTGTATGAGGCTTCAGACGAGTCTGTGGGTGTGTCTGCTGAGTCTGTGCATGACGATGTGAATGCAAAGGTGCATGAGCTTGTACATGAGCCTGTGCAGGAGTCTATGGATGAGTCTGTGGGTAGGGTGCATGTTTCTATGGATGGCTCCCGTGTGCGCCCGGAGGGCATACGAATCTCACAGGCTGGCGCCGGGGCCAGAGTGGATGTGGACGTAGTGTTTCCCGTGCTTCATGGCACATTCGGGGAAGACGGGACGGTGCAGGGACTGCTGGAACTGTCGGGTATTCCTTTTGTGGGATCGGGTACTCTTGCATCTGCTATCTGTATGGACAAAGATACGACCAAGATGGTGCTGTCCCGCCATGGGATCCCATGTGTACCTGCGATTACAGTTGAACGGTGGAGATGGCAAACCCAGAGGGATGCGTTGCTTGAAGAGATTTGTGACCAGGCTGATTTCCCTGTGTTTGTGAAGCCGTCGGCCTCCGGTTCAAGCTTGGGGGTCTCTAAGGTCAAGGACAGGAGCGGTTTGGACTCTGCCATCGACAACGCCTTCCTTTATGATCTTAAGGCTCTCATTGAACCTTCCCAGGAGGGTGCCTTGGAGATTGAATGCAGCGTCCTCGGCAATGAGAAGCCTGTGGCGTCGGTACCCGGTCAAATCATCCCTTCCAGAGAGTTTTACGATTACGAAGCTAAGTATCTTGATAGGTCCACAAGATTGGTTATCCCGGCCCCCCTTGACGATGTCCTGGCGGATAGGGTGAAGGCGGTGGCTATTGATGCGTTCAGGGCTGCAGGTTGCAGCGGGTTGGCGAGGGTGGATTTCTTCGTCTACCCCGACACAGGCGAGTTGTACGTTAACGAGATTAACACCCTGCCTGGCTTTACGGAAGTGAGCATGTACCCGAAACTCTGGGAAGCGTCGGGGCTGCCTTATGCCCAACTGGTAGCGCGCCTGATCGACCTTGCGTTGGAGCGGAAGCGCACCAGTCAAAGGCACGTCAGGCGTGTGGATGCAGGCGGGAGTGTGTGAATAAGGTTTGCGATTGGAAATATGTGTGATGGGAAATCTATGATTGATAACGGTGCCGGATGGTGCATTTTGTGCACCATCCGGCGAATTCCTTTATGCAATTCTCTATTAGGTGGTGCACTCCGTGCACCATTCCTTATGGCATTAGCCCAAAACCAGCCGAGAATGGTGCATCTGGTGCACCATTTCTCCGGCGAACCTTCCGAAAACGGCGCTTCTTGGTGCACGTGGTGCACCATTTTGAGAGGTTTCCAGCATAAAGCGGCCCTGAATGGTGCACCTAGTGCGCCAATTTGTACGGTTTTCTGATCGACCCAGTTCAAATCGGTGCACGCAGTGCACCATTTTGTCTGTTTTCTTCCGGATGGCGGTGTCCCATGGTGCATCAGATGCACCAATCTAACGGATTTTCAGCCGGACTCATCAGGATTTGGTGCACGTAGTGCACCAGTCTGCCCGCTTGCTCGCCGAAACCAGAGAAGAACCGGTTATCATCTATCATTCGGTCTGGACAACAACAAGAGCGTTTTTGATATTTCTCCCAGCCATGATACCGGCCGGCCTGCGACAAGCAGGAAAGCCCAAGCATAAGTTGACCGTTTCAGAATAAGTGGTGTACAATTCAGAGGACTACCGAAGCAGACGTCTTGCACGGGTGAGGCCACCCGGTAAGAGTGCAAATAATGCGGCGGAGGGAGGGATTAGGTGTGCCGGAAATCAGGGTTGGTAAGAACGAGTCCTTCGATAGCGCCCTGCGCCGCTTCAAGCGGGAGTGCCAGCGTTCTGGCATCCTCCGTGACTATCGTAAGCATGAGCATTATGAGAGTCCAAGCGTAAAGCGCAAGAAGAAGGCTGAGGCTGCACGTGCACGCAGGAACCGTCGCCGGAGAGGCTAGTGAGGCTTCATAGTTTCGGGACGTGCATTAAGTCAACTGCTAGTGCTGCTTACGCCGGAACACTTGCGTGAAGCCGCGACAACGTAAGTCGAACGTAAGTCGAAGGAAGACGAAGAAGTAAGACGAAAGAGGTAATAAAGCGGAATCAAAAAGCCCGGTTTCCGGGCTTTTTTATTTATGTTTCTATTATGCTTATGTTCGCAAGCAAGCAAGTATTCAAGCAAGCAAGTATTCCTTGCAGCATACGGGTGTCCCGAGCGTGATCGGGAGGCCCGGAATATTCAAGTAAGCAAGTATTCCTTGCAGGCCTCAGCAAATGGGGAATTGCGTGAAAGGGACCTGCAAGCGCCCCCGGTATGTAAAGAACATGTGCCTTTCCTCATAGACTAATTAGAAGCGGTAGATTACGGTTCAATACCACTTCAACACCAATCCACAGCACAGGGAGCGTTTAGTATGCGCAGGAAACTCAAAATGGAACTTGCAGAAATCCTTGAGCTGCCCATGGATGTGAGCCTGGATCTCCCCAGGGTGGTCATCTTAGGAGATTTAGGCGTGCTTATATCCAACCACAGAGGGCTTATGCAATACTCCACTGACCGGATCGTGGTCGGTGTAGGCGCCGGCCAAATCACCATATCCGGGGACAACCTGGAGATCGAGGAAGTCGGGAAAGAACAGATGGCGGTACGGGGCATCATCAAGTTCGTGGAAATGAACACATCCTAGCTCGGGCCAGAACGCAGCTGCTGCAACCAGCCTTCCGCGGCTTGCTGCAGGCTGCGGAAACCCCGGAAAGCAGGTGGCTGGGCGGAAACTCACCCCGGTTAAGCGGTGCTAGGTAAGCCAGATGAGATACGCCAGAAAACGATATGCCGCAAAATGATACGCTACAGAATGATACGCCACAGAACGATACGCCGCAAAATGATACGCCACAGAACGAGACGCCACAAAATGATACGCCGCAAAATCATACGCCAATAGGGCGCACCAAAGGGATGCCTGGCAAGCAAAAAGCAAGCAAAAGGCAACAAAAGAGCAAGCAGAGCATTACAAGAATGAGAGAGGCGATACGAGTTTGACCCTTCGAAGGCTCATAGGCTACGTGTTGGGCTATGTACGCGTCCAGGTGAGGGGCAAGCACCCGGAACGCCTGGTTAACCTGTGCGTGTGTTCAGGCTTTCCTATCTGGGATATCGCCCTTGAAGACAACACCTTGTATTTTTCCACCACCCTCACCATGTACAAACAAATCAGGCCCCTGGCGCGCAAAGCGAGATGCGTCCCTAAAGTGGTGCAACGCAGGGGGATTCCCTTCACTGTAGGCAAGATCAGGCGGAGGCCGGTGTTTATTCTTGTAAGCTGTATCTTGCTTGCGGCGTTCATCTGGCTGTCAGGCTCGATATGGTCGATTTCAGTCAAAGGCAACACCAAAGTATCCCGCAAGGACATCCTCGAGGTGGCAGCCGACAACGGCCTCAAGATAGGGGCGAGGAAAAGCTACATATCAGTAGACAGCCTCCAGCAGTCCATAGCGCTGGCATTTCCCGAAATCTCATGGGTGTATGTGAAGTTCCAAGGTACCCGCGCGGTTATAGAAATCGTAGAGAAGGTGAGGCCGGATATCCCCGGTCCAGGTGACATTGTAGCCAAGAAGGACGGGATAGTCGAATCGGTGCTCGTGCTCTCGGGCGTGCCTGTGGTGCAGCCCGGTCAGACCGTCAAGAAGGGAGACCTGCTCATTGCAGGTATGGCTTCAGGGGGGATACAAGGTGCACGGGGCAGCGTTACGGCCAGGACCTGGTACGAGGTGATAACTGAAGAACCCCTTTCTCGCTTGGAGCGGGTCAGAACCGGTAGGAAGAAAGAAGTCCCTGTACTTAAGATAGGAGACAGGGAATTCCTTTTGTTTCCAATGGGTAAAATGTTTGAGTGGTATGAAATAGAAGAATATCCAATTAAGGTATTTGGAAAAGGTGAAGCGGCCCTTGCGGTCGAATTATTCACAAGGGTGTTTTTTGAAGTACAATGGGATTGGAGAGAGGTTTCCATAGAAGAAGCGGTTGCAAGTGCTCAAGGTAAAGGCAAGCGTGCCATCGAAAGCCGGTTGCCTTCTACTGCAAAGCTGATAGACTTTACCTATGAAACATCGGGTGATGCAGAATCGGTGCTGGTGAGGGTTGTGGCGAGTACCATAGAGGATATAGGAGAACTTGCGCCCTGGCCAAGCGATGAAGACGGAGGTTGGTAATTGAAGTTGCCATCTGAAAATCAGGTCATATTTGAACTTGCCAGCAATGCTGAGGCTTTTAACTTGTTTGGTTCTTACGACGAAAACCTTGCACTTCTGGAAGATGCGCTTGATGTGAAGCTGGTCGCCCGCGGGAACAGCTTGATGGTTTCTGGCCCTAGTGACAAAGTTGCTGACGCCCAAAAAGTGTTGGAGCATTTGGTGAGCAGGGTACGGACAGGCCATAAGGTAACTGCCCAGGATGTGCGCTATGCCATAAGGTCGGTCAGGGAAGGTAATGCCTTAAAGAACTACAACGATGTGATCATAGTCACTGCACGGGGTAAAGCCATTGGGCCGAGGACACCCGGACAAAAACGATATGTCGACGCTATCAGGCGCAATCCCCTGGTGTTTGGGATTGGACCGGCGGGAACCGGTAAGACCTACCTTGCAGTAGCCATGGCTATTGCAGCATTTAAGCGGCGCGAGGTGGACAGGATTATCCTTACCAGGCCTGCAGTTGAAGCAGGCGAGAAACTCGGTTTTCTGCCCGGAGACATCCAGGAAAAGGTCAACCCGTACCTAAGGCCTGTTTACGATGCGTGTTTCGATATCCTTGGGTTGGATACTTTCGAGCGGCACATGCAGCGGGGGCTCATTGAAGTAGCTCCTCTGGCATACATGCGGGGCCGTACCCTTGAATCGGCATTTGTGATACTTGACGAGGCACAGAACACCACGCCCGAGCAGATGAAGATGTTCCTTACCAGGTTGGGGATGAACTCCAAGGCAGTGGTTAACGGCGACATCACCCAGATCGACTTGCCCAAGGGAGCCTTTTCAGGGCTTGACCAGGTCCAGGCGGTACTCAAGGGCGTGCCGGGCATAGAGATGGTCTACCTTACAGACCGGGACGTGGTCCGCCACGAACTGGTGTCAAGGATAATACGGGCTTATGACAGCTTCGACGAAGAAGCTTGGAAAGAGGAGAAATCCAGTGTTCAGAAAAGCGGAGAAAGCCGGAAAGATCAACAACAACAATAGTAATAACGCGGCATCCTCCGGTAATTCAAAGCGGCCAAACCAGGAAAACGGTAACGGTTTGGCTCAAAGGCTCAAACCCCGCAGCCATCTGCTGGTATGGGGTGCGGCAACCTTTGTGGTCACCTTTGCAGTGTTTTTGATTTCCCTGGTGCCCCCTCAGGTGGAACTAAAGGTGGGGGAAGTGTCCCCTATTGACGTGAGGGCTACCAAGGAAGTGGTGGACGAAGCAGCCACCGAAGCCCTCAGGGCTGAGGTCATTGCAGGGGTATCAGAAGTGTACGACAGCAACCCCAGGGTGCTAGATGAAATCAACGGTCTTTTCGATGACCTGTTGTCCAAACTAAACACCCTGGCTTCCAGCGAGGAGATTGCCACCCAAGACATTGTGAGGGAACTCAGGCCTTTTGTGTCTGATGACGTTTCAGATACCGACATCATCGGGGTGATGGCTACCTCACCTGCAGTAGTAGAAAGTGCTATAAGCAGGGTGCGGCAGGCAGTGGAGGATGTACTGTCCCGGGGGCTCAAGTCTGAGAACCTGGATAAAGCCAAGGAAGATGTCAAATCCCAGCTGGCTGCAACTAACTCAATCCCTGAACAGGTCGCCAGGTTTCTGGCAGGCTTTATCGACAAGAACCTGAAACCTAACCTGATTTTGAACCAGGAAGAGACCGATAAGAAAATCCGGCAGGCGCTTGCCCAAGTGGAGCCTGTAAGAATCCGCCGGGATGAGTTTATCGTAAGGAAAGGCGAACTTGTAACCGAAAACCACATTGTGCTGCTGGAGAAGCTCGGCATCATGGGGGCCCGAGTGAGGTTCTCCCAAGTTTCAGGCGCGTTCCTAATAGCGCTGCTTTTCTGCGGCTTTACCGGGGTTTATCTGGTCACCTATCACGCCGATGCGCTTACCCCTAAGAATACCGCGCTCCTGGCTTTGGTGATCATGCTGAGTCTGGTGGTGCTTAAGCTCCTCACCGGGATTTCCGGTTTCCTCGCACCGGTACCTTTCGCGGTTATGCTGTCTGCTACTTTGATAGACAGGAGGTTTGCGGCGTTCTTTGGAGCCGGGCTTGCCTTTGCATCAGGAGTCCTAGCCGGGTTTGAAGTCAAGTACGTGGCGCTTGCGCTTACGTCTGGGCTTGCCTCGGCACTGGCTGTCAAGAAGGTCTGGAACAGAACCCAGCTGTTTAAGGCAGGGCTTGTGGTGGCGATTGTGGGAGGAGCCACTTACACATGTCTGGGGCTTACAGGGGCCATGGCTCTAGAAGGCGCATCAGTGTGGCGGGAAGTGATGCTGGTGCTGGCCAACGGCCCTCTGTCGGCGGTGCTTGCAGTGGGTTCGTTGCCTATTTTCGAAACCATGTTCGGCATACTTACACCTATCAGGTTGCTTGAACTGTCAAACCCTGAACATCCGCTGCTCAACAGGCTGCTTATGGAGGCCCCGGGTACCTATCACCATAGCATCATGGTGGGCAACCTTGCGGAAGCTGCCGCCACGGCCATAGGGGCTGACAGCTTGTTGGCAAGGGTGGGTGCATATTACCACGACATCGGCAAGATCAAGCGGCCGTATCTTTTCACCGAAAACCAGGTGTTCGACATGGAGAACCCTCACGACAGGATGAGCCCGTCCTTGTCGTCTACAGTCATAATGTCTCACGTAAAAGACGGCGTTGAGTTGGCCAGGGAGTACAAGGTGCCTGAGCAGATAATCGATTTTATAAGGGAACATCACGGAACCGGCCTTGCTTCGTATTTCTACGTAAAAGCTACGGAAGAAGCTGCGGCCAAGAACGAAAAGCCGCCTGAGGAATGGGCTTTCAGGTATGAAGGCCCCAGGCCCGGCAGCAAAGAGACGGCTATCGTGATGCTGGCTGACAGCATTGAGGCGGCCACCAGGTCCCTTTCCAGGCCCACTCCTGACCGCATCGAATCTGTGGTGAGGAAGATTATACAAGAGCGGTTGTTCGACCATCAGCTGGACAGATCCGATCTAACTTTGCGGGAACTGGATACTATAGCAGAGACGTTTGTACAGGTGCTAACAGGGTTGTTCCATACGAGGATCCAGTATCCCAAGCCAAAGAAAAACGACAACAACCCTAGCAACGATAACAACGTAAAGGACGGGAACGGTGAAGCAAATGACAGTTGAGGTAGCCATAAACATAGAGTCCGGTATCGGTTTGAGGCAAAAACAGTTTCTGAGCAGGCTGGCATCCCGGGTGGTGAGGTACACCTTGAGACGGGAAGGCGTGGACTTGCGCGATGTCCAGGTCTCGGTGCTGTTTACATCCGATGATTTCATCGCTTCCCTCAACAAGAGGTACCGGGATGAAGACGGCCCCACTGATGTGCTGGCGTTTCCCATGAGCGGCGACGAGGAAGATGTTGAGGGCACAGAAGTAGAATACGATACCGGAGACGATGGCGGCGAGGATTTGACCCCTATGCCGCGGGTGTTGGGCGACATAGTAATCTCGCTGGATACCGCTGCCCGGCAGGCTGAATCCCACGGCAGGCCCTTGCGTCAGGAGCTGGCGCTCCTGCTTATCCATGGCACTTTGCACCTTTTGGGCTATGACCATGATGAACCTCAAAAAGAGGCGGTTATGTGGGAGAAGCAAGACGCGATCCTAAAAGCCCTCAATATCTAGGAGGCCGGGACCTCCGGTCCTGTTCCCTTTGGGAGAGTTTCCGTTACGCCTGGGATGGGCTCAGGTACATCTACGTCAGCCAACGCAACATGCGCATACACGTGTTCCTCGCTTCCCTGGCATTTGGTGCATGTATCGTGGGCGGGGTGGAGAAGGCCGACTTCTTCATGGTTGCCCTGGCGGTAATGGCAGTGCTGTCGGCGGAAGTGGTCAACACACTTACCGAGTCTCTGGTGGATCTCATGAACCCCGAGTACAGCGTGATTGCCAAAATCATCAAGGACGTTGCGGCCGCCGGGGTGCTGCTGACTGCAGGTTTCTCGCTGGTAGTTGGCGCCGTAGTGTTTCTGCCACTGCTTGGAGATCTCCCAGGAGTATTTGAAGGCTTTGTTGCGCACAGATGGCCATATTTCCTGGCCCATGTGGTGGTCTTCGTGCTGCCTTCCCTTTGGGGCGTTATCTATTTCGCCTGCCGCGAGGGAGCAGAATTGAGCCCTGGGGACGGCCTAGGTCTTGGCGCACCTCCAACAGGTTCAGAAGACGCAAGCCAAGGCCCAACTGTGTCAGGTAGCGCAGGTACATGCCCTGGGCAGGAGGAGAAGTAGTTGCTCTATCAATCAGAAGCAGTTGTCTTGGATCAAGACGATCTGGGGGAAAACGACAAGCTAGCCACGATTTTTACCAGGCAGGAAGGCTTGGTAAGGGCCGTGGTGAAAGGAGCCAGGCGGCCCAGGAGCAAACTCAGGGGGCTCACCCAGCCGCTAACCCATGGAGTGTTCCAGATCTACCGGGGACGGAACCTGGACCGGGTTACTCAGGTGGCGGTCAAGAACGGGTTTCCGGGGATAGTAGAAAACTATGAGAAGATGATATATGCCAGGTATCTGGTGGAACTTCTCACAAGTGTGCTTCCTGAAAAGGAACGGCATCCCGCCTTGTTTGATTTTTTCCTAACTGTGCTGGGTTGTCTTCAGGACAAACACGACCCGTGGGTGGTTGTCCGCTGGGCCGAGCTGGGGATACTTAAGCTGGCCGGGTTTGCGCCGTCGTTTTCCCAATGCGTTGAATGCGGCAGCCAGCTACAAGAGCCTCCCGTGTATTTTTCACTGAGGGACGGGGGTGGCTTGTGCGGGTCATGTGTGTCAGCTGCGCCTGCCACGTCGGCTTCACCGGAAAACCAGATACGCACATATGGTGGCCTGATACGGGTTTCTCCCGGAGCCCTCAGGACCCTGGAGATCCTATCGGCTCCGGTAACAGGCTGGGGGCACGTGAGCTGCCCCAACATCACCGCCAGGGGGCAGGTGAGGTCAGAGATCAACCGGATTTCCCGGAAATACATCAGTTTTGTGCTCGACAAACGTCTTAAATCCGCCTCTTTGGTGGAAAGTATAGAAGATGAGACTTGACAACCGTTTGGGGGTGATTTACCGGTGGGCATGCCTTACAGGGATGATATGTTGTACAAGATTGACGAAATCCGCAAGAGGACCGGCGCCACCTATGAAGCGGCCAAACTTGCCCTGGAAAGGGCTTCAGGCGACGTGGTTGAGGCCCTGGTGGAACTAGAGAAATCGTCTCCTAGGCGTGAGGTCATCAAGGTCAAAGGGCCGGATCTGGTGCGGACCGTGTCGGACATCATACGCCGGGGCAATGCGTCCAGGATTATAGTAAGGAGCGGGGACTACGTTGTGGCCGACATACCTGTTACAATAGGTGTTGTGGCAACTGTGTTTGCCCCGTGGCTGGCGGTTTTGGGTTCTGTTGCGCTCATGCTGAGCACTTGGACAGTTGAAATAGAACGGCCTTTAGATGAGAATGGACAGTAACAGAACAAGCTAGGGGATGATGGAATCCAGGGGACGATCCTAACGTACTTAGGACCGTCCCTG
>Ga0209608_1000475_pt1 | contig 40176 bp, 37 predicted proteins | sample AD_UKC130_MetaG_FD_184428 | JGI IMG/M metagenome (GOLD analysis project Ga0209608, IMG submission 184428) | Active sludge microbial communities of municipal wastewater-treating anaerobic digesters from Canada - AD_UKC130_MetaG (SPAdes) (version 2) | ecosystem: Engineered > Bioreactor > Anaerobic...
ATCTGTTTCCAGCTGCGAATTCAGAATCCGTCGCGTTCAAAGCCGTAGTAAGCTGCGCACTACTAATGCGCTTATTGGATCTAAATCCGGAATCTGTAAAAGTTCGATAGTTGGCAAAAATTTACCACGTACAGACGAGCAATCCACCTTAGTCATGTCAAACCATCTGGCATAGACAACATGGTTAGGAAATTCAGAACCCCAGAAGAAGTCATATTCGCGTATGTGAATGTCGTGGCGTTTAAGGGTTATGCATTTGATGGGTAAAAGATTTTGATATTTACAGAGCGGATAGTAATAAGCCTCCGGAAAGCGGAAAACCGCACCTTTTAAGCAAAGAACGTCATCATCACCGCACAGTTGAAATTTAGCTGGGTGCTCCAAGCAGGAAGTACATTCAGGAGCCAAAATATGAATCGGAACCCCGCAGCTCGTACCACCAAAAGGTGATGGAAAAGTATATAGTCTAACTGGGTCAAATAAAGCGAAGACAGTAAACAGTAATGGTTGAATCAATTCAGGACTTTGATCAACCTCTTTATGCGGGTAATAATCTAGCACAAGATTCGACTCAGACGAACGAGCAGCTTTGATATTAAGGTAATCCTTCCAGTTTTTATAGGAAAAAAAGACATGCCTGGGAAGTGCAAGGACTTTCATCGCTCAACCCGATGCCTGGAGTTGCAAGGTAAAGTACTTGCTACCAATGCAGTAACGCAGACCAAAATCGTCATCACTAAGGAATTGAGCACCGGAAATCGGTATCTCCAGAAAATACCTAGGGTGTGCTTCCCGAAAGTCCAATGGAAATAGCTCATCGGTTAACTTTGCCGGTAATACATTAACATAGCAAAGCTTGAAAGGCTTGTCCACATACGTAAACGTATATTGAGAATTGGGACCAAAGATTTCGTTATTTTGAATCGTCATTAGGGTCTGAACTTTATAAGGATGCTCAGTAATACGGCAAAAGCGAAGATAGAGATGCTTAAGGAAATAAAGAGAACAAGACGCATAGGAAGACAAGTGATCCTCAGTATTCAATATGTAACATAGGATATCCATGTCAGACGAATTATTGGCTATTTCAGGAACCGACAACCAAAGCTTATCCGGTGGAGGCAACTCGGCATTGATGTCACTTTCGTGGAAGAAGCTATTCTTCCGCCGTAAGCACATGGCAGCAGCATAATCCCCGTATGTAATAGGAAACGAGAGCTTTATGTAAAAGTCTTTCTCTGAGAGTCTTAAGGCTTCTTCCGTAAGCGCAAGAAACCCGCTCCGAATAATGAAGAAGAATTCGATATAAGGATAGTAGCATGTACTTGCTACAGTATCCGAAATCCTAGGAAGCTTGAAAGCTAATTGAGGGTGAGAAGGTAATGGTTTAGTCCTCTTCTTTTCCTCGTAGCGAAAGTACGAGATTACGAAAGATCGGAAATCCAACTGTAAACCCTCCGTATAACCAACTCGCTTAACGGATCCAGGTTTTCCCCCTCAAGAAACTCTAAAGGATGCGTAAATTTCCCAAGCATCGCCGGTTCTTCATTTATAATGGCTTCCGAAAAGGATAGAGGGAGAATATAAACTGCATGGTTATTGTATGGCCCCCAAAAGAAGAAATAATTTGAAATAGCGAGATCAGCCGTTCTATCGACATGAAAGGTTTGATGAGCCGGGCTCGCTTTATCAAGTTCCATAAGCTTTCGCCATTTCTTAGCTAATCTGAAATAGAAGGTAGAAGGATAAATATTCGAGCCGATATAGCAATAATTATAGCAATAATTGAGAAAAATAGAATTGGTGGTAGATCTCGGCGATTCGGAAACATGCAACGATATACCGCAGCTTTTCTTGCCGTCTTCTGAAGAAAAGGTATAAATATATTTGCTGTTATCAGGAGGATAGAAAATCAGGAATAATAGAGGCTGAACCAACCAAGTAGAAGTTTCAATCTCGTCGTGGTCGTAATATTCGAGCTTGATCGAAAAATATACAGTAGCGTGATCTATAACGTAGCTTTTAAGAGCTTCCGGATCGAGCAATACATTCCTGGGAAACGCAAGAACTCTCATGCAGCCTTCACCTCACTCGCACAAATCAAAACCTCTGCTTTCCTAGAAGAAAACCGGAAGGAATTTGTTAGCTATACAGAAATTCAAGCCAAGATCGGACTCAGCGAAGAGGAGCAATTGTTCAAGAGGGACAGGTTTAACATAGCTTGATCCGTCTGCAAGGAGATATTCGGGTAAAAATTCATAAGTTAAACGAGAAGGTATAAGAAATCCCCAAACAGCGCAGTTATTGCGATCAACATAGAAAAATTCTCTGATGTGATTCATGATGCCGTGTAAATTTACGGTGTGTTGGATGTAATATTTAGCATCTACGCAACTTCGAAGTCTGGAAGGGAGATGGCGTAATAATAACGCAAAGCAATTATGAATATAGATACGTAAACGAGCAAGGGATGAACATTCAGCAGAGACAAGATTACAAAGCTCCTCGTTCGAAAGGGGACAACTTACTACAGACCATAAAGCATCCCAAGGTGGATAATCTCCGTTATGCATAAGCGGGATATCGTTTGGGTTTGGGATTTCACTTAATATATAAATATCACCATAACTTAATCCATGCGATAATTTGAAATACCATTCATTAGTTCCAAAACCCAAAAGGGAACCAGAAAAAGCTAATAGCCCATCCTGAGTTGCAAAGAAAATTTCTACACGAACCGAATAAGTATTTGATAAGCTATCGGTAAAATGAGCGACCTTAAAGCGAGCGTTTTCAACTCGATATCGAACTAAACTAGCGCTAAGTACCATGACTCTTCCGACCTTATGCACAAATCGCTCAATTCATCTCTTTCCGGAAGTTCCAAAAACTGCCAAGAAGATGCAATACGATGGCTATCTGTATCTGAATATGGGATTCGATAACCAACTTTCCCAACAAGATGAGAGTTCCAGAGGAAGGAGATGAAATTGATTTTCTTATTAATAGTTAACTCATAATATCCATTAACCATAGGAGCTTGGTAAAGCAGGAAATCTAAATAAGGATTCAATTCTTTTGGTATAATCACTTTATTACAATAACAGCTTATATACACGCCGGGAAACGGCAAACCTCGTTTAAGGCTACAATAAGCCATTCCAGGGGCAGGTTCAAAGAGATTCACGTGAAAAGGTAATCCTATCGCATATTTTCCGTTTGGCAATGTAAACAAATACCGATCATCACGTATTGTTAGCTTGCCACTATATGCATCAAATGTGACAAATATCAACAATTGAAATAAAGAGCTGGAATGCTCAATTTCGTCGTGTTCATAGTGATCTAGATAGAACGTATCGCGTTCAATTAAGTCATTACGCTGAGCGAGATGAGAAGGAAAAGAATACCCAAAAAAGGCGTTCCAAGGAACAGCTGCAACCTTCATCAGTCATCTCCCGACCAAGCGAATTCCATATGGTTATAATACCGTAACGGGAAGAAAAGCCAAGAAAGGCCCCTGTTGAATATATTAAGGTTTGGTAGATGTGCTCGACTTTTTCTATAACCAAACCGATCCCTATAAGCGCGATATAGAAAAAGGGAAAGAATAGAGTCGTCATAAGCGCCGTGCGTATAACCATGAATAAATGCTACAAAAGGAACGCAACTTACAGCATTGGAATACAAAACCTCCAAGAGGCTTATAAAACGCTTCCCATTCCGCAGACCAAACAGGTCATGGAGGGGAAATATCCTTGTAATAAATGTGGCTGTATGTCCTTTGTATTTACCTACATATACAAATAACATATTCTTACCGCGTAAACACTCATCGTACATATGCGCATAGCGAAGGTTACTGAGGCAGTCCAAGACGCCAACGGATGCTTTCGAACGGGGTAAACTGAGAATCAGCTGAAAAAGTTTATCAAAAAGATTGGCACACTTCATGTCTAAAATCTGCTCAAACAGAGAGTAATATAAAGGTCCTGGCTTGATAGAGTCGGCACTCTTTGATTTAGCAGAATGCGGATGCCGTAGAGTATAGGCATCAAAGGGGCGAATATAAAACGATAAAAATGGGGAGACTAGAGAATTGTCCGCACCGCAAAGCTCTGGGGCGAAGGCTAATACAACGTCATCATAGCAGAGCGCAATACTCCCTACGACAACATGATCTTCAGGCTTTAAATCTTGAGCAGTCCTAACATATACGTGTGACGTAGAATAAATAGGATTCATGCATAGAAAACTTGAATCTTTTTGACATTCGAGGTTCAAGGAATACCGCGCAGGTATAACTTTAGAGGTAGGAGAAGAATTGTTTAAGCCCATACGTAATCGAGTCCTCTCCAGCATGAACATCTAAAAACTCATCGAGGGACATCACCCTCTTAGTACACGCACGCAAAACAACGAGTAATATGGAAGCCAGGTGGTTTCTATAAGGGAGATCCGGTCCATAGAGCATAGTATAAACCTCACTCACTCTATAGACCGGAATATTATTCTTACGATAAGTTCCAGAGAAAATATCCTTGTTTAGTCGAAAACGTTTAAATGCGAAGCGCTCAAGTTCATCCTTGCATTCTAATGGATAGCTGACAACCTCCAAGCAACTAAAATCCGCTTTAATAGGCTCACCTTCCTGAACGAAATGCAATAACTCAGCAATTTTAACGGGATTCTCTTGTAAAACGAAAAACGGCATCGACCTGATAGTAGCAATTCCATCCGAAGCTATAGTAGGCGATGGCGTAAATAAGGTAAGAAAGACAGGCTGGATGACATTAGGATTATTATCCGCCTGATCATGATCTAGCGTAAAGAAATGCGCATGACCAGTCTTCACCGTTGGAAAAACGATAACATTTGGCACCGTAATCCTCCGTTACGTCCAACGAACGTGTACGCGGAATTCACTGGGTTCGTAATCGCAAAAGAATACCTTCCCATACCTATAATCGAAGATGCCGTTTGGTAGCCAGTACGATGAAAAACCGGCCAGAGCGTCATCTCCTCGCTGGTCGTGTAAATACTCGTATAAAATATCACGCGGTTTCTGAAAGGCAATAGTTCCTGGGAAGTACTCTACCCAGGACTTCACAAAAGATCGAATAACACGCGAACCAATAAGATCTGACAATGAGATTAGCCGCACAAAATAGAGTGCCTTATTCCCTTGATGCGTACCCAAAAACGAAATGGCAGGAGACCAGTACGTCCTATCAGAAGAAATTTCACGAGCGTACCTAACAAAGTTGTTTAGAACGTCAGTACAGAAGCCGCTCCTATAGTAAAACAAAGACCGTACTTTAACGAAGAATTTAAATAGCTTAAGATGTACAATCGCATCCAACAAATGCGAGTCTAATATAAAACGATATTGCCCCTTTTCATAATGATAAGAAAAGTCAGATTTATATCTATAAATAGCATAACAATCAGACGAACGCACACGGAAAGTGATTGCACACCCAGCATTCGCTGGATTATTGAAAAGTGTAGGAGAGAAGAGTAAGAAGTACTTTTCCAAATAAAGAACTATACCGCCTACGACAATAAACTCATCAGGAGATAACTCCTTTTCATACTTGAAATAACAGGACTTGGATCCGGAGTAAATATGATCGTCAATACATATAACTTGAGGGCAATAATCGTCGTCGATATCAAGCGATGTAGTTTCTCTTAATACTAGTTGATTAGCTGTTATCCGATTGCCGAGTTCTGCAAATTGTCGAGAATTCAACATTGCACCTCCACCAGGGAATGGTTGTCCCAAACCGTTTAACGTTCGGTAAATCAAAAATTTCTTCTAGAAAGTTGGGAAACAACGGAGAGCAAATAATGGTTTGGAACCTTATCAATTTGTTCATAGTTACCGAAATGTACTCCAAGACATCACGAGTAGGATGATCGTAGGCGTTGGTATATAAGATACGGGAAATAGGATAAAGAGTAACGGTTCCTGGAAAATACTTTAACCATTGCCTTAGAAATTTATCGGTCTTGTGTTGTCCGGCGAATCTGGTAAGAGAAAGGAGCTGAATAGAATAATAAGCTGGTTGCCCGTAAAAATCGCCTAATAGTACAATGCGAGAAATCCTAGAAACCAAAGGATTATTAGAGAAAACGGAGATAATCTTTTCGAGAACTGGTAAACCATCTTTAGAACCTGTTCGCGTTTTGAATAATTGATTAAGCTTTGTTGCGAACTGAATAGTTTTTGCCCGTAAGACGGCATCCACCTGTACACTTTCCCCTCTAGCATCGGGGATCTGCGGGGCAAAACTAGAATCAACCTTACAATTCGGGATATTTATCATATCGCGCGCTGAAACCCTGAAAAGAGCAAGTGCTACCGGCTCATCACTTTTTCGGAAAAAGAGGTCAGAGAAAACTAAAATACAGTCATTATAGAAGAACCCAAGACCGCCAACAAGGATACGATCTGTACAAGTCAGCTCGCTATAGTGTCTGTTATAAAGGCGCGGAAGTCCCGGAACATCCTGCGCAACGCATACAACCTGCGAGAGGTCACCGCATTCTAAATCAAGAACTCCATACTCTTGCTTAGTAAGAGAGTCTTCCATAAAGGAGGTACCTAAAAGCATCATTGACTTCTGCGTGCTCGGACCGTAAACATTCCGCGATTGACATAACTTTTCCAGAATATCCCGGCACAGAAACAATCATCAAAGAGCACAAATGGTTCTTATATGGAAGAGCGGAATCGGAACCCAAGACAAACTTCTCAACATAAGGACCAAAGATATCAACAGAATCCTCGTTAACGCCAGGAAAAAGCGCCTTATCCAAATGTAAAGCTACCGGCTGAAAGAATCTAGTCTTCGGAGATCCAAGAGTGTCCTTAAGCTCTATGCAGTTAAATCCAGGTTCAACCTCCATTCCAGAAAGAGTGAAATGCAATAGAAGAGAAGCAACAAGGGGCTTCTCCTGAAATACGCAGATAGGCGCATCTTTTAATTTTTCGTTGCGTCCACGAAACGGTTCGATACTTAAAGGAGTGAATATTGTCAGAAACGCAGGCTGGACAACATCTATACTGATATCAGCAAGATAATGATCCATAACGAAATGCGAATACGGATAGCACGCACCATCCAACCAATCGTATCGACCAGTCACCGGGAAAACTAGCACCTTTGTCATCTCTTTTCGCTCCAGGTTACCGAAACCTTGGTATCCATCGAAAGACTAATGTAGGAATTACCATCGACAGTGTAAATCATCGTCCTGGGCTGATAAAGAGGCATAACCACATTGGCTATATCCTGCCCGTAAATATAGGAAAGATCGATTAGAGAAACAGGAGCAAAGAAGATGTAATCACGTAATTGATAGAGATTCCGTGCAGAATCCTCAAAGTATGAGTTATAAAACGGACAACGCAGGAATAAGCATAATACGTTCTTATTATGATACTTAACCAATAATACGTGGTTCCTAAGATTCTTTGGAACGAGACTGCGATCAATATAATGCTTTAAGCGTTTAAATGCACGCCCAAGAGATATATCAATCTGAAAGACCTTTCGCTCAAAATTCGCTAAGAACCAGTAAAACTTATTTAACAAGTAACCGCAGAAAAAAGAATCATTCGGAAAGAATTTGATATAACCCGAAAAGTTATCTAGCCAAGAAGCTCTTCCCCAAAAGAAGGTATAAACATCCGTCATAGTTAAAGGGAACACAACACCCGGATACCAATCGTCGCCGGAACGCCCGAAGAACTTGTCAGAGAATAGCAGAAGGTATTTATGACCGGAAAAGAGTACGCCTCCAAAAACCGGCAAAACATTGGGATCCTCTATTACATCACTTGAAAAAACGTAATCTTGCTGCGCAACATCATAATGCAAAAGATAAGGATCAAATATCAAGTTTTCCGCGGACACTTCAATCTTCATGGGCGAGACCCCCATTCCAAACCCGGAGCTGCTGATTATTCCGAATGGACGATCGAACAGAAGCTAGATCCAACTCCAGCCGTATCGCTTAACTTAGATAAAAGTATGTAAGCTCCTTTCATATAGGGTGCAAGAGAACTAGTATCCCGGGTGTGCATCAGCATATTTAGATAAGATCGGGGCAAGATGATAAAGCAATCAGGGCAGTAGGTCAAAAAGCAGTTCAAATACTTATGCGCCAAACGAAAATCACTATCATATGTTACCTGCCTAGCAGTATTTAGATAGTTATACTGATACAAGCAGTCACCTAATTCTTCTGAGTGCGTAATATAGCTGTATTTCGAAAACTGAAACGCTAGGAAACACGCGCGGGACGGATACGAAAGAAATTCGTTAATTTCATCCGATTTCCCAAATAAACCTAGTCTATATAACTTGCGCATCCTATATACAACTTTGCCTAGTAGCTCGATTAAAACATGCAAGTTTACATCATCAGCATCAATGCCAAGACCTGCAGAAGACCTTGCACGATTTAAGACATACCTAAAACTAGAGCTTGAGCTTGAAGCTGGGAGATCAGGATAAAAACTTGCGTTGTAAGTATCTTCAACGGTTATGTATAAATACGGAGAAGATGGTAGAACTTTCCGCGAGAATAAGATCAGCGTATCGTTAGGGTACAAAATGCACGGAATCGAGACGACCGGAACTATATAAGGCGCATCTTTCTTGAACGTGTAGTTGTAGTGTTTAAGGTCATAATAGATTGGATTACTGAAAAACTGCTCGACATCCAAAGGTTGAGCCGTCATGGTTCTTCCGCTGTAATCTTCGCGTTCTTCCTATATTTTCGATGTAAACGGAAATCCTCAAATTCAACACCGGGGCGCCCTCCGCGAAAGAAAAGAGATTTGTAAATCTGCATACGGTAATCTTCCTCAGATAGTATTTGCTTTGAAATTTCTGCAAGGAATAGGCGCTTATCGTAAATTCGAAAGCATTCAGGAAAGCATTCAACGGCAAGGAGTAAAAATCTAGATAAACCATAAGAAGAGGATTCTAGGGAACGATCAACAAAGCTACAAAATATTTGACATGTTACGAGGCGACCTGTATCGTCGCGGACCCTGACCAACGGCCAAGCATCAAGGGAGACATTAAGAGGATTAAAACTATATCTCAGATGAAAAATCAATTTCTTCAGTTCTCTGTATTGAAATTTAGATAATCCTTGCGAAGAATGCTCAAAACATTCCAACTGTTTATATACTTTCGCTAGATATTTAAAAACCAAAGCTTGAAAGAACAAATTCGTTATAAAGAAATGACCCGTTTTAGGAGAATAAACCAGGTTTCTAAGATAATCGTCAAAACCCGCATGAAAGACCAGTTCGCGTCTATTACTAAACAGATAATAATAGTAAAGATCAACTAAGCGGACAGGTATAAACGGCGAATGTTCCGTTAACTTTTCAGAAAGTAGAATAAAACCTTTGCGAAAATGAAAGATTGGAAATAGTACAACAGGAAAAGTTAGATCGTTAGTTATACTCTTCGTAAACCGCTTAGTCTTCCAATTGTAGTATAGAGGTATCGTAGGATCCGGCTTGAGCATAGATCACGCTCCACAAAGGATTTTCCCGTCAGTATATAGATACGGAAAGACATCGATCATCTGCGCGCAGTGATAGCTGGTATAGAAAGAATACCAAGGATCGCCGACGGGTAAATAGTTGTTGATGTAAAGTTGGTGGATCTCGCTCATTTTAGTCATGTGGAAAAGCGACGGCATATATTCCAGCGACAACGCAACAAGCTCATCGATACTGTAAGTCCTACGACGAAAATTTGGAATTACTTTGTAAACAAGACAATAGCAATAGATTGGGCGATCATTCCGATAAGCAATAAAATCGCGGAGAAAAGTGCAGCCAGCTTTGTATAAAAACTTGGAATTAAATCTGTTAAAAACCTTGGGACTAAATTTGTTAAAAACCTTATGCAGGCGATGATCGCAGATTTCAGAATTTTGCTCCTGAAATAAGCCAAGAACGTGCTTCAAACGGTGGAACAGCGAGCGAAGCAGGTTACTAGTAACGCGCACAATCGGAAATTCATCGCTACAAATCGAACTAGGAATCATGCTCCGTAGGTAATGAGTAAAATTGTCCGTCCCCCAGTTCAGTTCCAATGTATTAACGAATTCATAATACACATCATAAATACTGATAGGAAGAAACGGGGCGTACGGTAAATACTTATCAGAGAAAACAACCAGAATGTCGTAGTACTCGATTATAGGAAAGAACATAACCTGGATTGTATCCGGCGAGTTATTCTCAAGAACGAAACGTCCCCGCTTAAGATCGTAATATAGTGGTTGATTAAATGTGGGAACATAGTATCTATCCTGGATGAACTCAGACATTGCTGACTCCAAACACCGCTGGACCGGATGAACTTGCATACCAATGCTTGAAAAGGCGATTCTCTAAAGCATCATTTCTAAAAGCGGTCTCAAATACCCTAGTATGCGTGTGAAGGGCCTTCCGCTGCTCAAAGTCAGGAAGAGATACAAAACCAGGAAATACGATATGATTCCGAAGGGTATTGTTGTAGCTAATACAAAACTGTGAGTGAAAGATATCTAGATCGATGCTAAGAACATCTGGTATTGGGGTGTAACCAATTTTAGTACCTGGAGGAAATTTGATATAGAACGTTGCCAATTTAGGATCGAAGAAAGCAAAACCTGGCGATAGATACTCTTCCAGAAGGGTTACATGTACTAAATGAAAAGCATATAAGTTTGGATTGCCTTTAAATGCTATAGGATAGACAACCTTCAGGGAATCGATAATATAAGCTCCATCCGAGAAACATAAAGCTAGCATTAATTGCGCAATCTCTGCAGAATTATCGGCTAATGTATGATCCATAGGCCAACAGCACGCTGCGAAACTGAGAATTCGTGGCTGGTATAAAAGCCGTGACGGAATCACTGCGACCTTCATTCTCTCTTCTCCCCAACAAAGTACAGCTCAATATTGTCTGCGTAAATACCAAGACTCCAAAGAAACAGTTTGTTGTCCTGGCAATCAGCCAGCTCGTCGTGTACTAAAGCTTTGATTTTGCCGTCATACCGTTTTGGATAATCCATTACAACCAATAAACGAAGAAGAACGTGATTCTTTATATCATTCTCATAAGAAACGCATTCCTCGGCAGAAACAGACCAGAAATATGTTAAACCGCTCTGAGGAACCAACGGTAGGCCGCCAACACAGGTTCCCTCTGGAAAACCTATAATCACCTCCGAACGCGCAGGATTGAAATATACAGTACGCGAATCGACAAACTCTTTCTCACTAGTAACATGAGCAAGGCGTGCAAGATAGAGTTTATCGTCTCCAGGATAAGTTATCGGGCATATCGTAATGCGGCGGTTGGGAGAATACCAATCCGGTTGTATAGCGCTGGTAAGAGTATCAGGTACAAACGTAACTAAAGCGAGGATTTGAACGACTTCAGAAGAAGAATCAGCAAGTTCGTGAATAGCACTAAATATATTAAACGGCTTGGGCAATTGGAAGACAAGGACCCTCATGCTTTGCTCCAAAACAGAAACCTAAGTAATCCAGGAAAGGCGGAATCATTCGGACATAATGATGACGTTTTGGTCCGGACGAATTTTACCTGTGCGAAGCGCGTTGAAAAATTCTTCTTTAGTAGCAAAGTGAACAGGTGCGCCTTTTCCGCGCCGCGAACTCAGATAATAGAGGCCGCCCAGATATTCCATCGTCGGAGCAATATGCACCTGGAAGTTCTGAAGAGTGAATAGATTCTTCGAAGGGAGAAGCTTCTCAACAGCTTCTTTCACAGCGGCATGATCAGCCGGAACGTGGAATTGCATAGCATCACCATCAAAATCGGCCCCGAACGCTGAAACCAAAAATGGAGGAATTTCCATAACGTTATTTTGCGTCAGACGAGGCCAAGCAGCCATAATGCCATGCTTATGCAAAACCGGTGCCCGTGAAATTAGAACCGGGCGCGTTTGCATTTCCTTCAGAAGTGCCTCTTTAGCAACTGGATCTCGATTGAGGAATTTGTTAACCGCGTCTATTCTACTATAACCGGCCTTCACTAGCCTCCGAATAACAAATGGCTTATAAATTTCCCAGGCTGATCGCTCAGGAATTGCAACTTCATCGATGCCAAGATTAGGATTAGGAATGATTGTAGCGCGACCAACAAGATCAACCGTAGCACCTAAAAGCTTCTTCTGTACAACACCAAGCTTCGGGGAAGGGCCGATAATCTGCGGAATAATTCCTTTAATATTCTGGGAGCGCTGTTTAGGATCAACCGGCTCAGTCAGTCCGACTAAAGCTTTGACTGCATTATAAAGGAGTTCTCTATCTTTAGGATCTAAAGCGTTATGGGCCTTAAGCTGCGCATTAGCTCTGCTTATATCAAAGACGGTTTTATATAGATAATTTGCGTCAGAGATGAGCGGAAGCTTTGAGGCGGCCATAAACCCAACGGCACGAAAAACGGGAGGCAGTACGGGAACAGACTCCCAAAAAAGGTCACCAGGCGAAATCTTGTTTTCCTTAAGCGCAGATAAAAATCTATATTTCCTAATAAGTGCATCGCGCTTCGAAGGAGCAGCTTCGCCGATTTCCCTGGTTAAATTATTCAATGTTTGGTCGATGTTAATCCTGGATAATGCCTCCCGAATGGCCTGCGGGCCGGTACCAAACTCGCCGTAATCCTTTCTACCAAAAAGGATGTTACGAAGTTCGTTAATATTTAAACCAAGCAGATTAGCAATTGGTGATTCCAGGAGCGGATTAAGGATAGGCTCGGGTAGTTTAATAGCAGACCAAAGCGTACCCGAAAGTCCTCCGGTCTTTTCTGGGTCAAACAACCCACCCTTTATAGGGGTAATACCGTCACCGCGAACGGTAATCGCTTCCCCGTTTTCCAAATACCGATCCTTAGTAAGTTCTTTGATAGCGGAATTCGTTAGAGCATAAATCCTAAGTTTAGTTCCACGCTCAACAGGATGTAAGCCAGCAGCAATTAGATGATTAAGAAATTTATCATAAACGAATGGAACGTCCGGATTACTAGGAATATCATAACCAAGAGAGATTCTGTCCCAGAAAAGCGGATTAGCCTGCCCGCGTATAACCCGCGCATCCCTGGCCACATTGTAGGCCCCATGCGCGAGCAACCCAAGCATCTCAAGAAGACCGATTCGCTTGGCGCCCTCAAAACCACCTTTAACGGGCGTTTCCTCCATTGAATACCCACCAGTACCGCGCCCAGAAAGTTTACTTTCGGCCATATGATGAAGCTTCATCATATAGCGATAGCCTGTAAGAACAGGAAATTTTGTATTATATTTATCTACATATACTTCCTCTTTATCCTTTATCCCATGCTCCTTGAGTAAATTGTCAACAAATTCAACCATATTAATAGCATGGTCCGGGATCAAAATGGGCTTTCCGGTCTTCCTAGCAACCTTCGACAAAATGGCTTCCCAGATTTGAGCCGGATTAGCACGACCTTGAACGCCCAAAGGATTAAGGATTAGTTCGAATGGTTCACCGTTCTCATCCTTGGGCATCTGGTCGTCAGGAAGAATTGCGCCTACGATATGCTTATCGCCATATCGACCTGCAATTTTATCGCCAACCTTAAATTTCTGAACAGAGCGGACGACTACGTTAATTGATTTCGGACCTTTAATAACATCAGTAACAACACCCTCGTCTTCATGTTCCCAAAGGATGCTGTCGTCGGAATAGAGGCGCCGCCCATAAAGCGTATTCGCTTTGGCCAAAAGCGCTAGCGGTGTATTTTTGGTAACAACAGTTCCAGGTTTAATTACACCATCGGAATCATAATTCTCGTAAAATTCTCGTTTATATTTGCCGGGGAAGATGGACTGGAATTTATTTCTATCATAGACATATTCATTAGATCTGTCGTGCCAAAATTGGTATGCATGCTCGGATGCAAGTTTCTTAGCAGCAGATTCCGACAGAATAGCAGCGTCTTCAAAATTAAAGCCCTCGAAAGCCATGTAAGCCGTCTTGAGATTGAGCCCTAAAGAGAGGGTACCAGATTCATCAACATAATTACTCTTCGTAAGGGGCTGTCCGGACTTCACACGCATTCCGGGCTGAACGATTGGTATCTCGGAGTAAAATGTTTTCCTGTTATATGGAAAATATTCGTAATAAGAAACTCGATATAACTTTCCGTCGTCTCCTCGGATAGTAATCTTGCCGCCTTCGACTTTCCGAACTTCTCCGCTTACAGGAGCTATAGTGCCACGGAAATATTCTCCAAAGATTTCATCATAAGACTTTCCGGAGCTATGAGCATTTCTAACCAACGGGGCCTCGGCTTCAACCAAGGGCACTGCCTGCGCAAGCATACGAGCACCCATAGAAACACGCTGCCCGTATGCATTTTGTTTCATAGGGATTAAATTAGTCAGAGGAGAGTAAACAGCATCCGAGTATGGCAGGACATAATCCACCATATTCGGGCGTACAAGAATGTGCTGGTTGTTAAAAATCGCCCGAACAAACTTTCTACCGGATTCCAATTCTCCAGGAAATGTAACAACTTTATTAAAGATATCTATAGGGCGAAGATATACCTGTTTCTTGGTTTTAGCGTCAATAAATGGGGTATATACATTTCCATTATCATCACGTTTCGTGTAGAAGGTGAAACGATTATCTACACCGACGTTTTCACCTTCAGGAGTAAAAACCGGATCAATATAACCTAAATGGGACGGGTGTAAATAACGAATACTTTCAGCAACAGCATTAATGTCCCCGATTCCACCTTCACCTAAACGGGTAACCCGATACCGATTGTCTAAAATCTCTAAAGGATTGACTTCTTCCAGAGCTGTACCTAGTCCAGAACCGTGAACTGCTTCAACCAGGTTTTCATCAAAAATTCCTGAATCAATGGCATTAACATCGCGCTTTGCCCTGGCAGATAAATACCTTTTCCTTAATCGCGCAAGTCCTTTCTTGACCGCAGAGGCAAAATATTCTTCGGGGCCATAAACACGCAAGAAAGCGGTATGGTTAATATCATCCGTGGTTCCCTTCCCTTGAGCTGCAGCTAGTAATTTAGCTGTGGCAAGAAGCGGAACTTCGGGAGTAAACTGCGATACCTCCTTCCCTAAAGTGATACGTGTAACAGACGGATCGAATTTAAATTCACTAAAAATTTTCTGAAGTTCTTTAGCAATATCAGTACCAGCGTCAGGAGACTTACCGGCAAACGTGGTATAAAGCCGCTCCATGACACGGGAATCGGTATTTTGCTTATTAATTGTGTAAATTTCCTTGCCCCAGTACTTAATTAATGTATCAGAAGGAACGCCAAGCGCCTCTAAAAGGGGCAGCAGCGGAATTCGCGCCTGACCACGAGTTACATAGAAGACACCTGTTTTTGGATCTAGAACATACCTGTGACCATAACCACCAGCAACGTTAACCAGGGCCTCATATTCACCGGTGATAGCCAAGCGCGTATAGACACCAGGGCGAAGGCGAGCTTGGTTAATTAGTCCGTATTCTACGCCGTTAATAATAAAAGTTCCGCGGTTAGTAAGGTACGGAACCGCAGCAAGTCGTTTCTTTGCCTCGGAAACAACCTTACCCGTTTTCTTATCGATAAGCCTGATGACACCGCGTAACGGTTTAGCGAGTGTATATCCAGAAACCACAAATTCTTTTTCTAATTTTGGATCTATATTGTCATCACCTTCGTATTTGAGGTCTGCAACTTCGAGGCGGAAGTTATCATCCTCAATCGGAAAGGATGATGCAATAGTATCTTTGACTCGGTCATAAATCAGAGACCGAACACGCGGAATTTCATCAAAGGAATATAAGCTCGATGTCATAAATTGACTACTGTGATTGTAGCCGTTCTGTTTTACGCGCTGGAATATCTATCAGCTCTGGGTTAACTTCTTCAAAATGCGCAATAGCCAATAGGTTCCAGGCAGCATGTACAAGATGATCCTCTGATTTATCGCCGAGCATGTATAAAACTATATGGCGTATAGCATGATTCAAAAGGTTAGAGGCAGGAATGCCTTTCTCCCAATTCCTAGCACCATACCGCTCTGCCCCCTTCGCATAAACCATAGCCAATCGTCTAAGACCAACTGGAGTAATAAGATCGTAACGCTCTGAATCGGCATCACTACATCGAACCGCCCCTGTATTGAATACCGTAAGCTTCTCTGTAGATTCCGTAAGAGCGTCCTGACTCTGCTCTTCCAGTTGCACACCGTCTGTCCACAAATCTCCCATCGGAAACTCCTTTACTCCAACAACCTAGCGTACAACCGTAAATGTGCCGGGGTGATTTTCCTGGCATCCCCCGGTAATATTATAGCCACGGAACCGGTATCAGTAACGTCAATTGGAGGGCTTCCAATTTCTTTTTCCGTATCTTGTTTATCTTTTTGACTCTTGTCTTTTCCTTTTTCTTTTTTATCTTCATCTTTAGGTTTTTTCTCCTTCTTCTCTTCCTTCTTAGCATCAGGTTCCAATAATTCCTGAAGCAATCTTATGTTAGTGCTTCTTCGAGCATTGAGCTCCACGAGATTTTGTATCTTCTGAGATACGCGACTAATATCCGCTTCGTAATCTATATGTTTCCTAAAACTACGCTCAGCAACGGAAATTGGATCCGCTTTCCTTAGTTTCGGCATTGTATTTACAATACTAGATACGGCGGATACAGCGGGGGGCGCGGCAAACAGAAGCGTAAGCCCACGAAAAAAACTAGCCGATTTTTCACTCTTAGAACGATTGGTCTTGCGTGGCATAGATGATATAGGTCTTGGAGAAGTAGGTTCAGGACTAATTTCTGGTTCTGACACAACTTCGGATGTAGCTTCAGGTAAAGAAATTTCAGGGAGTTTCGTTGCGCCTTCTTGTTCGGCTTCGTTAATTGCAGCCAGCTCTGCCTTAGTTAGCGGTCTCAATTCAGGAGCTATAGGCTGAACACCAAGATATACGCTATAATCCAAACCGGTATAATCAAACAGCAAATCTCTAATTCTCCGTTTAGTGCCAACAGGCAACTTGTTAATGGTATTGATGTCGAAAGCGCCTTCTCGTAATTTCTTATTCAGCAACAGCAAGTCAGCATAATCTTTATAAAATGCATCAGCAGCGGCCTGTGTATATGCGCGTGTATATTTTTCAGTATATTTATCAAGAAACTTTTTCTGGACTTTGGATACAGTACTAACACCCAGGACAAGCGCACCAAGACCGAAGCCGAGGCGTAAAACGTTGCTAAAATAATTGCCCGTCAGAGAATCCAATAAGCTAAATTTAGGATTGAAATCAAAAAAACCTCGTTTTACACCGACATTTGGCATATTAGGCAAAGCTTCGGAATCTTCGTCTTCATCTTCTCCTTTAGAAGAAGTAACCTTGGAAATAGGATCAGCTTTCTCAAGTAACGAAGTCTCCATGCGAACAGCATCACGCTCAGATTCTAACTTGAGCTTTTGGAGAAGTTCACTATGTACCGGAGAAACAGGAACCGGACCTAAATCTGTTCGAATGTATCTTTTTAAATCAATATCGAAAGGATTGTAATATTTGTATTTCTCTTCAGATGGAATAGGAAGTTTGCGAACACGAGTAAGCCAGTGGTAAGCAGTATTAATCGATGCAATGGCACTACCCGCCGCAAAGGCGGAAATGATAATCTTCCAAAAGGTATCAATTCCCTCTTTAACAAACGGGTCTTGGTGACGCTCCGCTAGGGCTAAAGCCCTGCGGCTTCTTGGGCAACCCCCGCCGCCGCAGGGGTTGACACCCAACGGCTGCGTCCCAGCCGAAGGATGGGAAGCTCTGTCAGTATTCATCGGTTTTTACATCTCATAATTTACAGGCATAACGTAGCATTGCGTCCACTCTAAATAAGCCAAAAGTTTATCGTTTTCCCATTTCAATTCCAAACGATGCCCAAGAAACCAGTTATTTGCAATCCTGTCACGAACCCAGCAGTAATATTCGTGATCCTTCGGATCAGACAAATCAAATAATTTGGAATGGAAAAATGAATAAATTGTGTACTGTGTAAAAGGCCCTTCGGACTCCGCTTTTAACGCCGGAACTCCATTATAACCGGGCCAAACGAGCTCTCCATCATGCCATTCCGACTGCTCGCCAAAATACTTCTTAAGTCGAGCTGCGCTAACATACCTGAGTTCAGACATTCAATCCATACTCCTTATCCAACACACCACGAATATGCTGCGCCAGTAATCGCTCCTTCTCCTTTTGTAATTTACCACGTTCGCGGATTAACTTATCCTGGAACACCATATTTCGCAAAGTTCCAGCGTCAAGGTTTGGCTTATCAAGATAGCTCATCGTACCGACAGTCGCTTTACCGAGGCTTTGCGCCGCAGACCAAGACGTATACATATATACCGCAAGCGCAGCAAATATAGTACTCATTATCGTAAATGGAGTTGAAAGGAGATCGCCTATACCGGCTGTCTTTATTTCTTCGTCGGGGATACGCTTTCTGTAGGTCATCGGTCAGTAACCTCTGTACCATTTAGGAGTAAATCTTTCGAAGATTTACCAAATAAAGAATTAGTTTCATTCGGCACTATAATCCTCGGCTTCCTACTAGGATGCCGAAGTTTATATTCACTCACCTTGGGATCGTCGAACGCGCCCTGCTCGCACGCTTCTTTATAAACGCTGCGAAAGTCATCTACAAATTGCCTAAGTTTACGTTCCTCAGACGGATAACCTTGTGCCAAAACGGCATCGCACGCAGCCGCAGCGTAAGCACGTTTCAGGAAAACCTTCGGCGGCAAACCCTTAATAATCTTAGCACGCTGATCATCGGGCAAATCCTTAAGACTCTGTCCGGAAGGAATCTTTGAAGCGGCTTCAGTATCCACTAAATAAACTACTCCGTTTTCAGCCCAAAATTCAATACCTTTATAGCTTTTTACGGCGCCCATAGATCACCTACCTCTTTGTTTTTAGGTTCCTCAGATAATTTATGGTCAAAGTCAAAATCAAGAGCTGGTTGTGACGGTAAGATATCGTATTTTAACTCTGAAAGTGCAATAGAGCTGAGCTGCGGAGCAAGTTCAGTTCTATGCACGGCACCAAGAATATCGGGAATAAGCTTATGCCAGGCGATATTACCGGATTCGTCCGTCGGAGGTCGTGATAATCCTTCTGTAACTCTGCGGAGCGTTGAACCGGATATCCTGCCTGAAACATCTTCTTGTGCGCGAGCTATCGTTGAAGCGTAATTCAGAATATCAGAAGCTTTATCATTTACCTCGGAAGAATGCAGTAAAAACATCACCTGGCCAGCATCCATCATACCGATGTTCGGATAACCAAGGCGCTCAGCAAATTGCGCAATAGCACCCTTTCGTAGCTCAGGATCCCTATAAGCGACCATTATCCTATCAATATAAGGAGCAATATCGTATGTGAATTGTGCTTTTCGAATGGATTGTTCAACTTCAGGAGTAATAAAAGATATGTTCCTAGAATTCTGGCGTAATAGTGCCATAGCTACGCCTGGAGATAGTCCAGAACGTGCTGCCATAGCAATCCATTGAGCTGGCAAAACTCGTGGCATTTCATTGTTCATAATCCTGGTATAAAGATCCAACAACGGGCCGCGAGCGCCCATTTCCTTAACAGCCCGAATCGTCGCACCGGCTATATTGGCTGCTGGGCTATATTTTAAGTTCTGGCGCAACTTCTTATCCAGCATACCAACGGTTTGAGCAGAAACTGGAAGCTGGACTCCGGACGCGGCCAATGCAGCAGTATAAAGGCCGTACGGAGACATCGACAAAATATAAGCATCCCGACGAAGGCGAAAAGCCGCTTCGTCTAAAGGTACGCCTTCATACTTTGAACGGGTTTCAAGTATGAATTTAGTTAACGTTTCGGGTTCAATCGATTTGCCTTGCTTCGCAAGAATATCTCGCGCTGCGGCATAATAACGCATCAAATGCTTAAATTGCGATACGAAAACATCAGGATTTACAGTCGGCGCGATCAGACCGTTTTTTACGGCAGAGTCTAAAATTTTGCTAAGTTCAATTGCCGTAAAGCCCTTGGCTATTGACGGATCTTTGTGAACTTCATCAATAAGCTTATTTGCTAAGTTAGCCGCAGTTTCTCCGTCTAAACCAAAACCAGAATACGCATTTAGAATTGCGCGAACAGTGACAGCACGAGATCCAAACTTTCCGAATAGAGAATCGTAAGTCTCTTCGCCGAAGAAATGATAAACAAACGGCGTCAAAAAATGCCAGAATTTTTTATAGAATTCTGTTTTATCCGCAGAAGTGACATTTTTCGGATCAACTCCAAGAACCTTTAGAACACCATCGACCAGCGAATCTGTATCGGCCTTAGTCGCGGCACTACTAAGTTCTGAGAAAAAAGTTGTAAATTTTTTATTATCACGAGCAGCATCAATAACGTTTTGACGAGAACCGGTAGTGTCAATAATATATCCCTTCCGCATCAACCAACCGTAGATTTGCGGACGGAGCAGCGAAATGAATACACTTAACGATGAGGAATCACTCATGGCTGACAAACGAAGGGCTAAATTACATCAATCACTACTATAATTATAAATTGCATTAATTAGGGGCCGACTAATCAGAGAATCCTTGGAAAACGGGATTGCGCAGCTTACCAGATGGAAGTTTTTCTGTATATTTGACGCGAATCTTCCTACCCAAAAAGGAATCAGGATCCTCAAATATTTCTTTTCGCAGGGCCTCGTCCAAACCGGTTCCAACAACACCAAGCGGAGGGCCATCAGGGCGATCTGAAAAGAGAATACCGCCTACAGCAGAACCTTTATACTTTCCTTGACCAGGTTTGAATCCAACAATATAGAAATTACCCTCTTGAAACATCTTGTGTTTATACGGAACCCCTCTTTCGGGGAAGATTACAATACCTTCCTCGGTTAGTGGATGCTGATGTTTCTTAATTGTTGCTAGGAGTTGCTCGGCGGATTGAACATCATTCGCCTCTAACGGACCATGAAAATTATTAGGCAAATTGTTAAGAATCTTCCTCAAAAAATTAACACGCTCATCATAAGATCGGTTATACCATTCTGCATAATGGGCGTCGTGCTTTCCTTGCCTAACTACGTCAAAAACGTAAAACCTCCATTCAATACCAGCGTCTTTTACTTTATCCAATGCCTTATAAAATTTCGTATTTAATAGTGCAGAAATTTCTACAGGCGACAAAACACGTTCTTTCCCGTTAGGATCCTTTTTAACGGCGTAAATCTCGGCCAGCAAAATAGTATCATCTAAATTCGGATCAGCGACTTTCGGGATAGAACCGAAAATGCGCTCCGTGTGGACAATCGGTAAACCACTACGTTTCGAAATCCTGTGAGAAAAAACTTCCAAACGATTATCTTTTATTACAACAACGCCAAGAGCCCCGTCAATCTTAGGTTGAACAGAGGAAACTGTCTGGCCTAAAAGTTTTATAAGTGCGCGGGCCCGATCTTCGTTAATACTTCTATATTTCAGTTTTTCGGGTAAGTTAGGATTAGGACTGACATTTATAAGATACCACCGCTTCGGGTTCTTTTTGTCCTGAACCAAAGAATACCGCGAGGTACCAGTACCTATGTCAAGAGAAAATGTAATGTTAGAACTTGAAACATTGTGAACTGCAATAGGAGATTGCTTAGCAGGGTGAACATACCCCTTTCCATAGCCGAAGGCAATTTCACCAGAGAAATCTTTATAATCGTATTCGTGCAGTGGTTGCTGGAAAACAGCAATAGATTCACCAGGAATACTAGGCAATTCCTTACGTGTAGCAAAACTTAGCAGCCCAACGTCCGGAGTACCAATACGGATGTCGTAATGAGGCCCGGCTTTCTCAGCTTCGTGTTTACTAACAATAAAAATAGGAAGAGATTCGGATTCCCCGTACTGGGGAATCTCGGACAAGTTACCAAAGGTATCAAAATCAGGGATGCCGACAGCGCCTTCAGAAAACTTCATAAGGACCTCCAAATTTGCTAGTTTATAGTGTACCGACTCGACAATCGGAGTCGGATAAAACGAGCTGTCGATGCAATAAAGAAGGCAACGGCTATACATTATTCTGTACCACGCACAAGCAATGAATCAAACTTTTCAAATGTGTAATCATTAATGGCATCAAAATGCGCACGCTTCAATCTAGAACTGCAACTATGCGATACCACATCAGAAAACGCAAAAAATGCTTTTCGTAGGAAAACCTCACGTGGGTCGGTATTCTCGAAAACTACGGTTCGAGGGCCAGGAAAGAAAATACTAAACCCTTCGGAATGTAACATACCAGGAATAATCCCGGAATCTAATGCTCTACAAAAATTATAGGACCCACCGGCCTCGATACACATTAACTTATGGGCACAGATGAAATCAGGATAAAGTACAGCCTGGTAACCTAATAAATATGCCAAACCTGCAATTTCAGCACGGCTACATAATTCAGTATCGTCATGTTTAAATGCGACTAGAACTCCCATATAAGATGCATACTGCTCGTGGCGAACCGGCTCCCCAACACGGAGAAAGAAGTCACTATAAAGCATCAAAAAGGTTTTAAACACAAAAGAGAAGAGAATAACTGGTTCATCCAGCCGTACACAGACAGCATCCAAAGCATCAATGTTACATACAAATGGGATGTGCCGACCATTAATACGAAGTGTAATGGTCGGACCCCGGCTGTAATATAACGAAGAGTTGGAATTTCTACGATAAATAGGGGAATTTAAAGGAGCACAAACTTCCCTAGGACTTCTATTGTAATGCTGGTAATAGATACCATGTAAATATTTATCATTTCCTTGCCGTCTAATGGAAAACGACGGCAAGTAATATTTCATATGGACTACATCATAAAGGCCGCTTTTATAATCATTCCAAAACCTATTAAAGATGTAATCCGCAACTTCAAGCAAGCTGGTTATCCTCCCGGTTGTCGGACTTGTCTAAGGCATACTTCTCGACGAGACCTAGTGCTTTCTGGGCAAACTGTTCCACACTATATTCCCGAACAGAATCCAGTGTAGTAACATCCTTATAACCTTTGATGGAAGTACCGATGAAAATAGGTGCAATGTAGAAATAGATAATAGCCTTAACAAAATCTGGAACAGGACCAAAGGAATTTGTAGGAAGAAGGGCCTCCTGCCCGCTTGTAACCTCCTCATGAATAGATTTAACAAATTTATCTATTCCATCTCTAAGCTGGTCATCAGTAACACCAAGCTGCTCCATCACACTGGCAAGAAAGTCACTTTTACCATTATCTAATTGATACAGCAATTCCTTCAACGCAACTCCCACATAAAGCAAGCCGCAATGTGCCAAGTCGCGCCCAGGAGAATAGTACAGGCGAATGGGTGCATCCTTTTCGACGAATTGGAGCATAAACTAGTCCTCCTTTCTAACAAAATACCGCATAAACGAACCAGGGGTTAGAAATCCGATATTCTTATACTCTTCGGTTTGTAATAGTTTATTCCTATTAAAAAACCAATCAGCTTTTGGCAAAATCATATGAACGGAATCAGTACTATAAACAAAACCTCCACTTAAACGATAATTTGCAAATTTAGTATATGGGTTTCCGCGTCTGACATAAAAAGAAGATAAGTAAAGTAGGTAATCATTAGTCTTACCAATATCGGAAGGATTAGTACTAGTCAGAACGAAGCCGCGAGCAGCTAGAATAGATTTACCCGAAAATAACCAGTCGTCGATATAAACTGGTTTATCTTGCCGATCAAGAATACATACAACCTGCACGCGACCACGCATTGGAGTAATAGGAGAAATTTGAGTAGCGAATAGCGCAGCAGCTTTAAAAACCAAATCCTGATCCTGATTATTAAATTCATAAGGAAGCTGGAGCAAAGCGCCACTTAATTGGGCAGCCTCCTCGGCAGTAGAGGCATTACGAACAACGTCCATCGGACTTTGCTTCTGAAGAAGTTTACAAAACTTCTTCATGTTCTTAACAAATGCGGTCACAGATTTCGGTTCGACTATCTTCATTCCTGGCTCCGTGGGATGCTGCTTAAAAACTCCCGAAATCTTAATAAACTAGCATCGTTGTAGAAATTCAAAACCGCACTGCAGTGAATAGAATACGTATCAGAATACGGAGTTAAAATATACAATTCACGCTTAATAAACGAGAAAACAAGCGCAGAAGGCTCTTCCCGATTATATTCAACAAAATCTTTATACATCTGAGACGAGTAAAACTTATTCGGCTGAATTAAGGTTACCAGCGAAAGAACAGGATCGCGGACTTTATAGGGAACCAGTCTATAACCAACAATCGCCCGTAAAGAATCGACATCTTTAACCGATGAGAAGAAGCGGCCAGATTCTCGAAGGATTCTCACAAGAAGGGCCTCGTCGAGTCTGGAAAGAGAATTTTCGTACATCGAAACCTCCTAGTTTGTTTGGACCGAAAAATTGTAACCACGCGTGTCAAGCTTGGGCCAGCGACCGGTACGATACCAAATAGCTATACACCCAAGCATACAAGCGTGCGCAAACTCACTCTTATAACCCGGTTCACAAACAATCCTGTAGCTCTCGTAACCACGCGACGTTCCAACATCCTCAATCAACGAAAGAAAATGACGCAAAAGTCCTGGGGACAAATCCGGCTTAACATCATCATTAAAGAACCGAATGAGGCGCATTTTTATAGAACCAATAACAATTAGCATACAACGAGTGGGATCAATATGATAGCAGGGTTTAGGATGCCAACTTGTAGGAGCAACATATTTACAAGCAATGCCATCATTACCGACCACATAACGCATCGGCATAATACGCTGCTGGATACCGGGATTATTATGGACAAGGATCGTTTCCCGCAGCGCGCCAGCACCAGAATAATCGTGAGCAATGAAATGAGGTTCAAATAAATCTATAAAACGTGCAATTTCTTTAGCTTCCCGAATATGGTCATGAGGAGTTAGTAGTTCGATAGCCCAAGGTACATGAATGAAACCGTCGTGGGTTTCGCATACAAGAGCAAGTGTTGTATAGTTACCACCTTCACCGCCACCGCCCCAGTCTATACCTAAACAGCGTAAAGGATAGTTTCTAACTAAAGCTCTAATGCGCTCCAGTTCAAATCTGGAACCAAGCTCGGCAACAGCAAGTAGATCATTCAGAGAAATGAGACGCGCCGAAACGTCACAAGCTTCACCCAAAACCTCCCTAGCATAATCGGCATAAGGAATAGACCCATCCCGCTTACTTAGCAATATTGACCACTTCACCGGATCGGCATAGTGAGAAACGACAATCGGCTGCGGAACATGATAACCCGCGCTGATCCATTTCTTCTCTGGGTAACGATGAACCCAAACGCCTTTTTGCGGATAAATAACGCGAGAACATTTAGCGCAGACAGTACCGGGACTCTCCTCCGAAATATCGTCCCTGTAAGGGCCAATCATCTTATCAAGGTCATGCTCAAGAGATGGGATATTCCAGTACCCACAAGCTTCACATTTAATACACCATTCAGCCTGACTTGTTTGATTGTAATAAAATTGAAGGGTATTGTTGTGAGTAAGAGGTGTTCCGGTGAAAATACGAAATCCGTACTTAGAACCCGACGCAGCCTCCAAAATAACAGGAATAAATTTGTAGTTAAAGTTTTGTAGCTCGTCCAGATGGATTTTATCGGCAGGAACACCACGTGTACGCTCAGCATCTAGGTGAGCATAAGAGAAAACAATACCGCTCCCATTAGGAAAACTCATAAATAATGTCTGATCGACGGTTGTAGCAAAAATCTTTTTTAATTTGGACTCATTATAGATGGGCCGCAAGAACATATTACTTATGCGCATCGTCTGAGCTTCAAGCGGCGCCACAACAAGAACTACAAAATGCGGTATAGAAAATACCTGGAAGAGATGTTGAACAATAACGCTGGTTGTCTTAGCAACCTGACGACCAGTTTTATAAACGCAAAGTAACGGCTGGTCTTTTTCGTAAAGTACCTTGAAGGGGTCATAGGGTTTGTAGCCCTGCCCCTTCAAGGTAATCAGATTTTGCAATAATACTTCATCCATCAATCAATCCGAAGTCTCTTCCTGAGAACACGTCTCGCAATTAGTTATATCAGCCGTATAAGTTTTTTCGAATTCGACAGAAGCTTTCCTATTTTCCTCCAACGAAATCTGAGGATTGTACATGTAACGCCGTCGAATGTTTAAAACTGAGTATAGCTCGGAAAGGATTTCAGGATTTTGTTCTATTAACAACCCCAACTCGTGAGCTGGCATTGCTTCGCTAGAAGGAACACCTAGCTGATCACAATAATAATATGTCCCTTTAGAACCGGCAGATCTAGCTTGAATATCACAAATTTCCCTTATCCGTTTCTTAACCGCAGCACTAAACGGAGGCCGTACAGCTCGATCCGTAGTTAGTAAATTTATAGTAGCAGTATGCCAATCAAATTCCACGTCCACCAAGCAACCGTCCTTGGTGATAAATTTTATGGGGCAACGAAGTTCAAAATCTTGAATACCAAACGTATTCTTCTGCACGCGGAAACTAACTTCATGGTTATAAAGAGAATTGATGCTCGTCCGAGACTCAGAGGCCCTGGACAGCAAAAACTCGTAACTAGCGTAAAATCTAGGCTCAGAACCGCCAAGAGAGGTTACCACCGGAGGGGCTGCCCAGTAAGCACCAGCAGCCTGCCGTACCTTTTTATGGTTTACGAAACATAGGGTAATCAACGTACCCAGAAGTTTATTTACATTACTCCGCAAAAAATCGGCGATTGCTCTACTTTCCGTAGAAAAGCGTGCACTAAGTGCACCTTCTTCCTCGTGCCGCTTTATAGTATCTTCCGCATTACAACCCAAGAGACTATCAACAACGATACACAAAGGATAATGCTCGGAGGATTCATTAAAGGTTTTAATTGCTTGAAGGATGCCTAATTGCCACTGATCCAAACTCGTACAACTAAAACACCAATAACGCTCCTCATCCTTCAAAATTGCTTTTTGAATATCGTGTACCGGGCGTGTCTCAGTCTCAAAGATGATACCATAACCGAGAGCATTCAAATGCCACCTTGCTAGCTCTAATGCGAAAGTGGATTTAAAACTTGCTTCTTCCCCAACAAGATGGACAATCTTTCCGAGAAAGAAACCTTCATTTTGAAGAAGGTATCGGGTAGATAAAGCAGGGACGGGAATACATATCTGCGACGCACGCGGATCTAGAGCAGAGTCGCCAAATTTACAGGCTATGGATTCAATTAAATCAGAAAACTTCATAAGGACCTCCAAAAAGGAGGACAGGCTTACTGCCTGTCCAACGGTTCACCGACTACCCGTTACCACGAAGCTGACGCACTAGGTCAGAAATAGTCTTGGGCAGCTCAGGGATATCGTTGCGAGTCGCTCGAGATTGTTCACTAGACAGATCACCGGAAGGTTTTGCATGCTCCTCCGGAACCGGACCAGGCATAACCGCAGGATTTTGCGGAGGCTGCGGCATCTGAGGAGCAGGTTGCACCGGAATATTAGGAAGGGCAGGAGGAACTGGAGGATTTGACGAAATAGGAGAATCATGCTGATGCACCTGCGGAGAAAAACCACCGTATGTGGGTTGCGGAGGTTCACTAGCCTGCTTGTACTGCCCGGTTTCCGGATGGAATTGCTGAGGCGGTAATCCGAGCCCAGCTTGCTGCGGAGCAGGAGGAGCAGCAGGCGGAACAGCAGGATGCCCTGTGTAACTAGGAACAGCCTGCTGGAGGGCACGAAGCTCTTCTTTTCCAGCCTCAACATACCTTGCCGGTAACCGAGTAATTAAATCGGTATCAGTTAGAGCATACACTACCGCGGACTTGGGAACAGCGCTATAGGCCAGCAGTTCGAGCTGATCGTCCAAAGAAAGCGGTTTCAATACTTCAGAGAAGTCAAAGCACTCATCAAGCAACTTGTGAATTTCTGGAACAAGTCCAGGATTAGGATTCTCGACAGGCGTCACCACATAGGAGCTCATCATCATAGTATTACCAACTGCACGCGCCCGTCTGGGTTCCAGATAAAAGACAGGACCACCGGCATCACGTACAGAAGCACCGAGTTGACGAGTCTGGTCGAGGAGACTATTAATCGCCGTAGGAGATAGTCCTAGCAAAATACGAGGACTGCGCAGTCCACGTGGTACGTCATATACCGTATCGTCGTCGCGGTAGATTAACGCAGGAAGCACCGCACGACTAAACATATTAACACATGAAAACCCCGAACCGGGATTTTCTGGAAATACGTTGGACCAAGCTGAAATAGCAGAAAGCCACTGCTTCCGACGCCTTACATTAACTACAGCTCCATACAAAATGTGAAAAGGATTTGAAAACCTACCAAGGATATCGGTTGCATCATACGGTACGAATTGTACAACGTCCGCACCGATTACCAGATCGACGAATACATACTTCTTATAGGGAAGTAGATCACTGTCTGAAGCGCAGGGATAACAAAGCGGCTTGAATATCATCCCCTTGCTGTCAAAACGAGGTCGAGTTAAAAAGTAACCATGCGCCAAACCAAGGGTTCCTAGGAATGCCATCGCAGTTCCTCCTTTCATTCGTTCCAACGATTATACTTTACAACCTCGTAAGCAAAATAGTACCAATCAGAACCAACAGGGCGCCCATCCAGATCACAAGACCTGAATCGAACCTTCTCTTGCATACATTCTTTAATTACCTTCTCGATAAATTCATCAACAACTGATTGTGGAACTAAAAATACTAATGCATCATGATTGTTCATGCATAATTTATAACCGTATTTCTCTCGTTCTGGATAGGTATAGAAATTATACATAGCCAACCCTACAGCATCGGCCACGCCAGATTGACAGGGAAAATTCAGAGCTTCGCGTTCAGTATGTGCAACCTCTTCAGGATTGGTCGTATGTAGATAAAATCTCCTATAACTCCCAAAACAGTTTCTGATAAATCCAGGATTCCTAACGCGTGCTTTAACACGCTCCTGATATTCGGGTATTTTACTATATCGAGAATAGATAGTCTGGATGATACTCTGAACGTCTTCCAGGGAAATATCGGCACCCTGAGACTTCAACTGATTATAACATGAAACAGCTCCGCGTCCATAGTTAAGGCCAAAAATGATACGTTTTGCATACAAACGATAATTTTCGGCACCAATGGATTGCAATCCCTCCTTTGTGGGGGGACAAGGAAGATTAAATGCCATCTTGGCTATATTAGAATGAATATCGAGTTTGTCAGGATGATCTTTAGGGAGCGTTGACCTCCAATAATCTTGAATCAAAGTTTGATCCTGCGCACATACGCCAAGCATCAAAAGCTCGGCAGCAGAATAGTCCACTTCGACAATAACGTACCCAGGATCCGCCACAAAAATGGAGCGAATCGGAGCAACATATTTATCGCCGAGAATCCTAACATAGTCCTCCTCCCGAGATTTCGACAAGTTCTGAATATTTGGATCCCGACAGCTACATCGTCTAGTCTCCTTAAGTGGTATATATTGAGGATGAATTCTACCATCAGAGCAAACAAATTCAGTAATCCCGCCTGACCCTGTCTCATTGGGAAGTACCGTTTTCAAAACCTGATCCAAGAGTCGAATATCACGAAGTACACGAACAACTTCACTAAACTGAGCCAGATATTCACACGTTTCGGCGTCAGTACTAGGCGTAGAGCCATTAGTTTCGCATTCAGCGCTCCATGTTTCACCTTTTGTAGTTTTAACGGGTTGTAGATTTAAAGACTTCACACCAGCCGGTAAAATACTTTTCTTTGCATACTTTTCCCCAAATAGTAAGGCGACGCATTGCTGCGGGGAACGATAATTGAATTCAGGCCAGTTTGTAATTGAACGCAATTTATTATTAAGTTGCTCCCTAGCAGCGATAAAAGAGGAAGCAATATTGCGCAAACGTTCCTTATCAACAAGAATACCACTCTTTCTTGCTTCGTACAGACCGAGATTAGCACGCATATTGTTCCAGTAAGGAACCCAGGAGCTATTTTTGTGCAAATCGCTATCTAGGGCCTTAGAGTGATAGTAAAAAAGTTTCAGTGTATAAATAGCGTCACGAACAGCATAAGGATAGAGAATTTCATCAGGAACTATACCATAGCCGCCTATATCTTTTTGCTTCAATTTATGAACTTTAACATATTCTGCCAGATAATTTTCCAAGGGCTTTGACCACGGAATAGCATCAACATATAGTTCTGCACTTTTCTCCAAATCAAACGTAGCGCATTCGTCGTGAGCGTGATGGGCAATAATAGTATCGAAGATTCCTGGATAATCAGGTGTTGTTTGATTCTCGGGAATGATATACTTCTGGAGTACATTAACCCCAAGAGACTCCAACCAGATGGCGTCAGCTGTAAAATTATGACCAACGATTTGAATGTTATTATTAGGATCGAAAAGCCGATTTAGTTGCTTTGCAATAGCCTCAATTCCGCCTTGAAATGTCACTTCTCCTTTGGTATCGCAAACCTCAATAATATAACCATGAGTGGGCGGGTCGATCGAAGAAGCCAAGGAAATGCAGCGAACATAACTTCCAGGATTAATCGGATAATAACCCTGCCACTCGGAATCGACACCTACCCTGACTAAATTAGGATTAGAAAGCCAGGAATCGATAATCGACGCCAAAGCCGACTCACCACGAATAACAGTGTAGGTTATATTATCACTTGGAAGTGGATCTCCACGCAATCCATAAGTTACAATCTTCCGCAAAACATGGCTAAATCTGTTGTAAGAATCGTAACCCTTAAAAACATCCAACGGAAGAGCGTGAAGTACGGCGCGCTTAGTACTTAAAGGTGTCTTCATAGAAGACGATTGAAAACCTATAGAATATTCATAAGTTTGCGAAGTCGAAAGGACATCGCTAAAAGCTTCACGAGTAAATTGCTTTAATGCTGTAGCTCCAATACATATAATGTGATCCGGCTGCAGAATAGATAATTCTTCAAAAATAAGCGGCTTGAAGAACTTTATCCAATTATTGAGATTATCTTTAGTCGGCGGAAGGATAACACGGCAAGTATTAGTACAATAAAACCTGTAATTACTTTTCCAAATCTCTGGAAAATAATCAGTTAAAATCGCCCATAAAGCGCGTCCAAAAGGACCAACAAAATTAGCTTTCAGCTCGCCTTCATACTTACCAGGAGCCTCAGCGATGACATAAACATGCTTGGTACGAAAACGCGGGCGCACAGGTCCACGAGGTAAGGGGGAAAGTGTATCCTGCCCGCGACAACCGTTTTCGACAACGAACTCGTAATGCTCCCGATCAAAATAATGCCCAGCGATATATTGATAAACATTCCCATGCAACGGTAACGAAGAGTAGCGACCATACAGAAGATTGTAATAGATCGAATTTATTATATAATTATTGACAATCAAATTATCTTCATCAGAAAGAGGTTCGGTCGAAGATAGATGTTTCCTAAATGAATTTAGCAAAGAAATACTTATATCGTTTGCCGGAATATATTCGTTGGGGATGTGATAAAAAGGACGTTCGGTGCCAATCCATCCTCGGTTAAGTAATTGAGAAAAATCGTGAGTTGAAAGCATCAGCATCTCCCTCGCAATGCTTGAGCCAGGTATCCGTAAAGTTCCCGCGTAGGTACATCAGCAGGGTCGCAAGCCCCTGGTAAGAGCACAGGAACAACATCGACGAAACCGGAAAGACGACGGCTAATCATATCAGCTTTTTCCTTAGCATCGCCATCCAAAAGAACAAATACAGTCCTATAACGGGTACGTAAAAGGTCAAATTGCTGCTGAGAAAGATGCGTACCAAATAACGCCAAAGCAGGAGGACCAATCCGCCAAACGTCAAATACACCTTCCACTAAAATCGCGTAATCATACTCCCGGCAAGCATCCCAGTTGTAGAAAATGCGAGAAATTTTAGCTCCGGGACTCGTAATATACTTATTTTTCCCCAAATGTGTCAAGCGGCGCGCTTGCCAAGCTACTAACTGGTTCTCAAAGTAAATCGGGATAACAATGCTATTATCTATGATCGGACGAGTAGGTTCGTGCTCGACATAACCGATCAGGTACTTTTTTGCAATAGTGGCAGGATCAAATCCACGAGACCTCAGATATTCATTTGCATGATGATAATTAGGAAGGTTTTGCAGAGGAACAAACGCTTCAGGAAGAGAAGTAGGCTGCATTGGAGGTTCAGTTGCAGTAGCTACAACAACACCTTCAGGGATATACACGGCATCGCCCTCAACGAGCCTCCTAAATAGCTGATTTATCCCTTCATCCTCAAGACAGTCCTCATTGTAACACTTTACTAATGTATAAGAATTCAAATTAGGAATAAGGGTTCCCCACCGGTGATTTACATACAAGCGAAAACGAGTATCAGGTCTAACAGGTCTAAGAAGATTGCAAAAAGGGCAACATATACAATATGCCTCTCCACGTTGACGAATTACTGTTTGAATCTTGTTACGAAAAGGATCATAAATCGATTCCACAATAAAAGGTAAACCCTGATTAGAAATACGAACTTGACCAAATAAGCTCTTCAACCTATTGTAAAGAGCGGGGTTAAGTACAGTACTCATTGTCGCCCGCGAATACCAACACCGGGAATAAATTTATAATCACCGCCTACCTCCGCAAACGCCAAGTAATCAGTTTTCCTTATCACTGTAGGAGGCCTCAGCATTGATCTACGAGCTTTAGTACAAGCTATATACTGTAAATGGGTTTCAACGTCTTCGCGGCTTAATGAGAATGAATACCAAGCGTAATTGGCAAACGATTTACACCACTCTGCGTCAGTATGGTCGGGAACATGATGAAGCGAACGCTTGGAGGCCTCAGCAGAAAGCTGGTGAAATATCCAAACGGCACAGTTATATTTACGTGCCACTTGAATAGCAAAATCTTGTACAAATGAAGCCAAATAGTGAACAATCCGATCATGACTCTTCCTACCCGCAGAAATTTCTCGCCGAATCATTGCCAAAGACCAATCTATGACAATTGAGCGCACTCGCCGACCCTCTTGCAAGATGGATTCGATATCCGCTGTAATTTCGGGAATTCCTCCGCTACCATAAACTTTTCCGTCAACCTGCTCTCCGGAAAAATCACGAAAATAGCAGTACTTATTCAAAAAAGCAACTGCCCGATGGATCTTGTCAAACTCGTCGGGCTGCCCTATTTCTCCAGCAAGTGTTGGGTCGTCATAAATCGCTTGAAGCCTAGAGATCGGGATATTAGAAACCATCGAAACAACGCGCGCAATAAGAACGTCCCGCGGCAATTCGTAAGAGTAAAAAAGTGCAACCTCGTCGTTTGCTGGGGCGGCGAGCATCGTACTGTAGGTTAATTGAAGTCCAAGAAGCGTTTTACCACTTCCCGTACTGCCGAGAACGGTATAAACCTCGCCTGGTTCCATACCGCCATTCATATAAAGATCGAGAAAAGGGATGCCTGTAGTTACCCGATCTTTGGTGCGAAAAAAGCACGATAAATCTTCAGGAATTAAATCAGGCGGGTAAGTCGATAAGCTAGTAGCCGTGCGATAACGCTCATACGTTTCTTTAATCAAATCGTCAAAATTTACTTGTGAAAATCCAGATAAACTAGTTTGTAGATAAGTTTTGTAATAATTGGAAACAAGATGATTGAAAAGAGCTTGAGCAACCTGGGGATCAAAAGCCTCTAAAGGAGGAGGCACATAAAGTTGTTGGATTAAAGCTAAAGCCTCTGATCTGGTACTATCATCCTGCTCTTCGAGAAGTTTATCAGCCACAAGGGCCGATAGTGCCTCCTTGCTAGGAACCTGATTCAGCTGCTCATAATAACTGAGCAAGCATCGAACTAAGACACCAACAGCACGAGTATCTGTGTACTGAAAATATTCCGGTCGAAGTAACGCCAAAAGACGGCGTTGTATGGGATTTGGGTGAACTGCATGCAAAAGTAAATATAGCGTAACTGCTCGACCGCGTGTTTGCATAAGGTGCTCCCGGAAAGCGTCGTTGATGCGCTACAGACGATAAACTAGAGCTACTCAGTTTGCGGAATGTAAAATTCCTGATAACCCACAAATTCACCAAGTCCGGGAATCTGCTGCTCGTAAAAGTCGGCGCATATAGAATAATAAATCCGAGCGAGAGCACGCGCGTCAGAATCAAATCCAGGAATGTCATAAATCATCGCCAGAGCGGCTCTTATGACAGGGTCGAATGCGGCAGCACTATCGGCAAAGCCCTTATTTAATGCATCCTGGGGGGAAGCACCCAGAAGCCAAAAATTAGAGGCACGAACCCGTAATGTCACGAGTGCGTGCCTAAATTTTTCTTTGAAAGTTCTCCTAATTTCTTCTTGAGCCTCCTTGTAAGCATTTAAGGCTTTTTCAGATAAAAGATAACTAGGATAAACTTGCCCAGGCAGATAAAACAGTAAGCTATTACAGATATAACCTACATAATCATGTATCTGATTCTTGTCTAGGAATTTGAGCAGTCTTTTCCAGATAGAAACATGCTTTACACCGAATCGATCAAAACCTCCATCCCATTGGGGATTGTTCCTCCGAGCATTAACTTTTTGTAATTGCGATAAAATATCATAATAAATCGCTTTAATGGCATTAGCACGTGCATCAGAGCCGTCGTCCATCTGGGCCGTATTGTACCCATCCGTTCGAGGCATAAACTTTACTCCTCGCCTTCGTACTCCTGAGTGTCCGTTCATTAAAATCGTCCCAAAAATCAACAACTAACCCGGCAGATTTATTAATATCCGGGCAGATTCTAGAGACGCGCCCAGGAAACTGAACACTTGCTGTTTTACTGGCTAAACCATCGGCACGAATCAAAACCTCCAAACCATCAAACGACACACCAGTGGACCAAACACCGGTCGCAATGCAGCCCATTAATTCACGAGAGAGAAATTTCATTCTGAGGTCATCACGCTGCTTTTGGGAGATTTTAGGAAAGTTTCCTTCTTTCTTAACACCAGCGTAACATACTTCGAATTCAGGCAAAAACTGCTTAATATTCATTGCATGATCGACGGTTTCAACCAGAATAAGCGTTTGAAGGCCGCTATTATAAAACTCTCGTGCGACTTTTGCAATATAGCTATTTCGCGCAGAGTTCTCCCAGTAACCAAGGCGTTTTCGCTCTACGATAAGCTCAGGAAGTCTCATAGGCTGGCACGGAGGCCGCAACCACTGCACAACGATAGGAACGACACTTCCAGCCTTGGCAACTTCATTATAGTCTGCGTTGAAAATCATCGGCCCACACAAGCCCTTAATTCGTTCCTGCAAACCGTCGAATCTAGTGTTAGGGGTGGCCGTGCAACCAATTACGCGATTCGTATTGTAGGAGAAGAATTTTGGATAGAATCCGTCGGTGATAAGTTCATCAACCTCATCTAAGATCAGAATGTCGGCTAAAAAGTCCGAATAACTTAGACTTCCAGCCGTGTAAACGGTAACTCTTCCACGTTCCCGCTTACCGCTAGTAAAAAGACCAACACGAGGTAAATACCGTATCAGCGTATTGTAGATGTTTAGCACAACATCGCGGCGTTTTGTTACGATATCGATTTTTGCCTCATCGTATAAGCAGGATAGAGCAGAGAATACGTAACTCTTTCCAAACGCTGGAGGAGCGACGACTAAACCGCCACGATTAGCAGATATCCGAGATTCAAGTATGCGAAGAAGTTCTTCTTGCCGGTAGCGAAAGGTAAATTTAGAAAGGTTTTCCCAATTAGATTTTAATTCTTTATACGGTTGATCTTCTATAGTATAAGTAATGCGTAAAGTATCAATAATAGTAAGAAGACGTTCCAAATAACCATGCGGGATACAATAAGAGCCGTCCTCTAAAACGGCAAAATTCTCTTGTCTAACGACCTCGACCTTGGAACGGAACAGATCGTATTTTTTGGCATAAAAAGAGAACTCCGTTTCCAAGGCGCTAATCAAGATCGGAGGAACATCCTGGAGGATCAAAAACAGGCCACGTTTCTTAATCCGCATGTCGTTCTAAAACCTTCGGAAACAGGGAACCGACGTATTCCTGGTAGAAGCCGGAAAACCTACCTAAATCCATAGGTAGGTACTTCAAGTCCTCTGGAGCCCTGTGTGTTAAGAAGTGAGCCCAAACTTCGCAAAAAACAGCCACGAATTCCTTTGTAAGTTTAAAAAGTGCTGCAAGGAAGTGCTCCGAACCGGTACGACAAGCATTGTACAATTTCTCCAACAGAAAACTGCCAGGCTGCTCCGTAAAATCTCTATCACCATCTACAACACGCTGAAGCGCTGCATAGGAAAACCAAGAACGAAAAGCGTACATCGGCGGATTCATAACTAGTTTCTTAGCAAAACAGCGCCTAAATTTTCTCTTATCGTGCAACCCAAGGAGTCGATACAGGTTTCTATAACGGGAGCTGCCTGCACTATCTTCCAAGAACCAGCGCGGGTCACCAATATATGCCATAAAACGTGCCAACGCTTCAACATCCGCAACATTATACCAGTTTGCAGGAATCCAAAAACTATGCTCCTGCAAAATAGGAAACACATCCAAATGAGGCCGAGACGCCATGCTCAAGTTGGCAACAGCGTAAATTAAATCATCGTGTGTAAGTTCTCTAGGTCCTCCTAACGCCGGATGAACATTTGCGTCAAATACGCAACGAACCGTTTTGTCCGGATTTAAAGGTTCCGGCATAACAATACTAAGCAACTGAGGAGATGCAATTTTAGCAGAAACGTCGGATAAAAAGTGTTCCATTATATAAAGGAACTCAATAACACGGGCCATATCCCGGCACGGGAAAATAATATAATTCCCGTCCGAATGGGCCATGATGAAATGAATTAACCCATAAGGGGTAGGAAAAACCTCCAGTACAGAATTATGCCTAAATACAACGAAACCGATATTAGTCTTAACTAATAAATAAGTGTCCTTCATATCAAGCCTGCGATAATTACGTAATAATGTTACCAATTGTCGGAGGACCTTCTACCTCCTGACTTACCTTCTGACCAATTCTGTAGAACAACTCACCTAAATATTTATTGTAAGTAGAAACAGCATTAGCATCCCAGTTATTAACATAAAACTTGGCAAACTCATCTATATTAGTAAAAAAGGCTTGACTGGGTGTAACATTTTCACTTGCAGGTTTAGCCAATACTTCACGAGCTATTAACAGCTTAGTGGTTTTAGTTGCAGGACTATCATTCGGATTTATAGTAAGATAGCTCTGAATAGAATGGAGCGGAGTATTAGGATTACCAATAGCGGTTATAAGTAGAGAAGCAGTTCGCTTATCGGGGAGTTGCTTTATAAATTGATCGGGTTTAGCAATACCAGCTTTAGAAAGTATATTCATCGCAGTATTCAAGGCCGCACTACTAACCGAGCCAGCCGGGAAACCAAGTTCTTCTGGGCGAACCCCGGTAGAAGAAGCTTGAGTATTTGCCGGGGCAGACGCCGTAGTTGTACCAGAAGCATTAGTAGTTTCAGTAGATGTTGTTTCAGCAGGCGCAGCTTCCCCAGAAGCAGGTTGGGTACCCTGTGTAGGCTGCGGCGTTTCCGGAGTAGATGTTTCAGATGTTGTTTCAGCAGGCGCAGCTTCCCCAGAAGCAGGTTGGGTACCCTGTGTAGGCTGCGGCGTTTCCGGAGTAGATGTTTCGGCGGCAGGTGTGTTAGGTGTTAAGTTTTTTTTTCCCCCACCACCAAAAAGACCTCCGAGCAATCCAGAACCCATCAAACCAAAAGCGCTAATACCGAAGCCCAACAAGGTTAACAGTACGGACGTTCCCTTGTCCTCAGACGTAAAGGTAGATACGAGACCGGCCAAAGCGAGTGGAATTCCGATCAGAAGAGCTAATTTTGGAAGCGCCGGGGTGTTGGGATCCATGAACCATTCCGCAAATTGAGAAATCATATCCTGACTCTCGGTAACTTCGCCACCCCGCTGAGCGACTTCTTGCTTGAAATTGTCATAAGCGCGTGCAAAGTCATCGGTGGTTATAATCTCGTCACCAGTGGCTTTGCGAATATTATCCTCCACAAACCTCTGATATCCTTCAGGCGTTGGATCTCCGGTACTGCGAACATAGCTATCATAGCTATGGAACGACAAAAGCGCGGAAACGGCTTCAACGTCCTCCGGATTGTCCTTATTAAAATCATTAAAGTTATTGGCATAAAGCTTAAGACCGCGTGCCAAAGATGGCATAACCTTCTCAACAGTGGCAAGATCGCCACTATCAACAGCAACTCGAAGCTGATTGTAATTCTTGGAGAAGAAATCATAAACAGCCGTCCCACCGCCACTTAACTTGAGAGCGCCGCTGTTAATAAGATCGCCGAGTCTTGTATCATCCACTTCTTGCTCAACAGGGACGACATCTTGTTGAGCCTGTGCCGGAGCAGACTGCTGCTGTGCCTGTTCCTGGGTCGGTGGAGCCGCAGGAGGTTGCTGCGTTGGTGTTGGAGCCTGCTGAGCCGCAGGAGGTTGCTGCGTTGGTGTTGGAGCCTGCTGAGCCGCAGGAGGTTGCTGCGTCGATGCAACTTCCGGGGTCGGTGAAGGCTCTGAAGGTTGCGGGGGCACCGTAGCTTGTGGAGGAGTAGGCTGCGTAGTTGAAGGAGTAGTTTGGGGCGAAGGAGCTTGAGCCGGGGGGTGAGGGGAAACTGGTTTCTGTTCTTGGGAAGAAGGGGGTCGTTGGGTAGCAGTTTGTGAAGCTTGGTTTTGCGCCACAGACGGATTGGGCGAAGCAGGAGGTTGACTTTGAGTGGCTGATTGCTGCTGTTGCCGACGCTGCATCTCCCTGAGCTCTCGTCCAAGTACAGGCGCGACACGATTAATCAAAGTAAGTCGATCCTCTTCAGTAATATAGTTATTCGCAAATGCCTCGTTTACCGTCCGGATCGCGTCTGGAGTCCCCATAGACTTTAAACCTAATGCGTTTTCCAATAAATCTGTGCGGCGCTGAGTAATTTCTTCTGCACTATATTTCGGGGGTGGAACTGGCTGAAACACCTCTTTGGGAGTAACACCACGTTGGCGTGCAGCGCGTAAAGCAATATCAGAAAGCAAATAAGCCCGGTCTTCAGCACTAATCTGACCGGAAGTGTAAGCTTGATTTACTCTACTTATAGCCACTTCCGGTTCAGCAAATGAAACACCTAACGTCGTAGCAAGCAACTGTGCACGACCCACCGGAACCTTATCAAGTGCCTTCTTAGCCTCCTCGATAGAGCCTCCATAAATCTCAGGAGCAAGGCTACGAAAACGTACACGCACACTGTTCTGCAAAAAGGCAGGCGGTTCCGCGTCTAACGTGCTGCGGAGACCAGTCGGTGCACTCGGAGAACTAGGAACAGGCTCAGACGGCCAGAACGGGAAAAGAAACTGTGTGACACTTTCCGGTCTTGCAGGGAAACCAGCGTCCGAGCCGGATGTTCCATCAGGACGGTTTGGTGCAGCAACCATAACTGGAGGCGGACGGTCTCCAAGCAGTTTGGCCGGATCTACAGGCTTAGTGCTGGATTGAACAGCCGTCGCCTGACCGGACGATCCCTGATTAGGTGGCTGCTTAGAAGCAGAACCAGTTGGTTTAGGAAGACTCTGCGCTGAAGGCTGAGTAGGAGTTGCAGTACGAGGTCCAAACGGAAATAGAAACTCCCAAACGCTTTTAGGTTTTACAGGAAACGTTCTATTAGGATCAGTTAATACGGATTCGTCGGTCGGAGACTGCGCTTCCTTTGTAAAAGCACCGTGATTGTGATTTAAAGAAGGCAGATTAAAAAAATTGGTATAACCCGGAAAAAATCGAGAAATTAAACCAGCATCTTCTTTAAACAATTCTGCAAGTTTTACAAATTCCGCTGCTTTTACTGCTTCAACAGCTTCTTTCCGTAATACAAGCCTAAGCTGCGTGGCGATCTTGTTAAACTGATACTTAAACCGCCGC
>Ga0209608_1000478_pt1 | contig 40034 bp, 35 predicted proteins | sample AD_UKC130_MetaG_FD_184428 | JGI IMG/M metagenome (GOLD analysis project Ga0209608, IMG submission 184428) | Active sludge microbial communities of municipal wastewater-treating anaerobic digesters from Canada - AD_UKC130_MetaG (SPAdes) (version 2) | ecosystem: Engineered > Bioreactor > Anaerobic...
GAAGCCTGCGACTTTACGGTCAACATTCCTATGGCAGGCGAAATATCTTCGCTGAATGCCGCGGTCGCAGGGGCGATCGTGATGTACGAGATAGTCCGGCAGAGGGAAGAAAGAAACAGGCTGAGCAAATAAGCATTTAAGGATTTTACAGGATGGGCAAAGTGGGTAAATAAAGAATAAAAATCAGATGGCAGATGCCGATATTTATAATTGAGGGAAATATCGATTGAAATATTTCCCAATAATGTAAAATGGAAATTCATGCACCCTCATTGGTCCTGGTTGCCGAAAAGGCTTTGCAGGCAGCTCTCACTTGACATAAAAGCTGACGCTAACGTATAATGAGGGAAGATGAATTTCCAGCAAAATTCTGCCTGTTCATACAATGTATTGCATTACTTATGAGGGGGACATATCATTGAAGCAGAATGCTCAGGCCAGGACTCAACTATCCTACAGTTCCGCTGTCGATGAGGAGCTCATCATGGAAGCCAAAGCAGGAGATGACAAGGCCCTCGAATATCTGATAAACAAATACAAGAAATTTGTCCGGGCGAAGGCCAGGACGTATTTCCTGATCGGCGCAGACAGGGAGGACATCATACAGGAAGGCATGATAGGGCTTTACAAGGCGATCAGGGATTTCAGAGGGGACAAGCTCTCATCGTTCCGGGCATTCGCAGAACTCTGCATAACACGCCAGATCATAACGGCCATAAAGACGGCCACCAGGCAGAAACACATACCGCTGAATTCGTACATATCGCTGAACAAGCCGGTATTCGACGAAGAATCCGACCGGACCCTGATGGACATGATAAACGAGGAGAACGTGAGCGATCCCGAGGAAATGATGATCAGCCGGGAAGAGTTCGCCGGCATCGAGCTCAAGATGAACGAGATACTCAGCAACCTGGAATGGGAAGTCCTGTCCAAGTACCTGCAGGGCAGATCGTACCAGGAGATAGCGAAGGAACTGAACAGGCATGTCAAGTCCATAGACAATGCGCTGCAGCGAGTGAAGCGCAAGCTGGAGAAGCATCTCGTGGAGGAAAAGGCGTAAACCGGGGGATATGGACCGAGAGAATGAGCAGTGCAGCCTATACGGGCGACTAGTGCGGGCAGAGCAGGAATATTCGGCAAAAAAATCATCACATACCCACTAGACAGGTTATCAGGCAATATGCTATAATTATTTTCGCCCGTCGGAATAAGCATGCGGGTGTAATTCAATGGTAGAATATCAGCTTCCCAAGCTGACTGCGTGGGTTCGATTCCCATCACCCGCTCCATTGATTTTGCAGGCGGGTTTTTAGCTGTAATGGCGGGCACCGCCTGCAGCAGACAATTTAAAATGCCCTCATAGCTCAGCAGGCAGAGCGCATCCATGGTAAGGATGAGGTCACCAGTTCGACCCTGGTTGAGGGCTCCACAATGGAAAAGAGATAGTCGTTTGACTATCTCTTTTCCATTGTGGCCATCTCACAGTGCAGCCTGATGGCCATACCTCTAATCAAAGCGCTCTGCCGGCAGAGCATGTGGAGTAAAAAGCAAGCAGTAAAAGGAAAACGAACACTGAGGAGCGGAGCATATGATGATATTTTTCACACATGTTTGACAAACCGGCAGCTTTTCTTTGCTTTCCGTTCAGTTTATAATCATTTCAGAAGAGTACTAAGCCGGACCTTAAAACAGTCAGCGGTATAAAGGACAAGCGGGGGTATTTCTGATGAGTTATCATTACATAGTAACCATAGCGCCGGTTTTCAGTGAAGAAAGCGTAAAATACGCCGTGGTGGAGCAAAACCTCGCATGGCTTGAGAATGAAGAACTGACCAGGATCGAATATATCGAAAGTGCCGGGCCGGACGGTGAAAGGAACAATTACATGTTCATTCTCACCGGAGTACCTGTGCCAATAAATATTTATCCATTGAGCGAACTGCTCAGGGATTTCATGCTGTCTCTTGATGCAGACCTTGATGAAACCGATCCTTTGAATATGATATTATACTCGAGGCAAATAACACCGGAAGAAGTGCAGCAACACTATTCAGCTTTAAAGGGCCGGACAAATCATGAGTTTTTCAGGGACTACTACAGTATAGATGATGAAAAATGCCTGGAAAGACTGTGCGATACCATCCGGAAGCTTTACTATGACATGCATCTGGAATACCTGCTGGATGATGAAATGAAAAGCATATATGAAGGCTATATGTCCGAGACCGAAGCAGCTTTTGAGTTCACGGAAGAGGAAAATGAAAACATGGAGGTAGCCAGGGTAATAGCACGAATGGCCATCGGTGATGATTTTGCCGTCATCCCGATGCCGGGAACTGACCGCAGGAAGATATACTATGGCAGATACCATGTCTCCTGCGGGTTTAAAAAGGTCGTTTTGCCATCATACGTAAATGCGGTCGAAATGCCGACAGTCATTAGGGACAGGGCATTTGCCGGATGCGATACTGTCAGGGAGGTCATCATATACGACCTTATAGGCAAAACAGACGAAAATGACCTGGTTTCAGACGATTCTTCCTTTGGCGAAGGCGTATTTTTTGCGTGCTCGAATCTTGAAAAGGCCTGGTTCAATGATTACTATACATACATCCCGCGCCACATCTTTGAAAACTGCGAATCACTCAAAGAGGTCACATTGCCCTCTCAATTGCAGGAAATCGGCGAGTTTGCGTTCTGCGGCTGTTCAGCGCTTAGGGATCCTGGCCTTATCAGGCGCACAGAGATCCGTAAGATAGGCCGTTGTGCTTTTTGCGGTTGCGGCTTTACAGCCCTGGAACTTCCTGATACGCTGATGGTAATTGAAGAAAAAGCATTTTCCGGATCAATGCTCGAGAGCATTGTTATTCCTGATTCTGTATGTCACATCGGGCAAAGCGCTTTTCAGGGCTGCAGGAAGCTGAAATCAGTCAAGTTCAGCGGGAATCCGGAGGAAATCCCGTCAAGGTGTTTTGCCGACTGTTATGAACTGGGGCACATCGATCTGCCGCATGGCCTTAAGAAGATAAACGACCAGGCATTCAGTTCATGTATGAGCCTGAAAAATGTATATATCCCGGACGGTGTGGAGGAAATCGGTACCGATGTTTTTGAAAACTGCTGCGAACTGGCAAGCATCAGATTTCCGGGTTCTGTCACCAGCCTTGGCAATTGCAGCTTTGACAGGAATGTGACCATAATATGCAGGGAAAACTCGTATGTCCATAAAATAGCCATTGAAGAGAACTGGAATTTCACGACATATTCGCAATAGGTTAAAAACAGACAGGCCATGTATCGAAAAACTGAAGGGGGCAAATGAATATGGATGTAATGTTTGAAATCTGTCCATTGTGTCACCATGCCTGGAGCGAGTCTGATAATGATTTTTGCAGTTGCTTGCGTAAAGGCCGCATAAACGACATGGATCTTGTGTACGCTCACGAGAGCCTGGTCAATGTTGCGCGGAAGCTGATGGATAAAGGCTTTCAGGTGCACAGCTGCAAAATTGAAAAAGCTCCCGGTTACAGCCGGCCGGCAGTCAAAATATACTTCAGGGAGTATTACGACGCGGGCTTCCCTGTTGGAAACATGCCGCCCGACTGGCACCTGGAATCCCGGATATTATCAGGTGATGATTCTCGCAGATATTCGGTGCTTGTCGATTACCTGCAGTTTTATGATGACGATGAGGAACTGGAACACGAACTGGCTCTGACTATAAGCAATCTCGAGACCTGGGTCGATGGCCTTGACAAAGAGGGCATCAGGGCCATGCTGATTTTGGCCGGGAAATCTGTTGCACCCGGAAAACGCAGGGGCCCGAAGCGGCGCCAACCGTTATGAAGCATTGGATGGGTGCCCTTTTTGAGGCTTACAATTGTAAAGAAGCCGCTATACGGCTGAATGGATGCGATGGGGTGCATTGTTATTGGGTTCCCGGTCCGCAGATGTATTAGGATATGCTAAGCCTGCTTTATGGCCGGAGCACCAGCATGCAATCAAGGGTGCAATGGCCCAGGTATAAGTAAAGGTTACATCTCCTCTAAGAACTTATAATACCTGGAATCATTGACAAATACTCCGGCAAAACAATATAATTTACGCGGGTGAACAAAGGCGTTCATCATACTGTGTATATGCCACAGGAAAACGTGGCAGTGCATAGTGTGATGAGCGCCTTTTTTGCTTTCGGCCACAAATCCGGCTTTTGTGGGCATAAATCTGCATGAATGGGCCTTGCAGCAAAAATTCTGCAAATATGAGGCAAAATATGTTCCGGGAAGCGGATCAAAATAAACAGGCGGAGGGTTCGATATGGAAAGGGAACTGCCGGGAAGCGGGATGACAGAAAGCATTCTGCCGGAAAGAAAGCTGCTGTATAAAGGGAAGTCAAAATCGATGTATGCAGGGAACGATGACCGCACATGCATACTTGAATTCAGGGATTCGGCCACGGCCGGGAACGGAGCGAAAAAAGCAGAGCTTGAGGGTAAGGGGGCTCTGAACGCCGAAATATCACATATCCTGTACAAATACCTTGAGGAAAACGGAATAGAAACGCACTTCATAAAAATGCTCGACGATACCAGGATGCTGGTAAGAAAGGTCGACATCGTCAATGTCGAAGTGATCGTCCGCAATATTGCCGCGGGCGGGTTTTCGAAAAAATACGGCGTACCTGAAGGCACACCACTGAAAAATACAGTCCTGGAATTCTGCCTGAAAAGCGATGGATACGGAGACCCGATGATGAACGAAAGCCAGATAACCGCGATAGGGCTGGCTTCACAGGAGCAGCTGGAAACCATGAAGGATATGGCGCTGAGGATCAACAGCCTCCTGTACGCGCTGTTTGACAGATGCGGCATAACACTGGTGGACTTCAAGCTTGAATTCGGGACATATGACGGAAGGATAATCCTTGCCGACGAGATATCGCCGGATTCATGCCGGTTCTGGGATAAAGCCACGGGTGACAAGCTGGATAAGGACCGCTTCCGCCGGGATCTGGGCGATGTTCTCGGCGCCTACAGGGAAGTGCTGAGGAGGCTCAGAGATGCGTAACCGTTATGAAAATCCTCTCTGCGAAAGATACGCGAGCAAAAAAATGCAGGAGATATTCTCGCCCGACAGGAAGTTTTCTACCTGGAGAAAACTGTGGGTAGCCCTTGCGGAAAGCCAGAAGGAACTCGGTCTTGATATCTCCGACCGGCAGATAGAGGCAATGAAGGAACACATATATGATATAAACTACGAAGTCGCCGAGCAGCGCGAGAAAGAAGTGCGCCACGATGTCATGGCCCATATCTACGCTTACGGAGTCCAGTGTCCGGAGGCAAGGCCGATAATCCATCTTGGCGCGACATCGAGCTATGTCGGTGACAACACGGACCTGATCCTGATGAAGGAAGCCCTTGTTCAGATAAGATCGTCCCTTGCCGGGGTAATCGTTGAGCTTGCCCGTTTCGCACTGAAATACAAATCACTCCCTACCCTTGCATATACGCATTTTCAGCCTGCACAGCCCACAACCCTCGGCAAGCGGGCGACGCTCTGGCTTCAGGACCTGGTCAGCGACATGGAAGCCCTTGAATTTGTTACATCGCAGATAAAAATGCTCGGGTGCCGCGGCGCGACCGGTACTGCGGCGAGCTTCCTCGAGCTTTTCGACGGCGATGCCGGAAAAGTGGAGCGGCTTGAAAAGCTGATCGCGCAGAAAATGGGCTTTGACGGGATCTTTGACGTCAGCGGGCAGACTTATCCCCGCAAGCTGGATTACAACGTGCTTTCGGTCCTGTCGGGCATCGCGCAGAGCGCCTGGAAGTTCTCGAACGACATCCGTCTCATGTCACACCTGAAAGAAGTGGACGAACCTTTCGAAGACAAACAGGTCGGTTCATCAGCGATGGCATACAAGCGGAATCCCATGAGAAGCGAGCGCATATCCTCGCTTTCGAGGCATGTGATCTCACTGGCCCAGGGAGCAGCCATGACGGCATCCACCCAGTGGTTCGAACGCACCCTCGACGATTCGGCAGCGCGCCGCATCTATATTCCGGAAGCATTCCTGGCGACGGACGGCATACTTTCCCTGTACAGGAACGTGATAGGCAACATGAGGGTTTATCCTGAAATGATGAGGAAGCACCTAGAAGAGGAACTTCCCTTCATGGCGACTGAGAACATCCTGATGCACTGCGTGAAGAAGGGCGGCGACAGGCAGTTGCTGCATGAGGCGATCAGGGAGATCGCAGTGTCGACAGCCAGGGACATCAAGGAAAACGGAGCGAAGAACGACCTGATCGAGAGGATACTGGCAGACGGGAGGTTCAACATAACACGGGACGAGATGGAGAACCTGCTCGACGCAGGGAAATTCACCGGACTGGCCGAGAGACAGGCCGAAAACTATGCGAGAAAAATTTTGGACCGCTTCGGTGGAGAGATAGTTACCGAAAATGTTGATATTAATGTCTAGACCGGGCAATCAGCACCGGAAGATTGCTGATCAGGGCCTGGAGCTTTTGAAGGCCCAGGGCTCATGACTGAAAAAGGGGAGGCGGTTAAGCCGTGCTGACAGCGATAGTCGGAATAAACTGGGGAGACGAAGGTAAAGGAAGAATGGTGGACCTGCTTGGCTCGCAGTATGATATCATAGTGCGTTACCAGGGCGGAAACAATGCAGGACATACTGTCGTGAACGACAAAGGGAAATTCATCCTGAACCTGCTTCCATCGGGGATACTGCGGAATGATACTGTTAATGTAATGGGTCCCGGTATGGTAATAGACATTGCGCATCTTCGCAGGGAAATCGACGGGCTCACGGAAAAGGGGATAAAAATCACCGCCGATAATCTGAAAATCAGCCATGCGGCAACGATATGCTTTCCATACCATGTGCGCCAGGACATCCTCGAGGAGGAACGGCTGGCCGACAGGAAATACGGTTCCACGAGGCGCGGCATCGCACCCGTGTATGCCGACAAATACATGAAAAAAGGCATACGCATGGGCGACCTGCTGTTCCCGGAAACTCTGAGGGAAAAGATGGAGGGTATTGTTGAGTGGAAAAATTTAATGATCCATGGCGGGTATCGGGACCAGGCCGTCGATACCGATGAGATGCTGGAATGGCTGAAGATAAATGGCGAACCCCTCTTGCCGTTTGTTTGTGATGTCACAGAATATCTTGAAAAAGCAGTCAGTGAAAATAAAAACATATTGTTCGAGGCACAGCTTGGCGCGCTCAGGGACATAGATTTCGGCATCTATCCCTATACGACGTCGTCCACCACGCTCGCCTCGTTTGCGACCACGGGGGCTGGCATCCCGGGTGCAAAACTTGATAAAGTCATTGGGATAATGAAAGCTTATTCCAGCTGTGTAGGCGAAGGCCCGTTCGTCGCCGAGTTCTTCGGGGATGAAGGAAACCGGCTGAGGGAAGCGGGAGGCGAGTACGGCGCTGCGACGGGAAGGCCGCGCAGGGTCGGAGCGTTCGACATCCCTGCCTCGCGCTACGGCATAAAAGTCCAGGGGGCCGATGAGATCGCCCTGACGAAGCTGGACGTACTGTCATACATGGAGAAAATACCTGTCTGTGTTGCATACGAGATCGACGGGGAACGGACGGACAAATTCCCGACTGGCGACAGGCTGCTAAGGGCAAGACCCGTGATCGAGCACCTGGACGGCTGGAAATGCGACATATCGCGTTGCCGCAGGAAAGAAGACCTGCCGCCTGAAGCAGCCGCTTATATAAGATACATCGAGGAAAAGACGGAATGCAAAATCCGTTACGTGTCGGTGGGAGCAGAGAGGGACGCGTACATTGACATGGACAATGCCTGAATGGATCGGATCGGACAAGCAGGGGATAAGAGATACAATGGCCGGCTGCCGGATAAAGGCAGTTTTTGGATCAGATCAACGATATGTCGGGAGGAATCAGGATGAAAGCAAAGGTATACGTGACACTGAAAAAGAGCATAGCGGATCCGCAGGGCAACGCGATCCAAAACGCGCTGCGCAAGCTTGGCTATACCAATGTCGAAGAAGTCAGGATAGGTAAGCTGATAGAACTGGACCTTGGCGATATCACCGCTGATGAGGCAAATGCACAGCTGGTAAAAATGTGCGAAGGCCTGTTGGCAAACACTGTAATCGAGGAATATAAATTTGAACTCTGCTAAGATAGACGAATCAGATCGAAAACCCAGGCAGGGGAGAAGGATCAGGAGGAGGTCGACAGGATGAAATTCGGCGTAATAGTTTTCCCGGGGTCCAACTGTGACATCGACTGCTTCCATGCGGTGAAGGATGCACTGGGCCACGAGGTCGAGTATATATGGCATGATACTGAAGAGCTTGACGGTTTTGACTGCATCATACTTCCGGGGGGATTTTCCTATGGCGATTACCTCAGGTGCGGCGCCGTTGCGAGGTTCGCGAGGATAATGGATGCCGTCAGGGCTCATGCAGCCGCCGGCAAGCTGGTCATCGGGATATGCAACGGTTTCCAGATCCTGACCGAAGCCGGGCTTCTGCCGGGAGCCCTTGTCAGGAACAAAAACCTGAAATTCATATGCGATACTGTACCTTTAAGGGTGGAGACCACCGATACCCCATTCACAAGCCTGTATAAAAAAGGTGAGATCATAAACATCCCTATTGCCCACGGGGAAGGGAATTACTTGGTGGATGAAGATACCCTTAAGAAAATGAAGGAAAACGGGCAGATAGTTTTCACCTATGTGGACAATCCCAACGGGTCCATGGAGAACATTGCAGGAGTATGCAACGAGCAGAAGAATGTGCTTGGTATGATGCCCCATCCCGAGAGGGCCTGCGAGGAAATACTGGGCAACACCGACGGCCTGAGGTTATTTGAATCCATCATAGCAGCAGTGGAGAGCGAATCAGTAATTTCGGCACAGGCCGTGAAAAACCGCCATACCGGCACAAGGAGGAAATCCGCTATGGAGACGTCCAGGAGTAAACCAATTGCTTTTACACAGAAGGAGGAACTTCTGCATGACTAAACCATATGAAGCAGTAGGCCTTACGGAGAAGGAATACAAAAAGATCGTGGAATACCTGGGAAGGGAGCCCAATGAACTGGAACTCAACATGTATGGCGTAATGTGGTCCGAGCACTGCAGCTACAAGCATTCCAGAGCGCTGTTCAGGCACTTCCCGACATCGGGCAAAAGGGTCCTCCAGGGGCCGGGAGAGAACGCAGGTATCATAGATATCGGGGACAACCTTGCCATCGTCATGAAGATAGAAAGCCACAACCATCCCTCTGCCGTGGAGCCCTACCAGGGAGCTGCCACGGGCGTGGGAGGCATCATAAGGGACATTTTCGCCATGGGTGCAAGACCCATCGCGCTGCTTAATTCATTGCGGTTCGGCGACATAGAGAACAGCGAAAGGGTCAAATACCTGGTGGACGGCGTGGTAGCAGGGATCGCAGGATACGGCAACTGCATCGGCATCCCGACTGTAGCTGGGGAGGTATATTTCCATGACAGTTACAACGGCAATCCGCTGGTCAATGCCATGTGCGTCGGCATAATCGAACATGACAAAATCTTCAGGGGAAACGCCTCGGGAATCGGCAATTCCGTAATGTATGTCGGCGCAGCCACCGGCAGGGACGGCATGGGCGGAGCCAGTTTCGCCTCTGTTGAGCTGACCGGGGAGTCGGAAGAGAAGAAGTCCGCCGTACAGGTGGGAGACCCCTTCATGGAGAAGCTGCTGCTGGAAGCCTGCCTGGAACTGCTGGAAACAGGGTCGATAGTCGGGCTCCAGGACCTCGGCGCTGCCGGACTGACCTCGGCATGCTGCGAAACAGCCACGAGGGGCGAAGGCGGGATGGAGATCGACGTGCTGAAGGTGCCCCGCCGCGAAAAGGGAATGCTGCCTGTTGAAGTCATGATCTCCGAATCCCAGGAGAGGATGTTCCTGATCGTTGAAAAAGGCAGGGAGGAAGAAGTCAAGAGGATAGTCGAAAAATGGGGTCTACATGCCGTAACTATAGGGAAGGTGACCGGCAACGGCAGGCTGATCGTCAGGGAAGGGGACAAAATAGTTGCCGATGTGCCCGCCTACAGCCTGGATTCCTCAGGTGCGCCAAGGTATTACAGGGAATACGAGGAGCCTGAATATTACAGCGAACTGAAGCAGCTTGACCTGGCAGCTATACCGGAGCCTGGGGATTATAACAAAACCCTGATGGAACTGCTGACTTCCCCGAACCTCTGCAGTAAGGAATGGGTGTACAGGCAGTATGACCACATGGTAAGGACCAGTACCGTGGTAAAGCCTGGTTCAGATGCAGCCGTACTGCGGATCAGGGGAACCAGGAAGGGTATCGCTTTGACCACGGACTGCAACAGCAGGTATTGCTACCTTGATCCCAGGGCAGGAAGCGCCATAGCGGTTACGGAAGCTGCCAGGAACCTCGTATGCAGCGGTGCAAAACCGCTTGCCGTTACCGATGGGCTCAACTTTGGCAGCCCGGAAAAGCCCGACCGCTTCTGGCAGTTCAGGGAAGCGGTGACAGGGATCGGCGAAGCCTGCAGGGAGCTGGATACGCCTGTAATAAGCGGAAACGTCAGCTTCTACAATGAAACAGAGACGCAGGCCATTTACCCGACCCCGATCATCGGGATGGTCGGTGTCATAGAGGATATAGACAAACATTGCACTATGCATTTCAAGGACGAGGGGGACATCATCATACTCCTCGGCGAGACCAGGGACGAACCTGGAGGCAGCGAATACCTGGCGAGGATCCACGGCCTTGAGAGGGGCGTAGTCCCGAGGCTGAACTTCGGACTGGAAAAGAAGCTCCAGGCATTCATATTGTCAGCCATTGAAAAAGGCTTACTGAAATCAGCACATGATATCAGCGAGGGCGGCCTTGCCGTTGCGATGGCGGAATGCTGCATGGAAAGGGAACTGGGGGCAAAGGTGCAGCTGGAGACCCCGCTTCGCACCGACGCCGTGCTGTTCTCCGAGAGCCAGTCCAGGTTCATCATTACCTGCAGCCCGGAGAAACTTGTGGAACTCCGGCAGCTCATGGCGCAGCAGGAAATCCCGCATGAAATACTGGGCGAGGTCGGAGGCGAAGAGCTCAAAATTGACGTCAACGGCAAAAATATAGTAGTCCTTAAGGTAAAGGATATGAAAGAGGCATGGAGAGGAGCCTTCGGATGCTTGATGAGTTAGGTGCGGGCAGGTTACACGGCAGTGATGGATCAGCTGGCGGAAGATCCGGATTCTCAGGCTGCGGGGGCAGTGATATGCTGTGTACTATGGGCAGCGATATATCGCCATTAGATATATCATCAGGCGGTATATTGCCGTGTTATGACAAATTGAGGGAAGAGTGCGGAGTCGCAGGGATCTACAGCAGCGACCCGGCGAAAGATGTCGCCAGATCCGTGTATTACTGCCTGTATGCGCTGCAGCACAGGGGACAGGAAAGCGCGGGGATAGCCACCACCGACGGTCTCCAGACGCATTTCCACAAGGAGATGGGGCTCGTGCCGGAGGTCTTCGATGAAGACATACTTAAGCAGCTTAAAGGGTACATAGGTGTCGGCCACGTGAGGTATTCCACAACAGGAGACAGCAAAGTTGCCAACGCCCAACCACTGGTGGTCAGGTACCGCGGCGGTAGCATAACCCTTGCCCACAACGGGAACCTGGTCAATGCGGCCGAACTGAGACACCGCCTCGAGGAAGACGGCGTTGTATTCCAGACGACAATAGACTCCGAGGTCATCGTCAACCTGATCGCCCGCTTCAGCAGCGAAGGCATCGTAGGCGCCATGGAGCGGGCCATGGACTTGATAAGGGGCGCTTATACGCTTATTGTGATGACGGAAGACTGCCTGATCGGAGTAAGGGACCCATTTGGTTTAAGGCCTCTTTGCATCGGCAGGACCGAGGACGGATACGTGCTTGCATCTGAAAGCTGCGCACTGGATATCATAGGGGCCAGGTTCATCAGGGATGCGGAACCGGGAGAGATCATCGTTATAGACAAGGCCGGCCTCAGGGCGAAACAGGCAAGGGTAAAGCATGCACAGGCCGGAAACCGGAGAGCGTCCTGCATATTCGAATACATATATTTTGCGCGTCCTGACAGCATCATTGACGGTACGAGCGTCTATGAGGCCAGGAAAAACGCGGGAAGGATCCTGGCTGAAGAGCATCCCGTGGATGCGGACCTCGTCATTGCGGTCCCGGACACATCCATCCCTGCCGCGGTGGGCTATGCGGAAGCTTCGGGCATACCCTTCGGCGAAGGGCTGATAAAAAACAGATACGTGGGAAGGACCTTTATCCAGCCGGAGCAGGAACTCAGGGAAACGGCCGTCAGGCTAAAGCTTAACCCCCTGAAACACAATATTTCCGGCAAGAGGATCGTTATGATAGATGATTCGATAGTGAGAGGAACCACCAGCAGGCAGATCGTCAACAGCCTGAAGATGGCGGGAGCCAAAGAGGTGCACCTCAGGATCAGTTCCCCGCCGGTCACCCATAGCTGCTATTTCGGCATAGATACGCCGGACAGGGAGCAACTGATAGGAGCGAGGAAGACCCCGGAGCAGATCGCGGAGGCAATTGGCGCGGACAGCCTTGGTTACCTCAGCGTCGAAGGCCTTGTACGGTCTGTGGGCAAGCCCGCTGAACAGCTATGCCTGGCCTGCTTCACCGGGGCTTATCCCATGGATGTGCCGCAGGCCGGTAATAAGAAGGTGTTTGAGGGAAGGTAACTACCCGATTTGGTCGCGAATTCTGTATTTGGTCCTTGAATCCTGGTGGAAAAACAGGTTCAGGGATTTTTTTATTTAATTATTGCTTATAGAATTTGGAAATATTATAATTAAACTAAACGTCGGTGAATTTTAAAATTAACCGACGCATAATTTAAGGTGGGAAGCATGAATAGGTTCGATGCCAGTGAAATTATTAACGGTTTTGATAAGACAGGCAGTGTTATAACATTTTCAGATCTTAAAAGGTTGGGGCTGTCTGCATACAATATCAGTTTGATGGTCAGGGAAGGGACACTGGAAAGGATTCGGAGAGGGTTGTACAGAATCCCCGGAAAAGTTGATGAAATGAGTGAAGTACTTGAGGTGTCAAGATTGGTCCCCCAAGGAATACTTTGCCTTCTGTCGGCGCTCTCCTGGCATGAATTGACTACACATATTCCAAAAGAGTATTACGTAGCTATACCTAACAAAGCACGTAAACCAGCACTGCCGGAATATCCGCCAATCCAGGTTTTTTACTTTACCAGCTGCCGGTACAGCATAGGACAGACAACTATTAATGTAAGGGGGGTTCCGGTAAGAGTGTATGATAAAGAAAAAACGATATGTGATTTGGTCTATTACAGGAATAGGATAGGGCAGGACATAGTCCGTGAAGCGCTGGATAAATATATAAGCTCGAAAGACAGGAATATACAGAAACTTATGCGTTATTCGGAAAAACTTCGTGTAAGTGCAATAATGAAGAAATACCTGGAGGTACTTCTATGACAAAGCCGATAAAGAACATGGCAGCATCCGTCCGATCCCGCTTAATGCATAAGGCTAAAGAAATGAATATGACTTTTGATGAAATTATGACTTTGTATATGCTTGAAAGGATGCTTTACCGATTGTCGGTTTCCAGGTATTGCAATCAGTTTGTGCTTAAGGGAGGATTATTTCTCAATGTACTTTTTGAGGAGCAGCACCGTACGACAAAGGATGCAGATCTGTTGGCGAAACAGCTTTCCAACCAGTTGGACATAATAAGTAATATCTTCAGTGAAATTTGTAGTCTTGATTGCAATGATGGACTGATATTCGATTCTGACAACCTACGGACGGTCCGCATTAGAGAAGATGCAGATTATGAGGGTGTACGTGTTAATGTTGTGTGTTATTTAGGCCAGGCGAAGAAAGAACTCCAAATTTAGTGCTATTATAAACGAAGATGAATTTTTTGGGACATGGTTGCCAGAGCAATGTATATGGGAAAAGAATATGCATTCTACAAAATGAGATATATGAGTGGTTGTTTGCCATAATTGCTTTTGTTGCGATCATGTATATGGAATGATTTCCGTGCTGATGCCGGTAACTTCGCAGGAGCCCTGGCTTTCAATGAAGTTGGCGACGGAGTTCATCATGCTGTCCAGGTGGCCCGCCTCATTTGAGATAAATACAAAGCCCAATCCGCAGCAGTTCCAGGAATCAAGCCTGCCGGTCTCGGCCGCGGCAGCGTTGAACCTGTTCCTGACCCTTTCAATGATACTTCTGACGACACGTCTCTTATCCTTGAGCGACTGAGCTTCGCCGATAAAAAGCTCTATCTGCAGAACACCTATGAACATATCGGTTCCCCCGGAAAATACCTGGTTTATTTATATCTTACTACAGTTTATGCACTTATGCCATGGCGATACGGTCTTTCTGACACGTTTTCATATCTGGCAAATGTTATCAGCGAATGTCGGATACGGGAAATCAGAAGGATACTTCTGTATTTTTGTTGTACTAATATCATAATTTTACTGTGGGTCGCGTTTATCCGCCGGCCAGCGCCAGCGTGTCGCCATAGCCCGTGCACTCATCCGCAGACCCAAAATCCTCGTACTTGATGAGGCCACTGCCCACCTGGATGTGGATACCGAACGGCTTATCCTGCAGAAGCTGCTTACGCAAAGGGCCGGTTCACGATAATATTCGTTACTCACAGGACCAACAGCATATGCGATTTCGATTACGTTTACGTTTACAGGATAAGCAAGTCAGGGCAGGTGGAGGCTGAGTGTCACTGAATCCGTATCAGTGACGTGGCATGCGAATAATGCGGAACAGGATGATTGCCTTTGGTTATAGTGGAATGCAGGCGTCCAGTTATCGAATTTCCAGATTGAGAACCATGGAGGTATACACTATAATAAGATAAAACAGGCAACTGAAAGATCATTAAAGTTACGCATGTTATCCTTGCATTGACCTTTCGCGGGCTCAGGACTGTATAATCAAAACCTGACCAAACGGAGGCTTGTTTTGTTGTTAAACTGAAAGTATATAAAAGCATGACGAGGACATAAGAGGATTTTGAGCCCCTTGAACCGGGGAGAGTCAGAATGTACGCGTGATCACGTAAGTAGCCTGGTGGAGCAGCGACTGAAGTTCCGCAGGGAGAAAAACTATGAACAGGCGGATATCATAAAGCGCGAATTGCTGGATATGGATATCTCGCTTGCAGACACAAAAGACGGTACGGAGTTCGAGATACAGATATAGCCGGTCCGTAAACAGATCGGATAAATAACAGCTGCCTGACGGATACCGCATGCTTTGCATGCATTTGATATATCAGAAAACGTCCGGATCAGCGAGGTCTTCCAAGAAGGAAAACAATCACTGGGTGCAGGAAATTCTGAAAGACAAGGGAATAGCGCTGGTTGGCTTTGCGGACCTGTCGGAACTGGATCCCGAAACCCGGCTCGGATACCGTTATGGCATCTGTATAGCCATTGCCCTGCGCGCGTTCCCAAGTACAACGAGCATACCGTCACGGGAGTATTATGGCGCGTACGAAAACGTGAGCGCGAAGATCCGCGAAGCAAGTCTGTTTCTTGCTGAGAGGATCGGGGAGCGCGGCTTTGGCGCCTACTCTCTTGCCAATGAGAAACAGAATGATAAATTCAGGACCAGGCTGCCTGCTAAAACGCTGGCGACGCGGGCGGGCCTTGGCTGGATAGGGAAATCGGCCACCCTGGTCACAAGGGAATAGGGCAGTGCAGTGAGGCTCAGCGGCGTACTGACCGATATGCCGGTGGCTGCCGGAACTCCCGTCAGTGAATCGTTTTGTGGCGACTGTGAAGAATGCGTCAGGCGCTGCCCAAGTCAAGCCATCAGGGGGAAAGCGTGGAGCCTTCACATGGACAGGGATGACCTGCTGGATGCGGCCGTTTGCAAAAAGACTATCATCGAGCGTGGGGAAATGATAGGCATAACTGTGGAAGCCTGCGGAGTCTGCATTTCGGTGTGCCCGTGGACGAAACGGTATATTTCGCGAATAGGAGCGAATTGAAGCTGCTTCTTATTCGGGAAGGGGGTAAATCCATTATGAAAAAAATCAAATCGTTAACCCTGATCCTATTGGCAACCATCGTCCTTGCCGGATGTGCCGGACAAAAAGATCGGCCTGACATAGTGATAGAACTGAAGCCAAACAAATTCTCTCTCAGTAAAATCGGGCAGAAATTCGACCTGATTTTTACAAACACTACCGATGAAGCCATTCAAATCCCGGCAGATCCTCCTGCATTGGAATATTTTGATGGCAATGGATGGATCGAGTTACAACAGAATATTCAATACGTGGCTAAATATAACGATACATGGATTATTCAGCCCGGTGAAAAGCAAATCCACGAATCTAAATCGTTGAGTTCGTGGCTGAGTGCTTATGATTTCGATTATGTTCCCGGAAAATACAGGTTCAGGTTCGGCGAATGGTATGGCGAGTTCACGTTGACAGAATAAGCGGGCCGAATATGTCACATACACCGTTGGACAACAACCGCTGGGTGGAAGAGGTACTGAAGGACAGAGATATAGCGCTGATAGGTTTTGCAGACCGGTAAGGGAGCAAGCTGGACGTAAGGAAAAAAGCAGGGAATGCCGGGCAGGGCAAATACTCATGTTGCCGGCCCGGCATTCAGAATCATCGCTTAGCGATCCGTGCCTGGAGTTCCGAAACAATACGGGGAAGTTCCCTGTCCCCGTGTTTCACGACTATGCGGTAAGTGCCCCGCATGGAAGTTATCTCGATGAACCTGCGTCCCGAAATCAAGTATATTATGCAGAAAACGCATACGGCAGCCGTAAGGATCATGATGGCTGTGACGACAGTTTGCAGCGTGTTGTAGAGATCGCTGCCGGTGTCCCGGATTTTCTCCCCGACGTCCTGGGCCGTCTTGTATGCGCTTTGCAGGCTGCTGAAATCAAGCGAATCGATTTTTCTTCCTATACCGGAGCGAACGCCTGACAAAACCAGTATGAGCAGTGAACCCAACAGGAGAACTATGTACATGATCCTTTTTGAACGGCGCTTTACATAATCCACTGAAAGCAGCAGGTTTATATCGGCTGCCCGGACGGGAAAGTGTTCAGACCGGCAAAGGAACTGAAGGGCTTTGCTAAAGTGTACCTTGAGCCCGGTGAAAGCAAAACCGTCACCATCCCTCTCGATGACAAAGCATTCAGGTATTTCAACGTGAAAACAGGACGCTGGGAGAAGGAAAGCGCGACATACAAAGTCATGGTGGGGGCAAGCGTGCAGGACATCCGTCTCACCGGAACGGTCGAGATAAAGGGGACCGATGCACCATGCCCGTATGATCCGGCGACCATCCCGTCCTATTATTCAGGCCGTGTGGAAAATGTATCGCAGGTCGAGTTTGAAACCTTATTGGGACATCCCGTCCCCGAATCCAACTGGGACACGGGCAGGCCATTGGGCATAAACGATGCGCTGTGCCAGATGTACTATGCGAAATCCTTGCTTGCCCGCCTGGCATACAAATACATGGAACGTTCCAAAAGAAAAAGCATAGCAAGCGGGAAACCCGATATCATGGTTTTGGTCTTTTATCATATGCCATTCCGGGGTCTTGCAAAACTGACCGGCGGCAAGGTCACCATGGACATGGCACATGCCCTGCTGGAAATCGTGAACGGGCATTTCTTCAAAGGTTCCAGGCAGCTTGTCCGTGCATATTTTGCAGCAAGGAAAGCGAAGAATCAATTGAAAAAAATCAGTGGGGCAACAACTGGAAACACAGATGTTTCTGTTTGACTCACTTTTTTATGAAGTTGACATAAGTTAGCTTGAACAAGCTATTACAACATTGACGATTTCGTTTACGTGATGAAACGGTCACTAATACAATGAGGATTTATAGAGAGAATAAAGATGGATAACGTATTTTTTTGGGAAATCACGGACTGGAATTCCTGGGGGAGGGTGTTCCAGTCCATTCCTTCCTTTGAGAAACTACAATCGTTATAGTATGTCATCGGAAATAATACCAAACTGCACACCATACATTGACTAATTCCTTGTAAATACTGTATGGTATAATGAATGTAATCTATACTATCAAATGGATTAACACATAGCACTATTAAGTCAGATTGCAATCCCATAAGAAATGCATTTTGCTTTACTGGAAATGTATCAAGCATATATGAGCTAAAAGGAATACTATTAGCTTGTCCTGCAGCAAGGATTATATCATTATTCTCACAAAGTTCATAAACCATCTTGTTAACAATTTTGATTTTCTGATGTTCTGTAACATCCAACAGATATATTTTGTACTCGGCATTTGGATCCAACGATGACGTAGGTTCATCCAAAATTAGAAATGGAGCATCTTTAAAAACAGCCCGTATGATTGCCAGCTTCTGCATCTCTCCGCCAGACAAATCTTCTCCGTTTTCATCCATCGCTGTAAGTTCAGTATATAACTGCAGGAACTTTCCCGACGTTTTCAAGGAAAGTCTGCATGTCAGTTACAGGAACTATTGACTTTTATACATGGGTAAATGCTAGACTAAATGTATCAGCGCATACTCAGATTGGGGAAGACAAGTTGAGGTTATTGAAGGAAATATACAGGAAGGACAATCTGAACTTATCAGGCAGAACAATTTGCAGGGAAGCTGTCAGGGGCATCATCCTGCAGGGGAACAGGCTGCTGATGGTGTATTCTTCGAAAATCGGAGACTACAAGTTCCCCGGCGGGGGTGTCGAAGCCGGAGAAACCCATGAAGAGGCGCTCGTTAGGGAGATCCGGGAGGAATGCGGGGCCGAAGTCACAGCTATCCGCTCCGGGTTCGGCAAAATCATCGAGTACATGAAACCCCAGGAAAAAGAGTATGACGTTTTCAAAATGACGTCTTACTATTACCTTTGCGATGCAGGACCTGTCCTGGGAGACCAGAACCTGGACGACTACGAGGAGAAGCTGGGATTCATGCCGGTATGGGTCGATATCGACACTGCCATGGAAGCAAACAAGGCAGTTATCGAAACCAAAAAACAAGATTGTCCCAGGTGGACGCAGCGTGAGATTTTTGTACTTGAACTGCTGAAAAAGGAGTTTGATCGGTAGCCTGTTTTTTAAAAATTACTTGAAATCGATATAATTTATGGTATATTGCAAATATCAAAGTGAAAGTCTGACCAGGATAAGGAGTAAAACCGTATGGAACAGCTTGCTATACTGGATTGCGGAGGGCAGTACACAAAAGTCATTGACAGGAAAGTCAGGGAACTTGGAGTCAAATCTGACATATTCCCGCTCATGGCGGATATAGATGCCTTGAAGAACTACCAGGCGATAATCCTTTCGGGCGGGCCGGAAAGCGTCTGGTCCGATTCCGCGCTGAAATACGACGACAGGATATTTTCGCTGAATGTCCCCATCCTTGGGATATGCTACGGGATGCAGCTGATCAACCATCATTTCGGCGGGACGGTATCGCCTGGCGTCAGGAAAGAATACGGCGAAAGCCGGATCGAAACAGAGGAAGGATGCCCGTTGTTTGACGGCATCGAAGAGCCCGCGCAGACAGTCCTGATGAGCCACGGTGATTCGGTCGAGAAACTTGCGCCGGGCTTCAAAGTGGCTGCAAGGTCGGGCAACGTTATTGCAGCGATATATAACGAGGACCTGAAAATCTACGGCGTCCAGTTCCATCCCGAGGTCGACCTGACTGAAAACGGGAAAAAGATGCTGGAGAATTTCCTGAGGAAGATATGCGGCTTCAGGGACGCTTACGCCCTGGAAGACAGGATAAACACCGCGATCGAGCAGATCCGGGAAAAGGTCGGCAACGGAAAAGTCCTCGTGCTGGTGAGCGGAGGCGTGGATTCCGCCGTAAGCGCCGCCCTTCTGCTTAAAGCACTGGATCCGGACAACGTGTATGCCATCCATATCGACCATGGGCTGATGCGGAAAAACGAAAGCGACATCATATGCGAGAACCTCAGGGAGCTTGGCCTGAAGCACCTGTTAAGGGAAAACGCCGAGGACGTTTTCTTCAACAGCACAGTAACGGTAAACGGGCGTGAGATCGGGCCCCTGACAACATTGATCGACCCTGAAGAAAAAAGGAACCTGATCGGCGAGATCTTCATCAAGGTACTGAAGCGGGCGGCGGAACGGCTGAACCTCGACTTCGACAAGACATTCATCGCACAGGGGACGCTGAGGCCTGACCTGATCGAAAGCGGGAACCCGGATGTAAGCAGCTATGCGCATAAAATAAAGACCCACCACAATGATGTTGAGATAATCCGGAAGGCCAGGGAAAAAGGCCTGGTAGTGGAAACCAACTGGGACTGGCACAAGGATGAGGTAAGGCAGGTAGCCAGGATGCTGGGCATCGATGAATCGATCGCGTCAAGGCAGCCATTCCCCGGTCCCGGACTTGCAGTCAGGGTAGTGTGCCATGACGGAAGCGATGCGGTGGATGAAGCGGACGCAGTGAAATTCAATAAGCTGCTGTCCGGTTCAAAGACTGCGCACAGCGGAAAGATACTGCCTGTAAAGACCGTCGGCGTCCAGGGGGACTGCAGGAGTTACAGGAACCTGTCGGTCCTGTGGGGTCAGGGAACCGAGTTTGACTGGGATGAAGTATATGCATTGTCGAAAGACATCACCAACGATGTCCACTCGGTGAACAGGGTAGCTTATATCCTTAACAGGACGGGTGTAGACGGAGAGATAAAGGCATATGAAATGTATATAAACAAGGAAAATGTAAACCTTCTGAGGGAAATCGACCATATCGTCACTTCTTCGCTCAATGCGAAAACCATAAGCCAGTCGTTTGCCGTACTGCTGCCGGTAGGGGTGGAGAAACGCTATTCCGTGGCGATAAGGACATTTGTCACCAACGATTTCATGACGGGCCGGCCTGCATTTATTGGAAAGGATGAAAGCAGGGAAGTGATCCGTGAACTGGCGAAGAAAATAGAATCCAGCTTCAGCGAGATCGAGTTCGTATTGTACGATGTCACCAGCAAGCCGCCGGCAACCTGCGAGTGGCAGTAAACCGGCTTGTTCCGTGGAATTAACGCAATAATTTATACCCTCGCTAAGAAAAGTGTGCCTTCTTTTAAACTGCGGTATTTTCTTATGGCTTTCACGGTGGCAGTATTCAGATTCAGGATGAGATGAAATGTTCGAAATCAGGGGCAAATACAACACCGCAAAAGTATTCACCGACAATATAGACGGTTCGGCAACAGATCAGATCATGGAACTGTGCAACCAGGAATTCACAAAGGGCAGCAGGATCAGGATCATGCCTGATGCCCATGCCGGCGCCGGGTGTACCATCGGCACCACGATGACGGTCAGGGACAAGGTCGTGCCCAACCTGGTGGGGGTAGACATCGGCTGTGGCATGGAGACCGTGCTGCTTAATGAAAGGGAAATCGACCTGGAAAAGCTGGACAGGGTCATATATAACCATATCCCTGCCGGGTTTGACATCCGGAACAAAGAGCACCCCTATGTCAGGAACGTCGAACTGGAAAAGCTGGCATGCAGAAAACATGTCGACATGGGCCGTGCGCTGCTGAGCGTAGGCACCCTTGGCGGCGGCAACCACTTTATCGAGGTCGACAGGAACAATTCCGGCGGCCTGTACCTGGTGGTGCACTCCGGGAGCAGGCACCTGGGCAAACAGGTGGCCGAGTATTACCAGGACCGGGCATGGAATGAACTGAAGGGCAGGGCAAGCATAAGCAGACAACTGGCCTACGTGCATGGAGAAAGCTATCGCGATTACCTCAATGACATGAGGATCGTGCAGAAATATGCGGCGATGAACCGCAGGGCGATCGTCGACGAGATCCTGGCGCGCATGGACCTGACCGCCAGGGACCGGTTCACCACTATCCACAATTACATCGACCTGGATTCCATGATCCTGAGGAAGGGCGCCATTTCTGCACGAAAGGGCGAAAGGGTGCTCATACCCATCAACATGCGCGACGGCAGCCTGATCTGCATCGGGAAGGGGAACGAGGACTGGAATTACTCGGCCCCCCACGGAGCCGGCAGGATAATGAGCAGGCGCGAAGCAAAGAAGGCCATTTCGCTGGAAGAGTACGAAAAGACGATGGAAGGCATCTATTCCACGACCGTGAACCGCTCCACGCTCGATGAGTGCGCCCTCGCTTATAAACCGATGGACGAGATAATAGGCAACATCCGGGATACTGTCGAGATCATTGAAATCATAAAACCCGTGTACAACTTTAAGGCAGCAGAATGAAAAATAAATGTTATAATAACTGTATGTAAACCAACTGTGTACTTAATAAATATGCTGAATGCCATCTGCACCGGCGGCAGCACGATTCGGAGCAGGCGCAGCTGCGCAGGCACAGCAGAGTATGAGTAACAAACGGAGGACCATATGGACTACAATTGCAGGAGAGTTTTCATTACCGGCGCGTCGCGCGGCCTTGGCTTATGCCTGGCAAAAAAATATCTCGAAGAGGGGCACACCGTATATGCAGGCGTAAGGAACCCCGGTTCGGACCAGATCACTAAACTGCATGAGCAATTCCCGGAACTTAAAATATATCCGCTGGATGTATCGGATACGGGATCCGTTGAGAATTGCTTCCGGCTGCTCAGCCAGGATACCGGTCACCTGGATATTCTCATAAACAATGCCGCCATCCAGGCTGAGACATCATTCAATACTATCGAGACTACCGATATTGACGAGGCACTGGCGGTATATAACACAAATGCGCTGGGACCGCTGCGTGTTGTCAGGAGCTTCCTGCCGATCCTCAAAAACACCCCGGCAGCTTTGATTGTGAATATCTCATCCGGAGCGGGGAGCATCCAGCTTACCGAAATAGAAAAAGAGTACGACTACCGCATGTCAAAAGCTGCGCTCAATATGGGCACAAAGATACTGTACAACTACTTCAGGGGCACGAATATCAGGATCGCCGCAGTAGACCCCGGATGGCTGGACACTGACATGGGTAAAAGGACGGGCGGTTACCTGGATCCATACGTGTCTGCGACAAAACTGTATGGACTGTTCGGCAGGCTGTACTGCAATGAAGTTGATTTTCTTTTTGCGAATAATGAAGGAAATACGCTGCCGTGGTAAATGTCCGTTTTTCAGGCTGTTAAGCGGGGCCGGATCTGACCCCGCTTGCTGTTCTGTTCAGAACCGCTTTCCGTTCAGTTAAGATCGATATAGCGTGCCGTTATACCTTCCAGGCAGTTGAGTTCATTAACAAGAGCTTCAACATCTTCCCTGCTGCCATAGGGCTGCAGTATGATGATCCCGTCGTTCGAGCATGCATCTTCGCTTACATCATGTAATCCCAGTCGTGCCCTTATCCTGCACCCGTTTCTGGTGAGCACCTCCTGGAACTTTACCGCGTTGTCGATCCTGTTGTCCATCCGGACGCCTATGATATAGTAGCAAGACATATGATAACCCTCCCGTGCAGCAGACTGCATCTTTTTTCTTTCCAATATGATTATACCAGTTTTTATATTATGTTCGGAATGAAGTTTTCCAAAACGGAACGATATTCCGCGGCAGCCGCTTATCTTATGCCGATGCGTGAGAAAAAAGAAGGGTTATGCAAAATAATGCAGAATTATCATTGTTAGCAGAATTATCATAGTTAAGTGGCTTTTTTTCGCTGAAAGAGCAGAAACGGGAACAGGACATACATGGGAAAGAGGCGCGGCACAATGAAAACCAGGCGAAAACTTGAAAACAGGAAAAGGCGAACCGCACTGCGCATATCGCTGCTGGTCATCCTGGCATGCTGTTTTTTCCGGTGGTTCAGCATAGACCTGCCTGACGGGAGCGGGTTATCGTTTTCAGGATACAATATGATGCTTGGAAAGGGCTGGGCAGATGTAAGGTTCAGAGGGATAAAAATGAGTGATGCGATAAGCGATGAAGGTATTGCCGGTGAAATCGGCCAGGAAGTACTTGAACAGGTAAAAGGCGCCAATTTGCTGGAGCCATCGTTCCTTGGCATTGCTTCATTCATCATGATCCTGGCATCTGTCGGACTGACGTTCAGGACGGTGCGTTCAGGACCCATTATTGCCACGATACTGGTCTTCATCAGTTTTATTGTCAACTTTGCCATTTTCGCTTATTACGCGGACGAAGTGATAAGCTTTGCCGAAACGGTACTGACTGACTTTTCGGAGACCACACAGACAGCTTACGACTATACCACATTTTTCGCGCCATTGTATATTGCAGCCGTCGCTTATGTGGCGTCACTGATCTCGGGCATCGCTGCGTCGATAGGCAGATACACGGCGGTTCCTGATGAGCGGACAGAAGAGAGCAGCCCGTTTGCTGGATTGAAGGAGGAACTGCGAAAAAGCTGAAGCATGCCCCTCGATCACTGACATGTTGGCCGTGCCAACGGGCTTCAACTATAAATCACCTGGCTGTTGAAGATGCGGCAGCACACTACTGCAAGGCGGTGAAAAACCATGATCGATCTGGACATTATCGTCGACAAACTCCTGGACATGGAGCCTGATCCTATCCCTGCATTCATCCTGCTGAAGGAATTCAAAAAAATCAGCCCGGACAGCCTTGAGTACCAGGACGCATACGACAGGGTGCACAGCCACCCGTTCGTCAGGGCCATGGAAGACGAACAGAACGAAAGGGGATTCTGGCAGCCTTTCCACGGCTCGGAGGATATGATACGAAGGTGCCTTACACTGGGTCTGGACAGGGAACATCCCTGCTTAAAAAAGGTGACAGAATATTTGGTAAAGGTGCTGAACAATGAAGAAAACTGGGATGAATCCGAAAAACAGGACAATGTCCGCTGGTGGCCGGAGATGTTTGTCCCGCTCGTTTGCGCAGCCATGCTTTCGCTGACAGATCCCGGCAATGAGATACTTGACCTTCACAGGCGCCGCTGGGCGAATTTCGCTGAGATCGCCTTCGCGAAGGGCTATTATGACAAAGAAGCGGAAAGCAAAGCCCAGCATGAGTATTTCGGGTTTATCACGAAACGCACCATACCCGCGTTTGGATATTATAACCTGCTGCTGCTGGCGCCAACGGACAGGGAGAACTTTATCAGCGATGCCGCGGATGAGGCCCTGGTGGATCACTGCATGAACTGTGCGGATAATATCTATTATGTCTACAACTGCGGCCTGTCGGACTTCGTCCCGATCGGGACGAAAAGAAGGGACAGCAGGGACTTCTGCCACTGGGTGCGTGCGCTGGCGCTTGTTTCACAGTTCAGGGGATGGAAAAAATACAGGGAAAGATACGTCGAGTGGATTTTAAGCCAGCGGAACGAGGATGGGCTGTGGGAGCTGCCCAGAAAACCTGACCGTTACGATTTCCCGCTGTCTGATTCCTGGAGAAGCCGGAAAAATCGAGTTATTGACAGTTCTATCATGATCCTGCGCTTTCTGAGTAACAGCAAGGCCCTCTGACAACAAAAACCATCGTATTAAAATTTCAAAAAACCTCTATTGTTTTGATGCAGACTGAGCTATGATTATATTAAGGAAAAACGATTTACACAAGAGGAGGCAGGATATGTTGAAGAAGGCCAAAGTCACAGTACATCCCGACTACAAGATAGGGAAGGTCGAAAAGCGCCTGTTCGGTGCGTTCCTCGAATCGATAGGGAACACGGTATATGGCGGCATCTACAACCCGAAGCATCCGACCGCCGACGACCTGGGCTTCAGACGTGACATCATCGACGCGGTTAAGGAATTCGATTTACCTGCTGTCCGACTGCCGGGCGGAAACTGGGTCTCCGGCTGGGACTGGAAGGGATCGATAGGTCCGCGCGAAAACCGCAGGGTGGCGCTTGATCTGGCCTGGTTCAAGATCGAGCCGAATATAGTCGGCCACGACGAATACATCGAATGGACGATGCGCGCCAATACTGAACCGATGTATACCATCAACCTCGGGACCGGGGACATAAACAGCGCGGCGCACCTGGTCGAGTATTCCAGGTACGAGGGCGGTACATACTGGTCGGACCTGAGGAGGAAATACGGCCATCCTGACCCGTTCCCGATCAGGACATGGTACCTTGGCAATGAAATGGACGGTCACTGGCAGATCGGGTCGTGGGAGAAAGACCCCGTCGGCTTCGGGATCCGGACTCATGAGATATCCAAGGTGATAAAGTGGATCGATAATACGGCCGAGACCGTTTTTGCAGGAACTTCGGACCACCACAAACATTTCCCCGAGTGGGAAATGGCGGCGCTGGAGCAGTGCTATGAATCCGTCGACTATGTCTCGCTGCATCACTACCATACAGCGCCGGAAGGCGATATAGCCAATCTGCTCAACGTCTCGTCGGTATTCGAAGACTATATCAGGACTACCATCGCGACCTGCGACTATATCCAGGCAAAGATCCGCACGCCAAAGAAAATGTACATATCCTTCGACGAGTACGGCGTCCATTTCGGAAGGCAGGGAGAAGTCCTGTTCGGCAGGAGAGGCTGGCAGGATGTGACGAAGGATTACTTCCAGTTCATGCCGAGGGAAAACAAGTTCGCCGTGATAGATCCTGAGAAACCCGAGGATAGGAAATGGAAGTTCAAATCATACCAGATGCTTGAGGCATTGGGCCTGGCTTCGATACTCCTCACATTCATACGCCACGCGGACCGCATCAAGATCGCCTGCATGACCGGCGGCCTGCGCTTCGCCATCGCGTTCGACGGAAAGCATGTCTGGAAGAACGCCGCATATTACCCGTACTACCAGATGAACAGGCTGGCCCGTGAAGGAATGTCGCTGCTGCCTGTGGTTGACGGCCCTACCTTCAACACTGAGCAGTTCGCCCTCAACGGATCATGCCAGTGTCCTGCCTACGAGAATGTGCAGGCCATCGAATGCGCAGCCGTTCATCACGAAGAACGGGACGAAGTCAACATATTCATCATCAACCGCTCCGCTGAAGATGACATAGAAATCGACCTGGACGCAAGGGGATTCGTTGGATACAGGCTGGCAGAGCATATCGAGATGTACACGGATGACCTGGAGAAAGGCAACAGCTATGAAAACCCGGACGTGATAAAGCCTGTGACGAATACTGGAACGAAGATGGAGAACGGCAGGGTATCCTGCGTTACAAGGAAACTTTCGTGGAATGTGATCCGCCTTACGAAGTAAACGGGAGGCGGCAGGATACAGTTTCATACGGCAGGACGATGCAATCCCGTTTGTACATGCAGGAACAGAACAAAGAGACATGACCGGAACTGACAATACTTTAAGGAGGTAAGAGTATGGCAAAATTCGACGACCTTTCAAGGCTGCTGGAACAGTTCGTGAAGAATGGGCCGCCCGGCTGCGGCTGTGCTGTCGCCAAAGACGGCAAGATCCTGTACGAGGGCTATTTCGGGTACGCCGACATCGAGGAGAAGAGACCGGTGACCGAAGACACGGTTTTCCGCCTCTTTTCGATGACGAAGGTGATCATCTGCACAGCGGGCCTGATGCTTTACGAAAGAGGCAAGTTCCTGCTGAACGAGCCCCTGTATGAGTACTTCCCCGAATACCGCGACACCCACGTTTACGTTAACCATCCCAACGGGAACGTTGAAATACGGAAGGCCAAAAATCCCATTCTGATAAAGCACGCATTCACGATGGCGTGCGGCATGCCGTACAATTTCGGCAATTTCCCGACGGCGAAGGAGATGGAAAAGGTCAAGGCCGAACTGAGGGAGAAGCACGGGAAATATGACATCGTGACCGAAGTGCGCGCGATGGGCAGCGTGCCGATCGCATTCGAACCCGGGACCCATTGGCTGTACGGGTACGGGCATGACATCGTTGCAGCCCTTATCCAGGTAGTTTCCGGGAAGACGGTCGGCCAGTTCCTGCAGGAGGAAATATTCGATCCGCTCGGCATGAATGACACTGGCTACAGGTTCAAGGGCGATATCGAGAAACGCATGGTCACGGCCTATAACCGTACTGAAAACGGCGAGTACAAGAAAATGGAGGGGTTCCTGGACGAATTCCACAAGCCTGACGCCATCTACGAGATGGGCGGCGCGGGGCTCTATTCCACAGTCAGGGACTACCTGAAATTCTCGCAGATGCTCGCCAACGGCGGAGTCTACAACGGCCAGAGGATCATCGGGAGAAAGACCATAGACCTTATGAGGACCAACCACCTGAACGAAGAGCAGCTCAAGGACTTCAGGAACTCGTACCTGGCAGGGTATGGCTACGGCCTTGGCGTCAGGACGATGATGGATATCGCCGAAGGCCACTCCAACGGCTCGGTGGGAGAGTTCGGCTGGACCGGGGCGCTTGGTACCTATGTTTCCATCGATCCTTCGGAGAGGTTCTCGATCGTTTACATGCACCAGATGATACCCAACATGGAAGAATATCATCATCTGCGTGTAAGGGCTGTAGCCAACGGCTGCCTCGAGTAAGCCATTGATAGCAGTCAAAAAGGCATATGCAACAAAGCATATGCCTTTTTGCATATTTTCTTACCTGGTGAGGTTCCTTACAGTTCATCGTACTTTTTAGCATTTCCCTTGCTTTTCGACACCGGATACTTCTCTTTATTCTTCTCAAGTTTATTTCTTATTGCCGTGTTCAGATCCACATTTATCTTTTCGCAGAGCAATAATAAATAAATGCTGATGTCAGCTATTTCGTCTTCTATTTGAACTCTTTTTTCGCTGTTAACCAGTTCGTTTATTTCGGCGTTGCTTTTCCATTGAAAGCATTCCAGCAGTTCACCTGCTTCTATGGCTATGGAAATTGCGAGATCTTTCACATTATGAAATTTTGCCCAGTCTCTTTCATCGCGGAAACGAATGATTTCCTCTAATGTTTCTATGGTACTGTACATAATTTTCATACCCTCTCATGCAAAATCTTTACTTTTTAATATGTTTTGCCACATATCCCTTGCCAAACAGTTGCCTCCAATATGGGCATTCATGTTCCTGTTATTTTTATTATAGATGATAAGGCATTTCATATCAAAACGTTATAGATCAACAAATTTATAGGGCATCTGCTATTTACATGCCGCAGGTATTGTGGTACAATTTGCTCAACCGATTGAGCAAAGGGAAATGTTGCGAATATGCTTTATAGAAGGACACATGGTCCGATGTATTAAAATGGGTATAATCAGGTATTTCGGCGGGAGCGTGATCGAATGTACCAGGAAGTCAACGGCGTGCAGCTCTATTACAATGAATACGGCTCAGGGGAGAAGTATGTCCTGTCGGCGCAGATGGGCTTCGATCCGGATGAGAAGGGCTGGCCCATGGACCTGGCTGAGGAAGGTTTCCACGTTTTCACGATACAGATAAGGGGTTACGGGAAATCCACGCATGTTTTCGAGGACCTGGGCGGTGAATGGTACGACATATGGGCGGATGATGTTTACGCCTTTGCGCAGAGCAAAGGGATAAAGAAATTCTTCTACACCGGGCAGTCCCATGGCGCCGGCATCGGCTGGCATCTGGCCCTGCGGCATCCCGAGGTGCTTGTGGGCTTTGCCGCACTGGTGGGCGGGCCCCATTCCAGGAAGGGAGGGGAGACCTCCCCCGGCAGGCTGAAGGCCATAATGTCGGCGGACGACCCGGATGCAAGGAGAAAGATGGCGGAAGGGGCAAGGGATTACTACCTTTCCTTTGCGGAGAAGTTTGCCGGTAACCCTGAACTGAGGGCCGAGTTTGAGGGCAAGGCCCGGAAAGTATATGAAGGGCAGCTCCGGATGGCGCCAGAAGAACTGAGGATCAATCCCAGGAAACCGCTTTCGCACCTTAAGACGGACGAGGAAGTCTACCAGGAACTTTCGAAGATAAACATCCCGGTGCTGATGATCAATGCATACCAGGACAAGGTCGTACCTGTAACGGATGTCCTGTGGCCGGTCACGGTGATAAAGAACTCGAAATGCGTTATTTACAACAACGCCGGCCATGATGTCCATTATGACTGCAGGGATGACGTAAGGCGGGAAATAGCGATGTTTGCTTCCGCATTGTTCTGAACTGCGGAATGCGGTGAATTACGGGCGAGGATGGACCTCTGCTGGTGATGGCCCGCAGGAGTTATAAATTGCCGAAGGTGATATTCTGGTAAGCATTTATGATATAGCAAAAGCTGTCGGCGTTTCTGCCAGCGCCGTTTCCTACGTGCTCAGCGGCAGGGCCGACAAGGCGCGCATTTCAAAGGAGAAGCAAAAACTTATACTGGATGCAGCCAGGGAGATGGGATACATCCCGAACATGGCCGCGCGCAAACTGAGCCGGCGGAATACGGCGCATCTGCCGGAAATAGCCCTGTGCTGGTCGCCGGAGCAGCATCCCAGTTTCCTGAACACATTCATCGGCATACTTCAGGATATGACAGCCGGCGGACAGGTCAGGGAGATGCGGTTCACGGTTCTGCCGTACAGGAATGGCGAACTGGAAAAACTCGCGTCCGTCCTGACGGCAAATTATTACAACGGCATCATCGTCCCGGCTGTATCGGACAATGACGTTGAATTTCTGAAAAACACGGAAATACAGGTTCCGTTGGTTTTGCTGTTCGGGGATATCCCTGGGTATAACCTGGTGACGGTCGACAACTACAGGACAGGGGCAGATGTCGCGGAAATCTTTCACAGGCATGGGCACAGGTCCGTGGCCGTCATGCAGCCCGTGTACAGGCAAATAAGCATGACGGTAGCGCAGAGGAACTCGGGATTCCTTGAGAGCTGCCGGAAACTGGGGATGGATGCGGCGGTGGTCACGGGCAGACCAGGTGAACTGTATTCCAACAAGATCGGGGAAGGCAGGGCTCTGGCAGGCAAAATGCTGGAGACGGGCAAAGTTCCAACAGCGGTATTCATACAGCACGACCTGGTAGCGCTGGGCGCCCTTGACGTTTTCTGCGGGAAAGGGATCCGCATGCCGGAAGACCTGGAGGTCATTGTTTACGGCAACAACGAATCACTTGAAGTGCACAGCCCGTCAGTCACGACGGTCCAATACCCGACGGAGGATATAGCCAGGGAAAGCATAACCGTCATGGCGGAACTGCTGGACAAACCAGGAGCCGAACCGGTGCGCAGGATACTGGAGGCACCGTTCGTTTTCCGTGAAAGCTGTCCGCCGTAAGTATGCCGTAAAAGCCGATGTGTGGGGGATCCCGCCGGAACCGTGACTTATTTGGAACCGGCGCATAAGCAGAAGGCATCCTGCGCCTGTACGGAAGTGCATGGGGTGGGCATGCGGCGGGCAACACACGACGCCGGGGCCCTCAAGGCTCTAAGCAATGCACGGATACATGGCGGGCAGGGCATCAGGCACATATGCGGCAGGACAGGATAATGAAAGACAGACAACCGGAGGTTTAGTGATCAGCATGAAGAACGACGTTGCCACAACACAGGATGAAGGTGTATGTATCGAAGGTACATGCATTGTGGACGAGGAAAGCATGAACATCGGCGAAGCATATGCCATGCAGGCTGAAGGCGCATGCGCGGCGGAAACAGGCATCGCGGGAGCATGTGCCGCTGAAACATATATCGCAGGAGCAGAAACGCAAACTTGCGTCACTGTAGTTTACGGTGCCGAAGGCATCAATGCCGGAGGCTTCGGCGCCGATGATCGAAGTACCGAAGATCTTGCCGGAGACTCCGGTGCCGATGATCGCAGTACCGAAGATCATGCTGCCGAGGACCACGGCGCAGGAAATGAAAGGTTATGGACCTTGCCGTATATCACGCTGATATCGCTTGGCATCTTCATATCCGTTAGCTTTTACATGGTCATGCCTTTGCTTTCGAAATATGCATTGCAGCGGGGAGCGTCGGTTCCCGCGGCAGGAGTCATAGTGGGCATGTTTTCAATAACTGCCCTGTTTGCAAGGCCCGTTTCAGGAATCATCTCTGACAGGCTGAACAAGAAATACGTTTTTATGGCGGCGACGGCCCTTATCGGGCTTTCGCTCATCGGCTACGGCATTTCTGCCGGTATTGCCTCGCTGGTCGTTTTCCGCTTTATCCATGCGGTCGCATTTTCGGTCAACGGTACCGTCAACCTTGCCCTGGTGGCACAAACTGTCCCGAGAAAAAGGATGGGGGAAGGCATCGGGTACTTTGGCCTCGGACACATCATAGCAACGGCGGCAGGACCGGCTGTAGGGCTGTATATCGGGGAAAGGTTCGGCTTGTCTGCAGTGTTCCTGGCTGCGGGGGCAATAATGCTGGCCGTATCCGCAGCAATGTCCATGCTGCCGCATGCAGGACAGAAAGCAAACGCAGCACGCGAAGGGCATAAGGGGTTGGGTAAGGAGCGGAAATGGCTGCATGAGGGACAGAAAGAACCGAATACCGTACCGGAAAGACCATGCGGCGAGGTAAGAGGGAATCCCAAATCAGGCATACGCATCACCGACTTCATCGCAGTGCAGGTTTTGCCGCTGGCGTTTTCCGGCAGTGTCTTTTCGATGTTCAACGGCGTGATAGGAGCATACCTGGTACTTCTCGGCGAAGAAAGAGGTATTGAAAACATAAGCCTTTATTTTACCGTAAACGCAATTGCGCTGGTACTCGTGAGGATCGCCGCCGGAAAGATTTACGACAGGTACGGGATATCCGCCATACTGATCCCGGCATTCATCCTGGCTGCCGTCGCCGCTGTTTTCATCGGTTTTGCCGGGGCACTGCCCATGATCCTGGCAGCAGCTGCGATCAAAGCCTTTGCCCAGGGGTCGGCGCAGCCGTCGATACAGGCCGAATGCATCAGGATGCTCCCGGATGGCAAAAGCGGGGTCGCCACGAGCACTTACTACATAGGAGCAGACCTTGGACAGGGCTTTGGGCCGATGCTGGCGGGAGCGATAGCAGCAGCATGGAACTATGGAGTCATGTTCACCGTATGTGCCGGGTTCTTCCTTGCTGTGCTTCTTGTATACTTTGCCAGCATGCATGTCCGCGGTTTTGCCAGGAAAAAGCACGCATGAACATCCGGATCATTTCGCCTGCATCGACCGGATCGCCTGTATCACTCAAAAACAGGCATGACCGGAGGGATTGGGATGATCAAAGGATACGGCCCATGTATGATAGCGATCCATGCCGGGTTGTCCCGAATGAAGCACCGTAGGGAAATTACGGCATTGGTAAATGTGATATAATTATATTGATACCAGGACATCAAACACTGAAAACGATCCAAGTCTGTTCACAAGGAGGATGCTATGAATTACCATGTCAGCAAAACCGGGAGCGATCTGAACCCCGGAACCGAGTCACAGCCTTTCCTTACCATCAGCAAAGCAGCATACGTCGCAAAGCCGGGAGATGTCATCACCGTCCATGAAGGCGTATACCGCGAATGGGTGAGCCCGAAGCGCGGCGGTACCAAGGCGCAGCCGATAGTCTACCAGGCAGCCCCGGGCGAAAAAGTCGTCATAAAGGGCTCTGAGGTAATCACGGACTGGGAAAGGGACGGCAACATCTGGAAAACGGTCATCGACAACAAGTTTTTCGGTGATTTCAACCCGTACAGCGAAGTCCTGTTCGGCGACTGGTTATTCACAAGGGACAGGGTATTCCACCTGGGAGAGGTCTACCTCAACGGACGCGCCATGTACGAAGCGGTCTCGGTCGACGAGGTGCGTGATCCGCAGCCGTCAAAGACCTCAAAGGAACCGGAGTTTTCCATATACAAATGGTATGCTGAGGTGGACGACCGCTATACCACCATTTATGCCAACTTCCACGGGGAAGACCCCAGGAACGGGAATGTCGAGATAAATGTGCGCCGTTTCTGCTTCTGGCCTGAGAATCCCGGCCGCAACTACATTACTGTCCGCGGCTTCATCATGCAGCATGCCGCTACCCAGTGGGCGCCGCCGACGGCATTGCAGGAAGGCCTGATCGGTCCGCACTGGAGCAAGGGATGGGTGATCGAGAACAACATCATCAGCGATTCCCGCTGCTGCGGCATCAGCCTTGGGAAAGAAGAGAGCACCGGGCAGAACGAGTGGACGACCATATTCACCAAGGTCGGACACCAGCGCGAACAGGAAGTCATATTCAGGGCATTGAACAACGGCTGGAACAAGGACAACATAGGAAGCCACATCGTCCGAAACAACATCATATACAACTGCGGGCAGGCCGGCATCGTCGGGCACCTGGGGGCTGTTTTCAGCATCATCGAAAACAACCATATCTACAACATTAGGTACAAGAGGGAATTCGAAGGTGCCGAAGTCGGAGGGATCAAGCTGCATGCCGCCATCGACACCATCATCAGGAACAACATCATCCATGACTCATTCAGGGGCGTCTGGCTGGACTGGCAGGCACAGGGGACACGTGTCTGCAACAACATCATGTTCGGCAACGACAGCGAGGACATGCTGGTCGAAGTCAGCCACGGACCGACGATGATCGACCACAATATCATGCTTTCCGGCCATTCGTTCAAAACGCTCAGCTACAGCTGCGCTCTCGTGCACAATCTCATGGCAGGGACGATATCGGCTGCCCAGGACCTTAACAGGCACACTCCTTACCATGTACCGCACAGCACTTCAGTTGCCGGCATGAACAGGTTTACCGGCGGCGACGACAGGTACTTCAACAATATCTTCCTCAGGGCAAAGGACGATCCCCGTTCGGACGAGCCTTACCTGGAAAGCTTTTTCGGCAACGACAGGCTGGATCCTGAAGACGTGAAGCCTAACACCTGCGCCTTTATGTCATACCCTGTCGGAACGGCGGTCTACAATGACTATCCCGGCCCGGATGACGAGCCCGCGTGGATGATATTCAAAAGGCTCTTTACAGGACAACTCAAGGAAGGAGAAGAGGTCGGACAGCTTTTTGCGATCCTTGGAAAGCCCAATCCGCACCCTGTCTTTATAGAAAACAACGTTTACTTCAACAGGGCGCTGCCTTACAAGAAAGAAAAGGGAGCAAAGGTGTACGATGATTCGGGTATCGAGTACACGATCGACAGGGAGAACAAGAAGGTCATCATCGAGATAACGAAACCTGAGATGCTCGTCGAAAGCTCGGGGGAGATAATCACCACCGCGAAGCTTGGCTACGGATTTGAAACTGAGCAGCTTTTCGAAAAGCCTGACGGTTCGCCGTACTGCCTTGATACGGACTTTTTCGGTGAACCCCGCGGCGCGAAGGCCGTACCCGGTCCGTTCCACGTGACCGGCACGAAGAGGTACGAGTTCTCATTCGCGGAAAATGATTTCCCCGACTGGAGCCGGGCATGAACCTGCATGATGCCCGTGTGATATCAGCATGATACCCGTACGATATGGGCATGATCCCGATTTGGCAAAGGCTGCGGGCACAATTACCGCAGCCTTTTTCATGAAGCCCGGATCCGTGCCCGCCGGTTCCCGGAAAGATTTCCCCAAAGCGTCCGGCGGATCCGGACCCCGCAGGGCAGCCCGGCACTGCATCAGCACCGTTGACCTGCTCTGCCGCATACCAGGAAAAACTTCTGTAAGACAAACTGGAAAATCCGACCGTATAGTGTTATGATTATTCTGCCACATAATAAATGGAAGAGGAGAGTTGGAAACATGAGAAAAGTAGTATCTTTAGCATTGAGCGCTGTTCTGCTTTTGGGCGTGCTCCTGTCTCCGGCGGCGGTTTTTGCCGCTGATGACGGACTTGTGCCGCTCCCGGAAGCGGGCGACATCATCTCGGGTTTCAAAGTGACGGAAACAGGGGAAATTGGCCTGGTGAATGCCAGGACGGTGCTGTTTGAGCATATAAAAACGGGTGCTAAGCTCTATTACATACAAAACAGGGACATCGAAAAGTCATTCACCATTGCATTCAGGACTCCTGCCGTTGACGACACGGGCGTCAACCATATCCTTGAGCATGTGGTACTGCACGGTTCGGAAAAGTATCCGCTGGATGACGTTGCTTTCGTACTGATGAACCAGACATACAGTTCGTACGTTAATGCCTTCACGGCACCCACATTTACGGCGTATCCGGTAGCGTCCATGAGCGAGGACCAGCTTCTGAGGCTGGCTGACGTTTACCTGGACTGCGTTTACAATCCCATGGTGTATAAGGAAAAGAATATCTTCCGGAGAGAGGGCTGGAGGTATGAAATCCAGGAAGCCGATGGACCCCTCACTATCAACGGGACGGTATATAACGAGATGAAGGGCAATCTCAGCAACATAACCCAGGCAGCATACAACAACACTTTGAAAACGCTGTTCCCCGGCAGCCCGCAATCCAATATATCCGGGGGTGATCCCGAAAAGATCAGGAACCTGACATACGATCAGCTCATCGAAACACACAGGGCATACTACCATCCATCGAACTCGCTGATGATTCTTTACGGAGACCTTGACTATACGCGTTTCCTCAGGCTGATAAACGACGGATACCTCAGCAGGTACGAAAGGATGGACATTGATATCGATTACGGGAAGGTCGGGCCGTTTGAGAAAAAGGCCGAGGCAAGGTTCCCGTTCCCTGCAGCGGCGGCCTCGAACACGAAAAATGCGGCCCAGATCGATTATGCATTTGTGCTGAACGATATCACGATGGATGATCTCTACGGCATTTCAGCCATCGCGGCATTGCTGAACGACGATTCATCTCCGCTGAAAAAGGCATTCAGCGAAAATCAGATCGGCGGCAGCATTTATGTCGGACTAAACACGTCCACGATACAGCCGGCGCTGATCTTTACTGCCGCCAGCGCTGATGAAAGCAAGGCTGAGGAATTCAGGGCACTTGTGGATGGATGCCTCAGCGATATAGTTAAGAAAGGGTTCGACGAAGAATTGCTGGATGCGATGCTTTCCAGGCAACTGCTCAATTACTCGGTCATCACGGAGCAGCAGCACCTGGGCGTCAACCTGTCGGTATCACTCAGCCTTATGTGGGCAAACCATGATGATCTGGACTACTACAGCGACATGGTTGGATACATCAGGAACCTTGCGGACAAACTGGGCACCGGCTACTACGAAGGCCTGGCAGAGAAATACATACTGAATAATAACCATGCGGCGCTGGTGACGACGTATCCGGAAGCAGGGCTGGCTGAAAAGCAGGAAGCTGAGCTCAGGCAGTACCTGGACGGACTGAAAGCTTCGATGAGCGCTTATGAGATCGAAAAACTGGTAAACGATACGAAGGCCTTCAATGAGTGGAACAGCCGTGACGCAGGAACGGAGATGCAGGAGTTAATAGAAGTTCTCCAGGCTGTAAAGGCTGCGGACCTGCCTGTCGAGGTCAGGGAACGCGAAATAAAGGAAGCAAAGGGGCCTGACGGCGAGAGGTTCGTCACAGCAACTGCCGATGTCGGCGAAACGGGCCTGACCGGCATCATGTTCGATACATCGGCCGTACCCGCTGAAAAACTGCATTTCCTGAGATTGATCTCAGACCTGCTTGGAAGGCTCGGAACCGAGAAGTATACGAGGGAACAACTGAGTACATTGGTCATGAGACATTTCGCAGGAGCAAGCTTTACCCTGGACACGATAACTTACAAGGGATCCGGGAAATTCACCCCGGTCCTGGCTACCAGCTGGCTGGGCCTGATGGGAGAATACGGCGACCAGGTAGAGCTCCTGAAAGAGATATTGCTCAACACTGATTTTTCGGACAGCAGCACCGTGCTTGCTATAATAAGGGAAAGCATCGCGAACATGAAACAGTCGATAACCTTTGAACCCCTTAACATATTGATGATGCGCAATATGGCTGTTGCAGACGACAGCAGCAATTACAGGAACTACGTACACGGACTCGACTATTACAACTTCCTTGTGCAGCTGGAGCAGGTGATGCAGACTCAGCCCGAGGCAGTGATCGCGGAGCTTGAATCTGTGCACAGGCTGGCCGTGAACAGGACGAACATGATCGTGGCCTTCGCCGGAAATGAAAACGGTATCAGCGTGTTTAAAGACAAGATCGGTGACCTGGTCGACGCTCTGCCGGCGGAAGAGATAGTTCCGCAGGACTACTCAGCACTGCCGAAGCCTGCCCGGAGAGAGGCCATAACGCTCGATACCACCGTGCAGTACAACATGCTTTCCGCAGGCAACGATGAAATGGGTATCGAATACAACGGCAAATTCATACCTATACTGCAGATGGTGAATGATACTTACCTGCTGCCTGCACTCAGGTACCAGAACGGCGCATATTCAGTCATAGCAAGCTATGACGGCCATTCGCTGAGGCTTGCCTCCTACAGGGACCCGAACATTACCAGGACATATGAAATTTTTGCGGCGATCCCTGAATTCCTGAGGAATGCCGCCATTACCCAGGAGGACCTGGAAAGGTACATCCTGAACACGTTCGGCGCAAGGACTCTTCCGACAGGAGAACTGAGCAGCGCTTACGGAAGTATCGTTGATTACCTGACGGGATGGTCCGCTGAGGACAGCATGAAGCTGCTGAATGAGATCAAATCGGCGACAGTGGAGGACCTCGAAGAAGCTGCGGTCTTGTTCGAAAAACTTTTGGAAAACGGGACATACACGACAGTCGGCAGCGCATCAAGGGTGAGTGAGGAAATTGCCCTGTTCGAATCGGTAATAGCTTTCGAACAGCAGACCGATACGGACGAAGCCCTGACGACGGCACAGTTCATCGAGTTTGTGCTGCAGGGTATCCCTAATCCCCTGGATGTTGCAAAGCAGGCAGGGCTGCTCCGCGGTGACGGAAAGGGGAATTACATGGAGGGTGAGCCGCTGACGAGAGAAAGGCTTGCCGTGTTCCTGGTCAGGATAGCTGCCATGAATGGTATCCAGCTTGACGGTATCGATGCTGATATAGCCGACTGCGATGACATCAGCCAGTGGGCAAGGGACAGCGTTGAGGCGCTTGTCGGCCTGGGCATCATGGGACTGGACGAAAACGGCTGCTTCAATCCCGGAGACGCCGTGACATTATCAGATGTGAACAATGCCATTTATGCCCTGACCGCGCTGCTCATGGCGCAGGCGTCGTAACATGAGGCTAAAGCTGCTGGGATGACGGATGCGGAAACTGACATGTGTTGAAGGCTATTGACGCATTGACGAACCCGGAGAGTTACTGACACGTAAGGCAGCGGACGACATCAGGGGAAAACGGGTTATGGCCCGTTTTCCCTGTCCGCTGCTTTCATGGATACAGAAGCAGTACACCGGGCCGGCATATGTGCCCCGACCGGAGACAGGGCTTCGGTATGGTACGGAAAGACGCACTGCCCGGAAAACCATAGGAAAAAGATGTCCGATCATAATCCTGCCAGATGGCGTTTCCGTTAGGCCGGCGAATTTTTTATACCGACGCATTCCAGGAAACGTATCTCTTTAAATTCCCCGATAATATCAATCAAAGCTGTGCTCAGAGATCTTAAATTATCTGGTATCGCCAGTATCTCATTTTCAAGCTTGTTCAAACCGGTGCGTGCAAGTTCAAATGAACTGAACGAACTGAGATTGCCAGCGACCCAATAAAACCCCTCAAACTGGTGAATGTAAAGTACTCTTTGTACTTTTACCGGCAAGCTGACGTTTATATTTGCTTATTTTGCAAAAATGATATATAAGTATAATTATAAATGTAATTATTTGTATTATATACTGCATGTTGACAGAGTTCAACAATAAATAATGCAAAAACAAAACCCATAGTCATATCCGGGAGGGATCCAGTTGAAAAAGGTCGTGAATTTTCTTGTAATCATTGCTGTTATGTTATCCATGGCAGTACCAGCATACGGGCAGGAAACGGCCACATCGTTCAGCGATGTGAAGCCGGGCCAGTGGTTCTATGAATACGTGATGACACTGACGGGCAAGGAAGTGATAACAGGCGTCACGAAGCCGGTGAAC
>Ga0209608_1000483_pt1 | contig 39776 bp, 35 predicted proteins | sample AD_UKC130_MetaG_FD_184428 | JGI IMG/M metagenome (GOLD analysis project Ga0209608, IMG submission 184428) | Active sludge microbial communities of municipal wastewater-treating anaerobic digesters from Canada - AD_UKC130_MetaG (SPAdes) (version 2) | ecosystem: Engineered > Bioreactor > Anaerobic...
TTTTTTATTTTGGCACAAAAATAACGAATTATCTATAATAATGGAACAAACAATCGCACGCAGGATTCAAAAAAACGTTCAAGGGAGGGACGTTTTATCCAATTTTTCAGGAAAATTTGTTCGCAATCGTGTTGATCTGCAATAAAAATTCTTCGTGCTTGTTTCCCCGTTTCCTCATCGTAGATAAAAGCTCCTATTTCGAAATTTTGTTCAAGACTGCGACTGTCGAAGTTGGCTGAGCCTATCAGTGTAAGCGAATCGTCGAATACCATGAGTTTCGAGTGCAAAAATCCTTTTTTGTAAAAATATATCTTAGCCCCGTTTTCAAGCATCTCTTGTATGTATGAGCGTGAAGCAAGCTGTACCAATTGCATGTCGGATCGTTCGGAAAGCATGATTCTCACATCCACTCCTCTTATGGCTGCTGCGTGTAATGCTTTTATCATGGCATCGGGAGGCAAGAAGTAGGGTGTTTGAATAAAAATCGATTTTTTCGCATTGTAGATAGCTTGGAGAATACCGAAAGGAATTCCGTTTTCTTCTTTTAAGGGTCCGCTTTCTACTATTTGCATGGGAATATTGCCGTAAATTCCCAGTGCGGGAAAATATTTTCGAGAGGTGATGAGGGTTTGTGATACAAAATACCAGTCGAGAAGAAATGCCGATTGCAATCCTTGTACGCCTTTTCCTTCGATTCGGGCATGCGTATCGCGCCAACATCCCCATTCGAAACCATGGATATAGCGGTCGGCTACATTCATACCCCCAACATAACCTATGCGACCATCGATAACCACGATTTTTCGGTGATTTCGGTAATTTATTCTTGAGGTGAGGGCAGGGAATGCCAATTTGAGAAAAGGCTCGGTTTCGATACCGGCTTTTCGGTATTCTTCGTAATAATTTTTTTTTGCTTTTCTTGATCCGAAGCTGTCGTAAATAATGCGTATTTCGAGACCTTCGCGTGCTTTTTCGATGAGTGCTTCTTGAAATTTTTTGCCGATTTCATCGTCCAGCAAAGCGTAATATTCAACGTGGATGTGCTTTTTGGCATTCGCTATATCGGCAAATAAACTATCGAATTTATCTTGTCCGTTGGTAAAGATTTTTACGTCGTTTCCACCTAAAAGGGGGGAGTGATCGATGTTTTTCAAAAGAGTGATCAAACTGATGTAATCTTCCGGGATGATAAATTCTTCCTGAGTACCAATTTCGTCTAGCGGTCTTTTTTTCAACCTGCTGTATATGCGTTTGGAAATGACGTGCTTTTTGGTGACATCTTGTCCGAAAATCAAATACCAGATAATTCCTATAACCGGCAAAAAAATCACCGCCATTATCCATGCCACGGTTTTAATGGGATTGCGGTTTTCGGAGATCACTACTACTACTATACTCAGAACAGTAAAAATATAGATGATCTGAAAAACAAGAATCAGGGTATCGTTACTCAAACCAATATACATAATAAATTAGCGGTATTTACTTTCGTTTACGTCACCCAAAATGTTTAGATAAGACCGATAACGACTTTCGCTGATATAATGATTTTCGACGGCTTTCAGTACGGCACAATCGGGTTCGTTGATATGCATGCAATTGTAGTAGCGGCAATTTTTTGAAAATCGAAAAATTTCGGGGAAATAGTGCGATATTTCTTGTGGGGTCATGTCGATAATTCCGAATCCTTTTATGCCCGGTGTATCAATTATATAGCCACCTGTGTCGATCTTAATCATTTCGGAAAATGCGGTTGTGTGTGTTCCTTTGAGATGATAGTCCGAAATTTTTCCGACTTTGCGTGAAGCATCTTTTTGCAGTGCGTTGATCAAGCTCGATTTCCCGACACCCGAATGGCCGGCAAGTAACGTTACTTTGTTTTTAATTCTTTCTCGAAGTGCTTCAATGCCTTCTCCTGTTTCTGCAGATGTTTCTAAATGCGGATAGCCAATGGTTTCGTACAAATAGATCAGTCCGTCGAGATATTCCTTGTCTTCCTCATCGTATAGATCTATTTTATTGAAGACGAGGCATACAGGAATACGGTATGCCTCGGCTGTTGCCAGAAATCGATCGATAAAAATTGTGGTGGTTTCGGGAAAGCGAACGGTGACACACAAAAGTGCTTCATCTATATTTGCAGCCAGAATATGTGCTTGCTTGGAAAGATTGGATGCACGGCGGACAATGTAATTTTTTCGATCTTCTATTTCGGTAATGAAAGCTGTTCCATCGGGATTTTTATCGATAATTACATAATCGCCCACCACAATCGGGCTGGTACTACGGATTCCTCTCAAGCGAAAATTGCCTTTCGCCTGACACACAATTTCTTCTCCGTTTTCCATACGCACCCAATAGGTGTTGCCTGTATTTTTAATTACCAGCCCTCTCATTTCACGCACCTTGTGGTGCAGTGTTTTGGCACCGCAGGTGATATCTTCTCGATTTTTTTACTTTTTAATTCAAATAGTAAGAATTTCTTTTTCTTTTGCAGCAAACATTTCATCAATTTTTTTGATGTATTTGTCGTGAAGTTTTTGAATCTCTTCTTCTGCATCTTTTCCGATATCTTCCGCAAGTCCGTTTTTCACTTCTTTTTTTATTTCCTCAATTGCATCACGACGGGCATTACGAATACTTATTTTTGCGTCTTCGGCCTCTTGCTTAGTTTGTTTCACCAGTGTTTTTCGTCGTTCTTCGGTCAAGGGAGGGATGTTTAGTCGGATTGCTTCGCCGTTGTTTTCAGGAGTAATGCCAACGTTGGAATTGATAAGGGCTTTTTCGATTACTTTCAGCATCGTTTTTTCCCATGGTTGTATTAAGATGGTTTTTGCGTCGGGAGTTGTTATGGTAGCCACGTTTGATAGGGGAACCAAACTTCCATAATATTCTACACGCACGCCGTCGAGAATATGTGTATTGGCTCTTCCGGCACGAATACGGGCGAAGGTTTCATCGAGAAATTCGATGGTCATCTTCATTTTTTCTTCGGTTTCTTTTTTAATTACAGAAATATCAGCCATATCTTTTATGATTTTTATTTTGGTAAGATAAACAAAATTTTTTTATGTATGCACATATGTGCCTATATTTTCTCCGAAAATTACCTTTTTGAGGTTTCCCGGTATATCCATATTAAAAACGATTAGCGGCAGATTATTTTCTTTACAAAGGGTGGTGGCGGTCAGATCCATTACTTTTAGTCCCCGAAAATAGATTTCGTCGAACGAAATTTCGTCGAACTTGCTTGCGGTTGGATCTTTTTCGGGATCGGCAGTATAAACGCCGTTTACCCGTGTCCCTTTTAACAGAATATCGGCTTCAATTTCGATTCCGCGCAAGGCAGCTGCCGTGTCGGTGGTGAAGAACGGGTTTCCTGTGCCGCAAGAAAAAATGGCAATTTCTTTGTTTTGCAGCGCCTCAATAGCTTTCTGATGGGTATAGAGTTCACCAATTGGTTCCATGCGGATGGCTGTAAACACGCGGTTTTTTTGTCCAATTGCGGTGAGAGCCGAGCTGAGTGCCAGACTATTGATAACGGTTGCCAACATTCCCATTTGGTCGCCTTTCACCCGGTCGAATCCTTGCGATGTGCCGCTAAGTCCGCGAAAGATATTTCCCCCGCCGATAACGATACCCACCTCTACTCCCTGTTGGGCAACTTCTTTAATTTGTTCGGCATATTCGGCAAGGCGGGTTTCGTCCATGCCGTATTGTTTTTCTCCCATCAGCGATTCACCGCTGAGCTTCAATAGTATTCGTTTATATTTCATTTTTATTTATTCGTTTATAAAAGCAATCTCTTTAAAAGCATATGTTCGTATGTTATCGTCATCCGGTGTTTTCAATATGAGTTGCCCCGAGGGGAGTGTGTCCACGATTTTTGCTTTGAACTTTCCTTTTGCGTCTTTAAACCAATAGTAATTGTCTCGTCTGTATAAATTGCGCATGTATTCTTCTTCGATATTAACGGTTTCTCCTTGTTCCAATGCACGGTAGAGGATGAAAAATTCGTGTAACAGGATATCGAGAATAGAATTTTTATCGTAAATTTTCCCTGTAATTTGTTTTAGTGAAACGGGGTTGGGCAACTCGGGCGGAAAAACTTCCTGATTAAGGTTCAATCCAATGCCGATAATCGTATTTTTTATTTTGTTTCCTTGGAGGTCGTTTTCGATGAGGATACCTGCAATTTTTTTATCTTTCCAATAGATATCGTTGGGCCATTTAATGCGAATTTCGTCGGTAAATCGATCCAACGTTTTTTTGATTGCCAATGAGGTGATGCGTGATAGGATAAATTGTTCATTGGCAAAAATATTTTTTGGATAAATGAGCAAGCTGAACAATAAGTTTTTACCTTTTGACGAAAACCAATGATTTCCTCTTTGTCCCCGACCTCCGGTTTGGTATTCGGCAATCACTATTGAACCCTCTTCGGGATGTTTTTCCCTGACAAGTTCTTTCATGTATGAATTGGTGGATTCGGTTTCGTCCAATCGGATAATTTCTCTTTTTTTGCTTAATCGATCCATAAATTTTTTTATTCGTTATCGTAAAAGAAACTCACCATGAAGGCAAGAAAGCGTCTTCAATATGATTCAATTTGAACTCATGTCCATTCCATAATGCACCGATAATATCGAATCGCGCAGGCTTATCGATCTTTTTTCCAATAAGATAGCAATTGGCGGCTTTTACCATTCGCCGCATTCGCCTTTCATCGACAAAATCTTCCGGGTATCCCCATTGCAGCGATGTTCTACTTTTTACTTCTACAAAAATAATATAAGTATTGTTTTCGGCAATAATATCCAGCTCATAACCTCTAAAAGTCCAATTTCGCTCGCGTATCCGGTAATTTTTTGCCAGCAAAAACTGTACCGCGGCTTCTTCCCCTTGTTTGCCGAGTTCATTGTGTTGAGCCATCGTATAAAATTTATTATTCGTATGATGTAGTTTTCTTATCACATAACCTGCTTTTGACGGCCGAACTTCCTCCGTAATGGACAAGTACTTTCGAACCACCAAATCGGTTCATCCATTCACCCACTTCGTTTTCTCGGCCTTTACCGAAAATAAAATAGGTGGGGCTGTAAAAATTGAAATTTTCCATCGTGTTTTTGAGTTTATTGTTATCAAACTAACACCGAAGAGGGTAAAATTGTTCTTTTGTTTTAAAATCAAAATACCCGGGTGAAGTAAATTGCCTTCGTGTTGTTCTTTTTAATGTATTTGTTCTTTCCGTGGATTTTTCCGACAGCAACGAAATAAAATTTTATCTTCCGTCGGGGAACGGGGTTAGCGTGCACGAAAATTTTATCCTTTTTCGAAAAACGTGCGTTAACACTAATCAACTTAATTCCTCCGTCGGATTTTCCGACGAGAGAAAGAAAAAATAATATCCTGTTTCTGAAAATCCGACGGGCGAAAAACGGGGTTTTTGACGTAAAAACTGCTTTGGTTTGTTTGAAAACCGCCTTTATTTGTTAAAGAACATTGTCGGAATGAAGGCAAATCATAATTTTTGTATTCGTCGGAAAATCCGACGGGAGATAAAAAATTTTTTCATTGATCGCGGAAACCTATTTTCAGGCTCTATCTTCCTTTTTTTATCGTATATCGTTCAGAAAATCAGCAGTTAAGGTTTCGTGCTTCTATTCAGTGAAATGGGATGTTGTTGCTTTTTACGTATTAACGTTAATAAGGTTAATAGTGTCAATAGTATTTATTTTTGTAAATATCTGCAAAAAAGTATACTTATATTGAGTTTGTCAGATGTTTTGTTATGCCTGCCTTATAAATTTTGGTAATTGAATTAACCGGTTTCTAAGATAGGATGAATTTTGCAAATGTCTGTGATTAACGATAAATAAAGGATTTGATTGTATATTTGCAAATCTATGTGAGTGCCATTCTTACAAATAATCTTTTAGCTTTTAAATGTTGAATACGATGTTATTAAATAATGAATATTTTATGCGTCAGGCTCTTATGGAAGCCAAAAAAGCTTTCGATAAGGGCGAAGTACCGGTTGGAGCTGTTATTGTGAACAACGATCGTATTATTGCCCGTGCACATAATCTTACCGAAACGTTGAATGATGTTACGGCACATGCCGAAATGCAGGCCATTACTGCTGCCGCTAGCGTGATGGGTGGCAAATACCTCCTCGATTGTACGCTCTATGTCACGGTAGAGCCTTGTGTCATGTGTGCCGGTGCTTTGCGGTGGGCACAAATTTCACGAATTGTTTATGGCGCGTCGGACGAAAAATATGGCTATTCCTGGTTTTCATCTTTGATTCTTCATCCTAAAACCGCTGTAATGGCAGGTGTTTTGGCGGATGAGTGTGCAGCGTTGATGAAAGAATTTTTTGAAAAACGCAGATAAGTTGTGCATATGCATATGTGCATAATTATATCAATAGTGTTTATAGTGGCTATATTAGATTTAATATTTAGAATTGATTTAAATTTTCTTGGTGTGATGGGGTAATGGCAGCAAGTGTCGGTATATTTGATGTTGGCACGAGAAAAATATTTAATGAAATTTCTACACCTTCGTTTGCGCATAAACGCGTATAAATATAAATAAAGAAACACGCTATAATAGCATGTTTCTTTGTTGTCCTACCAGGATTCGAACCTGGACCAGCTGAACCAAAATCAGATGTGCTGCCGTTACACTATAGGACAATCCCTAACTTGCTTCGTGAAAAGCAGTGCAAAAATAAGATAATCTTTGCTATTTTGCAAACCTCCGTGGTATTTTTCATTGTTTTGTTTAAAAAAACCTGTATAAAACTTAGCGGGAAATTTGCACTTCTAATTTGAACTTACGTCCTTCCTTATTCTGCTATTAGCAGAAAATAATTCTTCTTGCCACGTTGAGCAATAATATATTTGTTCCCGATGAGATAGGATGAATCGATTACTGTATCGGAATTTTCCAATCGTTCTTTATTAATTGTTACTCCTCCCGATTTCGTGATTTTACGCATTTCGCTTTTTGATGGAAAAACAGCGGCTGTTTCTGTCAACAAGTCTACGGCTTTGATGCCTCGTGAAAGCGTTTCTTTCGAGATATTAAATTGGGGAACTCCTTCAAATACTTGGAGAAATGTTTCTTCATCGATGGAACGCAAGGTTTCCGAAGTTGCTTTTCCAAATAATATTTGTGAAGCATTGACGGCCATTTCGTAATCGTTGCGTGAGTGCGCCATGACGGTAACCTCTTCTGCTAATTTTTTTTGTAGCGGACGTAAATGAGGTGCTTTTTGCTGTTCGGCTATCAGTGCATCTATTTCATCTTTGGAAAGGGTAGTGAAAATTTTGATATATTTGGCGGCGTCTTCGTCGCTTACATTCAACCAGAATTGGTAAAATTTATAAGGTGAGGTGTACCGACGGTCAAGCCATACATTGCCACTTTCTGTTTTCCCGAATTTACCGCCATCGGCTTTGGTTATGAGAGGACAGGTAATGGCATACACTTCTCCTCCTTCGATCCTACGAATGAGTTCTGCTCCGGTGGTAATGTTACCCCATTGATCGGATCCACCCATTTGTAAACGGCAGCCTATTTCCCTATATAAATGCAAAAAATCGTATCCTTGAATCAATTGATATGAAAATTCTGTAAAAGACATCCCCTCCGCAGAATCGTCGGTCAGCCGTTTTTTTACGGAATCTTTTGCCATCATGTAATTAACGGTAATGTGTTTGCCGATGTCGCGGATAAAATTAAGAAAAGTATAATCTTTCATCCAGTCATAGTTGTTGACCATAACTGCTTTATTGGATAGATCGCCTTCAAAATCGAGAAATTTAGCTAATTGGGCTTTAATTGCTTCCTGATTATGACGGAGAGTTTCTTCATCCAATAGTTTTCGTTCGGCCGATTTCATTGAAGGATCTCCTATCATTCCTGTAGCACCTCCTACAAGGGCAATGGGTGTATGCCCTGCTCGTTGCAGATGCCTCAACATCATTATACCTACAAGATGTCCAATATGAAGCGAATCTGCTGTAGGGTCAATGCCGACATATCCTGATGTTTTTTCTTTTAACAAGTATTCTTCCGTTCCGGGAATGATATCTTGAATCATACCTCTCCAACGAAGTTCTTCCACAAAATTCATAAAATGTTCAGTTTGTTTGATTTGTTAAAACGTTTGCAAAGGTACAATTTTATTTTCGGAAAAATAAATTGAAAAACATCAACTGCAGTGTCGCACTTCTAATTTGAACTTAGGTCCTATTTTTTCCTTTCAACGTTTTCGGGACAGCATGGTCAGAAACACAATGATGTTCATAATTTCGAGACGCCCAAGAAGCATATTTCCTGAAAGAATATATTTTGCAGCGTCGGGTAAGCCACTATAATTTCCTAATGAACTTACTTTTCCAAATCCCGGTCCTGCATTTCCAAGAGTTGTGATAGCTGCGGAAAAAGCGGTCATGCCGTCTATTTTCATTGCTGTCAGCAGCAATGTTGTGACAAAAAAAGTGATAATGTAAAGCAGAATAAAAACTGCTGTTTGTAATTCCATATCGCTGTCGATGAGTGTGCCATCGATTTTTATAGCATATATTCCATTGGGATGTTTGGTGAGTTTAATTTGTTTTATCAAGGATTTGAAAAAAAGAAAAATTCTATCAAACTTTAATCCGCCGGATGTAGAGCCCACCATTCCACATTGAATTGTAAAGTACATTTGAATGAGGATAGCAAAAATAGGCCAGTTAGGAGTATCGACGATAGCAAAACCGGTAGTGGTGCCTAAGGAAATCACCTGAAAGGCTGCATATCGTAGCGACTCTCCTGAGCTATAAACCTTTTCAAGGGTAAGTTGCCCCGCGACGAGTAAAATTCCTATAAACATTACAATTACATACGATCGAACAACGCTTGAAGTGAAAATATTTAATTTTCGTCCGCGAACGGTATTGTAAATCAATCCGAAATGCATACTGCTTATCAGCATAAAAAACATAATGATGATTTCGATTGATATATTGTTAAAATAGGCAACGCTTGTGTTTTTTGTAGAAAATCCGCCGGTGGCAACGGTGGCAAACGAATGGCAAACAGCATCGAACCAATTCATGCCGAAAACTTTCAGCAAAATGGTTTCCACTGCGATAAGACTTATGTAAACGATGACGATGATATTGGCAATTTCTTTTGTTTTCATTCGAAAGTTAAGCATAGATAATCCGGAAACTTCAGAATGATAAATGCTTGAACGGACCCCCCTTTTTTCAGGAAGGATAACCAATACAAAAAGAATAATGCCTATTCCGCCAATGAAATGAGTAGATGCCCTCCAAAACAATAATCCTTTAGGTAATATTTCGACATTGTTCAAGATGGTAGCCCCGGTTGTGGTAAATCCTGAAACGCTTTCGAATAATGAATTAGCCAACGTAAATTCTCCGCCCCACATGAAATAAGGAATCATTCCTGTAAGGCAAGTAGCAATCCAACCAAGAACGCTTATGGCAATTCCTTCTTGAAAGGTAATTTCTTCTATTTTTTCGATAAATATTTGAGGGAATATTCCCAATGCGGTGCATACCAGTGTTCCGCACAAAAGCGGTATAAAAGAATCTTCGTGGAGAAAAAAAGATATCGCTGCCGAGATACACAAAAACAAGGCATTAAAAAGCAGAACAAATCCTAAATACCTCAATATGGCTTTTGTTCGTATCATAGAGATTATTTATTTTTTCATTCACAATGTTTTCAGTGTGTAGAAAGCGATCGCTCTGAGTTGTCTGTTTTTCATTAGACAGAATTCAGTTTTTATAAAAAGTTCTGATAATAATTGGCGCAAAGGTACGTGTTTTTAAAGTATTTTTCCAAAAAGGGATGAAAAACTTTTTGGGGAATAAAAAAAGTGGAACACATTTATCATTATGTGTTCCACTTTTTTAAAGATTGAACAGTTGATTTTATTGTATTAACGATACAAATTCATTGTTTGTTCTGTATTTAGCGAATTCCAGATCGTTTGCAGCTTTCTGAGCCATAGATTTGTCGCGCTGAATTGCTGTTTGAAGATTAGTAATTACATCGTTGAAGTTGTTTGTTCTTGCAGCGACGATTGCAGCCAGATAAGCAGTAGTTGCATCGGGATTAGGAATAGCAGCAAGTGTTTGCGATGCCTTATTGTAATCTTTTACCAATAGTTGAGCTAATGCGGCATTGTTCGATTTTAGATTGCCGAAAGCCTCTACAGCTTTGTTATATTCACCTTTCTTCAAATAAAGTAATCCGAGAGCAGCATTCAGGTTTTTAGCTCCACCAGCTTTACCAAGTAATTCTTCAGCTTTGTCGAGATTATTATTTGTCATGGCTATTAATGCCAGATTCATATTTACTTCAGGAGCATTAGGAGATATTTGTGCAGCACGATTAAAGGATTGTTCGGCTTTATTTATGTTGCCTCGTTTATAGAAAAGTGCGCCCAAATTGTTCCATCCTCTGTAATCTTGTGGAAAGTTTACCGTAACATGCTGATAAATACGCTCTTTTTCGGCATCATTATCGGTTAGTGTAGCTGCATAAAGCAATTCTTCCACATTCAATTGTTTAGGATCATTGCGCCAGAAAGACATAATTTCATCATCTGTTTTACCGATAATATCTATGCTGGCAATTAGTCGTGCGCGACGCAACTGAGGAAGAACGGTTTCAGCCAATTCTTGGTATATATGCGAAAGGTTTTTAATTTGTATTTCTCGTTCTTCAGGATCGGTGTACATTTCTAATATTCTTATTATAAGCTCTTTATCCTGCAGATCAGATGCTTGTACCAACTGACGGAATCCTTCCCAGTCTTCTTCTGTATAATGTGTATTAATTTCGGGAGAAATATTTTTCTTTTTAAATTCTTTTTCCAGATAATTTAAAGAATTTTTTTGACGTTGTCTGGCAAGGGTTTCATTAAGTGACCACGGACCATCGGGTGAAGCATAACCTCCTATTTCAAGAGCAATTTGCTGTTTAGGATCGCCAAAGGCTTCTTCTACACGTTTTTTCCATGCCTGGAGTCCTTCTTTGGTTAGTTCACTTTGTCGTAATTCGGCACTTTCAATAAGAAACATGATAGCTTCTTCCTGTTTTTCTTTAATAATGCGTTGAAAGTTGTCATCTGCAAAAGCAGGATCGGTAGTTAATGCATCGGCTAACATAGAAGTAGCTATTACGCCGTCAGCAACTTTTACATCGGGAAGATTCGCTTTTTTGTTCTTTATCTGTGCGTCGAAACGCATAAAAAGTTCGGAAACTTCCATTCCTTCTTGATAGGGGAATTTAAAATTCATGGCGAAATTTCCACCTTTGTTTTTAGGAATTGTTATGCCGTTTCCGGCTACTTTTTCTCCCTGATAGGTGTAGGAAGTTGCTTTCAATTCCTTATTCCCCGCATATTTAATCACAGGAGTAATGGTTACTGTTGCATTTGGATGAAACCATTTTTCAGGGAATGTCCCATTAACAGTAACAGGCACTTCCATCCCAACTGTTTCAAGGGGGGATGGGGTTACTTTAAAATTTGACTGAGACAGCGGTTTAAGACTACTGCTGCACGAGGTAGCAAACAGAACGATTGCTGCTGCTAACACTAGAGATACGTTAAATAATTTTCTGTTCATGACGGAAAAATTTATATAGGTTAGTTTTTATTAATTTATTATATCCTATTTTCTATTTTAGATCCAAAATCGTTCTACAAAACTATCGATTTTTCCTTAAAAAAGAAAGGAAAAGTTTTTATAAATTGCATATTTAGCTATTTTTTAGAAATTAAACGATAAATCCAAGTTGTTTTAGTAAATCTGCATTGGCTGGATGGGCATTTTTGACTGTATACGCTTTATATTCGCGTCGGAGAGGGTAGTGGGAACGAAAATAATAAAATTTTTCCGGCGAATTTTTTAACGCTTTTGTTTCTTTCAAAGGATTATATGTATGAAGAACTGCGTGACGTATTTGTTTTTCGGGACTGACTCCTTCTAAATCTATAATAGGATTGGGAGGAGGAGGAATAGGTGGCATAAGTTTTACCGGATCAATATCGAAATGAAAGAATTCACAAAGATTTTCGAGCGTCATTTTAGTTGCTGTCCATTTTCCATCGGCTGAATATCCTGCAACGTGAGGTGTGGCTATATCGGCCATTCCCAGGAGTTCTTTATCAATGCGGGGTTCATTTTCCCAGCAATCGATTATTGATCCTGACACACGATTTTCTTTTATTGCCTTTTTCCAGGCATTGTTATCGGTTACGCTCCCGCGGCAAGAATTAATCAGAATGGGGTTATTCTCCAGTTCGTTGAAAAAAAATTCATCGACTAGATGCCATGTTTTGTATTTCCCTGTTTTGGTAAGCGGTGTATGTAGTGTGATGATGTCTGACTTACGTTTAATGGTTTCCAGATCAACAAACATGTTGTTGGCGTTTCCCTCGTGTTCTTCTCGTGGTGGGTCGTTCAGCAAGACATGCATGCCTAGTTTTTTGCAGGCAGCTTCCACTTTGCTTCCTACATTTCCTACGCCCACAATCCCGATTGTCTTTTTTTTCAGCTCGAATCCCTTTTTTTCTGCCATGAGCAGTAAAGATGCTGTCACATATTGTTCAACTGAGCCGGCATTACAACCCGGGGCAGTACGCCACGCAATACCGTGAGTATCGCAATAGTGGGTATCGATATGATCATAACCTATGGTGGCTGAACAAATGAGCTTTACAGATGATCCTGCCAGTATTTCTTCGCCAAAATAGGTTACCGTTCGTACGATCAGTACATCTTTGTCTTTGATGGTTTCTTTGGTGAATTGATTGCCGGGAAGATATTCTACGTCGCCAAAATGTTCAATGGCGCCTTTTAAATAAGGAATATGGGCGTCTGCCAAAATTTTCATTTTCGCGATGAATTTATAAAGTTTTTTTCAACCAGGTATCCATTCCTTTTGCGGCTTTGCGTCCATCACCCATAGCAAGAATCACCGTAGCTCCGCCTCGTACAATATCGCCCCCCGCAAAAATATTATCTACACTGGTTTGCATGGTTTCGTTGTCTATGACGATTGTTCCGTAAGAGGTGACTTCTAGACCGGTGAAAGTAGATGGAATTAAAGGATTGGGAGAGACTCCGATGCTTACAATGACTCCGTCAACATCTATCCATACCGTTTCGCCTTCGATAGGGATCGGGCGGCGGCGACCTGAAACGTCAGGTTCTCCGAGTCTCATGCGTTGCAGCAACATTTTTTGTACGCGTCCTTTCTCATCCCCTTCGTATCTTATGGGATTATGCAACGTGAGAAATTCAATACCTTCTTCTTTGGCATGTTTTACTTCTTCGATTCGTGCCGGCATTTCTTCTTCTGAACGTCGATAAACGATCATTGCTTTTTCTGCACCCAGGCGGCGTGCTGTACGAACGGCATCCATAGCGGTATTTCCTCCACCTATCACTGCTATTCTTTTCCCGCGGTGAACAGGGGTGTCGCTATCGGGATCGGCCGCTCGCATCAAATTCACACGAGTAAGATATTCGTTGGCCGACATAACACCAATAAGGTTTTCCCCCGGAATATTCATAAAATTGGGAAAACCGGCTCCACTACCAATGAAAATGCCTTTATAACCAGAGTCTTTTAAATCTTCTTGCGAAATGGTTTTACCTATGATACAATTGGTTTCGAATTTTACTCCCATTTTTTTGAGCACCTCAATTTCGGCATCAACAGTTTTATTGGGTAGACGGAATTCGGGAATGCCATAGCGAAGAACACCTCCTAACTCATGCAATGCTTCAAAAACTGTTACTTCGTATCCTAGTTTTGCCATGTCGCCTGCAAAAGCCAAACCGGCCGGTCCGGATCCTACAACAGCAATTTTGATTGCGTTTGCAGAAGCAGTTTCCGGAATAGAAATATTCCCGCTTTCTTGTTCATAATCGGCAGCAAAACGTTCAAGATAGCCTATGGCAACAGCTTCTTTTTTGAGTTTTTGAACGTAAAAACATTGGCTTTCGCATTGACGCTCCTGCGGGCAAACCCGTCCACACACAGCAGGGAGCGTATTTGTTTCTTTCAGTGTTTTGGCTGCTTCAAGAATTTCACCCCGCTCAATGTTTTTAATAAACTTTGGAATGTTTACTTCCACGGGGCATCCCATGATGCAAGTAGGATTTACACAATCAAGGCAGCGATGCGATTCGGCAAGAGCCAGTTCCGGTGTAAGTCCAAGATTTACTTCCTGAAAATTGTGAATACGGGCTTCCGGTGGTTGTTCGGGCATTTTTACTCGTGGTAAATTGGTGCGTTCTTTATTTTTCATCGTTTTACGTAACGCTTCGCGCCAGGGTTGATTACGTTCAGCTTGCAAATATTCTTTTGAAGGCATTTCAATTTGTTTTTAAACTGTTGACTAAACTATGAATTGATGTTTTTGCGTTTTTACTTATTTTACTTAATTGTAAGCATTCAATCGCATGATCAATTCATCAAAATTAACTTGATGAGCATCGAATTCGGGACCGTCTATGCAGACGAATTTTATTTTACCACCCACTGTTACTCGGCAGGCACCACACATACCCGTACCATCTACCATGATTGGATTTAGTGATGCGATGGTGGGGAGATTGTATTTTTTGGTAAGTTCCGAAAGAAATTTCATCATAATTACAGGACCGGCAGTAACACATAGATCTACTTTTTCACTTTGTATCACCTCTTCCACTCCTTTGGTTATTAAGCCCTTTTTACCGTACGATCCGTCGTCGGTCATGATAATAACTTCATCTGCAAATTGCCGAATTTCATTTTCTAGAATGATGAGTTCTTTGGTGCGTGCAGCCAATATGGCAATTACTTTGTTATCGGCCTTTTTCATTGCCTCAACGATGGGTAATATGGGAGCTATGCCAACACCGCCACCTGCACAAAGTACAGTGCCGAAGTTTTCGATGTGTGTTGCCTTCCCTAAGGGTCCCACCAAATCGGTTACATAATCTCCGACGTTAAGCTTGCAAAATTTTCCCGACGATTTTCCTACGTTTTGCACAACCAACGTAATTGTACCTTTTTGTGGATCGGAAGTTACAATTGTATAAGGTATGCGTTCGCCTTTTTCACCTATGCGGACAATTACAAAATGACCCGCCTTGCGTTTTTTGGCTATCAATGGTGCTTCGATTTCAAATTTTACAACTTTTTCCGATAAGTATTCTTTTCCTACGATTTTATTCATGACAAATAAGGGTATTGCTATTCTCTTATTAAAAAAGGACTTTATTTTGCAAAAATACACTTTTTTATGTGAATAGAAATCGGAATTCTAAAATAACATCGAATTTAGAAGAGAAACGTGGTTTTAGTTGCGAAATTGTATTATCGTATGATAATGAAATTAAAGCAGATTGATTATCTTTGCATTATACAATGCAAAAAAAATAAATTATGAAAGATTTCAGTGCTAACGCCAATGCAATTTTTGACCGTGCAACAGAAGATTATCATCTCGTAAATCACGTAGATGCTGTTATGAAAAATCCGTTTCAACCGGGAACGATTGATTTTCTTCTTTATGAAAAAAATTGGATCGATGTAGTTCAATGGCATCTCGAAGATATCATTCGTGATCCTGAAATTGATCCTATCAAAGCATTGGAAATCAAGCGTCGTATAGATCGATCGAATCAGGAAAGAACGGATTTGGTGGAAAAAATCGATGATTATTTTCTTGATTTTTTTAAAGATGTAAAACCGCTTCCCAATGCTTTCATCAATACAGAAAGCCCTGCATGGGCAATTGATCGATTATCGATTCTTGCCATAAAAATTTATCATATGCGAGACGAGGTTAACCGCACAGATGCTGATGAACAGCATGTGATTAATTGCCGTAAAAAATTAAATGTTCTTATGGAACAACGCGAAGATCTCTCACATGCTATTGATACGTTGCTTCAAGAAATTGGAGAAGGAAAAAAATACATGAAGGTTTACAGGCAAATGAAAATGTATAACGACCCTTCTCTTAATCCTGTGCTATATAATAAGCAACAAAATAATGGCTAATGTTTTGGTCATTCGGTTGTCGGCATTTGGTGATGTAGCCATGCTTGTTCCGCCCTTATATTCGGTGGCGAAGGCATATCCGAACGACACCTTCTACATTTTGACAAATAAAAATTTCGTTTTGCTTTTTGATCTCGGGTTATCTAATATTCGTCCGATTGGCGTTGATCTCGCAGATTATAAAGGCATTAAAGGATTGTTTCGTTTGGGGAATTTACTTCGGAAATACAATATCGATAAAGTTGCCGATGTACATGATGTATTACGAAGTAAGTTTTTGAGAGCTTACTTTGCTCTCTTAGGTAAAAAAATAACCCATATCGATAAAGGCAGGAAAGAAAAGAGAGCTGTTATTTCACATAAAGCCCCCTTACAACCAATAAAACATACCATTGATAGATATAGAGACGTTTTTGAAGCAATAGGATATCCTGCGGAAATGACGTTCTCGCATTATTTTTCCAATAAGTCAAGTGAGGTTTCCTTGCCTGAGAATATTTGTTTTGATCCATCAAAAAAAAATATTGGAATAGCTCCTTTTGCCAAACATAAAGCAAAAATGTATCCATTGGAGAAAATGGAGGAGGTGATAAAAACACTGAATACTCATTCCGATGTCATTATTTATCTTTTTGGTAGTCAAAAGGAAGCTGAAATAATGAAAAAATGGCAAACGACTTATAATAATGTGATTTCTATTGCAGGAAAGCTCGATCTAGCTCAGGAATTATTTCTTATGTCTCAACTTCGGGTAATGCTTTCCATGGATTCGGCTAATATGCATTTAGCATCGTTAGTAAGAGTACCAACGGTTTCTGTTTGGGGTGCTACTCATCCGTATTTGGGTTTTTATGGTTTTAGACAGTCTATTGATGACGCGGTTCAAATTGATTTGGATTGTCGGCCATGTTCTGTTTTTGGCAACAAATCTTGTCAGCGTGGCGATTATGCGTGTTTAAATGATATTGATCCTGATATTATTATTCGTCAATTACAAAAATATTTAAAATAAATTTTGATATATAATTTGTTTTGATTAAACCAAATCATTATTTTTGTATCTAAGTTTCTGGAAAAGGAGATCATTGAAATATGGGGTTGACCGGTTTTGACAGCGAGTAGAAGAGGTTTGTAAGCATGCAGTGCGTTGACGTTTTTGCACTATAATCTCAAGCGTCAAATCAATAACTGGCAATGACAATTATGCTCTTGCTGCGTAATCGAAGTATAGTAGATTAATCGCTTAATCCCGGCACAAGGTGCTGGGACAAGACATCACCCGGAAGCTGTGGCTCCGAAGCGTTCCGATAAGGTGGTGCAGATAAATCGGAGATAGGATGGGCGAGGCTTCGGCGCCTATCCGAAACATAAAGAAGCTAAGGAAAGAATTGGGTAGCTTCAGCCGCATTCTTTCCCGACAATGAAAGTGAAGCTAAGCATGTAGAAAGCAAATTGCTTCCTCGTTTGGACGAGGGTTCGAATCCCTCCAACTCCACTTCTTACATTCCCTTCAACTCCACACACCACCCATAACTTTAACGTCCACAAACCAACCGGTTTGTGGACGTTTTATTTTTATGACCGACACATAGCGATTGCTGAGAAAAAGATATAAAAAACCGCATCGCCATAGTTGAGTAGATAGCACGATGCGGTAACAATCTATCCTAAAACTCTTTTTACCTCGAATAAATTCTTTTTTATTTTTTGTTTTTTACTCCTCGGTTATTGGAATTGCTATTTCTTTGATTGTCTTTTCTCTGTATGTTATTTTCTTTTCGAAAACGGTTTACCTCTTGCTGGATAAAGTTTTTTTCGGCTTGTCGTGCTTTATAAAGTTTTTCAGGGGGAAGTATTTTTTCAAATTTATCGGAATATTCTTTGTCGAGTTCTGCTTCTTTCAGTTTTATTTCAACGTCGTTTTCAAGAATTTTCCGATATTCTTCGTCCGTTATCTCTTCGTTTTTATTATGTATCTGTTTTATTTTTTCACGATGTTGTCTGTTCAATTCGAACTTCTTTTGGTTCAGCTCATTATTCAACGGAAAATATTGTTCGGCTTCTTTTGACGACAGACCTGCTTTTTCTTTCACATATTCCTGTTTTCTTTTTTCGAAATCGGCTATGTCCATTTTTTTATCTTGTGCATGACCAAGTTGAGGAAATATGTAAAAAATAAATACACTGATCAATATACCTATAGTTTTTTGGATTTTCATATTACCGTACTTTTTATTTATTCTCGATATTTTTACATATTTTGCATAGAATAAAATTCATCGTATAGATAGTCATAATATTCGTCTTCTGTCAATTGCTCTTCAAGATACTGGTAAAATTCTTCTTCAGAAATTTCCACGGTCGACCAGTATTTGTCGGGCTGGATGGCTGTTGATTGTATTTCGAAACCGGATGAAGAAGAATAAGTGGATTGATTTCTTGCATTTTTTGTTAAAAATTGAATTGCAAAGAATAATCCTACAAACATAGCTGCCAGATAAATCCATGGTTTTACTTTTTCTCGTAAAGGGACTGGCTTAAATTCCGGCATTTTTATTGCAGGCAGACGCTTCATTATTTCTTCGTTAAACTGTTCGAAATAATTTTCGGGCACTTTAAAAGGGTCTGTCTTATTTATGTCTTCCAGCCTTATCTTAGTTTTCATATTTTTTTGTTTCTTGCGCTATGCATTAGCATTGACTTTCAAATTAAAAGAAAGTTTAATCGACGTTCGATAAAAAATTTTCTATCTTTTTTACTGCGTGATGATAAGATGCTTTTAGTGCTCCAACAGAGGTGCCTAAAATATCCGACATCTCCTCATATTTCATCTCTTCGAAATATTTCAATTGAAATACCAGTCGCTGTTTATCAGGGAGGGTGAGGATAGCTTTTTGCAACAATTTTTGAGCTTCGTCTCCATCGAAATATTCATCACTTTCGAGCCGATTAATCAAGAATGAATTTTCTTCGTCTATTGAAATATTATTTCGTGCTCGTAATTTATTAAGAAAAGTAATGCTTTCGTTAATAGCTATTCGGTAAAGCCATGTTGATAATTTAGCCTCGCCTCTAAAATTATCAATGTTTGTCCATGCTTTTATAAAAACCTCTTGAAGAATATCGTTCGCATCATCGTGTGAAAGTACCATTTTTCTAATTTGCCTATACAAACGTTCGCTATATTTTGCAACGAGCTTGGCAAAACCTTCGTACCTGGTTTTGGGATTGCGTATTTGTTTTAATATTTCTTCCTCTGAATAATTGCTTTTTTCCATACGAATTGGAGTTCAGCTGCAAAGATAACTGTTTTTTTAATTTGTTCACCGAGTTTCATTATCTCCGTGTTCAAACCAGTTCAGAAACTCTTCGGCTTTTGTTTTGTTGTTGTTCCACCATTCGAGAGATTCAGGAAAATAAGAAACACTAATGTATCGACAATACGTTTCATAATAATTTGAATTCAGAATTTCGGTGAAAAAAGGTACATAGAAGGTCCAGAATGCATTTTTTTCTTTTGTACCGTCGTTTTCTTTTGCGAGAGCCGAGAGAATGGCTTTGTTGACTTCGGTAAAAGTGGTATAAAGATCGGTCTCTTTATCATGTGTTTTGAGCGAATCTAAGGTGATGGTGATGGCATGGTAGATGAAATCTCGGTTTAATCCTTGTTCGACGGTGAGAGGAGGAATTTGGTCGGGATGAATTGCAGATGGATTTCGGTGAAGTTGTTGTTGGACGAAGGAGCGTTCTACGGGTTTTTCTGAGACGGGTTTTATGCGCATGATCTGCAGCATTTCTTCGAAAGTGTTTTTTGAGCGTTGACTATCCGGTTCTATCAATAAAAACATCTGAAATGACAAAATGCTTTGTACCCACAATCCGGCATCATTCAAGGCATAAGCATTTAATAAAAAAGCGTCGCTATTTGATTTATTTAAATCGATGGATCTTTTTACATGAAGAAGTGCGTTGCCGATATCGTTTTTTTTGTAATAATTGAGTGCTAAATTGAAATGAAGCAAATAATGATCGCCGTGTTTTTTGAGTGCTTCTTTTAACAAAGCAATGGCTTTATCCAATCGATTCATTTCTGCAAACGCTTCGCTTTTTACACAGTAAGCCAACATCGATAAGTTCTTATCATCAGCATTGATGACTTGGGTGCTGTATTCCGATGCTTTTTCATAATCTTTTAATTCCAAGTAGGAAAGCGCCATCTCGTAAATAGCTTGCAAGGAATGCGGGTTAATGGTAAGGATCTGTTGGTATTTTTCTATTGCTTGTTGGTATTCTCCCAAATCGTGTAAAATAACTCCTTCTTTAATAAGATTTTGTTCACTTTTCTGGGCGAATAGAAAAGGAGGGAGAGAAAAAAAGAGAATAAAAAGTAATATGTGTTGTAATTTTTTCATCGTTTTCTTTTTCGACGATAAAAATAAAAATAAAAAAGCGAATTACCCTTTTTCTTTTCAGAAAGAAAAACGGATTATAACATTTATAAACAATTCCATGTTCATAAAAAATATTTTTTCATAAATAGGTTGGTGTTTTTAACATGTAATTTATATTTGTATTTCCGACTAACCAGAATCAATCGCTTTGTTTTTTGTACAACTTTCAACAAGTTTTGGATAATGAATAGCAAATTTCCGAACATTTTTGTATATTTATTTGTAATTTCGTATTCTTTTTTTAAACATTGTACTAAAAAGAGAGTCTAAGTAACGAATATGAATTACGATGAGAGATTAGCTGCGGAAGAAAAAATGATCAATGAGGAGTTTCAGGCTCTACTCAATGATTATTTGAACTCGAATCACCGACGGAAAGTTGAAATTATTACTAAAGCTTTTAATGTGGCAAAAGAGGCCCATAAAGGTGTCCGTAGGCGTTCGGGCGAACCTTATATTATGCATCCGTTGGCAGTTGCGAGGATAGTTTCACGCGAAATGGGGTTAGGGTCTACCTCCATTTCAGCAGCGTTACTTCATGATGTAGTGGAAGATACCGATCTCACAGTAGAAGATATTCGAATGATGTTTGGGGATAAGATTGCCCAGATTGTAGATGGACTAACAAAGATTTCGAGTGGAATGTTTGGAGAAAATGTTTCGGCTCAGGCCGAAAATTTCCGTAAACTTTTGCTCACTATGTCCGAGGATATTCGAGTGGTCCTCATTAAAATAGCCGACAGATTGCACAACATGCGCACCCTTTCGTCTTTGTCTCCTGCCAAGCAGTTTAAGATTACGGGTGAAACCATGTATATATACGCACCATTAGCACACCGACTGGGTTTGTTCAGCATAAAAACCGAACTCGAAGAGCTGTGTTTCAAGCATGAACATCCCGATATCTATGCCGAGCTTACCAGAAAAATCGAAGAAACCGCGGCCGAACGCAGCAAGATATACGAAAATTTTGCAGCGCCCGTCAGAGAAGCGTTGGACAAAATGAATATCAAATATGAAATGCGTGATCGGGTTAAATCGGTGTATTCCATTTGGAAGAAGATGGAGTCGAAAGGGATTGATTTTAACGAAGTATATGACCTTTTTGCTGTACGTATTATTTTTGAGGTTGAGCCCGGTATGGACGAAAAGAAACAATGTTGGGATATCTATTCCGCCATTACCGATATTTACAAACTTCGTCCCGATCGTATTCGTGACTGGTTGAGTCAGCCCAAAGCCAATGGTTATCAGGCGTTGCACCTGACAGTTATGGGACCTGATGGAAAATGGATCGAAGTTCAGATTCGCAGTCGTCGTATGGACGATATTGCCGAAAAAGGTTTTGCGGCTCATTGGAAATATAAAGAAAACAGAGTGGAGGAAGATAATGAACTCGATAAATGGTTGAAAACTGTTCAGGAAATTTTGGCTAATCCGAGTCCCAATGCCATTGATTTTCTTGATACAGTGAAAATGAATCTTTTTTCATCCGAAATATATGTATTTACTCCTAAAGGTGAAATAAAAACTTTACCTCAGGGAGCAACGGCTCTCGATTTTGCCTATACAATACATACGCGTATTGGTGACCATTGTTTGGGTGCTAAAGTAAATCATACATTAGTACCTTTGAGTTATCAGCTCAAAAGTGGCGATCAGGTCGAAATTCTAACTTCGCAGTCTCAATACCCTCAACCGGAATGGTTGAATTATGCTACGACGGCTAAAGCTCGCACAAAAATAGAAGCAGCATTACGTCGTCAAAAACGAAAGATAGCCGAAAAAGGGCAAAAAATGCTGGAGGAGTTATTCGAAAACCAACCCATCGACAACGAAACTTATATCAAGATATTAAATTATTACAGATTAGAAAAAAAAGAAGACCTGCATTATTTAATAGGTAATAAAGATATAACGCTTCCTGACAACCCTAATGTTTTTTATAAAGTGAAGGAAGGCGTTCCTAAAAGTGAAAATTTGTTTGTTCGTTATGTGAAACAAGCAATGAATGTTATAAAAAAAACGCCACCCGAACCCAAAATTGTAACCCAGCTTCCTAAAAAGACAGAGGATGCAATTCTTGCTTCAACACCTGTTATTGATACAAAATCGGTATATCTGTTGAAAGAAGAACAATTCAAGAAAAATTTCATACCTGCACCTTGTTGCAAACCCATACCGGGAGATAAAGTGTTTGGTTTTATCAATGAGAAAAACGAGGTTGAGGTGCATAAGCGATCATGTGAAACAGGAATACGATTGAAATCGAATTTTGGAGATAGAATTGTAGCGGTAGAATGGGGGGATTACCGACAGTACTCTTTTTTGGCTTCTATTGCTTTTACCGGTATCGATCGTATTGGGATACTAAGTAATATTTTGTCGAAATTGTCAGAAGAGGTTGTAGTGAATATTCAAAGCGTGAATGTATCATCAAATGATGGTATTTTTGAAGGAGTGATCAACGTATACGTTCATAGTGTGGAAGATGTGAATCTACTTTGCTCAAAGATAGCAAAAGTGGACGGCGTTACCACCGTCCACCGCTTAATTGTGTAATATATCGAGGAAAAAATCTTATTTCTTTTTTTTGTCTTTTTTGAAAAGTTTCGACATTAGTTTTCTTGTGACAAAGGTAATGAGGGCTGGTTTGCCGATACGCCACGTTATTTGTGCAATGTTGGGCAAATTAGAGATCAAAAAATTGCCCCACTTAATTTTGCGTGGTGAAGTGTGAAAAGTCGTTGTATTATTTGTGCCAGCATAAGAAATATTATCGATGGTTCCTGATAATTTATTTTTAACCCCTCCGGTAATGCTTCTTGTTACGATCATTCCCCAATTATCGGCAAGATATCGAAGTTGAAAAAGCATACGCTTTTCCGCTGTGTCTCGTTCTTCGCGAAGCCTTTCTTTTTCGGCTTGAAGCTTTTCAAAAGGGGTTAATTTGTATTTTTTCATTTTTTGTCCTTTTTATCTTTTTTATCCTTTTTGTTGTTTTCTTCCATCAAAAAAGAAACTACTCGATTAGTTATCTTCTTTTTAAACGGTTTTTTCATCAGTAGAAGAATAATAACGATAAAGAGTGTTGCCAGCGATACGATTCCAAAACCAACCCATGTATTTTGGAACAACTCGCCAAGATAAAGTCCTATGGTAATAAAAATCAACGATAGTGCAAATAATACACAAACTAGCAGTATCGCACTATAAGCAATTATTGAAGAAGCAATACTCAATTTCTCGAAAATTTCGAGTTTTGTTAACTCAATAGTGCTTTTTATATAGTGCGATACATCGTCTCTTAGTTCGTCAAGCAATGCGGTTGGCGTTTTTTTCTCCATCATTAAGTGTGTTAGATGAAATTTATTCTTTTGCCAATTCTTTTTTGGCCACGTCGGCAATATCGTCGATATCTTCTTTAAGATCGTTTACTCCACTTTTCCCTTTGTAAATGGCCGATTTTATATCGGCTTTAACTTTATCGGCAAATTCGTTAAATTGTTCTAACCATTCTCCCTTTTTGTCTGTACCCAACATATAACCTATGGTTGCACCCAGTGCCAAACCAATACCTAAACCTAGTAATAATTTTGTTTCTGATTTCATAGTTCTTGTTTTTTTAAATAGTTTATTATTATTTTTTCAATACCTGTGATGTTTATCATTGTTTTAATGTATAACAGCTGTACAGGAAAAATGTTTGTAGTGATTGTTAAAAAATAGAGGAGACCATAGAACAAACGGGTTCGCCGAAAAGCGTTGCTGAAGTGTAACCGGTTATTTTAACCTTGATGGTTTCACCGATGCGATGATCCCCTTTATCGAAAATAACTACTTTATTTTGATCCGTACGACCGAAAAGTTGCTGGCGCGAACGTTTAGAAAAACCTTCTATCAGCACTTCGAATTCTTTGCCTACATCTTTTTGATTGCTTTTGAGCGAGAGGGTATTTTGCAGATCGATGATTTCCTGTAGGCGGCGAATTTTTACTTCTTCAGGAACATTGTCGCTTAGTTTTTTTGCTGCATAGGTACCCGGACGCTCAGAATATTTGAACATAAAAGCCGAATCGAAAGCAGCCTCTTCCATCAACGACAACGTTTCTTGATGATCTTCTTCGGTTTCGGAGTAAAATCCGCACATGATGTCGGTCGACAGTCCACAATCCGGAATGATGCGTCGTATTGCGGCAATTCTGTCCAGATACCACTCCCTGTCGTATTTTCGATTCATGAGCTTCAATATTCGCGAGCTTCCCGATTGTACCGGAAGATGAATAAAGTTACACAAATTTTTGTATTTAGCAATGGTTTCGAGTATTTCATCGGTCATGTCTTTGGGATGAGAAGTGGTGAAACGGATGCGCATATCGGGGGCTTCGCGTGCCACCATTTCGAGCAAAGCGGAGAAATCGATTGTTTGATTTCCATCGGCATAAAAGTAGGAATTCACATTTTGCCCCAGCAGGGTTACCTCTTTAAATCCTTTCCGGTGCATATCACGTAATTCGGTGAGGATGCTTTCGGGTTCACGACTACGTTCTCGTCCGCGTGTATAAGGAACAATACAATAGGTGCAAAAATTATCGCAACCGCGCATAATGGTAATGAAACCCGATATCCCGCCACCAATTTTCATAGGGATGACATCTTTGTAGGTTTCGGTTTTCGAAAGTTCTACATTGATTACTTTTTCTCCCTGTTCAGCAAGGCCGATGAGATTTGGCAAATCCAGATAAGCATCCGGTCCAACAACCATATCCACATTGTATTCCTCAATGAGTTGGTTTTTAAGTCTTTCGGCCATGCATCCTAAAATTCCGATAATGAGTTTGTTTTTTCGTTTTCGCTTCAGTGCATTCAAGTATTCGATCCGTTGAATCACTCGTTTTTCGGCATTATCTCGTATAGAACAGGTGTTTATAAAAATAACGTCGGCCTCCTTCACATCAGGGGTAAGTGTATATCCATCCATTTTCATGATGGATGCAACTACTTCTGAGTCGGCCACATTCATCTGGCAGCCGTATGTTTCTATAAATAATTTTTTATCGGTTATGTCAATCGAATTTACATTCATGTTGTTACTATCCTAAAATTATTGATGTTAAACAATTTTGAAATTAAGAATCATCCTAAATAAGTGTACTTTTTACCTAAAACGTTGTGGTTTTAATTCGTTTGTTATATTTTTGTCTTCGAAAAATGAAAATTTTTCATAATTAAGGTTTTGGTTAAATAATCGGAGGGAGCTGTGAAGTTCCTTTCGATTTTTTTATACCGTTCCAATTTTTAATTCATAAAATTTGACTACTTTTGTCTCTTTGCAAAATTAATCAAAATATGGATATGTAAGTCATTATTTTATATCATTGTGCTTCTAAATACAAATTTTTTGATCGGGATTTTAAAAATTAGAAGAAGAAAAGAATATAAAAATTATTCATCCTACTAACAACATTATTATTATGGCTTTAAATTATATTACTGCACAAGAAGCCGCTGCGCTTATACATGATAACGACAATGTAGGTTTCAGTGGATTTACTCATGCAGGTTGTCCAAAAGTGGTTCCTGTTGAAATTGCAAAACGCGCCGAAGAAGAGCATGCAAAAGGCAAACCTTTTAAAATCGGGGTATTTACAGGTGCATCCACAGGCGATTCCATCGATGGTGCCCTTGCTCGTGCCAAAGCAGTCAAGTTTCGTACTCCTTATCAGTTCAACAAAGATATGCGAAAGGCAATCAATAATGAAGAGCTTGAGTATTTTGATATGCATTTATCCCAATTGGCACAGGAAATACGGTATGGTTTTCTGGGGCCGATTGATGTTGCCATTGTTGAGGCATGCGATGTGTCGGAAAACGGTGAAATTGTTCCCACGACCGCTGTTGGAATCACACCCACCATTTGTCGTCTGGCAAAAGTTGTTATTGTGGAATTAAATAAAAAAGTCCCTCAAAAGCTCAAAGGTATTCACGATATTTACGAATTGGATGATCCGCCAAAACGGCAACAAATCAGTCTTCGCGATGTGCGTAGCCGCATTGGGTTGGAGTACGTGAAAGTTGATCCTTCTAAAATATTTGTGGTAGAGACAGAAAGAGACGGTGAAGGAGGCAACTTTTCACCTTTGGACGAAGTAACGAAACAAATTGGCGAGAATGTGGCCGATTTTTTTGTATCTGAAATGAGAGCAGGGCGTATTCCTCCTACTTTTCTTCCCATACAATCGGGTGTCGGGAATATTGCCAATGCCGTTTTAGCAGCTTTAGCCAATAATCCGGGGATTCCTCGTTTCGAAGTATATACCGAGGTTATTCAAGACGCTGTAATCGATCTGATGCAGAAAGGCAATATTTTGTTTGGCAGTGCTTGTTCGCTTACGTTGAGTAATGAGGTGACGCAGGTAGTGTACGATAATCTCGATTTTTTTAAGAGTAAAATAATTCTTCGTCCTTCAGAAATTTCTAATAATCCGGGAATAGCGCGTCGATTGGGAGTGATTGCCCTTAATACAGCAATTGAAGCGGATATATTTGGCAACATAAATTCGTCGCATATCAATGGTACAATGATAATGAACGGCATTGGAGGTTCGGGTGATTTTACGCGCAATGCTTATTTATCGATTTTCCTTACGCCATCTACGGCAAAAGACGGGAAAATAAGTTGCATCGTGCCAAAAGTCACTCACGAAGATCATAACGAACATTCGGTAAAAATTATTGTAACCGAGTATGGCGTTGCAGATTTACGTGGGAAGGGGCCTCGACGTCGTGCCGAGGAAATTATCGAGAAATGTGCTCACCCTGATTACCGTCCTTTGTTGCATGAATATTTGAATCTTGGTGTAAAAGGTCATATTCCGCAAGACTTATATTCTTGTTTTGCTTTTCATCAGACTTTTCAGGAAGAGGGCAATATGTTGAATACCGATTTTTTGAAATACAAAAAATAAAAATCGGTCGACTATAAGAGTTGTAAATTGAAGGAAACGCGATAAAAAAAGAAGGTAGAACAGACTGGTTTTATCTTCTTTTTTTTGGTTGAATTTTACATCAAATTGTTTTTTAACTTCATACAAAGTTTGGCGAAGCGGGGTTAAAGGGGTGTGTTTTGCCGATTATTCCTGCATGGTGAAACTGTAGGATCCAATGTGGTTGAAATCGGCAAAAATATCAACTTGATAGGTGCCGGGCATCAAAAATTCTTCAATATTCCAATAAACAGTTACAGGTGTTTCTTCGCCCCCGTATTCGATGATACGTTTAATGGAATATTGTAGTTGTCCATTTTCGAATGGGAATGTATCCGTTGGATTTTTAGTGAGAACATTACCGTCCGGCGTCATAATACGAACATAGATAATGCGTTCGCCGGGTTCAGCAGTAATATTTTTGGCAATAGTGAATGATATAACAAATCGGGTGCTTCGGCTGAGACGTTTTTGTTCTTTTCCCTTGTCGTTTACTGCTTTTACGTTAATGTTGATAGCGTCGAGTTTTGCTGCTAGCGACACTTTGTGGGAAAGCTCTTCGCGTTCTTTTGCAATTTGAGTGAGGGTGCGGTTGGTTTCTTGATATTGTCGTTTAATTTGTATGTTTTCGCTTTTGAGTTCTTGATTTAATCGATTCAGTGAATCGATTTGAATAATGTATGTTTTCAATATTTTTCGTAGTGTTTCCAGTTCTTTTTTCAATCGTTGGATTTCTTTTTGATCCGTTGCTTTTGTGAGTTTGAGTTCTTCTTGCAATCGTTGTACTTTGGCTTGTTCGTTTTCAAGCTTGGTAAGGAGTGAATCGTTTCGCACGCTGAATTTAAATCCCTCGTATTGCAGAGCAATGGCTTCATATTCGTCCTCGAGTTGTTGTTTCTCTATAGCATATAATTCTTCCATATGGCTTATTTGGCGAGTTTTAGTGACAATAAAAATGATAGCAATCGCCAAAACAACAACTAGTACAACAATGGTGGCTATGAGTTGCGGAGTATTTTCTTTTAAATTTATTTTCATGCAAAATCAGTCTCTGTTATATTATTCGATTTTCTGCAAAAATAGGTGTTTTCATCTAAATAAACCAATCGTTAAATTGTATTTTGGTTAATTTAATAGTAAACACGTTCATCAGTTATTGATATTGGATATAAATGGGGTGAGGTTGCAGTCTCATCAGTTCTACCGGAGTAAGCATACGGTGAGGAAATTGTCTTAAATCATTTTTATAAAACAGTTTAAATCCGGTAAACTGTACCGGCTCTTTCCAAATATATTGTTTATAAGTATTTAATTTCAGCGCAGGTGCACCCCATCCATCCATATTAATGACAATCTGAACTTCGGGATGCAGTTTTATCTGTTTGTAATTCGTGATCATGTGTTGTGTAAAACGATGGATCACAAAAATTTTGGGAGGAAGGTTATTTTCCTGAACCAAATTAACTAAAAAATCGGAACAAAAATTGATGTCTTTTGCATCGTAAGTGCCGATTTTTTTACCCGGAGGCGTACCGTCCTTCATAGAAAATTCGGGATCGATAGCCAAATGAACATGAGGCATTTTTAAGTATTTTTCTAGTAACGGAAGCTCCTGTTCCACAGTGCTTAATCCTACCTGAATATCGAGAAAGACAATTGCATTGCCCATGTTGGCGATGGCCAATGCCGAGTCGATCTGATGTTCGGGCATTCTCATTCGATAAGTGCCATCATTCATGGGGCTTTGTTGTGCCACTACGGCAATGTAATGGATAGCGGGCTGTACCGGGGTTGAGGGGTCGGCTTTTTCCCATGCGTCTATTTCCATATGTAATTTTTCCCACAATTCTTCCGGAGGGTATTCGCCGAGAATGCCCATGTTTTTTGAATATAAGTTGCCGTAATAGGCAACTATCCGTTTAAAGGGGAGAATAGCCCCTTTTAACGGATAAGGCTGTGGTTTTACGGGCCAAAAGCCTGTGGTGTCACCGTTAGCCAATTTTAGTATTCTATCGTCATATTCTTTTTTATTGACAGTAACAATTTTTTCATTGATGATTTTTTCAGATGGATGGTCTGGATTGCCGGTCATTTTTTGCGAATGAGCCGCTTTTTCGTTGCAGTTTGTCAGAGTGAAGATCAAACATAGGATAAATGTGATGTTAAGAATGTTTTTTGTACTCACACGGGAAAAATATTTATTGGTTTGTATTTCATGTGCAAATATACTTTATCTTTTTTAAGATATAAAACCCATGAAATGAAACTTATTTCACGGGTTTTGGATTGTTGATGGACATTAATCCCTAAAACTGCCATAGTAAATGAACCTCAAAGGTAGGATGGGAGAGATTTGTTCAGATCAAAAAGCGATCCAAAGAGGTGAAAAAAGCTTTTTACAGTTTTTTTAGTGCCTCGTCCAAGTCGGCTTTAATATCTTCAACATTTTCGATTCCAAGTGAGAGGCGAAGCATGTTGGGGTATACCCCAGAAGCAATTTTAGCTTCATCGGGAAGTTGTTCATGCGTTGTGCTTGCCGGATGCACGATGAGGGTTTTTGCATCGCCCACATTGGCCAGATGGCTGATAAGCGACAGGTTATCGATCAGTTTGGCTGTTTGCTTTGCGTCGCCTTTAACAAAGAAGGAAAGCACTCCTCCGAACCCATTGTTCTTGAGATATTTTTTTGCCAAGGTATGATATTTGTTGCTTTCCAATCCCGGATAGTTCACTTTTTCAACTTTGGGGTGTTTTTCTAGCCATCGGGCAATTTCCAGCGCATTTGCATTGGTGCGTTCGGCGCGAAGCGAGAGCGTTTCCAATCCGATAAGCAACATAAATGAGTTAAACGGACTAATCGAGGGGCCAAAATCGCGTAATCCTTCTACGCGGGCACGCACGGCATAAGCTGTCTTACCGAATGTTTCCCAAAAGTTCAATCCGTGATAACCCTCTGAGGGTTCACTGAACATCGGGTATTTGCCGTTGCCCCAGTTGAAGTTTCCTCCATCAATGACAATTCCACCCATTGAAGTACCGTGTCCGCCAATCCATTTTGTAGCGGAATGTATCACTACGTTAACTCCCCAGTCGATGGGGTTAAATAAATAGCCACCCTGACCAAAGGTATTATCCATGATAATGGCAATATCGTGTTTGCGAGCCAGTTCCACAATAGCTTCCACGTCGGGGATGTTGTATTCGGGATTCCCAATCATTTCGAGATAAATGGCTTTTGTTTTGTTGTCGATAAGGCTTGCCATGCTGTTCACATTGTCTCCTTCGGCAAAACGCACTTCGATACCGAGTCTTGCAAGTGATACCTTGAAAAGGTTGTACGTTCCCCCGTATAAATAGGATGTGGAGACAATATTGTCGCCTGCCGAAGCAAGATTAGTAACAGAGATAAATTCCGCGGCCTGACCCGAAGATGTGGCAACTGCGGCAACACCGTTTTCGAGTGCAGCCATTCGTTTTTCAAAAACCTCGGTCGTGGGGTTGTTCATGCGTGTATAAATGTTACCGGACTCTTTTAGTGAAAAAAGGTCGGCACCGTGTTGGGCATTTTTAAACAAATAGGCTGTAGTTTGATAAATGGGTACTGCTCGTGATCCTGTTGGATCGGGTTCGTGTCCTGCATGTACTTGCAGGGTATCAAAATGTAATTTTTTCATTTACTTAAAATTAAATTCAAACACTGATTTTAAAAGAAAAATCTTTAGGATAGAAACAACAGAGTATGCTTATTGTTCAAACAATCGGCTTCGCGCAATCATGCAAGCACCTATTACGCCTGCTTTTTCTTTCAGTTTTGAGCTTAAGATGCGTGTATCTTTGTTTACCAATCCCAGCGAATATTTTCTTACAGCACTGCGAATGGGAAGCATGATGAATCCCTCGGTTTGGGAAACTTGACCGCCAATTATAACCAGTTCGGGATTAAAGATATTGATGAGTCCTGCAATGTATCTGCCCAATTTGTACCCTACTTCTTCTATAATTTCGATGCACAATGGGTCTTCCATATTTGTAGCGTTGATGATATCGGTAAGGGTGAGATTGTTCAAATCCTTTACTTTTTCTGTGAGGATAGAAGATTCACCGTTTTTAATTCTTTCCAAAACCATTCGGTGAATGGCAATTCCTGCAGTTTCGGTTTCCAGGCACCCTTTTTTTCCACAATGGCAAAGAATTTCATTGTCAAATGCAGGGAAATGCCCGAACTCTCCTGAGAACCCCGATTTTCCGTAGTATAATTTTCCATCGATAATGATACCAATGCCCAGCCCCCAACTTATATTTACAAAGATTACTTGTTTTTCTCCTTCAACAACCCCTTTCATATATTCGCCATAGGCCATTGCACGGGTGTCGTTGTCTATTCCTACCTTAAAATTGAGTTTCTTGGAAAGGATTTCGGTTACGGGTTGCTCGCTGAAATAAAAACTGCTGTAACTGTATCCCGATTCGGGATTTACACGTCCCGAAATATTTAGGCTGATGCTGTAGATTTTTTCTTTGAGTTCGCCTGTTTGATCAAGGAAGTTTTGAATGTGGTCGCACAATGTATCGAACGCTTCGGATGTGTTTTCATAGGTAAAAGGTATACCCATTTGACTTTGTACGATATCGCCTTTAAAATCCATCAGCCCAATATTCAAATGATGCCGGGTCATATCTGCACCAACAAAATAGACAGACGATGGATTTAACCCGTAAACACTCGGATAGCGCCCGCCTGAGGTTTGCATTTTGCCGTATTCGCAAATCAATCCCTGATCCATCAACTCCCCAATAAATTTGGTAACGGTTGGTACACTCAGATCCAGCTCTTTGGAGAGTTCCGAAATGGTATCGTTGCCGTTTGCAATAAAATGGTTAATGATATCTTTTTTTATCTGAACATTTTTGGGGTTCTTTTCGTTGGTCATAAAAAAATTCTTTGCCATAGTCTGATTGAATTTGAATCATTTTATAAATGACTTGTTAATTATTGAAAATATACAAAAATAATAAATATCCGGACATGAAACTAAAGAAATTGATTTTTATTTTTTGTTGCTCGTAATTCTTTAATTTTATGCATATTTTTGAATTATTTTGTGCAACTTTGTAGTTGATTTTAATTTATTGTTAAGCTAGCGTATTTTTTATTTAAAACAAAATGTCTATGAATTATTTTTATCTTGTTCCTGTAGCTTCTTTATTTGCCTTAGGATTTGCCTATTATTTTTATAAAAAAATGATGCGCGAAAGCGAAGGAACGGAAAAAATGAAAACCATTGCCCAATATGTCCGTGAAGGGGCAATGTCGTATCTTAAGCAGCAATACAAGGTGGTAGCTATTGTTTTTGCTGTATTGGTTGTTATTTTTTCTGTAATGGCTTATTTTGGATTGCAGAACAATTGGGTTCCTTTTGCCTTTTTGACAGGAGGTTTTTTTTCCGGATTAGCGGGCTTTTTTGGGATGAAAACTGCAACGTATGCTTCGGCTCGAACGGCCAATGCTGCGAGAACATCGTTGAATAAAGGTCTGCAGATTGCTTTTCGTTCGGGAGCCGTGATGGGACTTGTGGTAGTAGGGCTTGCCTTGTTGGATATTTCGTTATGGTATTTGATTCTCGATTACTTTGTAGAGGAAGCAGAAACAGGGCATAAACTTATCATGATCACTACTACCATGCTTACTTTTGGAATGGGTGCTTCTACTCAGGCATTGTTTGCCCGCGTGGGAGGCGGCATTTATACGAAGGCCGCCGATGTGGGTGCCGATTTGGTTGGGAAAGTAGAAGCAGGCATTCCGGAAGATGATCCTCGAAATCCTGCAACCATTGCCGATAATGTGGGTGATAATGTAGGTGACGTAGCAGGTATGGGTGCCGACCTGTATGAATCGTACTGTGGATCTATTCTTTCAACAGCAGCTCTGGGGGCATCGGCATTTATTGCGAACCCCGAAATGCAACAAAAGGCTGTGTTTGCTCCAATGATTATTGCAGCGGTTGGTGTGTTTTTGTCTATTTTGGGTATTTTTTTGGTGAGAACCAAAGAAGATGCTAATATGAAAACACTCATGCGTGCATTGAATAGGGGAGTAAATACCAGTGCTTTTTTTATTGCTATTTTCACTTTTGTGGTATTATATCTGCTCGGATTTGAAAATTGGTTAGGTTTATCGTTTTCTGTTATTGCCGGTTTGTTGGCAGGTATCGTAATTGGTCAAGGAACAGAATATTTTACCTCTCATTCGTATAAACCTACGCAATATATTGCTGAAAGTGCAAAAACGGGACCGGCTACTGTGATTATTGCAGGCATGGGGTCGGGGATGGTCTCTACCGTTATACCGGTTGTAGCTATTGTTTTTGCCATTCTTATCTCGTATTTGAGCCCGCTTGGTTTTGACATCAAACACATGCTCTCGGCCGAAAATATAAGCATGGGATTGTACGGCATCGCCATTGCTGCTGTGGGCATGTTGTCTACATTGGGTATTACGTTGGCTACCGATGCATATGGCCCCATTGCCGATAATGCCGGCGGGAATGCCGAGATGTGCGGTTTGGAACCCGAAGTGCGGAAACGTACGGATGCGTTGGATGCTTTGGGCAACACTACAGCAGCAACCGGCAAGGGGTTTGCTATTGGGTCTGCAGCCTTGACGGCTCTGGCATTGTTGGCTTCTTATATGGAAGAAGTAAGAATAGGGTTGCTCAGACTGGGCGATACTGTGCTTGAATTTGCTAATGGCGGTACGGTTGAAGTAGCAAAAGCAAGTTTGGTCGATTTTATGAACTATTTTCAGGTTACCTTGATGAATCCAAAGGTTTTAGCCGGAATTTTCGTTGGTTCAATGATGGCATTTCTGTTTTGTGGGCTTACAATGAATGCAGTGGGGCGCGCTGCGCAAAAGATGGTTGAAGAGGTGCGTCGTCAATTTCGTGAAATAAAAGGTATTCTCACAGGAGAAGCTGTTCCCGATTATGCGTGTTGTGTGGCTATTTCCACCAAAGGTGCTCAACGCGAAATGTTATTACCGTCGCTGCTTGCCATTATTATTCCTATTTTAGTCGGTATTATAATGGGTGTTTCAGGTGTGATGGGATTATTGGCAGGCGGACTTGGTTCGGGTTTTGTGCTGGCTGTATTTATGGCCAATTCGGGCGGTGCTTGGGATAATGCAAAGAAATATATCGAGGAGGGCAATCTCGGAGGCAAAGGTAGCGATGCCCATAAAGCGGCTGTGGTGGGAGATACGGTGGGTGACCCTTTTAAAGATACATCCGGCCCGTCACTAAATATATTAATCAAACTCATGAGCATGGTTTCTATTGTTATGGCCGGATTAACAGTTTCTTGGAGTTTGTTGGGATAAAAATTATTTGTTACTTTTGAATTTTAAATAAGACAGGAGGGTGCTTCAGATTTTTTTTAAGCACCCTCTTATTAATTTATAGACTTTTTATTTGAAATACACGATTTATATTCTTCTTTTTCGAAACCGGTAATCCACTTTTTTGCCTACGAAATTTCCAATGCGAGTGAAGTACTATTTTTCTTGCGTTAGGAATTTCCGGTAAAAGTGGATTTTTCATTTTTCTGATCCCGAGATTCCCGGCGGCAGCGGATCAATATTTTTCCGGCTGTCTGAAAACCCGAAGTCGTAAATTTAATTTATTTTTCCCTGTCTGAAAACCCGAAGACGTAAATTCATTCTATTTCTTTATTTCTGAGAAACAGAAACCACAAATTCAATTTATTTCGTACTTTCTGAAAATCCGACGTAAAGAATTCAAACCATTTCATGGTTTCTGAAAACCAGAAACCGATAAAAAAATTGATCAGCCTCCATCAAAAAACCAGAAACCATGAAATCGACCAATCGGCTCTAAAAATACCCTCATTTTTGGTCGAAATAAATATTTATTAACTATGTAAGGTTTTGGAAATCAAAGAATAAAAGTAATTACCTTAAAAATTAAATTTATTTGGCCGAACTTAATATAAATTATTATAAATACTATTCGATTCTCGGTTAAAAAAATGCTTTTCGAACAAAATCAGGAGTAAATATGATTGAAAAGGGGAAAATTGGATTGGTTATTTCGTTTTGATTGGCTATTAAAAAAAGAGGGTGTAAGATAAATACCCCTCTTTTAATTTATAATATAATGGTTGGTGATTATTTTTTTTTACAAGTTCGGATTGAGTGTATTCCATTGGTCGATCGGTGGGATAATGCCCATTTCGATAACTTGGTCGCGTAAGTTTTGCAAATGTTCATAACTTTTTCTTAGTTCAGCCATTTCTTCTTCCGTTCCTTTGACTTCCTCATAAGTGACTCCGTCTTTGGTAAGGGTGGTTTCCATTGCCATTACAATTTTTTCAAATCCATAATTGTTTACATAGCAACCTGAAGGCCACCTGAATGCTTCTCCGCCCATTGCAGCACGCATCATTTCGGTTGACACATAAGCCGGGCTTTGGAATGATGAGCGTCCACGTAGTTTAATGATATTTGCTCCGGCATTAATAACACGTTGTTTTATTTCTTCCCATTCTTCATGAGTTAAGGCAGGAGTCCCAATGAGATCGAGTAGTGGTGTGCCATTAATTTTTGCAGTCGAGGCAAAAACAGCCATTTGTTCTCCGTGTCCTCCATATGTGCGAGCACGGGTTATCAGGTTTTGTTTTATTTTGAAATGTTTAGCTAATTCGCTTTGCAAACGTATACTGTCAAGAGCAGCAAGTGTGGTTAGTTGTGAAGGTTTTAGGCCCGAGTGAATCAATGCTACCAAGCCGGTAATGTCTGTCGGGTTAAAAATCACACAGAGATGTTTCACGTCGGGGCAGTATGCTTTCACGTCTTTACCTAACTGAGCAGCAATTTGTGCATTCCCTTTCAACAGCTCTTCGCGGGTCATTCTAATTTTACGTGGAGCTCCTCCGGAAGAAACAATATATTTGGCATTGGTGAATGCCTCTTTTACGTCGGTAGTGAAACTAAATTCAATATCGTCGAATCCGCAATGGCGCATTTCTTCATAAACTCCTTCTACTCCGGGCCCATAAATATCGTATAAACAAATATTGGAGGTGAGGCGCATCATGGCAGCTGTTTGCGCCATGTTTGATCCGATCATGCCGGCGGCTCCAACGATGGTTAATTTCTCGTTTGTCAAAAAACTCATAATATGAAATTTTATTAGATAATTACTTCTATTTTCGAAATCGCAAAATTACAAGATGTTCTTGAACTGACGAAAAAGATAAAGTAAATAATGCTTAAATAAGAGGATTTATTTGAGATTGCTTCTCCTCCAACTTATATTTTCCGATTTATAATTATCGACTTTCGATAAATATAACTTATCTATTTGGCAATTTTTATTAGGTTTACAATTATGGGTTTACAATTGATGGCTGAATTTGGTTAGCTGTCGGATATTTCCTACTTTTGTATTGCGAAAAACTAATGCCTGAATAAAATAGAGCAACCATTTTAATATGAACGATTTCGATGAAAAAAATATTTTTTGCCATGGTGCTTCTCGGTTCTCTTTTGGGAGGCTATGCCCAAGAGAAAAACGATACCATTTTTGTTCGCACCCATACCGAGAATGGTGTTATCGAAGGATTTGAAAGGGCGGGGGTTAAAATTTTCAGAGGCATTCCTTATGCTCAGCCGCCGGTAGGAGAATTGCGGTGGAGAGAGCCACAACCTGTAAAAGATTGGAAGGGGGTTAAAAAAACAATTCATTTTGGTCCGCGTGCAATGCAATTGCCGGTTTTCGGCGATATGCGTTTTCGCTCCAATGGGATGAGCGAAGATTGTTTATATCTGAATGTATGGACTCCTTCGAAAAACAACCGGGAAAAACTCCCCGTGTTGGTTTATTTCTATGGCGGCGGTTTTATTGCCGGAGATGGATCGGAGTATCGCTACGACGGTGAAAGCATGGCCAGACATGGAATTGTAATGGTAACGATTAATTATCGGCTGGGTATATTTGGATTTTTTAGTCATCCCGAATTAACAAGAGAATCGCCTCATTGTGCTTCCGGGAATTATGGGTTGCTCGATCAGTGTGCCGCCTTGCAGTGGGTCAAACGTAATATTGCCTATTTTGGAGGCGATCCCGATAAAATCACCATTGGTGGAGAGTCGGCCGGTTCGTTTTCCGTAAGTGCGCAAATGGCATCGCCCTTATCGCGGAATCTGATTGCCGGTGCCATAGGAGAAAGCGGTTCATTGATGGGTTTTAGAGCGATGCCTCACTTATCAGAAGCCGAAAAAGCAGGACTTTCATTTCAAAATGCGGTAGGAGCCAAGAATCTTAATGAGTTACGTAATATATCGGCAGACCAATTGTTGGGAATGACCAAAAAAAGAGACCTCCCGTCGTTTGGGGTTATTGTTGATGGTTATTTTTTTCCTGCCGAACCGGAAACTATTTTTTTGAACGGCGAACAAGCTCAAGTGCCTTTGCTTGTAGGCTGGAATTCGATGGAAAGTAATTATAAAGCGATATTGGGAGAGGAAGAAGTAACAGTAGAAAATTATGAAAAAGCTGTCAGAAAAAGATATCCCGATATTGCGGACGGGTTATTAACAGTTTACAAACCAAATTCCGACGAGGAAGTGGCACAGGTTGCTACCGATTTGGCAAGTGATATGTTCATTGGTTACGGAACATGGAATTGGTCGGATATTCATGCTAAAACCGGAAATAGAGAGGTCTACCGTTATTATTTTGTGCATCCCCGGCCGGGTTACAAAAACGAAAAAACAACTGATAACCTATTGATAAAAGGTGCATCACATTCTGCCGAAATAGAATATGTGTTGGGCAATTTACCGGTAAACGATGTTTACGATTGGCAATCGGAAGATTATTTTGTTTCGACCCTCTCGCAGCTATTTTTTGCCCATTTCATCAAAACCGGAAATCCCAATGGCCTTGGCGTTCCTGTGTGGCTTCCGGTAAAACCGGATGAACCGGCTAATGTGATGATTATCGGCGGCGATACTCGCCTGCAAAAGGAACAATACCGCGAACGGTATCTCTATTTAAGAAACATACATTTTTAATATATCGAATGAAAGAACAAAAACATCGATCGGGCTTCGTCAATATTGTCGGAAATCCCAATGTGGGTAAATCCACACTTATGAATCTATTGGTAGGTGAAAAGCTTTCTATCATTACCTCGAAAGCGCAAACTACACGACATCGTATCATTGGCATTGTCAATACGCCGGAATACCAGGTAGTTTATTCCGATACACCGGGCATAATTCGTCCCAATTATAAACTTCAAGAGCAAATGTTGGCTTTTTCGCTTTCGGCTTTGGACGATGCGGATGTGTTGCTATATGTTACCGATGTGGTGGAGACGATTGACAAAAATGACGACTTCCTGCAGCGAGTACGACAAATGGATATTCCTGTATTGTTGCTTATTAATAAGATAGACCTTACCAATCAAGCAGAATTGGAAAAACAGGTGGATCAATGGCATGAATTGTTGCCTAAAGCCGAAATTTATCCGATTTCGGCATTGAACAATTTTGGGATAGAACAAATCAAAAAACGAGTTGTAGAATTGTTGCCCGAGTCGCCTCCGTATTTCGAGAAAGACGCTTTAACGGATAAACCTGCGCGTTTTTTTGTATCGGAAATTATTCGTGAGAAGGCTTTGCTGCTGTATCGGAAAGAAATTCCTTATTCGTTAGAAGTAATAGTGGAGGAATTCAAGGAAGAGGAAGATATCATTCGCATCCGTGCCGTGATATGGGTTGAACGCGAATCACAAAAAGGCATTGTGATTGGGCATAAGGGCGAAGCCTTGAAAAAGCTTGGAACGATGGCTCGGAAAGATATTGAACTTTTTTTCGAGAAGAAAGTTTACTTACAGCTTTTTGTAAAGGTAGAAAAAGATTGGAAAAACGACGATAGATTGCTGAAAAGATTAGGCTATAAATTGGATTGATGAGCTTTTCGCAGATAACGCATTCTTTGTGGAGAAGAAAAGTATGAAAAAGTTAGTTGCCATTGTAGGACGTCCCAATGTCGGAAAATCGACGTTATTTAACCGGTTGACGGAAAGTCGACAGGCTATTGTGACCGATATTCCCGGCACTACGCGTGATCGTCAATACGGAAAAGTTTTGTGGAATGGTCGGGAGTTTTCGTTGGTAGATACAATCATAAATACCCGGTTAAGCGGCATA
>Ga0209608_1000486_pt1 | contig 39507 bp, 34 predicted proteins | sample AD_UKC130_MetaG_FD_184428 | JGI IMG/M metagenome (GOLD analysis project Ga0209608, IMG submission 184428) | Active sludge microbial communities of municipal wastewater-treating anaerobic digesters from Canada - AD_UKC130_MetaG (SPAdes) (version 2) | ecosystem: Engineered > Bioreactor > Anaerobic...
GTAAGGTATGCCACTGCAGGTGTCGGCACTACGCCGAGGCAGACCGCCTCCGCTCCGACGGAGCAGATACCTGCCACCAGTGCTGATTCAAGCATGTGTCCGGATATTCTCGTGTCCATTCCGACCAGTATCTTCGGAGTGCGCTTCGTCTCTGACGTAAGCACATATGCTCCTGCCTGTCCCAGCTTATATACAAGCTCCGCCGTAAGTTCGGTGTTCGCCACTCCTCTGACGCCATCTGTTCCGAATAGTCTTGCCATATGTTTCCCCCTGATGAATAGATTAGAAATAATTATGATACATAATAATAATTCAATTTGTATCTGCAGTTCAATGCTTTTACATGAATTTTTTTCAATTTCTGCACTTTTATTGCATCAATGTCCCCGGAATGACCGTTTTGGAAATACTGTCAGTTAACTGCTGTTCACGGATTCGATGAAGAGCTTTCATCTGACTGCTGTTCACCAGACACGTTCTCTTCCTGAGGGGTGTCCGGCGTTTTGGATATCCTGACCTCCACATAGACTCTCTGTACAAGGTTGCCTGTCTGGGGCAGGTTCATGTTCAGCTGTAGCCTGTGAGTGCCTTCTGCCAGGTCGGCCACATCCACCGCCGGCCTGAGTGATGATGGAACGATACTGTTCAGATCCGTCTGCAGCCCTCTGAACTGCACTATGACCTTGTCCGTGATGATCTCATATGTCAGTGTTCCGTCATTCCTGGCATTCAGGATCGATATTTCATTTTTCGTGAATTCGAAGCTTTTCACCACAAGTTCCTCGACATCCATGGAAACCCTGACTTCTTCAGGTGAGTTCACCAGTTCCACCCGTTCAGGTATCACCAGCGGGACCGTGGTGCTGAGGTCTTTATCCAGCCCGTCGATGTCCAACTGCTCCGTCTTGATCTCCCTGATGTCCTCAAGTATGCCGGGAGCCCCCCTGACCAGCACCCTGGCAGGTTCAATGACCCTGTTCCCGGTGATTTCTATGTGGTTGGGAGCGAGCCTGCCTCTTGTGACAAGAGATACGGGCACTTCCTTTGCCGTCTCTACTGTCACATCTACCTTCATGAGCTCGAGGCCTTCTATTTCATTTCCGTCCTTGTCGAATGCTTTGCACTGTACCTGCCTGACAACAGTGTCCCTGTCGACGTCGCTCAGTTCAAGGAAAGCCTTTACTGAAGCAATGCTTTCGATGACAGCCTCATCCTGGTATACAGGTATTTTCTCAGGTGAAACCTTGGCCTGCAGCATCACGTAGCCCGGCTTCATCGTTACGTTGGGCACGACTTCCACCTCGAAATGCCCATATTTCTTCCTGGTAAGCTGGATATCCAGCTCCTTCGGATTGTACGACTCTATCGTGACATTCCTGAACAGGCATACCGGTTCTGAAATTGCAAGTTTTTTGTCATTGACCGATTCGATCTGCGAATAGTCAAGATAGACTTCGAAATCCGTCGATCTGACCCTTTCCACCACATCCTGGCGTCCTCTTATCGTTATGTCAATGAACGTCCTCGGCTGAGTTTTGAGATCATAGCTGTTCTGCCTCAGAAATTCCTTATTGACTTCAGTCACAGGCACATTATATATGGTAACCGTTTTGAAAGGGTTGGTCACGTTCGATACATAAAGCCAGAAAAGCAGCGCTATGAAAAATGCAAGGATCTTTGTCTTTATGTCTTTCTTTAGCCACTCTGCGATTCTCACCTGGTTTTGCCCCTCCACAGTAAAAGTTTCTTGGTGTTGGCATCGCGCTCCGGCAGAAGGTTTTTGTTCAGCGCCTTTCTCAGCGTATCAGCTGTGAGGTTCCTTGTAAGCCCGCCGTTAAGCGCAAATGATATCTTGCCGGATTCTTCGGAAACGACGATAGCGATGCTGTCCGACACCTCCGTGATGCCCAGCGCCGATCTGTGCCTCATTCCAAGCTCCTTGCTGAGGCTCGGATTGTCGGTCAGCGGAAGCAGGCATGCAGCGGCCTTTATCTTGTTGTTGCGTATCACCACCGCTCCGTCATGCAGCGGGGTGTCGGGTGTGAAGATATTTATGAGAAGTTCGCTGGTGACCTGTGCATCAAGCTCTATACCGCTGTTGATTATCTCCCCTATTTTCACATCTCTTTCTATGACGATAAGGGCTCCTATGTACCTGGATGCAAGGTATGTGCATGTTTTCACGATTTCCTCGATGACAGCCGTGGTCTGGACCCTGAGGCTGGACGCTTCGTCGAAGTTCAGCAGATCCTTGAACCTGCTCCTGCCTATTTTTTCGAGAGCGCGGCGCAGTTCAGGCTGGAAGAGAACGATGGCGCCTATGGCCAATACCGAAAGCACCGACCTGAGCAGGTAGTTGATTGTTTTAAGTTCGAGGAAACCGCTCATCTCCGTCGCGACGATGATAAGTATAAGGCCCTTGATCAACTGCCATGCACGCGTTTCCCGCACGAGGATGATCAGCTTGTAAATGACCCAGGTTACTATGCCGATATCCAGAAAGGCCCGGATTACATACAGCGGATTGTCAAATCCCATGTAGCCGATGAAATTATTGAACAGGTCGCGCAGGTTTATGTTGCTGAACAGGTCCAAAAATATCCACACCCCTGTATTTCCAAAAATCTTTTGTATACTGATGAAAATATACCTTTATAAGAATTATACCTTTTTTATCTTATATTTGTTAAGAAGTTTTCAACAAATATATAAAATATTTGATGGAAGATTTGTATGCATTATACAAAACAACTTGGCTTATGTCACACGTTGCCCAGGTATACGTGGTCCAGATATTCAAGGGCGCTCTTTTGGGCCATCTCAAGCGTTTTCAGGGGTGTGGGCGCGGTGCGGCTCATTTTGTAATTCGGGAAGAAACGCGACAGATGGAGCACGATATCCCTGCCGATGGTGGAAAGCCAGCGGGCCAGCTCGCCGATTTCCTCCGGCGAATCGTTCAGGCCGGGTATCACGAGTGTAGTGACCTCCACGTGGCAGTTCCTCGCTGCCCTTTCCACGGTCCTTTTCACATGTTCAAGACCGCCCCTGCAGTATTTTTTGTAGAATTCCCCGGTGAACGCCTTGACATCTATGTTCATGGCATCTATATACGGAAGGAGTTCTTCGAGGGGCTCTTCGCTGATAAAACCGTTGGTGACAAGTACATTCACAAGCCCTTTTTCTTTGACGAGTTTTGCCGTCTCCAGCACGAATTCATACCATATGGCCGGTTCGTTGTATGTATATGCCACGCCTATATTGCCGTGGCCGGCATATTGTTCCGCCAGGCCTGCAAGCCTTTCCGGTTCAAGTTCGACAAGCCTGACGCCCATGTGGTTCCAGGCGTGGGAACGCTCTTCGTCCCTGTCGGAAAGCTGTTCGCCTTCATGCCCCTGGACCAGTCCATCTTCCAGTCCTGAAAGATCTTCCTCAGCCGGTGCAGCCTGCTCCTCGCCATGTGCAATGGACCAGTTCTGGCACCAGCTGCATTTGAAATTGCATCCGAATGTTCCTGCCGAAAGGATGTAACTTCCGGGGTGGAAATGGTAAAGCGGCTTTTTCTCGACAGGATCGAGGGCCAGCGAAGACGCGTATCCGTAATTCAGCGAATAAAGTGTGCCGCCGATATTCCTGCGGGCACGGCATACGCCTGTTTTCCCCGGCTGAAGAAAGCACCGGTGAGGACAGAGCATGCAGCGGACGCTGCCGTTATCCAGTTTCTCGTAATATGCCGCTTCCTTCATGGCCCACCTCTGATTGCTGCTCTGATTGCTGCGCCGATCAGTTCTTAACACAGCCGCAGCACTTTATTGCCTGTGCCCTTATTTGTGCCGCACGACTTCGAAGCGTTCCATCGTGTACTTCTCGTCAGGCCTGATGCCGGCCTTCTGCAGGGCTATGGCGACCTGCTGCTGCGGAGTGTCGATGCCCTCCAGGTCAGGGAGCAGCAGTCCTGAGCGCATCCCCGATCTTACGATGACCCCGTACCTTCTGACATCAAGCTCTTCAATAGAATTTATCGGTTCAGGCTTTCCGAGAACATCCACAGAGTAGACCAGGTCGTCCAGTTCGTCCTCCGTGACAGGCGGGAACCTCGGATCGTGGACGCCCGCGCTGATGGCATTATGTATTATCTCTGAAGCGATGTTCTCTCTTGCAGGCATTATGGTTCCGATGCAGCCTCTCAGCCTGCCGTGTTTCTTGATCGAGACGAAGACGCCCGCCTTTCCTGAACGCATCTCTTCCGGCAGCACTTCCGGCACATCGATCACGGTGCCGTTCAGCACATACATCTCAAGCGATTTCCTGGCAAGGGCGGTATACGGGTCCTCATTGCTCCGTATCATGCTCATCTCTTCTATCTCTCTCCTGTCCAGCCTGTCAAGAAGAGTCTCTCCCTCTATCCTGGACACAGGAGTGAATTCAGCAACGGCATATCCTACACCGAGAGGACCTTCGTATGAATACACTTCAGGCCTGATTTCGAACTCATCCAGTGCGCCGAACATCATTATGAATGAACGAAGCCCACACTCCCCGGCCTCTTCGAGGAATCCCTCGTCAAATCCAAGGATCGCTTCCCGGTCAGGGATCTTCAGGTATTCCACCAGCCTGCCGTCGAATTCCGGACCGCATTCATTGAATCCGTAAGGGCCGTCCGGTGATAGCCTGTGGGACAGGTCGCCGCTGGCAAGGAATACTGCCTCTTCGCCGGACTGCTCGACAGCTGTCGCGATGCATCTGCCAAACCTGTACAGTTCTTTAAACGGCAATGCCGCTATTGCGATGTGGACGAGCCTGAAGCCGCTGTATTCTCTGTTTATATAGTATAGCGGCACCATGGCGCCATGGTCCAGTTCCTCTGATATCCTGTATCTTCTTATGATGGTGTCGTCGAGACCGCCGCAGGGAATGCCCTGGCTGTTGGCGATCACGGTGATTTCTTCTGCCAGTTCCAGGTTGTTTTCAATGCGCAGCTTTACTTCAGGAGCGCCAAATCTCCTGAAATCACCTGACAGCACATCCTTGTGGTTGATGAAGACATAATCCTGGAATACGGGCGCATGCGGCGTAGTGACAATGATCGTCGAAGGCTTGATTTTTGCCACTTCCCGCGCAAGTCTCTCAAGCGCTTCCACGGTAGCGGCGGCCTTCCTTTCTTCGCCCCTTCCCACCTCGTGTACCACGAGCGGAGGGTGCGGTGAGATGAATGCTTTCCTTATCGCTCCCATATGTCCACGACCTTTCGGAACAATGTGCTTCTTTATCCTCTTCGTCCCCTTTATCCTTCACGCTTCTGTTCATTATTTCAAAATGCCTCGTCATCCCCAGTTGCGTGACAACAGCATATACGCAAAAAAACTGAAGGATGTCAGCACAAAACCCAGTGCGATTATTATTGCTATCCATCTGATAAGCTTTTTATCCATACAAAATCAACCTCGGACTATATATTGATTCAACGCCGTTTTCCATTTATCCTTCAGGTCAGAATGAATTTTCTGCAAATACACCCCGGTTACATTTTATTTTCCTATTGTAATTGGAGGCATGTCATGTTATAATATCACTTGCGCACGTGATAAACAGATAAACGGCCCATTGGTCAAGCGGTTAAGACGCCGCCCTCTCACGGCGGTAACAGGGGTTCGAATCCCCTATGGGTCACCAGAAAAACACCTTGGTAAGACCAGGGTGTTTTTGTTTTGGGTCACAGGGGATTCGAACCCGTGAGGGCATGAGCGTTAAGAAAAATGCAACGCATTTTTCAGCGAATGCGCACGGCTTACCGGGGAGCTTAACAGCCGTGCGGTCAGCACAGCGAAGCTGGGCGGTCGAATCCCCTATGGGTCACCAGTAAAACACCTTGGTCATTCCAAGGTGTTTCTGTTTTTGGGTCAAAAGGGATCCGAACCCGCGAGGGCATGAGCGTTAAGAAAAATGCATCGCAAAAAACACCCCGGTCAATCCGGGGTGTTTTCGTTTTTGTATTCATGCTTCAACAGATTGAGGCTCGCATTCCTCACATGTTCCGTCATCAACTTTTCCGCCCTGTCGGCATCCCTGTCGATGATTGCCTGCATTATCGCCTTGTGTTCCTCCAGCGCCGCCGCTGCCCTCTCCGGGCTGCTCATCGATACCTTTCTGGCTTTCTGGACGTAACTGTGGAACGTGCTGAGCGTATGCATCAGGGGCTTGCTTTTGCTGGCCTTGAATATTATGTCATGGAACCTGGTGTCGAACTGCAGGAGGCTGCCGTAGTTGCACTTCGCAGTATAGAACTCCTCCAGTTCCACTGCTTCTTTCAGCTCCTCCATTTCCTCAGGTGTGATCTTTTCAGCGGCCCACCTTGCCGCAAGCCCTTCTATCATCATCCTGATAGTATAGATATCCTCTATGTCCTGCTGTGAAATGCCCCTGACAGTGACGCCCTTGTTGGGGACGGACTGTACCAGCCCTTCCAGTTCCAGCTGTCTGAGCGCTTCACGTACCGGAGTCCGGCTGACGCCGAGTTCTTCCGACAGCTTTGTTTCGACCAGGCTCTCTCCGGGTTCGTAGACGCCATTGAGGATATCGTTCCTGATCTGGTTGTAAACTCTGCTGTGCAGGGAACTGGAATGCTGACCGGTATCACCGAATTCAACCATCGCAACTTTCACTCCCTGATCCCGCTGCGTCCGCAGCATGTCATCCCTTATGTTTCATCCGTATTGCATATGTTCCGTCTGATCAGTCCAGCATATTTTTCTGCCGTGCTGCCGTGAATGCTGCTGCATACTGCTGCTGTTACCGTTTTTCCGGGCCCTTTACTGCTGTCCCTGCTTCTTCGTATAGTTCAGCAATCCTCCTGCAAGCATGATTTCTTTCTGCCTGTCGGATAATGCGATTTTCACCTTTATTTCAATACCGGAAGTCTTATTCACCAATGTGAGCTCGTCTCCGGCCATAATCTGCTCCCTGGCGTTTTCGAGGACAAGCACGTCACCGTCTTTGATCATGTCGTAATCGGCTTCATCGGCAAATGTCATGGGCAGGATCCCGGAGTTTATCAGGTTTGCCATGTGGATCCTCGCAAAGGACTTGGCCACCACACCCCTGACCCCGAGATAGAGCGGGACCAGTGCGGCGTGTTCACGGCTCGAACCCTGTCCGTAATTCGATCCGCCGACGATGAAGCCACCGCCGTTTTCCTTTGCCCGCTTCGGGAAATCAGGATCGCACGGTGTCATGCAGTACTCCGACAGGTAGGGGATGTTGGACCTGTACGGCAGAAGCTTGGCATTCGAAGGCATAATATGGTCAGTGGTTATATTGTCGCCGACTTTGATAAGCACAGTGCCTTCCACTTTGTCAGGAAGCTCTTTGTTCACCGGGAACGGCTTTATATTCGGGCCTCTTACCACTTCTACCTTTTCCCCTTCGGGTGCCGGCGGAACGATCATGTTGTCGTTTACAAGGAAGCGTTCCGGCATGGTGACCTCGGGGGCCTCGCCCAGCGTGCGCGGATCGGTGAGCACTCCTGTGACGGCGCTTGCCGCCGCTGTTTCCGGGCTTACAAGATATACCTTCGCGGATTTGGTGCCGCTCCTTCCCTCGAAATTCCTGTTGAAAGTCCTGAGCGAGACTGCATCCGTCGCCGGAGACTGTCCCATGCCGATGCACGGGCCGCATGCCGATTCCAGTATCCTGGCGCCTGCAGCGACCAGGTCGGCAAGTGCTCCTTCCTCGGCCAGCATCGTCAGCACCTGCTTGGAGCCGGGAGCTATGACAAGGCTCACATCAGGATGCACGGTCTTGCCTTTCAGTATCTTTGCCACCTTTATAAGGTCAACATAGGATGAGTTGGTGCAGCTTCCTATGCACACCTGGTCGACCTTTATGGGCCCTATGGAAGAAACCTTCTCCACGTTGTCCGGGCTGTGAGGCTTTGCAGCCAGCGGTTCAAGGCTTCCCAGGTCTATCGTTATCTCTTCGTCGTATTCCGCATCCGGGTCCGGCAGAAGCTCGACCCAGTCGCTTTCCCGTCCCTGCGCCTTCAGGAACTCCCTGGTCACTTCGTCGCTGGGGAAGATCGACGTGGTGGCTCCGAGTTCGGCGCCCATGTTGGTAATGGTGGCCCTTTCGGGAACCGTCAGCGTCTTTATGCCGTCGCCCGCGTACTCGATGATCTTGCCGACTCCGCCCTTGACGGTCATTATGCGCAGGACCTCAAGGATAACATCCTTTGCCGACACCCAGGGCCTGAGTTTCCCTTTGAGCGTCACTTTGCAGACCTTCGGCATCATCATGTAGTACGGGCCGCCTCCCATGGCCACTGCGACATCCAGGCCGCCTGCCCCGATGGCCAGCATGCCCAGGCCTCCTCCGGTCGGAGTGTGGCTGTCCGAGCCGAGCAGCGTCATCCCGGGCACGCCGAAGCGTTCCAGGTGGACCTGGTGGCAGATGCCGTTGCCCGGCCTTGAGAAGTATATGCCGTGCCTGGCTGCGACCGTCTGTATATACTTGTGGTCGTCCGCATTCTCGAAACCGGTCTGAAGCGTATTATGATCTATATATGCAACTGATTTTTTCGTCCTTACACGCGGTATCCCCATGGCCTCGAACTGAAGATATGCCATGGTTCCGGTGGAATCCTGCGTCAGCGTCTGGTCTATCCTTATGGCGATTTCCTTCCCGGGGACCATTTCACCGCTTACCAGGTGCTCCTTTATTATTTTTTGTGCCAGGTTCAATCCCATATCACTAACACCTTCCTCCCATGTTTTTTGCTTACACCAGACAACAGGCGGGAATACTTCCGGCTGTCGTCCGATTTATGTAAACTTTCTGCCATCTCTATCGGTATTGCACTAACTGTCGGAATTGCACTAACGTATCGTTTGCAGCGATACTTATGGAATCACGCCATGTCCAGTATTTCCGGCGCCAGTTCCCTGACAGCTTTTTCAAGCTCCAGGTCGCTGATGCATGTAACTCTGCCGTTACTGTACTGCTCATCGACCCACTCCTTGATCCTCAGCACCTTTTCATCTCTCTTGCTTATCTTCCTGTCCCCGGTGAGCCCGAAACGGCTGTTGATCCAGTGGGCTATCCCGGCGGTACCGGAAGTCTGGTTGATGGCGACGCCGACAGGCCTGTTGAGCAGCTTCTCGGTGTTGAATATATTGTAGATCTCTTCGTCCTTCATAAGACCGTCGGCATGTATGCCCGCCTGTGTAATGTTGAAGTTCTTCCCGACGAACGGAGTCCTCGGCGGTATCTCGTAGCCGATTTCCTTCTCATAATACTCGGCGATCTCGGTGATGACGGTGGTGTCCATTCCGTCGGTGGTGCCCCTGAGCTGCGCGTATTCGATGACCATGGCTTCGAGCGGCGTATTGCCGGTCCTCTCGCCGATACCGAGCAGAGAACAGTTGACAGAGGACGCGCCGTACAGCCATGCGGCCGCGGAATTCACGACAGCCTTGTAGAAGTCGTTGTGTCCATGCCACTCTATCAGTTCGCTCGGGAAACCTGCATAATGCCTGAGGCCGTAAATGATGCCCGGTACACTCCTGGGAAGCGCCACTCCCGGGTACGGAACTCCAAGACCCAGTGTATCGCATGCCCTGATCTTGATCGGAATGCCGCTTTCCTCGCTCAGTTTGCGCAGTTCCAGTGCAAAAGGAACGACAAAACCGTAAAAGTCGGCGCGGGTTATATCTTCAAAATGGCATCGCGGCCTTATACCGACCTCGAGCGCGGATTTTATGATGCCAAGGTAATGATCCAGGGCCTGTTTCCTCGTCATGTTGAGCTTCTTGAAAATGTGATAATCCGAGCAGCTCACAAGGATGCCGCTTTCCTTTACGCCCATATCTTTCGCCAGCTGGAAATCGCTTTTGGTCGCCCTTATCCAGCTTGTCACCTCAGGATACTCATATCCGAGTTCCTGGCATTTGTACACGGCTTCCTTGTCCCTGTCGCTGTACAGGAAAAACTCGCACTGGCGGATTATGCCCTTCGGTCCGCCAAGCCTGTGCAGCATTTTGTACAGTGTCACTATCTGTTCAACGGTATAGGGTTCCCTCGACTGCTGCCCGTCCCTGAACGTGGTGTCAGTGATCCATATCTCGTCTGCCGGGGACATCGGCACCCTTCTGTGGTTGAACGCACATTTCGGTATTTCGTCATAGCTGAATATTTCCCTGTTCAGGTTCGGGGCCGGAACATCCTGCAGTTCGTATCTGTACAAGGACTGTTCGAGAGTATTAGTCTTCTTGTTGAATACCAGCATAACAACACCTGTTTCCATGATAGATTTGATTTTGTACAATTGTATACAATTATACAAACGCTGTCAACAGTTACTTTTCGCCGTGTTTCGCAGGCAGTGGTCCATTCACAGGCCGGGACCCACATGATACAGGTCCCCGTTCCAGGCAGCCGGGCCGCTGCAAAACGCAGGTGGCAGTCCAAATGACTAGCCGGAGTCCACATGATGAAGGTCCCCGTTCCAGGTAACCGGGCTGCAGCGTTTCTGCTGCAAAACACATGCGATGATCCAAATCGCAGCCCAGAGCAACGCTGCGGTGGTCAAATCGCAGGCCGGAACAACACGAGCGGTGGTCCAAATCGCAGCCGGAGCTCCCATACCGCGGGTCTCTGCTGCAAATCATATGTTACTGCTCCAGGTCGCAAGGCTGCAGCGTCCGGATCACGGGTTTTCGCTTCCGGGCAGCAGGTGCCTCCCCGGACCGCGAATTGCCACTTTGATATTGAAAAAAGGAGGATTTTGGCGGTTTGTATCGAAATACATATTATCGCATAATCTCAGGGGGAGGATAAACATGGCAATATTGAAAAAAAAGAACGGAAAAACGATCGTTGAGCATGTATCAAGCCTGGGAAAGATATTCCTGTTGACATCGATCGCGGTCGGAATTGTGATGAGTGCCGCATTCGCACTGATAACCCGCAGATATCTCGAAGCTCTTCTGGTACTGGCAACTGCTATAATAACTTCCCAGGTGCTGAGCATCACCAACGTTTTAGTGATACGCAGGATTTCACAGAAATTTGAAGAAGAGCTTCGTTCGATCGAGGAAGGAGATTACACCAAGTTCCTCGATCCCAAGTCTTTCGGCGTACTGTCAGGTGTAGGCTCATCGCTCAATTTCGTACTGAGTGATATAAGGGCCCTTATCGATAGTTTTTTCACGCTTTCCCATTCGATCGTCCAGGCTTCGAGAAAGGTCGGTGCGACGGCAGAACAGGCAGTCGCCGCCATTACCGAGATTTCCAAGACAGTGGACGAGATCGCCAAAGGCGCATCCGAGCAGGCGATCGATGCGCAGGAAGGTGTTCAGCTCGTAGATAAGCTTTCCGACCAGATCGACTTCGTCTACCAGAGCTATTCCGATGTGATGAATGAGACGAACAACATCCACAGACTTAACGAAGCCGGCCTCGAATCTGTCCACATCCTCCGTGAGAAATCAGAGCAGAGTTACAACTCTACCGAGAAGATATTCTCAGTCGTTGAAAGCCTGACGAATACCACGAAGCAAATAAGCACATTCGTCCAGTCCATTGAAGATATTGCCGAGCAGACCAACATGCTTGCCCTGAATGCCGCGATAGAAGCTGCCAGGGCCGGTGAAGCCGGAAAAGGTTTTGCCGTGGTCGCCGAAGAAGTCAGGCAGCTTGCTGACCAAAGCAGGCGGTTTACAGAAGAGATCATCAACCTGGTGGAGAATATAAATGTAGAATCCCAGCAGGCGATCCAGGCGATGGAAATGATGAGGAAGGTCTCAAAAGAGCAAAACGAAGCCGTCGACAGCACGAACAAGGCGTTTGGAAATATTGCCGAGGGCATTGTCATGATCGTCGACAAAATAAAGGCGGTAAACGATGCTGTGTTCGCCATGCAGAAAAGCAAGGACAGCGTGATAACGGCGATCGAAAACATTTCATCGGTCTCCGAGGAGACGGCAGCGTCAAGCGAGGAGGTCGCCGCCACTACGGAACAGCAGCTCAGGGAGATAGACGAGATGAAAGTGGCTGCCGCGCAGCTTGATGAACTTGTCCAGGAACTCGACAAAAAATTGAAGAAGTTCAGGATAAAGTGAAGAACTCCAAGGCAGAGAAGTCAGGGATAAAGTAAAGAAGTCCAGGGCAGTGAAGTCAAGTTCAGATAACGGGTCAAATAAAGCATAAAGCCGGGTTGGCTGCAGCAAGATCACCAGTATAAAATAAATCCCCGTCCGTTTTCGGGCGGGGATTTTCATTAATGTCCCTGCGAACATCCTGTTTATGCATCAGCCCTGTAGCCGGTCTGTTCGTGCCTATCACACCTGGTATTCCTTCAGTATCGCTGCCGCTTCGACATTCGCGAACCTGGGAGCAGCCTCATCCACCAGGTCCATCGGGTCGTAGTCAGGCCATATGTGGGTAAGCAGCAGTCTTTTTGCGCCGGCCATCGCCGCTGCAGTACCGCACTGTGCAGCCGACATGTGCGGGGCATCCTCCGGCCGGTCCTTCTCAAGGAACCCTGCATCAAGCATCAGCAGGTCCGCGCCTTTTGCGAAACTGACCAGTTCGTCGGTCCAGGACGTGTCTCCCGAGTAAACGAACCTTTTGCCCGCGCACTCCGCGGATACCGCATAGTCAGTATACGGATGCTTCATCTGCCGGAAACTGAATCTCATGTCCCCGATAACCAGCTGCTTTTCAGCCGTAATGGCTTCGAGTCCGAACGCATCCTCCACATCGAACCGGCCGTATTCCTCCGCAGGTTCCGCGGGGGCGTACACCTTCATCAGCCCGTCATACAACCCGCGCTTCCTCCTGAGCTGGATGGCATACTTCAGCACGAACATGTCGGATACGTGGTCGCTGTGCAGATGGGTCAGGATCACCGCGTCGAGCTGATCGATCCTTATGATTTTCTGCATATTGGCCAGAACACCGTTGCCGCAGTCGATAAGCACGTTCGCTTTCCCGCTCTGCAGCAGGTAACCCGAACATGCGCTCCCTGCAGCCGGATACGGGCCATTGTTCCCGAGCACGGTCAGTTTCATGGGCTCACACTCCTTTATGAGAACAGGTTTTTGTCCAGGTTCGTTTTCCTGGATATCAATACGAGTATATACCCGATGATGGCGCTGAATATACCCTGCAGCGAATTCGGAAGCAGTTCCGCGACAGCCGCCGTCAGCCCGAAGGCTTCATCGAATATAGCGAGAAGGAACGCTTCGGCAAGGAAGTACCCGGCTACCATCACCACGGCGCCGACCGCTGCCGACAGGATCAGGCTGCCATGTTCCAGGTCGCCGGTCCTGCGGAACTTAGCTGTCAGCAGCCCGACCAGCAGGCCCTCGATACCTTTCACGACGAATGTTATCGGGGCGAATATCAGCGCCGCTGCAGCTACATCCGCCAGGGCAGATCCAACCGCTCCCGCGATCAGCCCGCCTGCCGGTCCGAGCAATACTGCCGCCAGTATTATCACTGCGTCCCCCAGGTTGAAATAACCGCCCGGCAGGACCATTGTCGGTATACGCGTGAAATATGTAGCCAGAAAAACAAGTGCGATCATAAGACCGTTCAGTATGAGTTTTTTCAGAGCACCGTTCCGCATATGATACCCCCCTTGTCGGTCGACATCCGCTGAAAATCACACGGGTTGAGCCCCTCGTGAATATTATGAACTGCATGATGTGTCCTTCATGGATTTTGTCTAAATAATTTTACGTGTATGCCGATACGCTGTCAAGAGTTGGCAAGCGTTTTCATCATAACGGGCTGTCACAGCACTTCATGGAGCCTTGCGGATTCCACCACGATCGCCCTTTTTTTCAGTTCGCTGTATATCTCGAGCGCACGGCCTCCCGTGTAGTCACGGCTCTGTGGGTCGCTGTCCTCGATGATCACCAGCTGTGAAGCATACCGGGCAGCTTCCAGGTTCCTTATGTTCTGGGAACCGAAGGGCATGTCGCACAATATGGTCATGTCCGCTGCCTTCACCAGTTCCACGTTTTCCCTGAAACTTTCGTCGTCTATCTCGCTGAACGGCCTGCATGCCACGGCCCTGGCTCCGAATATCCCTGCGCACGAAAGGTCGCTGTCCCCGTGCGGGAACACACCGGCCGTTATCCTGCAGCCCAGTTCGTACAGCTGTCGGATGACGCCGGACGCAGAACCGCCTCCGCCTATCACGTGGACGCTGATATCTTTCCTGCCGCGGCTTTCACCGGATATGTGGAAATCCACCAGGCCGGTCACCCTGTTCCTGTATACTACGGCATCGACGCCATAGGCCAGCCTGAGGTTTTCACGCGTGATTACGGATCCCGGGCTGCCATCGGCTATTATCCTGCCTTCTTTCATCAATATCAGCCGGGTACAATAGCGTACAGCGATCTTCAGGTCATGTACGGCCGCGATCACAGCTTTGCCGCTTTCGCTCAGTTCGCGGGCATTCTTGAACAGCTGTTCCACGTATGCAATGTCAAGGCTGGCAGACGGCTCGTCAAGGAGTATCAGGCCGGTCTCCTGGGCAAGCACCCTTGCAAAGAGCGCCCTCTGCCGCTCCCCTCCCGAGAGCGTGTTTATTGCCCGGTTTTCAAATTTCAGCGTATCCGTGTATTCCATGCACCTGCGTGCAACGGCATAGTCCGCGGGGGTCTCCGGCCGGAACCTGCCAAGCTTGTGGTACCTTCCCGCCAGGACGACATCGAGCACCGTGAACGGGAACGTCACGGTGGTGTCCTGGTGCAGCATTGCAACCTTTGAAGCGATCTGCCTGCCGGTCATCGTCCGTATGTTCCTGCCGTAAAGTTCGATGGTCCCGGTTCCCTTATTTATTCCGTTGATGCATTTCAGAAGAGTGGTCTTTCCGGCTCCGTTCGGTCCTATAAGGCCGATGAATTCACCCGTGTCCGCTTCGAATGAAATATCTTTCAGGATATGGACGCCGTCTGTATGGAAATCCAGGTTCCTGACCCTGAGCAGCCTGGCGTCCTGTCCGCTGACACCGGATCCTGGCATTCCAGCAGTCAAAACACCTCACCGCCCTTCCTTGTCCTGATCAGCAGGTAGAGAAAATAAGGCGCTCCGAGCATTGCTGTTATTATACCTACATGTATCTCCCCGTTAGCAGGCATCCGGCCAAGGATGTCGCATCCGGTAAGGAATATCGCTCCTCCCAGAGCGCTGGCAGGTATTAGCAGACGATGGTCGGGACCTGCTATCAGCCTCATGATGTGCGGGACCATCAGGCCAACGAAGCTGACAGGCCCGCAAACCGATATGGTCACAGCAGTGATGAGCGATGTGACGAACAGCAGCAGCTTCCTGGTGCGGGAAGGCTCAAGCCCCAGGGACTGGGCTTCCTCTTCGCCCAACTGGAGCAGGTTCAGGTCGCGTGAAAACATCGCAAGGACGGCCAGCAGCACCAGTACCGGATAAGTCACGAGCCTTACCTGCTCCCACATCATGCCACTGAGGCCGCCCATCGTCCAGAAGACATACCTGCGTACTTCGTAGGTGTTGCTCCTGATAAGTATGAACTGGGTGACCGCGCCTATGAACGTGCTCACAGCGATTCCCGACAATATCAGCGTCAGCGGCGCTATCTTCCCCCTGCGCAAGGACAGCAGGTATATCACCGTCACCGCTCCGAGCGCTCCTGCGGCCGCGAACATCGGCATGGTGTAGATGGTCCTGGCTGCGGCTCCCGTCGTTATCGCAATGATGGCGCCAAGCCCGGCCCCGCTCGATACTCCAAGCACACCCGGATCAGCCATCGGGTTCCTGAAAAGTCCCTGCATCACTGCGCCGCATGCCGACAGGGCGGCTCCGGCGACGCAGGCCACCATGACCCGCGGGAGCCTCACCCTGAATATGATGGAGACCTGCTCCCCGGGAAGCGTCGGATCGTCGATAAGGCCGATGCTGTCGAGTATTATCCTGAACGATCTGCCGAGCGGGACGTATACGGCCCCCAGTGCTACCGCCAGGACTATCGTGAACACCAGCAGCACGACCATTATCGGCAGTATTATGCCCATTTTCCTGTACACGGTAAAGTTTCCCATTTCTGACCTCTTTTTCGAATTTCCCATTATATTTTCGCAGTGTTTTAACGTTCTTTCTGCTCAAGTACCGCTCTGCCGGCGCCCGGGAAAACCATCCCGCCGGCTTTCCCCTGTGTCGTCCACCGCCTTCCGGGACCACCGCCAGGAGGCTTTCCCCTGTGTCGTCCACTGCCTTCCGTGGCCACTGCCAGGAGGCTTTCCCCCGGTGTTTTCCCGGGCCGGCACTGTTTTCCTATTCGAACAGTTCAGGATAGGCCGCCTTCGCCACGTCCTCCACGGCAAGCACGACATAGTGCGATATCGCGCTTATGTGGGGATTCGGGACAGAGATGATCCTGTTGTTCTTTATGGCATTTACAGTCTGCAGGCTCGGATCGTTCACCAGCGAATCGCGCATGCTTTCGAACGAGTTGCTCGCGTCGTAATACCACGACGGAAGGATTATGATGTCCGGGTCGAACTCGATGATCTTTTCCTTGGAAATCATGGGCCAGCCTTCTATGCCTGCACGTGAAATAACGTTTATCAGCCCTGCCCTGGTCACTATATCGTCGAAATTGGTGCCTTTGCCGCTGCTTCCCAGTTCGCCGTAATCCATCACCGTGAGCCGCTGTTCAGGTTTGAGGGCGGAAAGTTTCTCCTCGACAGCTCTCAGTTTCTCATCCATCCAGCTGATAATCTCCCGCCCCTTCTCATCTTCTCCTACAAGATGCGCCAGTTCTGCAATGACCGCCCTCTGCTCGTCGATATTGTTTGGCGTTCTGAAGGCATACACGGTTATTCCCGAATCCCTGAGCTGCTTGATGTAATTCACGTCCGCCCAGGTATCCAGGATTATCAGGTCAGGTTCGAGGGCTATGATTTTCTCGATCTGGTCCATCGTCGTCCTGGTACCGACACCCCTGGCTTCGGCTGCGATATTCGAGATACCTTCGTCATCGGCGTACCTGGTCAGCGAAACGATCCTGCTTTTGTCGACCAGGCTCAGCAGCATCTCGTCGGAACCGAGCGTAAGCGAAACGATCCTTTGCGGCGGGTTTTCAAGCGTCATTGCATCTCCATTGGCATCGGTCACTGTGAGCGGGAATTTCGCAGATGCATCAGTACCGGATTCCGGCGAACCTGTCTCCGACCCGTCTGAAGCATTCCCGGATCCCGGCGATCCATCTCCTGTTCCGTCAGCGGTAACATTTCCGGATGCAGCAACTGCGGTATCGGACTCTGACTGGATACCGGCGTTTGCACCAGTACTGCCCGCCCGCTCCTGTCCCGAGCAGCCTGGCAGTGCAGTAATCAGGATTATCAGCGCCACCATAAGGACGGCAACTCTGCAGATCCTGCGTGAATTTTTGCTCCTGTTTGGAATCTTGCTGAAGGTGTATTTCAAGTTTCTCTTATTTATCTCAGTCATTCCTTTTACCTCCCCGACAAAATTTACTTGCTTATTCAGCCTTCGTCACTTGGTTTTGCCTTCGCCACGTGGTATGCTGCAGGTTCCGTTTTCAGGACGGCAGTCTGCCTGCGCGGCGAGGCTGGAAAAGCCACGCTAAAATTCGATGCCTTTTCTTGCCTGTATACCTTTTTCAGCCGGATGTTTCACAGCCCTGATCTCCGACACATAATCGGCAAGTCCGACCAGTCCGTCATCGGCATTCCTGCCGGTCAGCACGAGTTCCAGCCTGTCCGGCTTGTTTTTTATAAAGCTGACAAGCTGCTCCCTGTCAAGCATGCCGGCTGATACAGCTCCCAAAACCTCATCAAGGATCAGGATGTCGCATTCGCCGTTCCGTGCTGCATCGGCGGCGCAGTTGAAGAGTTCCTGCTGCTCTGCGGCAGCCCGGTTTTTTTCATCCCTGTCCATCTGCCAGGTGAACTTCCCCGATTCAGTTCCCCTGCGAAGCACAAAGTCAGGCCCGAGCGATTTCAGGCTGTACATCTCGCCCGTGGGGATACTTTTCAGGAACTGCACCATCAGCACTTTCATTCCCCGGCCGCATGCCCTGACTCCCAGGCCTATTGCAGCAGTCGTTTTTCCCTTGCCGTCGCCCATGTAGATATGTACAAGACCTTTCATGATTCCTTTCCTTTCCTGAGGTTTTTATCCCTCATGAATTTTCCGGACCTGCTCTTACCGGCAGAAATCTTCCCGGACAGAACGGTTCATCTTAACCGGCCTGTTCTTCCTGCCGGAAGTCTTTTCAGGTCCCTGAATGGACTGGCTATATTCCTTCCAACAGGGAGCACTTTTCACAAAAGAAGAAGTACGTGTCACAAAAGGAGATGCTCCTGCAATCCCGAAATGTTCAGTGCAGCACGCTGCTGCCTGACTTACCGGGCCCGTCCAGAGCCAACATGATGTGAAAAGGCCTCCCGACAGAAGGTCAGGAGGCTCCAACAGACACAAACGGATACTTATCAGCCATCCGACACACCCCCTATCTCTCGTAGAGTTACGGTGTTGATGCACAGGCAGGTCTTCTGGCTCAAGCGTCATCGCTCTGCCACCCTTCCCGGTTGCCCAGTGGTTATGTGACAGAACTCTTCTAATACAGCGGCGGGACCGCGCGGGATTCACACCCGACTTCCCTGTTCGAGCTTCCGCTCTGCACCGGCCTTGTGGCCGGATACCTGTACATGTATATTAAGTTTTTCATGACATCCAATAGTTTACACCATTACGTCACAGATTTCAACCGGAGATTTCCGGGATGGTTTCCCCGATAAACATATCACCCGGCTGCGCAGTTGTGTCAGCTAATTCGTGTGATATTTCCAGGTCTTATGGTTCAAGGATCCTTATCACATTGACGACCTCTTTGACAGACTTCATCGACTTCAGCCCGTCGATCCTTTCCGATAGGCTCGATTCCGTCATTTTGGAAGTCGTGAATGCCAGTTCATTATCGATACCTTTTATATCCGCATTGATATATTCCACATGACCGAATATCTTAGCGATATCAGCAGCCGCATCGGACCTGTCCCTGACTGCCGCCCTGACCAGGCACCTGGTGACGCTTTCGCCGAAAGGCACCATATTGTCAGTCTTCCTGCGCTGCCAGACCATTTTTGTACGCTCGTTATGCTTCACTATATCGATCACGTCAGCCACAACGGCGCTAGCCGTAGGCAGCTTGCCAGCGCCTCTTCCGTAGAACATGGCGTCCCCGATTGCGTCTCCGCTGACAACGATGGCGTTGAATACATCCTCGACGCCGGCAAGAGGGTGTTCCTTGCTTACGACTGCAGGCGATACGCGGGCAAAAATCCTGTCCCCTTCCCTCCTGCTGACCGCTATAAGCTTTATCACGGAGTTCATTGCATCCGCATACAGCATATCCGCAAGTGTTATCCCTGATATTCCCTCGGTATGGATCCTGCTGCAATCCACGTATTCATTGTACGCGATGGATGACAATATGGCGATTTTCCTGCAGGTATCATGCCCTTCTACGTCGGCGGTAGGATCCGCTTCGGCATAACCGTTCTGCTGCGCATTCCTCAGAGCTTCTTCGAAGCTGCAGTTTTCCCTCCGCATCTTTGTGAGTATATAGTTGGTGGTTCCGTTCAGTATTCCCGTGATGCCGTTTATGATGTTTGCGGCAAGGCACTGGCTCAGAGGCCGTATTATGGGTATGCCTCCGCCGACACTTGCTTCGAAGAGATAGCTCACGCCGTTGTCGGCCGCCAGTTTCAGAAGTTCGGGACCATGGACGGCAACAAGCTCCTTGTTCGAAGTAACTACATGCTTTCCTGCACTGAGCGCTCTTTTGGTGAATTCCTGCGCAGCGCCTGTGCCGCCTATGGTTTCCACGACTATTTTAATCTCAGGATCGCCAAATATCTCCTCCGGATCTTTGGTCATGAGTTCACGGTCCGGACTATCCGGGAAGTCCCTTATGTCAAGTATTTTCTTTACCCTGATCTGTTCTCCTGCCCTGTCGGCTATGCTTTGGCCGTTTTTCCTTATCACTTCGGCTACACCGGAACCGACCACTCCGTATCCAAGTATCGCTATATCCATGATATCAGCCTCCTTACGTCAGTCCCTCGCAAGTATCTGCTGTTTCCGGACGCCTTCTATCTCCGCGATGCTCTGCATGAGTTCATCCAGGTCCATCGTCATGCCTGTGGTGGAAATCGATATGGTAACGTCCGCAAGGCCGTTTATCGGCACATTCTGGTTTATCGTGATGATATTCGCCTTTGCCTCGGCGATCTTGTTGATGATCCTTGAAAGTATCCCCGAAAAATCCTCCACGGCAAAGTACAGTGTGATCACCCTGCCCCTGGAAGTTTCATAGAACGGGAATACATGGTCCCGGTATTTATAAAAGGCACTCCGGCTCAGACCCACTGCCGCGACCGCTTCATTTACCGTCCTGGCCTTGCCGGAACTCAGCATCTTCTTGACTTCGATCACTTTTGTGAAAACTTCCGGAAGGACCTCTCTGTCCACCAGCAGGTATGTCGATCTGTTATCCATGTCTTTCACCTGGCTACGATAGGCGCCTGTTCATGTCCACCGCAGACGCACATTTGTGTTTCGTTTGTGTAATATTAACACATATTCAATACAAAATCAATATAGAAAATAAAAAAGGACCGGCTGATTTCCGGTCGATTCTCACCCGGAGCCTGTCCTGTCAGATACGCCGCAGCAACGGGCTGCCCAAGTTCCAGTCCGCATGTTTCAGCGTTTCAGTTACTGCGTTCCAGTGTTCAATCTTTCTGAATTCTCCTGTGTTCCGGCGTTCCGTCATATCAATCCGTATCAGCTACGCTTCCGCCGGTGCCGTCATAAACGACACGCGTCTGATTGTTTTTCATGAACGACTGCTCCCACCTGGATACATATTCGCCCAGGCTCCACTCTGCCATTATCACGGCGCTGCCTTCCTCGAGCAGGATCCTTGCCAGCGGCTCATCCGCCAGCTTTTTCCCGTCTATGGAATACAGCAGTATATGGCTCCTCGTCAGGACGACAGCCAGGTCCCTGTTGGGCGAGGTGTATATGTCGACGGCGTTCGGAAGCTTGTCCTTCATCTCCTTCCATGGCACATGGAGCACGTCGTATGCGACCATGTCGGACGGCGGGATGAGATTGAGGTTGAAATCCATGTAAGGCAGGTTGCCCTGGCGGTCCGGATCTATCCTTCCCTTGAAGAACCAATGGCCTGTTTTCCTGTAAAGAGCAAAGTTCTTCTGCTGTTCATCATCATCGAGGATGACGATACCCTCGTATCCTGAATTCACCAGTACTTCCGTTATGGCGTTTTCCATCGCCATTGTCCCGTTTTCTCCCGCCATATCAGATATCTTGATGCCGTCGACATTCATCAGGTTATCCACGGGCAGCGTCCTGAGATTTTTTTCATATACCGCGCCAGCATTGTCGCTGGCTGTGTCATAAATAGTGTTTTCGACGCAGGCATAATCATTTCCTACATATATGATCGCCCTGCGGATCCTGGTCTCCATCCTTGCCGAAACATTTTCAAAGCCTGCTTCCGAAGTCCTGGGCCTGGCCTTGCTGGAAGTGTTCGTGACCTTAAAAGCACGCAGCGTGTCCTCGACGCCCTGCGGTCCCATTTTTTTCTCAACCAGCAGCTTCCAGAAGCCGTCCATCCTCGGCAGGTATATATCGTCGGCATAGAGTACAGGCCTGATTTCACCGTTTATGCATGATATCCAGTAGGTCCCGTACCTGTAATCTCCCAGACCGTCAGAAGTCTGGACGGGGACACGCACACCCAGCAGAAGTCCCGAGCGCACGGGCTGTTTCTGCGCTATTGCTTCCTGAGCCTCCGATGCCATGGTATCCTGCGCTGTTACTGCCTGTATGCCGCCGACATCGTCGGATACCTTTCTCATTACGTAGTAGCGGTCGTCGATGACCGCGATTTTCTCATCATTCGAATCTACTATGAACTCGAACAGGAAACTGTCCTTCGAATAGACATTGACGACAAATATCTCATTGTTTTCGTAGTTCAGGTTTTTCAGGATTTCCCAGTTTTTATGGAGGAAGTATTCGTGAACATTGACGCGCCTGATCTTGTAGCTTATACCGGTAAAGATCTGTCCGCCATAAAGCATGGTGTCGTGCGTAAAACAGACCTTCTCACCGGTCAGGCTGTCATCCGCATCCGATACGGCAGTTATATCATCTGCAAGGCGCCTTTCAAGCACCCATGTCCCCGCAGCAGGTACCGCCATATTTACCGGGCTGATTATCCTGTCCGTGCTTTCCGGCACCGCCTGCGAACACGCGGAAAGCGATATCGCCATCACCAGCATCAGCATGATGGCACGGTATGACCTGTGTTTCGGATTGCCGTGATGCGCTCTTCTGCGGCACAAAATTTTGTGATCAAATTTTCTGCTGTGCTGTTTTTCCATCATGCCGCACCGCCTTCCATGACACATGGTATCCGTATCACGACCTTGGTGCCTTTGCCTTCGCTGCTGTATATATTCAGGCTTCCGCCCATCATCCTCACTATCTCGTCGCATATGGACAGCCCCAGTCCGCTTCCCAGCCTGCTGTTCTTCCCCTTGAAAAACTTTTCCTTTATATACGGCAGCTCGTCGGCCGGAATGCCGCATCCGGTGTCGCTCACCGTGAAGATCACCTCTCCGCCGCTGACGACGGTCTTGAACAGGACGCTCCCGCCGGCAGGGGTAAACCTGAATGCATTGTCGAGTACGTTGATGATGACCTGCTTCAGCCTGTTGCCGTCACTCACTATCTCAGGCAGCTGTCCTTCCACCTCTACGCTGAAATGCAGCCCGTCCCTGGCAGCCCTGGGCGCAAGCTGCCTTCCGACCGTGTCGACGAATTCCTCCAACTGGACGTTTTCCTTTTTTATAGTCATCTTGCCCGAGACCAGCCTTGAGAAATCCAGCAGTTCCTCCACCATTGCCGTGAGCCTGTCGCATTCGTTTTCTATTATGTCGAGCCCGGTCTCGTGCAGTTCTCTGTCTTCACCGCTGACCTCCTTCAGCGTAACGGCCCAGCCTTTTATCGAAGTAAGTGGAGTCCTGAGTTCATGGGAAATGGAAGATATGAATTCATTTTTCATCCTGTCCCTTTTTTCTATCTCTTCTGCAAGGTAATTCAGGGTATCGGACAGCTTGCCGATCTCGTCGTTGTATGTTTTGGAGCTCCTCGCCCGGAAATCTCCCGACGCCATGCGGGCTGCCGCATCCGTCACCCGTTTCAGCGGATTGACGATGGTGCTTGAGAGCAGGAAACCGAGCATTATCGACATGACAGCAACCACGGCTCCTATAATCATGAAGATCCTGGAGACCGACCTGACGTCCTCGTCCACACCCCTGAGTGAACTTATGAAACGCAGCACTCCCACGGTTTTGCCGTCAGCCGTGAGCGCAGCCGAAACGGCCATCACGCCGTAACTGTCGTAGGGTACCTTTCCTGTCCATGAACCTCTGCCTGTTTCGAGGGCCTTTTCCACGTCCGGCATCCTCACGTCATCATCAGGCATATAACCTATGGAGTCCATCAGCACCCTTCCATCGGTATCGATGATCTGGACCTGCGCAGAAGTCTGCTTCCAGAACGTATCCACATTGTTCATCACATTCTCTTCGAGAGAGGCGTCGGAAAAGTACCTGGAATACATCTCGCAGGCAATCTTAAGCTGGCTGTGGATGCCTGCCTCCAGGTTGTTGTAGTAGTTGACGCGCACGATGTTGATGATGAGAGCTTCCATCACAAGGACTGTCAGCAATATTATCAATATGAAGCCAAAGGTCATTCTGCTCCTGATACCAAGACTCATCATGGATTCTCCCCGGAACCTGTCATCTGTCGCACCATCTGTAGCCGTATCCCCATACGGTCTCGATATATTTGGGCTTTGACGGGTTGTCCTCGATTTTCTCCCTGATCCTTCTTATATAGACATCCAGCGTTTTCAGATCGCCGAAATAGTTCTTCCCCCAAACCGCGCTGAAAAGCTCATTTCGGCTCAATGCCCTTCCGACATTCGACATGAACATTTTCAAGACGGCAAATTCGGTCGGCGTAAGTTCTATTTCCACATTATCCTTGTAAAATTTCTGCGATTTCAGATCCATTACCAGGTTTTTATAGACGAGCGGCTCATCATCCGGTGCCTTCATGCGCTCTATCCTTCTCAGCACGCTGTTTATCCTTGCTGTCAGTTCCCTCGGGTTGAACGGTTTGACCATATAGTCATCAGCGCCTATTTCAAGGCCAGTGATCCTGTCAATATCCTGACCGCGCGCAGTCAGCATGATAATGATGAGTTCCGGCATCTCGTCACGAAGCTTTTTGCACACCTCGAACCCGTCGATGCCGGGCAGCATCACATCCAGCACCATGACCTCCGGTCTGCATGCCCTTGCCATTTCCAGGGCTTTTTCGCCGGTCTCGGCTTCAAGTACAGCAAAACCGCTCCTTTCCAGGTTGATGGCTATGAATTTTCTGATCGATGCTTCATCTTCGACTACCAGTACCTTGGTTTTTGCCTCGCTCATCATAATGACCCCATTTACATGATGACAGATAAAATGAACTGATACCCTAATTCTACAATATTTTCTCCTGTTGTTCCATGGGATCCCTGAAAATTCGATTTCATGCAGGTTTTGCGGAATATCAGCCGGATACCTGTTATCCGGGCACTACTTGCATCAGCTCAGGAAATCATTTTGGATGCGCCGGCCTGCTGCCGCAGGACCTCCACGGCTGTCCGGTATATGCAGGCGAACAGATCGCTGTCAACGGCATCTGATGTCAACATTTCAAATACCCTGACAAAGACATCCTGCGCAAGCTGGCAGGCTTCGGACTCATTCGCGCAGTTGAGAAGCAGGTAATTGTAGACAATACGCTGATGTGGAGCCGTCAGCTCTTCAAAGGCTTTGACACTGCCTTTTCTGGCCATTTTCAGGAGTTGTCCTTCGTGCTTGTTCATGATCCCGCATCCTCCATAATAATCATACGATTTTATCGAAAACAATAATTTAACAATTGGTTAAAATTTTCATTTATTACAAAACGAATAATGTGTCAAATTTTTGCTTAATTGCGCAGCCACGTTGTGCTATTATAGGTATTAATGCAAAAAGCAATGTATCATTCGACGCTGGGAGGGATAAAATTGTCAGAAAAAATAAGTGAAATAGCAGATCGTATCAGGGAACTCAGGGAAGTCTCCGGGATCTCGGCCGGGTCTCTGGCTGAAAAGCTCAATATTCCGGCAGATTTGTACATGCGGTATGAAAACGCCGAGGAAAGCGTGCCCATATCGACGTTGTACCAGATAGCAGGCATCCTCAGGGTGGACATGACGGAACTGATGACAGGAAACACTCCCCGGCTGCATAGCTACTGCCATGTTAAAAACGGGGAAGCTCCGTACATCGAGCGCTACAAAGGCTACAAATTCCAGAGCCTCGCTTTCAGTTTCATGAACAGGAAGATCGAACCTCTTCTCGTGACGATAGACCCGGAGGAAAACAACAAAAACATGTCACTGGTTACCCACCCCGGGCAGGAATTCAACTTTGCTCTCGAAGGCCGGATAAAGGTAATACTCGGAGGCAAGGAGATAATACTCGAGCCCGGCGACTCACTGTATTTCGATCCTTCCATCCCTCACGGCCAGACCGCGGCGGATGACAAGCCGTGCAAATTCCTGACAGTTATTTTCAACGATAAACTATGACCTGACATAAATATATGGAAAAGGAGTTAATGCACAAATGCTTGAGAGATTTCTACCCCGGCAGAATTTTGATTCATATGAAGATTTCAAGGAAAATTACAGGGTGATCCTTCCGGATAACTTCAACTTCGCCTATGATGTTGTCGACGAATGGGCCCGTCAGTCCTCGAATGCGCGGTCACGGCAGCGCCTGATCCCATAAGGGGGCAGGTAGTAAAAGCGACCATCGTGCTTGCAAAAGGTTGGGAGCCCAGTGAAGGCCTCATAAAGGAGCTGCAGGAACATGTCAAAACAGTGACCGCTCCGTATAAATACCCCAGGATCATCGAATTTGTGGACGAGCTTCCCAAAACGATAAGCGGCAAAATAAAAAGGAAGGAAATCAGGCAGCAGGATATGGAAAAGTACTGATACAAAAAAGGGGGTCTGAAATCCCCCTTTTTTGTATCCTTTTTTCCCGTATTGCTTTTCCACTTTTACGTTCAGCGCTCTTTTCACTTTCCCGTCCGGCCGTAATACATGCGCTTTCGCTCCGGTTATTCCGTCTTGATCGCTTCCAGTGCGCTCAGCTTCATTGCGCGCCTTGCCGGCATGAAACCTGATATGATGCCGACCATCGTGGCAAAGACCAGCGCTGCCAGTGCAAGCCACGGCGGTATCAGAGAAACGATGTTGTCTGAAGGATCGCCGTAATAGTACCCGCCTCCGAACAGGCCTCCCGCATATCGGTTCAGAAGCACTGAAGCACCATAGCTGAAGCCTATCCCGAGCAAGCCGCCTATAAACCCTATCAGTGCGGCTTCAAAGAGGAACAGGTTCCTTATGTCGCCGAGCATGCAGCCGAGAACTTTCATTACGCCGATTTCCCTGGTCCTTTCGTATATGGACATGACCATGGTGTTCGTAATACCTATCGCTGCTATTAACAGCGATATGGCTCCTATACCGCCGAGTACGGTCTGCATTGTCGCCGCCGTATCCTGCATGCTCTTCAGGATGTCGAGCAGGCTGTAAGTGCCATAACCCATATTCTTGATTTCCTCCTGCACCCTTTCAACATCCTTCATATCTTTTACCTTGACCTTTACCTGCCAGTAGCCATCGTCCATACTGCTGGAGCCACGTCCGCCCTGGGCCCGTTGGTTTTCCTTTATGATTTTCTTCAGATAATCCTTGTTAACGAATACCGCGTAGGATTTTTCATCCTGGGAAGGTTCCAGTATACCGACGCCGCTGACTTTGTACAGTTTTGGCTGCCTGCCGCCTGTCTGGCCGCCCCCGCCGGGTATCCGCTCTCCGTAGCTGTAATCGAAGGTCATCACCATCTTGTCGTTCAGGACGTCCACATCAGGCTCAGGCCTTTCACCGTCCACGCTCCCGCCAAAGTAATAATATCCTCCGAAGTTGTTCCTGGACCGCGGGTTGTAAAACTGGTAAGGAGTATCGGAGCCGAAGAGGAGCGCCGTCGTATCCTCCTCGGTAAGCAGCCTTCCCTTTGCAACTTTGAAATCAAAGGCCTCCTGTATCTTGGGGTCGATGCCCATTATATTTGCGTACATCATGTATTTGCCGGAAACCAGTTTCAGCGACGTCTGGAATATCGGCATGACGGCCTCCACGCCTTCAATGGCCTCAAACTTCGCCACGGCATTGTCATCGAGCACACTCTCCCTCGAATAGCCGCCGCCTTTGCCGTCCTCTTCAAAATACCAGCGGTTCACCTCGATGACATTGAGGCTGCCCATCCTGCTGAGCTGCCGCCTGAAGCTCTCATTCATCCCTATGCCGAGCGACACCATGACAACTATGGCGGCCGTACCTATGAGAACGCCGAGTATCGTCAGGACGGACCTGGTCTTCCTTCTCATGAAGTTTCTGAAAGCAAGCCTTATAATGTCCCTTTTACTCATCGAGACTCAGTTCCTTTCTTCTTACAGCCCTCTTCCTGAGGACGATCACAACCACAACTGCCGCTATGACGACCGCTGCACCGATACCAATGTATATCCATATGCTCACTTTCGAAGATCCTTTTTCCATGCCCGGCATTTCCATACCCGGTATGTTGCCCGGACTTTCGAACGAAGGCTCCGGCATCGCCATTTCCATGACATTCAGTTCGAATTCTTTCCGTATCTCTGTGATTTTCCCGTTTGCATCTTCAAAAGTAAACAGTATCGCGCCCTTCTGCATTCCCGGGTTCATCGGGGTGAAAGAAGCGTCGAAGTAATCGGTCCTGCCCGGTTCGAAGTTGCCTACATAATAGCTCAGGCCCTGTCCCTGGAAATCCCCCTCGACACTGACCATAAGGTTGTAGAGCGTGGATTTGCCCATATTGTAGAAATCCAGGTAGACTGATACAGGCTGTCCTACGAATGTTTCAGTCATCATGCTGATGTCGCCTGTCACGAGCCTCGGGCTCTGGAGCACCCTTACGCTTATGGATTCCTTTGCGGTGTACGGGTTCCCTTTTTCATCCTCATATTCAAAATTGACTGTCAGCATATATGACTTCTGCTCCGCGTCAGGTTTTGCCTGGAGCACCAGTTCACGTTCGACGCTCTGGGTCCTTGGTATGCTTTCTATATAGAAGGTATTGCCTGAATCCGTGGGGGTGAAAGTGCCGTCCTCGGACAGGACCGTCACCTTGATGTTGGATACGTCTACGGTCTTATTTGTGTTGAGGAACGACATTTTCAGGCTGAATTCGCTGCCGGCATTCACCGGGAACGGATCTATCGTGTAGTTGCTTATGATGATCCTGGGCACCGTCTTGCCCGCGTCATTTTCAACGAACACGCCAATGTACTGCGTTGCGTTGTACCTGTTGCCAAGCACATCCTCATATTCCACGTTCAATGAAATCGGGTAATTCTTCGTAGCAGCATCCTCTGATGCAAAAAGCTTGTAAGTAACTTTCTCCGACTTGCTGCCGTCGATTCCCGTAAAGTACACCGGGTTCATGGATCTGATCACAATGCCCGCGTCTGTGTTCATCGTCACCTTGACATTTCTTGCAGACGCACCGCCGTTGTTCTTCAGATTAAAACTCACGCTGAATTCCCTGCCGACACCGACAGCTTCGTTCGGAGCAGCGATCTGTTCGAAGGTGATGTTTGGTCTCGTCCCTTCGCCCTCTCCGACAGGTACGAATATTTTGTTTTGCTCAGAGTACTTGTTTCCGGCAGAATCCCTGTATTCGAACGAAACATTAAGTTCATTGCTGCCTGCTGCTCCGGACGCAGGCGGCAGCAGGTCATATGATACGGTCGCCGAACCGTTTCCGTATATCAGGTCGATATACCTGACATCTGTGGTGTTGTGGAGGCTGTATCCGTCAGTCCTCAGTCCTCCGAGCGTAACTTTTACGTCATCGGCCCTGAGGTTTCCGAGATTTTTCAGCTTCAGTTCAAGGGTTATCACGTCCGAAGCGGCACCTGACTTTTTCACGTTTATGCTCTCGACCGTAATTATGGGACTCCTGTTGTTGTTCGCCACCCTGATATATACGGTCTCTTCGGATGTAAACTGGTTGCCGAACGCATTTTCATACTGCATCCTCAGCTTGAGCGGATGTATACCTTCGGGAGCCAGGTTGCCGATCTTGACATCGAATACTACTTCTTCCGAGTCATTCCCGTTTATTACGGAAATGAACCGATCCATGTCATAATAGTTTTCCAGCACAAGAGGGGCTTTGGCTTCATCCAGCAGCTTCAGCGACAGATCGATATTTTTAGCTTGGTGTCCGCTTTTGTTGTCGATCTTGTATTTCAATCTGTATGTACTGCCGGCATTTATCACAGGCATTTCTCCGGCATCCACCACCAGCCTGGGTACATATTGACTCGTGTCTACAGGCGGCTCCTGAGTGGGTACTGCCTGAGGAATTTTTATTTTTTTTCCGCCTTATCGTCTTTACCCTCAATCTTATATCTAATTTCAAGAACCAGGTCCCTGCCGTATCCATTGTAATATACATTGAATCTTATCGGATCACTTTCTTCTTTTGACTTAAGTTCAGCTATCCTGGGACCCTGATCAGAGGTCCAGCCACTGAAAGATGCTTCTTTGATAATGATCTCTATGTCGGTCATATCTTTATCAGTCTCATTTTTGATAACAAGTCCCATCTCCACAACATCATCTTTATGAATCGGAGAATTGGTGGCAGGCTCGCAGGCCATGATCCTGATATCTCCATCGCTACCATACGCCACTGTGCAGCTAAACACCTGCAGGAACAACATCAGCACTGCTAATACTATTGTCAGCTTCCTCATTAGAAACCCCCCTGGTATTATTGATTTCTATTTTCTCTATGTTGCCGTCAAGGATATGGACTATCCTGTCGGCATAGCTGGCGATCTGCATGTCGTGGGTCACGATGACCAGCGTCTGGTTGTGTTCCCTCGCCAGCCTGGTAATCAGCTCCATTATTTCCCTTGTCGTCTTCGAGTCCAGGTTGCCCGTGGGCTCGTCGGCGAACACTATTTCCGGCATGGCCACGAAAGCCCTTGCGATGCCCACCCTCTGCTGCTGACCGCCGCTCATCTGGGACGGTTTGTGCTTCTCATGGGTAGCCAGGCCGACAGCTTTAAGCATCTCCCTGGCGATCTTCTCCCTTTTCGCCTTTGGCACACCCTTGAAGATCAGCGGCATGCTGACGTTCTCGAGAGCCGTGAGCATCGGCAGCAGGTTGTAGGACTGGAAAACGAATCCCAGGTGGTCCTGCCGGAACCTGGCCAGCTTTTTCTCGCTCATTTTTTCGATCGCCTGGCCTTTTATCCGGATAGTGCCCCTCGTGGGTTTTTCAAGGCCTGCCATGAGGTTGAGGAGCGTCGACTTTCCCGAGCCCGACGTACCCAAAAGGCACAGGAATTCACCTTTTTTTATGTCCAGGCTCACGTCGTCGAGCGCCACTACTTTTTCTTCGCCGATCCTGTAAACCTTTCTCAGGTTCTTCAGTTCTATTATGTTTTCTGAACTGCCAGCGTTGTTTTTCCTGTCTTCCAAGTCGCTCTCATGCTCCTTTTCTGTATGTGATACAGGCCACAGGAGGCCTGTGCATGGATGCGCGCAATAAAACCCGCAGCCCTGAATCGATTAGACTGCGGTAAATTGCATAATGTTCCATGTGATTTAAAAATTTCTTACTGATCCCTGAACTGGATGTCGCATAAATGCCTGTACACACCATTATACGCATAAAGTTCGGAATGGTTTCCTGATTCGACGATCCTGCCGTCTTCGATAACAAGGATCGTGTCAGCCTTTTTGACCGTCGAGAGCCTGTGGGCAACGACGATGACGGTCCTGTTTTCGGTCAGTTCCTGTATCGCCTGCTGGATCCTGGCTTCCGTTTCCACGTCGACCGCAGCAGTGGCCTCGTCCAGTATGAGTATCGGAGTGTTGCGCAGCACGGCCCTGGCGATCGACAGCCTCTGCTTCTGGCCGCCGGACAGCTTCATTCCCCTTTCGCCTATCACCGTGTCGTAACCATCCGGCATTTCCATTATGAAATCATGCGCCCGGGCGATTTTCGCCGCTCTCACGATATCTTCCATCGTAGCGTTTTTGCTGCCGTATGCAATGTTCTCAGCCACAGAACCGTTAAAAAGGAAGACATCCTGCAGGACTATGCTTATCTGGTTCCGCAGCGACGACAGCGTAATATCCCTCAGATCTTTCCCGTCAAGCCTGATGCTTCCTGAATCCGGATCATAAAAACGTGCGATCAGGCTTATGATCGTGGTCTTGCCCACTCCTGTCGGTCCGACCAGCGCCACCATTTTGCCAGGTTCCGCCCGGAAGCTGATATTCCGCAGTACCGGCACATCATCCGTGTACCTGAAGCTTACATCGTCAAATTCGATCTCGCCCCTGCATCCGGTTATGTCCATGGCATTGGGACTGTCCTTAACGTCGGGCTCCGTGTCGAGCACCTCGAATACCCTGTCGCTGCCGGCAATGGCCTGCTGGAGATCTTCAGTGATCCTTGCCAGGTTGCTTATCGGCTGATAAAAGAGGTTGAGGTACAGCATGAACCCGACTATGTCACCTACCGAAATCCTGCCGTCCAGTGCCAGGTAGCCGCCGAAAAGCACGACGATGACAGTACCCATTGAACTTACCGCCTCGACGGTGGGGTGGAATATAGCGCTAAGTTTCAGCGCGTGCAGGATCGCCCGGGCATAGCTGCCCGCTTTAACCTTTATCCGTTCTTTTTCCCTGCCTTGCTGGTTGAATACCTGGATCTCCTTTATGCCGGAGATGTTGTCCTGAAGAGTCGCATTGAGTTCGGCAAGGTTCCCCTGGGCGGCCCGGAAATTGGGCCTTACCTTTTTGGCAAAGATCCAGCTGCCAAGGAGCAGGAACGGGATCGGTATCAGTGTCAGCAGCGCAAGCTGCACGTTCGTGTTGAACAGAACGACTGCCACGCCGATTACAACCAGGGCATTTCCGAACAGTTCTGGCACTACGTGTGCAATGAGCATTTCGAACGTAGCCGTATCGTTGACAGTCCTGGACATGAGCTGTCCGGTCTGCTTGTCCTGGTAGAACCTCAGTGACAGCTTCTGAAGGTGGTCATATACCTTTACCCTCATGTCTGCGACGAGGTTCCAGGCGGCCTTGTGGCTCAGGTAGCTGTTCAGGTACCTGAACAGTATCCTCAGTATGTACGTAGCCGCCAATGCCAGGGCTATGAACCTGACATTACGGAGCGAAGCTTCGCTTAACCCGTCGGTGAGGATATCGATAAGCCCGGTTATCAGCCTGGGACCGATAAGGTTGAGGACGGTGATGGCTACGATGCTCAATGCCGATATCAGAAGAAGGAACCAGTATGGTTTTGCGTATTTGACGAGTCTGATTATGTTTTTCATCGCTACCTCTCCAGCTTTTGTATTCGATTTTTTAATGATACGTATTGTATAAATTATACACGCCTTCGGACAATAAGTTAAGGTTCGGCCCGCCGGCCAAAAAAATAAGGTGAATTATGCTTCACCTTATTTTCGGAGAATTTGAGATTATGCAGTTTATATTATGCAGTTTCCTGCAGACGTTGCGTGTTTTGAACCCATCAGCCGCATTTGCTGAATCCGCAATGCTTGCAGATCACGCATCCGCCTTCATGCTCCACAGGGTTGCCGCAGTCGGGGCAGTGGGTCATATGGAGCGTATCACTAAGGCTGTATTCCCTGTTGTTTTCATTGAGCGCAGCCATATCCAGCCGTCTTTCATCGTAATCCGGAGAATTACCGGTCGGCCTTGGTATGTAATCAAGTCTGCCGGCATCCGTCATCGACTTTTTGACAACATCCTGTATCAACTTCGCATCACCGTTGCTGAAGCCGTTCTCCTTGCCATTGCCATTGCCGTTGCCGTTCTGGAGCTTCAGCACCTTTTCAATCAGCCGGCCTATAGCATCTGGACATGACAGGCGCTTAAGATCCTTCTGCCTTATGGTCGACGGACACCTGATGCCCTTAAGCTGCTCCACGATGGATTTTGCATCGATACCGGATCTCAGCGCAACCGACACGAGCCTTGCCGTAGCTTCGGACTGTGACGGACACCCGCCTGCACGCCCCGTGTTGGTAAATACTTCACAAATACCATGCTCGTCATAGTTGACGGTTATATAAAGGTTTCCGCAGCCGATCTTAACCTTTTCGGTAAATCCGGTGGTGATGTCGGGGCGAGGCCTCGGTGCGACAACAGGCATCGTTTGCTGCTGTGCAGCTCCAGCGGCGGCTTCAGACGCCGCAGCTTCAGCCTTTGCGCTTTCCTTCCCCTTGACCTGGCCTATATTCAGCACCTGCATCTCACGGCTGCCGTCCCTGTATATGGTCACGCCCTTGCAGTTTGTCCTGTAAGCAAGCTCGAATACCGCCCTTACGTCGTCGCGGGTGGCTTCGTGCCTGAGGTTAACGGTTTTCGAGACAGCGTTGTCAGTGTATTTCTGGAACGATGCCTGCATCCTCACATGCCACTCGGGAGTTATGTCATGGGCCGTAACGAACACTTCCCTTACGTGTTCCGGGATCTCCGCGAAATCGTGGATCGATCCCTTTTTCGCGATCTGCCTCATAAGGTCGTCGGAATAGAAACCTTCTTCTTCCGCGACCTTCCTGAAGATCGGGTTGACCTCGATCAGTTCGTCATTGTCCATTACGTTCCTGATATATGATATCGCAAACAGCGGTTCAATGCCGCTGGAACAGCCGGCGATTATGCTCAGCGTGCCTGTCGGTGCAATGGTCGTGGTCGTGGCGTTGCGAACCCTGATGCCGCGGTCCTTGTAGACGCTCTTGTCATAGTATGGGAATACTCCCTTTATCTCAGCCAGTTCCATTGACATCTTCCGCGACTCGCTCTGGATAAAGCCCATGACCTTTTCTGCAAGATCGATGGCCTCCTCTGAATTGTACGGGATTCCGAGCTTGCAGAGCAAATCTGCCCAACCCATGACACCCAGGCCGATCTTTCTCGTCCCCCTGGTCATCTTGTCTATCTGCGGCAGCGGATAACGGTTCACATCTATGACATTGTCAAGGAAATGTACAGCTTTCCTTACAACGTCCCTCAGTTTGTCGAAATCGACCTCTGTCCTGCCGTCGCATTCCTTCACCATCACGCTCAGGTTGATGGAGCCGAGGTTGCAGGCTTCGTACGGAAGCAGGGGCTGTTCGCCGCACGGGTTGGTGCTTTCTATCTCTCCCAGTTCGGGAGTCACATTGTCCTTGTTGATCCTGTCGAGGAATATGATGCCGGGTTCGCCGTTATTCCACGCATTGTCGACGATCATGCTGAATATTTCACGTGCGTTTTCCTTTTTGACAGGCTTGTTGGTCCTGGGATCTATCAGGTCATATTCCAGGCCCTGCTCAGCTGCCTTCATGAACTCTTCCGTAAGTGCGACGCTTATATTGAAGTTGGTTATATCCCTGTTGTCCTGCTTGCATGTGATGAATTCGCGGATGTCCGGGTGGTCCACCCTGAGTATGCCCATGTTGGCGCCCCTCCTGGTACCGCCCTGTTTAACCGCTTCAGTCGCTGCGTTGAACACCTTCATGAAGCTGATGGGGCCGCTGGCTACGCCGCCCGTGGAATTGACCGTCGCGCCCTTGGGTCTGAGCCTTGAAAAGCTGAATCCCGTGCCGCCTCCGCTTTTATGTATCAGTGCAGCGTTCTTGATCGAATCGAATATGCCTTCCATCGTATCCTCGATGGGCAGCACGAAGCAGGCGCTCAACTGTCCGAGAGGCCTCCCCGCGTTCATCAGTGTGGGCGAATTTGGCAGGAACTCCAAATTTGCCATCATGTCGAAAAATTCCTTTTCGATTCTCTTAAGTTCCGAGGAAGATACATAAGGCTTGTCTGCCGCCGCTATCGCTTTGGCTACGCGTTTGAACATCCCTTCGGGATCTTCAAGAAGTTTACCAGTTTCGTCCTTCGCAAGGTAACGTTTTTCAAGGACCTTGATGGCATTCTCAGTTAATTTCATGGTTCGGCCTCCTGAACGTAACACAATATTTAGTGTAGGTGTATTTTTCCTGGCACTGTATATTGTATCACTTTTGTAAATTTGTCGTCAAGATAAAAATAAGGGCGCCTGGCAAGCCAGTCAGTTATTGGATCAGGGCGTTCTGTACAATAACTGACTGACTTGCCAGGCACCATAATAATCGGTCATTGGGTCAATATGCGGTTACTCCTTTAGCAACGCTTCCTCACTGTAGGTGTTTCTCGCATCCCACAGTATCCACTCCTCGTAGCCTGCGTCATATACAGCCTGGATCTGCTGCCTCACCTGTTCCGGCCCATATTCCTGGTAATACTTCTTCCCGGTTTTCCTGTCTTTGAGCCACGATGCGGTGAAATCCTGCAGGTACGGCCGTACTTTCGCTTTGTAATCCTCCACCTGTGACAGCCTGTTTCTGCATTTCACAAGAGAGTGGTAGACCACTTCATAGGGCATGAGATCAGGTACATCGAACTTCACATTGTTGACTATCTGTCCGAGAGCGTAATGGGACGGATAGACCATCGGCGATATGTAGTCGATGTCCTTGCCGACGAGTTCCAGGTACTGCCCAATATTCTCCGTATCTTTCGGGCTCTCGAGGATGATGCCGAACACGTCAGCTGAAATCGGCACTTCCGTTATCTGCTGTTTCGCATAAGCCAGGAACTCGTTGATGGCCTCATATTTCGGCTTATCGTAAGCTGAAAAGTCCATCGTGGTTTTGCCTCCGCCAGGGAATCTGACATAGTCGAACTGTATTTCATCAAATCCCAGCGCTACGGCCTCTTTTGCAATACTGATGGCATAATCCCAGGTTTCCCTGTTGTAAGGGTTCAGCCATGTAATGCCGTCCTTGTCCTTCCACAGCCCGCCATTTACGTGCTTGATCGCAAGATCAGGCCTTTTCACGGAATAGACCGGATCCTTGAACACGACAAGTCTGCCGATAACATATATACCATTGTCGTGGAATTCTTTCAGTACCTTTTCGGGGTTGTATTTCTTTTTCCAGGTATTGTTCTCCCTGACCACAGGAACCTGTGATTCGTAACCTACATAACCGTCGTCATCCTTTATGTCTACCACATAGGCATTGATCTCGGTCGTATTGGCCAGTTCAATATAATACTCCAGTTTCTGTGAACTGCCCGCAGTCCAGCCGGTCAGGTAAAGTGCCTTGACCTTTATACGCTCCTTTTCCTCATTCACCGGCTGTCCCTCTGCATCTCCGGCCTCTCCCTGGTCCGGATCGTTCACGTTTGCCCCGTCTTCCGGATCTGAAGTTTCAGAGCCAGGCTCCGAAGCACCGCCGTTTTCTGTTTCTCCTGCTGAAGTTCCATCCCCTGCGGTATCACCTGATTCGGCCGTATTGCCATTATCTCCGGTATTTTCATTCATTTTCTGCCCTGTACATCCTGTGAGAAGTATCACCAGGATCAGCAGCACCGAGACCAGCCTGGCCAGTTTTCCGAGTTTCATGATTGTGCCCCCCATATCATCCTTTGTGCGGCTTTCAATATTTTATGTACACTTGTTAATTTTATAATAGGTATTTATTAGACTCAGAAATGACTTATTATTCTAAGTTACTACATAATATCACATAATACAACAAAATCCCATTAAAAAAAAGTAAAAAAAGAAATGGATTTTCAGAACAACACGTTGATAAAACCCATTATGAAACCCAGCAGCCCGCCCAGCCAGATAAGAGCATTCAGTTCTTTCCTCATCAGCGTCGTTACGATATTTTCAAGCTCTTTAAGTTCGAAATCGTTTATCCTGCTGCTGACCACCCCGGCGATGCCTACCGCGTCAAGGACGTCTTCAAGCTTTTTTGTGATCGCATCCTCATATATGTTCCAGAGATATGCCTTTATTTCAGGTATCCTGTCCTGGTGCCTGGCGATTATTTCCTTCATCGGGGTGCTGATTATCTCATCAGCTTCATCTTCGAGGAATTTTTCTATAAGCGGCCCTGACCTGCTGGCGATCAGATCGTTTATCTTCCTGGAAAATGGCTGTTTCATGGAATTGAGCGCGCTGGAAGTTATCGACTTCAATATCGGTTTTGTCTTTGCCATTATCTCTTCATAAGCATAGTCGACTATGGTCTTTCCAATATCCTGTTCGACAGCCCTCCTCGCTATGGTCTGTGCCAGCACATCCTTTGCGTTGTCCAGTCTCTCACGGAGCCTGTCCTTTTCAACGAACTTCCCGATAACCGATCCGACCGTATCGCCGGAATTGCTGTATTTGTCGATCAGTTCGTCCAATTTTCTGCTGAAATGTTCCTTCATCGATCCGGAAAGCAGAGTCGCTTTCAGTGTATCCTTGTTTATGAGTTCCCTGCTGATAACGTCCCCTATCGATTGTGCCAGCCTCTCCCTTTCTTTCGGGATCAGGCCTGGTGTGAAAGGAAGCCTGAACTTGCCGATATATACCGGTTTCAATGGCCGGAACAGCATCCTGATTGCCAGGCTGTTGGTTATGAGTCCTATAAGTCCGCCGACAAGCGGAGCAATGATTATCTGTATGTCCATAATCTTTCCTTTCCCTGATTGGCCGGATTTCAGCATATATTATATTTTATCGTTTTTTGGCTGCCTTTGGTGCTGTGTGCGCAAAATTTCAACAATTCCCGAACAGCCTGCGCCGAATAAGCGGCCTGTAATTTATACGGTCATTCATTAATATTAACGAAACAATGAGTTTTTTGTCTTTTGGCATTTCCTATGCAAAGTTTGTTTTTAGCGGGATCACAGATATGGAAGCCATATGCGCGTTATGGTAACATAAAACTGATGTGTTTTTGTGCAGTAATGCACTTAGTCCTCAGGGTGGTTATTTACTCTTCACTGTCGGAGAAAATAAACACATCAGCGTGATTAACATCATTATCAGCCGAAAAAGCAGAAAGCAAACGAAAGGAGTTCTTTATGATCAGCGTAAAGGGAAAATGGGCACTGGTTACCGGAGCAGCAAGAGGCATAGGTTACCTTGCCTCGATATTCATGGCACAGCAGGGATGCAACCTGGTGCTGCACAGCAGATCGAGGGAGCATACGAAAAAAGTGCTCTCCGAAGTACGGGCGCTGGGCGTCGAAGCATACGATGTGGAGGCAGAACTGACTGATGCCGCAGCAATCGAGAAAATGTTCGACGAAATAGAGAAAAAAGGTACACAGATAGACATCGTACTGAACAATGCAGGATTGCAGCCAGGCTATCGTACAGACTATTTTGCCACGCCTGTTTCGGATTTCACGACAGCTTTCTGGGTCAATACCATTGCTCCTGCCATGATCTGCTACAGGTTCCTGCCTGGAATGATAGAACGCGGCTTCGGCCGTATCGTAAACACAACCAGCGGTATCCGCAATGAACCGCAGCAGGCCGGGTATTCCGCCGCAAAGGCAGCACTGGACAAATTCACCACGGACCTTGCCACAACAGTGGACGGTACTGATGTTATCATCAGCCTTACTGATCCCGGTTGGTGCAGGACCGACATGGGCGGGCGGCACGCACCCAACTCTCCTGAAAGTGCCCTTCCAGGTGTAGTTGTCGGAGTGTTCGTCAATGACAGGAAAAGCGGAAGGCTTTTCGCTGCACAGGATTTCACCGGCATGACTCTGGAGGAAGCCGTTGAAAAAGCAGAAAAACAACAATAACCGAAAACACAGTCAGTTCGATGGAAGCCCTTTCTTACTATTTACAGAGGAGTGTCGCTCTTGCGAACGCGTGGCACTCCTTTTTTATAGAAGAAGTAACAGTTTCAAGGGAGTTGACCGGACCCATTCAAACACGTGACACTCCTCTGCCACTGAGGAGTATCTCTTACCGAGGAGTGTCACTGCTATTTCAAACGCGTGACATTCCTCTTCCATAAAGGATTACCCGTTTCAGAGGAATGTCACCGGACCTCTGAAATGCAAAAACCCCGCCTTTTGAGCGAGGTTTTTGCCTGGCTCCTCAAGTAGGACTCGAACCTACGACCCTGCGGTTAACAGCCGCATGCTCTACCGACTGAGCTATTGAGGAATAAATTTCTGGCGGAGACCTATTTTCCCGGGCCGTCTCCAGCCAAGTATCGTCGGCACTGAGAAGCTTAACTTCCGTGTTCGGGATGGGAACGGGTGTGTCCTTCTCGTTATATCCACCAGAAACC
>Ga0209608_1000487_pt1 | contig 39471 bp, 42 predicted proteins | sample AD_UKC130_MetaG_FD_184428 | JGI IMG/M metagenome (GOLD analysis project Ga0209608, IMG submission 184428) | Active sludge microbial communities of municipal wastewater-treating anaerobic digesters from Canada - AD_UKC130_MetaG (SPAdes) (version 2) | ecosystem: Engineered > Bioreactor > Anaerobic...
GAGGCCACCATACCCGTTTACAAAGCGAACAGGAAAGTCAATGAAATCAACGGTCTACCCAGACCACCCCCGCGCCAGTGCTAGCTTTGCGTACCGTCACTTATTGCACTGAAAACGAGGAGACCCCGAAATGGCGATGCGAGATCCAGGCGGGCAGGGCGGCCGCCATCGTCGGAACTGGCGATGGTCGACCGCGCCGGCGTGCATCGCCGGAAATGGCGATGCTGCAGCTCGACGTGCGCGGGCCTGGTGGCATCGTCGGATGCGGCGATGCTCGAGCAAAAAAAAGCCGCCTCGGGGTGCGAGGCGGCGATGACTGCCGGCGGCCAGGGAGGGAGGAAACCGCGCGTGTGGTTGCAGCCCTCCGGGACTTTAGCCGATGCGTGCCGCGCGGCGCGGGCGTTCCGGCTGCTGCTGTTGCTTCTCCGCACGCTCCTGGCGCTGCTCCTGCTGCTGTCGGCGGCCTTCCTCGATCAGCACCTGGCCCACGGCTGCGCCGACCTGGCGCTTGAGGCCGTCGCGGCCCAGCTCGCTCTTGTTCGCCAGGTCGTTGAAGTCGGTGAAGCCCTTGGGGTTCGCCTGCTGCTCGCCCGGCGCGAAGATCGGGAAGATGGCCTTGCCGCCTACGGCCTTCGCGGCTTCCTCGGCCTTGGCGCGGCCGGGGTTGTGGCCGCGCTCGATCTCCTGGGCCTTGTCGTCGTCGCCGGCGATCACGATGGGCTTGTCGGGGAACTTCTCGCGCAGGGCGCGGGCCACGTGCGGCAGGTTGCCCGAGTCGAACGCGGCCACGGTGGCATGCCCCAGCCCTTCGGCCAGGCTCGCGGCCGTGGCATAGCCCTCGGCGATCACCAGCGCCGGCGCTGCGGCCAGCGCATCCATGCCGCCGACCGGGTGGAAGCATCCTTCCTTCTTGCTGTCCTTGGCGAACCGCTTGGTGCCGTCCTCCTGGATGTACTGCATCGTCCACTGCTTGCCGTCCACGTCGAAGGCGGGGATGTAGGTTTTCTGGCCCTCGCGGTCGGTGAACACGCCGGCGTGGGCCTCGATGCCCTTGGCTTGCAGGTAGGGCGTCGGCTGCTCGACCGGCACCAGGTCGGGCATCTGGCGGCCGACGCGCTGCGCGGTGGCTTCCTGGAGCTTGTCTTGCTCGGCGGCACGCTGGGCCAGCTTCTCGGCCGCCTCGGCCTGGAGCTTGGCCTTCTCCTGGTCGCTCAAGGCGTAGCCCTTGCTCTTCCAGGTAATGTCCGTGCCGGTCTTGTTGTTGATGATCCGGCCGGCCGGGTGGCCGTCCAGGTGGCCGACATAGAAGCCATCGAGCGTGCCCTTCTTGCCGCCCTCGACCGGCACGCGATGCCGCTTGCCGTCCATGATCGGGTGATCGCCCTGGGCGTTGCTGCCGGTGAACAGGCCGGCGCTGCGCATGGCCTCGGCGAACTCTTCCCTTGGCGTCATCGCTGGCCCCTGCTGGGCCTGCACGTTCTCGGGCTTCCACTGTTCCAGCTTCGCCATGTCGGCGCGAGGGCCGGCATACCAGGACTTCGCGGCCTTGTCCCAAAGCGCGCCGGCGGCCTTGGCGGCGTTGCGCTGCTCGTAGGGCACGGCAAGGTACTGCCGGGCCTGCTGGACGGCCTGTGCGGCCTTCTGGCCGCCGTCCTGGGCCTCGGGTGCCTGCTGGGTCGGCTTGGCCTCTACGGCCGGCGTAGCGGCTCCCTGCGACCATTTGGCGAAGGGGGCCGCATCCACTCCCGCCGGCACGTACCAGGACTGTTCCTTGCGATCCCAGCGCGCTCCGAGCTGCTTGGCCTCGTCCTTCTCTTTGAACGGCACGCTGATGTACTGCCGTTCGGTTGCCTGGCTGGCCTGGGCCGGCTGCTGGTCGGCCGCAGCCACGCGCTGTTCCTGCGGTGCCTGGTGCTCCACGGAGTCGCCGCGCTCGTCATCGACCCGCTGGGAGTTCTTGGCTTCCTCGGCCGCGACGAACGCTTTGGCCTCCAGCGCCTTCCGGGCTTCTTTAGCCGCTGAAATGTCCTCGTCGGTGCTGTTCGGGTCGCGGCGGACGCGATCCTCTTGCACGCGGGCAAGCCGGGTCGCCTTCTCGTACTCGTCCGTCTGCGAATTGGCGTCGATCAGCGCCAGGCGGTCGGCCAGCTCGTCGGCCTCGCCCAGCGTGCGGGTGGCGGTGAGGTAGGCAAAGGCATCCTCGCCGAACTGCGCTTCGCCCTTCCGGGCGTACAGGTGGTACGCCTCCGGCGTCTCCGTGGCCAGGTCGGCGGCCCGCGTCTCGCCGTCACGCTCGACCACGCCGACAACCCGCACTTCACCCGTCCAGTCGTGGGGCAGGGGGAAGCCCAGCGCATCGTCGGCCGCCAGGTGGAAGGCTTGGCGGTCGCGCTCGCGTGAATTGGTGTTGCCGGTTGCCAGGTCAAGCCGCGTTGCAGCGACTACGGCATCCGGCCGGCGCTCTTCGACCAGGTGATCTATTGCGTCGTTGATCTTCGCTTCCAGCGGCTCCAGGTCGTAGGGCAGCTCGTGCCGCGTCCAGAACTCGTTTTGCGTGTTCATCGGCTGCATGCGATCCAGCACGTCCAGGGCGCGGTCGATCTGCTCCAGGGTCGCGCCTTCGAGCGCACGGCCCACCGTGCCCAGCTCGACGTGCTTCAACATCCAGGCTTCGGCCTGGTCGGTCTGCTGGGGTACTTGCATCGTGGCCTCCTGACTCGCAACGGTTTGACGGGCATCGCGCACGGCCTCACGCCAGGCGTTCGACGCGGCCACGAAGGCATCGCCGGCCTTCTGCACGGCCTCATCGTCGTGCTGGGTCTTGTAGCGGGCATCGCCGGCGTTGTTCTCGCCATAGGCGCGCACCAGCTCGCGCTGGAAAGCATCGTCGGCAGCCTTCATGGCCTCGTGCTGCTCGGCCGTGCGTTCGGCCACGGACAAGGGCTTTGCCTCTTGCTCCTGGGCCAGCGCCGGCAGGGCCAGCAGTTGATCGGGCGCGTAGCTCTCCAGCTCGGCCAGGCTTCTGACCTGGTGCGGTTGTTCGTCTTGTTCGTGGAAGGCAAAGATGCGCTCGCCATCCGCCCACCGCGATTGCGCGTCCAGGTGAGAAACGATCTCCTGGCCGTGCTCGCGCAGCTCATCATTGAGCTGCTGGGCCTCGGCCTGCTGCGAGGCGATGCTGTAGATCGGCTCCAGGCCGTTCTTGACGCGCCGCTCGTCGGCGTACTGCTCGGCCTTGGCGTTGATCTGGCGGGCGATCTCTTCCGGCTTCTGGTCGCGGCCATCGGCATCGCCGATCACCTGGTCGCCCAGCTTCAACGTGACGTAGCGCCGGCGCTCGGCGTCGTCGTGGTAGCCGGCCGACAAGCGCCGCTCGCCGTTCGGGGTGGTCATGGTGCCCAGCGGCCCGACACCTTCAAAGGTGCGATGGACGGAATCCACACGGCCAGGCTCTTGCAAGCCGCTGTAGGCAACCTCCCAGCCGTGTTTTTCGACCAGGGCCTGGAGCGTCAAATCGGAGTAGTGCTGCTCGGGCTGCTGCACCTGGGCCTGCTCTTGTTCCTGAACCTGCTTCTGCTCGAAGGCCAGCACGTAGTCGTGAATCTTCTCGGCGTCGGCAGCGGCGCGGAACACTTCCAGCGGCTCGTCTTGCAGGGCCTTGATCCAGGAACCGACATAGGCGGCGTGCTGGCCCGGATCGTGGCCGATGCCCAGCTCGTCGCCGACGATCATGGAAGCGATCTCGGCGCGCAGCTCTTCCTTGGCGTACCCCTCGGAACCGAAGGGATGGGCCAGGTCGCGGTCAAGGCGGGACGGGTGGCCCGTCCAGTGGCCCAGCTCATGCAGGGCGGTCGCGTAGTAGTTGTCGGCGGTGGGGAACTGGCCCCGGTCGGGAAGGTGGATGCTGTCGGTCGCGGGCCGGTAGAACGCGCGATCACCAGGCGCGTGCGTGATCGACGCACCGGACGCTTTCAGGATGTGCTCGGCGCGCTCGACGGCGCTCCAGGTCTGTTCCTTCTTCTGGATCGGCGGCAGGCCGTCGATCTGCTCGGCGTTGAACACCGTGGCGAAGAACACGCGCGGGCGTTCGAGCTGCACGGTTTCCTTGACCGGCTCGCCCTTCGCGTTGAGAACGGGCCGGCCGCTCTCATCGACCTTGTTCTGTTCCTCGCTGAACTTCCAGTATTGGACAGGCGTTCCCTTCTCGCCCTTGCGAACCTGCGCGCCCACGGCGGCGGCCTGCTTGTAGGTCATCCAACGGCCATCGCTGCGGCCCTGGGCCATCAAGTGAATGGCGTTGATGCCCTTGTACCGCTTGCCGGTGGTCGGGTTCATCGGCAGGTAGGCGTTCGGCTCGCCAGGCTCCCACGGCCGTTGCCACGGCGCGGTGCCTGCCTTGAGCTGCTCGATCAGTTTTTCGGCAACGACTTCATGAAATGGCTTCTTGGGTTCCATTGCTTCATCCCTTCGGAATAGTTCGTTGATCTGCGGAAAGGTCTGCTGCGTCCTGGAACGGTCGTGAAGGCCATCCGCGACCATGCACACGATGTTGTGCAGGTCGGCGACTTGCATGGGCCGCACGCGGGCGATGCAGGTTTCCATGAATGACTGCTGGCCGCGCTCCAGCACCTGGGCCTGGCCCGCGTGCTGGCCGGGCGCGATGCTTTCGCAATGCAGCGCCCAAACCTCTTCCGCGCGCACGTCCATCGAAGCGCCGGCATAGCGGCGGTTGATGTCCTCCCAGCGTGGTTTCAGGCTCGGTTCCTCGCGGGCGGCGATCAGGCCGTCCAGCAGGGCGCGTTTCTCGGCCGGCTTGAAGGTGTTGGCCCCGTAGTGGCCCAGCACTTCATGCCGCAGCGTCAGCACCAGGTCGGCGGCGTCGTCCATGTTCGCCAGGGGCACGTCCACGCGGCCACGGTAGGCCCGGCCGTTGTGGATCGTCTCCTTCGGGACATAGCCGCCCTTGAGGTCTGCCGGGACTTCTGCTGCCCGGTGGCCGTACAGCTCGCCGGTGTTGTCGCGGAACCGATAGGCCAGCTCCAGCGCGCCGGGATAGTCTCGGACGAACGCCAGGGTGACGGCTTGCGCCTCGGCCTGGTTGATCGGCATGGGTTAGCCCTCCTGCGCCTTCTTGCGCGCGATGGCCTCGTCCAGCGATTCGCCCGGCTTCCAGTCGTACAGCTCGCGGATGTTGGTCGTATTGACGAAGGGCGGAAGGTCGTCGCTCGGGCCGCCTTCGGTGATGAAGGCCGGGGCCTGGTCGTCGCCCTGCGAGGCCAGGGCCGCCAGGTCGTCGCCGCTCTCTGCGGCGTCCTGCTCGCTCAATGCGTCCTCCACGAACGCGCCGGCGCGCTCGGCTTCCTCGGGGTCGAACTCGGCCTGGTAGCCGGGCGTCGCCGCGTCGGCCAGCTTCTCGCGCAGCGCGCCGGCGGCGGCCGCGTTGTCGTCAATGGCGGGCAGCTCGGGCAGCACGTCATCGGCCTGGGTGGTGTTTTGCTGGTTCATGGTCATGCTCCTTCGTCTTGGTGGTTACTCGGCTGGGCCATTGCGGCCCTTGCTGTAGTCGGGCCGGCCTTTCAGGTCGGGATAGGTCTGCTTGCACGTGGGGAAGTTGCTGCATCCCCACCAGAATTGCCCCTTGCGCTTGGCCGGCCTGCGCGACAAGCCATTGCCGCAAGCCATGCACTTGTGCAGGGACGAAACCGGCGTGGCTTCCTTGCCGCCGGCGATGCTCACGGCTCCGCTGTTGGCCTTCGCCACCTGGTCGCGGATGAACGCCTCTTGCTTCGTAATGAAGGCGTCCAGGGCCGCCGTGCCCAGCTCGACGCCCTTCAACATGCGTTCGTAAAGGGCGGTCAGCACCGGGCTTCGCACCACCTCGGGCAGCGCGTCGATGACGCTGCGGCCCAGCGTCGTGCTGACGATCTGCTTGCCCTTGGTTTCCAGGAACTCGCGGCGTTTCAGCTCGGAAATGATGGATGCGCGCGTGGCGGACGTGCCGATGCCATCGCCTTCGCGCAGCATCTTCTTGTGCTCCGGGTCGCTCACGAACTTGTGGATGTTCTCCATCGCGCGAATCAGCGTGCCCTCGGTGAAGCGCGCCGGCGGCTTGGTTTTCGCATCGCGTCGGGTGGCCTCGGTGCAGGTCACACCGTCGCCTTGCTTCATCGGTGGCAGGGTCTGCGCGCCGTTCTCGTCGTCGCCTTCCTTGGCGTCCTCTTCGTCGGCCTGCTCGAACACGTCACGCCAGCCGTTGCGCGTGACCACCTTGCCGGACGCGGCGAAGTTCTCGCCGGCGATCTCCACGCCGACCGTGGTTTGCATGTACTCGTGCAGCGGGTAGAACTGCGCCAGGTAGGCGCGGACGATCAGCTCGTAGATGTTGCGCTCGCGCTCGCTCAAGCCGGCCTTGCTGCCTTTCTGCATGGTCGGCACGATGCCGTGGTGGGCGGTGATCTTCGAGTCGTCCCACGTCTTGGACTTGATGCGCGGGTCGGCAGCATCGACCAGGCCGGCCAGCTCGGGGTTCACGTGCTTGACGGCCTCCAGGACGCGCGGCGCGTCGGCGTGCTGCGACTCCGGCAGGTAGGCGCAGTCGGTGCGCGGGTAGCTGGTCAGCTTGTGCGTCTCGTAGAGCGCCTGGCAGGTGTTCAGCACGTCCTCGGCGCTGTACCCGTAGCGCGCGGACGCCAGCGCGGTAATGTCGGACAGCGCGAAGGCCAGCGGCTGGTTCTTCTTCTTGGCTTCCTGCTTGTAGGTGGCGATGGTGCCCGGCTGGCCCTTGACGGCGGCCACCAGGGCATCCGCGACGGCGGTATCAACAAGGCGGCCTTCGCTGTCCAGGCCGGCTTGATCTTCCTTCGCTTTCCAGGCGGCGGCGAAGCTGCCGCCGGCGTGCTCGACCACGGCCTTGATGGTGTGGTACGGCACCGGCTTGAACGCCTCGATCTCGCGGTCGCGGCCGACAACAAGCGCGAGCGTCGGGGTCTGCACGCGGCCCACGGTCAGCAGGGCGCGCGAACCGCCGCGCTGCGCCCGCAGGGTGTAGGCGCGACTTAGGTTCATGCCGATCAGCCAGTCGGCCCGCTGCCGCCCGCGTGCGGCATCGGCCCAGCCCTTGTACGTGGTGTTTTCCTTCAAGGCGGCCAGGCCGCGCTTGACGGAAACCGAATCCTGGGCAGACACCCAAAAGCGGCGCGCCGGCTTGCTGCTCTTGAAGTGCTCCAGCACTTCATCGACCAGCAACTGGCCTTCACGGTCGGGGTCGCCGGCGTTGACGATCTCCTTGGCTTCTTTCAGCAGCTTGCCGATCACGGCGAGCTGCTTCTTGGCATCGTCCTTCGGGTGAAGAACCCACGTCTGCGGGATGATGGGCAGCTCATCGACGCGCCATAGCTTCTTGCCTGATTTGCCGGTCGGCACGTCATCGGGCGTGTACTCGTCCGGGTCGGCCTGCTCCAGCATGTGCCCAAAGCACCAGGTCACTTTGTCGCCGCCGCACTCGATGAAGCCGTCGCCCTTGCCGGTGATGCCCAGCTCGCCGGCGATGGCTTTTGCGACGGATGGTTTTTCCGCGATGAACAGTCGCATGGTGGTTTCCTCCCCTACCAGGTGATGACCGGACGGATCACGGTCTGAACTTGAGAACGATTGATCGGGCCGAAGTAGCGGCCGTCGAAAGACGTGTCGCTCACGTCCGACATAAGCAGCAGCTCGGCATTGCCCAGCGTGTAGGTGCTGGCCTGGAAGCGCGGCAAGGGCCGACCGGACTTGTCGGCCTGGATGGGCTTGCTATGTGGCAGCAGCTCGCCATTGACGCGCACGCCGTCATCGGCCACCGATACGGCATCGTCTTTAGCGGCTAAAACGCGCTTCATCATGTAGCCGTAGTCGCCTGGGCAGAACCCGGCCCCGATGTAGCCCCTTTCCTTGGCGTCATCGAACACGCCGACCTTCGGCGGGCACCAAAGCACGTAAGCGCCCCGCTCCACCGGCGCGCTGCTCGTCCAGTACAGGCCGACCGGAATGCTCTTGGTGGTGTTGATGCGGGCACCGGCGGCATAGCTGCCGGCGGCCAGCACCAGGGCGGCCAGGCCGGCGACGGCTACGCCTTTCGTGATGCGTTTCAGGATGCGGCTCATATCGTGATGCCCTCCCCTGCCTCGACAACCTGGCGCAGCCGGTCGGTGGCCTTCGGCGCGGGGATCGAGGCCCGCGCCTGAAACACCGGGTCTTTGAAGTACAGCGGCTGCTTGCCGTAGATGGCGGGGTAGCCCGCGACGTAGATCACCATGTCGCCGGCTTCCTCGATCTCGCCCTTGTCGTTCTTCTTCGGCCCCGGCATCCGCAGGCATTCATCGGGCGTCAGCAAGGGGCGCTGCACTTCCTGGTAGGTGCGCGACACCTGGCCCAGCATCGCCGCCGTGCGGCGGCCGCTGGTCGTGATCTGCTCCTTCACCACGGTGGTCTGCCCGGTCAGTCGGGACAGGTGTTCGGCTGTCTCGACGCGGTTGGGCGGGTAGGCGTTCTGCACGTGGCAGTTCGACGTGATGCTTTCGTCGTGGCCGTAGCCCGTCTCGCGGCTTCGGAGCTGGTTAATGTCCTGGCAAATCAGGTAGCACTTGATGCCGTAGCCGGCGACGAAGGCCAGCGACTCTTGCATGATTTCGAGCTTCCCGAGGCTCGGGAACTCGTCCAGCATCATCAGCAGCCGGTGCTTGTAGTGGGCCACCGGCCGGCCGTTCTCGAAGTCCATCTTGTCGGCCAGCAGGCGCACGATCATGTTCACCATGACGCGCACCAGCGGCCGCAGGCGGGCCTTGTCGTTGGGCTGCGTGACGATGTACAGGCTCACCGGGTCGTCGGAGTGCATCAGGTCTTTGATGCGGAAGTCCGACCGGCTCACGCTGCGCGCCACCACTGGATCGCGGTACAGGGCCAAATAGGATTTGGCCGTGGACAGCACCGATCCGGCTTCTTCCTCTGGCCGATCCATCATGTCGCGGGCGGCCGATCCGATGGCGTGGTGGTTCTGACCGTCCACGTGCCCGTAGGTGGTCATTTCCATCCATAGCTCGCCAATGTCCCGGTTCGGGTCGGCCAGCATGGCATCGACCGATGGCAGCGTGGCCGTGCCGCCGTCGTTCCTGGCCTTGTAGAGCGCGTGCAGGATGACGCCGACCAGGAGCGCGAAGGCGGTCTTTTGCCAGTGGGAATCCAGGCCCTTGCCGTCCGGGTCAACTATCAAAGTTGCTAGGTTCTGCACGTCGCCGACTTCGGCCTCGGTGCCGACGCGGATTTCGTCCAGCGGGTTCCAGCACACGCCGCCCGAGCTGCTGGCCGGCTCGAAGCGCAGCACCTTGTTCTTCGCGTGCTTCTGCCGCCAGCCGGCGGTCAGCGCCCACAACTCGCCCTTCAAGTCGGTGATGACGCTGCTTGCGCCCCACGAAAGCAGCGTCGGCACCACCAGGCCGACGCCCTTGCCGCTTCGCGTCGGCGCGTAGGTCAGCACGTGCTCGGGGCCGCTGTGCCGCAGGTAGTAGAAATTGCCGTCCTTGTCCTGCCAGCCGCCGACATAGACGCCGGTGGCGGTGGGTGCGTCCTTGCCGGTCACGATCTCCAGGACGTTCCGCTCGCGCGGCAGCAGGCCGGCCGCCTGAATGTCCTTCTTTTCGGCCCAGCGGGCCGAACCGTGCAGGTATTCGTTCGCCTTCGAGCTGTTGGACGTGACGACTTTCGCCACGGCCACACCCAGCAGGCCCACGGTGGCAGTCACCATGCCGATGCTGCCGGCCCGCATGATCTCGTCGGGGTACTGGCTGTACCACTTCGCCGACCAGTTCAGGATCGACCAGGGCGCGTACACGTGCCCGAGGTTGGCCCCGAGGCTCGCGTGATACTGGAACGTGTAGGCGAAGAACTGTGTCGCGGCCTGGAGGCCGCCGACCAGGGACACCCCGCCGAGGATCGGCAGCAACTTGCTGGGCTTCGGCTTCGCGCTGCGAACCTGCGGCCCCACGGCGTTGTTCATCTTTATTTTCATCTACTCCTACCTTTCGACGTTTTGATGGAGCCTTTTGGCGTGATCGTCACGGCATCGCCGACCGCGATGCGCGACATGCGCCGGGCCGTGGCCTGGTCAATGGGCATCACCATGACCTCATCGCCTCGTTTCAACAGGGCCAGCGCCTGGCCCTCGATGTTGCGGACACCCTCGAAAGCAAGGCCACCTTCACCGGCAGTATATCGCGCGTGCTTCGGTATATCGAAACCTTTCGAGCGTTTCGACTCGCGTTCGGCGATGTATTTATCCGCCGCCGCGAGGCCCGGCGGGGCCGCTGCTACTCCTGATCCTGGCCGAGAAATATCCCGTCGCAGTTGGTGATCTGGTTGGGTTCCTTGCTGCTCCAGGTGACGAGGAACATCACGCGGCAATAGCACTTCACTTCCGCCGGCGATGCGAACCACACCGAGTTGGGACAGTGTTCGCAAACGGTGCTGGCTTTGGGGCGGCGGGACTCGTCCAATGCGTCCAATGTCGGGCTTCCGGTGGACGGCTCCGGCGTGAACGCCGGCGGTGCCGGCTCGCCCGCCACCTGGTCGCCCGAAGCCTGCTCGGGCGACGGCGATGGGTCGGGCAGCGTCGTCGTGGGTAGCGGCGCGCTGTCCAGGGCCGCCAGGGCCGCGTCCAGCTCGTCCTCGATGCTCTGCGGGTCGCTGGTCGGCTCGCTCGGTTCGGTCGGGTCGCTCATGGGTGTTCTCCTTCTTCAATAGCGCAAGCCGCCGGCTCTCCAGGGCCGGATCGGCGAACGTGATGGGTAGCTGGGAATCAACGGCCGCGCGAATGATCTGCGCCTGAAACTGCGTGGTGCCGTTGACGGTGATGCGGCTGCCGTAGCGTTCCATCGCCAGCCGTAGAGCTTCTTGCAAGCCCTCGCGCGTGGCCTCGCGCGAGACTTGCAGCTTGTCGCCATCGTCCCGAACGGCCGTCAGGCCGGCGCGGAAGATGATGGTGCCCTTCTTGGTGATGTTGTCCGTCACCGGGGCATGGCCGGGGCGCGGATCGCCCCGGCCCTGGATGGTGTTGCCTTTCAAGCCCTGCGCCGCCTCGCGGGCGCGCAGGGCGGTCAACGCCTCCGCGTTGCCGTGGGTCGCTTCCTTCTTGAGCCAGTCGGCCCACGTGCGGCGGCTGTGGCTGTCGTAGAGGGCCTGGCGGTCTTGCTGGTACTGCTTGTTGATCGCCTGGATTTCGTCGCGCAGGGCCTTGCTGGCCTGGGCATACAGCAGCTTCTTGTTCGGGCCGCTCTCGCCGATCACCTTGATCGTCGCGCGGCGCAGGCGGCCGGAACGCTTCGCGGCCTCGACCAGCCGATCCTTGCGCCGGCGGGCCTGCTCCAGCGCCTGCCCACGTGTCGCGGTCAAGGTCTGCTGCTCGGCCTTGTACCGGGCGTACAGCTCGACCGTGTTCACGCGCAAGCGGATCGGGTCTTTCTGGTACTGCCGCTTCGCTTTGGTTCGTGTCTGCCGTTCGGGCGAAGCCTCGAACGGGCCAAGCCGCGCCTCCAGCTTCGGCTTGGAAAGGTCGCGGGCTAGGGTGCTCGCCTTGACCATCGTTCCGTCGCCGGCCTCGATCACCAGGCCGTTCGCACGCTCGCGCAGTTCCAGGCCGTTGTCGCGCATGACCTGGTGCAGCTCCTGCCAGGACTGCGCGCCCTTGATCTCGTCCAGGCATTCCCGCTTGATCCAGCCGACCAGGCTTTCCACGCCCGCGTGCTGCTCCATGTCGGCCGCCCTGCCCTCGGCACCGCGCTGGCGTGGTTCGTGGTTGTCCCGCTCCAGCCCGTAGTCGCGCTCCAGGGCCGTGCAAAGCTCGGCCAGCGCCCGATGCGAGTAGTACGGCTCGTGCATCGTGTTCCGGGTCGGGTGAATCTTGTTGATGGCGATGTGGATGTGCAGGTTGTCGGTGTCGTTGTGAACGGCACTGACGCGCTGGTGTTCGCCGTAACCCAGCCCGGCGCAGATACGTTCCTCAATCGCCCGCAGGGTGTCGGCGCTGGGCTGCTCGCCGGCCCGGAAGCTGACGATCAGGTGATAGGTCTTGTCGCCCTTGGCCCGCGTGTTCGTGTGCTGGGTCGCCAGAACCTCGGTGATGGCGTCCTGCACGGACACGGCATCGCAGTTCGTGATCTGCACCTGGCCCAGCCGGTGATCCTTGCTCTGCGCGTCGGTGACGTAGTTCACCAGGCCGGCGAAGTCGGACTTGCCCAGCGAGCGCATGGGTACGTGCTTGGCGATCATCGGCCAGCCCCTGGCTTTTTAGCCGCTAAAAAGCTCAAGGCTCGGCCCTCGGCTGCACCACGGACTTCATGAGTCGGCTCATTTCGTCCTGGGTGGCTTCGATCCGGCCCAGCAGGGCAAGGATCGTGGCGTCTCCGAAGCGGGCCGTGCGCGGGTCGTCGGTGAGCCATAGCTTGAGCAAACCGCCCAGCCGGCCGAGGTCGCCATTCACCCGCACCAGCTCGCGCACGTACTCGTAATCCATGACGCCCCTGATCTGGTAGCCCTGGCCCACGTCGCGCAGGTAGCGCGCCACGCTGACCCCGGCCCTCTTGGCGTTCGCCTCGATCTGTTCCTTCTCGTCGGGGAACACCGGCACCCGTAGGTGCTGCCGCCGCTTCGCGGTCGGCTGTTCGTCGGCTTCCATGTCGCTACCCCTTGAGCGCGTGCGCCGTGTGTCGCGCGTAGGTCGCCACGGCTCGCCAGTAGGCGGCCATCGGCCCCTTGCGGCGTGCCCATGCCTTTTCCGCCTCGTCGTTGGCCTGCGTGCGCAGCTCGCGCAGCACGCGGGCAAGGCGCTGCCGGTCGGCAACCGGAAGCGCCTGGAGTTCGCGGCCTGCTGGAAGCTCCAGCAGCGGATTGATGTAGCCCATGTCGTTCGTCTCTCGCTTCTTGGCCGGCGGTAGCCGGCAGCCTCGCAGAGCAGGATGCCCGTTGAGTGCCGCAGGCGCGAATAAGGGACAGCGAAGATAGATAACCGGCCCGCCGGTTAGCTAACTTCGCACATCCTGCCCGCCTTACGGCGTTGATAACACCAAGGAAAGTCTATACCGAAACCTTCGCATCTGTCTGCATTTAGCGCGAAAAGATGGCGGATATATCGAATGAAGGCGTACAATGCCCGGAAAGCGCGCTAGATGCAGCGGTGTCAAGCTGCTATCCACGCGCTTTACATAGACTTTCCACGGGTCGATACATGAAAATGACGGCTATTTACAAACCACGGAAGCGAGGCGATGGCAGAAAGCAGCTACCCCCAAGAGCTGGCCGCGCGGATCGAGAAACGGGCCGCCAAGAAGCGCCGACAGGACGCGACGGCCGTTGCATTCCTGGCCGTGCGCGTGGACGTGAAAGCCGCGATGGATGCTGGCTATGCAGTGACGACGATCTACGAGGACATGCGCGAGATCGGCCGGGTCAAGTGCAGCTACGAGACGTTCCGCAAGCACGTCCAGCGGTACATCAAGGCCGCACCAGCAGCACCCGCGCCGGTGCCTCCCCCGGCGGCCAACCAGGCCAAAGGGGAGAAGCCGGCGCAACAGGAAGGGGGGTCGAAGGCGAGGAAGCCGAAGGCACCCGAGCCGAAGAAACCCGAGTCGGCAGGGATCGCCGGCTTCAACTACAACCCGAAACCGAATAAAGAGGATTTACTGTAATGGCGAAAATTCACATGGTCTTGCAGGGCAAGGGCGGCGTCGGCAAGTCGATGATCGCGGCCACCATTGCGCAGTACAAAGCGAGCAAGGGGCAGACGCCGCTTTGCATCGACACCGATCCGGTCAACAGCACGTTTGAGGGTTACAAGGCCCTGAACGTGCAGCGCCTGAACATCATGGACGGCGACGAGATCAACACCCGGAACTTCGATGCCCTGGTGGAGCAAATCGCCTCGACCAAGGGCGACGTCATCATCGACAACGGGGCCAGCTCGTTCGTGCCGCTGTCCAGCTACTTGATCGGCAACCAGGTTCCGGCGCTGCTCCAGGACATGGGGCACGAACTGGTGGTGCATACGGTCGTCACCGGCGGGCAAGCCTTCCTGGACACCCTGAACGGCTTTAGCACGCTGGCCCGGCAATTCCCGGCCGAATGCGTGTTCGTGGTGTGGCTGAACCCGTATTGGGGGCCAATCGAGCACGAAGGCAAGGGCTTCGAGAAGATGAAGGCGTACACCGACAACAAGGCGCGGGTGTCGGCCATCATCCAGATTCCGGCGCTCAAGGAAGAAACCTACGGCCGCGACTTCTCGGAAATGCTCCAGGAGCGCCGGACGTTCGATGAGGCCCTGGCCGACTCGGCGCTCACGATCATGACGCGGCAGCGGCTCAAGATCGTGAAGTCGCAACTCTTCCAGCAGCTCGACAACGCGGCGGTGCTCTGATGGCGAGCGATGACAAGATCGAAGAGCTGATACGGGAAATCGCGGTCAAGCACGGCATCGCCGTTGGCCGCGACGATCCGATCTTGATCCTCCAGACGATCAACACCCGACTGATGCAGGACAGCCAGGCCGCGCAGCAAGAAATCCTGGATCGCTTCAAGGAAGAGCTGGAAGCCATCGCACACCGTTGGGGGGATGACGCCAAGGGGAAGGCCGAAAGGACGCTCAACGCGGCCCTGGCGGCCTCCAAAGAGGCGATGGCGAAGGGGATGCAGGACGGCGGCAAGGCCGCCGCCGAGGCGGTGCGGCGCGAGCTGGAAGCGGCCGCCGCGCAGCTCGCCGCGCCGATCCGCGAAGCGCGGCGCGTGTCGTACATGAACATCGTGGCGGCCGGCATGGCGGTTTTCGCGGCCGCCCTCGCGTTGTGGGCATCGCTGTAGATGGCGATGCGGGATCTCATCGTCAGAAATGGCGATGGTCGACCGCGCCGGCGGCATCGCCGGAACTGGCGAGGCTGGCCAGCCCCTTGCATCGTCGGGAATGACGGTGCTGCAGGATGCCGCCAGCGGCGGGCCTGCATCGCCGGAAACGGCGAGGCTCGAGGAAAAAGCCCGGCAGTGCCGGGCTTTCGTTTTAGACGGGCCGCGTGAGGCCCAAGCTCTGCGACCGGCCTGGTCGCTCCAGGGCCTGCGCCTGCTTTCGCTCCTGCTCTTCGCGGCGTTGCAGCGCCTGGTGCCGGCGTGCCGCCTCGCGCATGGCATCCCAATCGGCCGCCAGCTCGGGTTTCTCGGCGCGCATCTTGCGGGTCGCCAGCTCTTCGACCTTCGGTGAGTGCAGGCCCATGCCTTCCTTGATCTCGCGGACGGCTTCCAGGCGCACGTGCAGGGACTGCAAGCGCGCCTGCTGCTGCATCTGCTGGTTCTGCCAAGCGCGTTTCGCGCCAGGCCGGGACAGTAGGCCCGGCTGGTTGGCCTGGGTCTGCTGCAAGCGCGCCTGCTGACGGTCGATCAGGTTTTCAAGCCGATCCTCGATGCGCTCCACCTGGTCGTGCTTGGCCTGAACGTACAGGGCAAGGGCTTCCTGGTAGGTCTGGTCGAGCGGGGCGGCCTCCAGGGCCGCTTGCTGCTCGGCCTCTGTGGCTTCGGCAGCGGCCAGCAGGCCGTCGCCGGCGGCGTCGGTTCTGCTGGTCGTGCTTGTTGCGAAGCCGGCGGATGCCGGCTGGATGCGGCGGGCGTCTGCCCGGCCGGCGGTGGGTGTGAGTCGTCTCAAGGCGTGGCCCTCCTTTTAGCCGCTAAAAGCTATCGGGACCGGCCTCGCGTGAGTTTCGGGGCCTCGGCGGCAACGGTTGCTTTGCCTTGCGCGCTGTAGCTGATGCTCTTTGCGCTCCCGATTTCAGGTACTTTATCGAAATCTGACCGGGCGTGCATGACAAAGTTCTTGCCTACCTGCTGGTACACCTGGTTGTTGTCGGCGTGAACGATCACGCCGTCATGGGTCTGCTTCTTGTCGGCCTGCTGGGCCATGTACAGGTTGTAGATGCCGGGCTTCAATGCGCCAGCCTTGTCAACCTTCTGGTTGGCCCATGCCCCTTCTTGCTCGGTCTGAACGATGCGTTGGCCGTTCATGACCAAGAGGCGCTGTTTCATCGGGCGCTCCTTATCGTCGGTGTGGTCATTTCAAAATGTGGAATAGATGGGCCTCCTTGCCAGTCCAGCAAGAAAAAAGCCGACCTCGGCATGCGCGAGGCCGGCTTTCCTCTCGTGGCCGGATGTGTAGTTCCAGGTTACACCCTCGATTTTATTGAAAACCGACCGAAATATCAGGTCTTTTTCGCGCCGCCCGTCTTGCCCTTCTCCTGGGCCATGACGGTTTCCAGGGCTTCGAGCCGGCCGCGCAGGGTCGCGGCGTCCTCGCGGGCCTGGCTGGCCTCCTTGCGCGCGGCATCGCGCTCGGCCTGGGTGGCCGTCAAGCGTTCGGCCTGGCGGTGCGCTTCGGCCGCTGCTGCCTTGCGCTGCTCCTGGTGCGCCTCGCGCTCGGCTTCGGCCTTGGCCTGCACCTTTGCCAGCTCGCCCCGCACCTGGTCAAGCTGCCCGGCCGCCGCCTCGGTGGCCTTCTGCTGCTCGGCCAGCGCCGCCCGCGCCTGGTCGGTGGCCTGGTTGGCTCGCTCCAGGTCGGCGCGCAGCTCGCCGGCCCGGCGCTCGATCTCCGTTGCCCGGCTGTTCGCGGCCGCCAGGTCGGCCCGCAGGGCCTCCGCCTGGTCGGCGCTCGCGGCGGCCTTCTCCTGGGCTTTGTCGCGCTCCGCTCGGGCTTGGCGGGCCTCCTGGTGGGCGTGATCCAGTTCCGTGCGCAGCTCGCCGGCTCTGGCCTCGGCCGTGGCCGCCCGCTCGCTGGCCGCTGCCAGCTTCTCGCGTAGCGCCCCAGCTTCCCCCTTGGCGTCGGTCTCTGCGGCCTCCAGGGCCTCGATACGGCCCTTGGCCTCGTCCAGCTCGCCGGTGAGCTGGTCGGCCAGCTCTGCGGCCTCCTGGCGCGCTGCCTCCATTTCCTGCCGGACGGCCTCCAGCGCCTCGCGCTCGGCGGCCAGCCGGTTGTTCGCCATTTCCAAGGCCACGGCCCACAAGTCGCCGCCCAGCTCGGCCAGCTTCTCGGTGATCGCCGCCGGTGCCGGCTCGCGGATCGGGGCCGCCTGGCTGGCCTTGCGTGCCCGCCATTCGTTCATCGCCTCGGAAATGGTCGTGAAGCTCCCGCCGCCGAGCTGCTTGCGCACGCTCGCCAGGGTCGGGTTCTGGCCGGCGGCGTCCAGCTCGTCGGCGACCGCAAATATCTGCTCTTTCGTGATTGCCATGATCGGGCCTCCTTTCGGCCGGTGTTGTATGTTGTAGCGTGTAGCATACTACAACATACAACATAGCGCAAGTGTTTAGCTGAACTTTTTTAGCGGCTAAAACGGGCCAGCCCGGCGCTGGGCGCGCAGGCAAAAAAAAGCCCCGCTCGATGGCGGGGCGCAGGGGTGCGGGGGCGGCGGGGTCTGGTGCAGGGGGGGTCTAGCCCTCCAGCAGCGCGACAAGCTGCACTTTGCCAAGGTCGGCCTCGAACTCCTGGCCGTCATCCTCGTACTTGAGCCAGGCCCAGCCCTCGGCCGGCGGCCGGCGGTTGAGGATCAGGCGGGCCGGGCGGTCGTCGTGCGTGACCTGGATGATCGCTTTCTTGAGCTTGTCCGGGTCGGGTTCCTTCGGCTCCTTCTTCTTGGCGTCATCCTCCGGGCCTTGCCCGTCGCCCTCGGCCTCGCCATCCGTCTTGCCGCTGAACGCATCGACGGTGTTGGGGTCGCGGTCGCCTTCCTGGTGGCGCTTGTCCTCCAGGTACTCGCGCAGCAGCTTGACCGATCCGCGCGTCAGCTCCTGGCTGTCGTCGGCCAGCCACGCACCCACTTCCTCGGGGTTCTTCTTGAACGCCGTCACCAACTCGTTGATGACGGTCACATCCTTGGCGCGGCCAGTGTTGAACGCCTCGGCAATCGGTTCGGGCAAGTCCAGCAGCGTGACGTGCTGTGTGACGAACGCCGGCGACTTGCCGATCTCCTTGGCGATCTCCGACTTCTTCTTGCCCTTCGCCAGCTCGCGGCCGATGAAGTCCGCGATCTCGCGGGCCGTCAGTTCGTTGCGTTGCAGGTTCTCGATTACCTGGTCGGCCTCGTTGTAGTCGTTGTCGATGAAAGCCGGGATGGTGGTCTTGTCGGCCCATTTCGAGCCACGGTAGCGCCGCGCACCGTGGTTGATGAGGTAGCGGCCCGGCGCGTCCGGGTTCTCGCGCACGCTGATGGGCGACTTCACGCCGCGCAGCTTGATCGTCTCGCCGATCTCGGCGATGGACTCCGGCGAGAAGCCGGGGTTGTCCGCCGTGCGCGGCTGGTGCGGGTCTTCGTCGATGAGGTCAAGCGGCAGCTCCTGCGGGCCGCCAGGGGCCGCATTCGCGGCCTGTGGCTCGTCCAGCAAGCTCGACAGGTCGCCGAGGCCATCCAGGCCCAGCCCGCCGCCCTTGGGCTTCTCTGCGGCCGCTTGCGGGGCCTTCTTCTTGGCGTTGGTCTTTACGGCGCTGGTCATTGCGCGATCTCCATCTTCGTGAACACGTAATCCGCCAGGGCGCGCACTTCCTGGGTGGCCTTGCGCGCAGCGGTTTTCTTGATCTTCCACACTGGCATCTGCTCGCCCAGCGCCTCCGCGATACTGTCTCGCGCGCCGACACTGAACGGCAAGATCAGTTGCGGATATGCCTGCTGCAAGGTCGCCAGGTTGCTGACGTGGCGCGGCTTCCGCGCGTCCACCTTGTTCGGCACCATGCCGAGAAAGCGCAGCTTCGGGTTTTGCTTGCGCAGGTTGCCGATGACGGCAACCATCTTCTTCATGCCTTGCAAGCTGTACGCCTCCATTTCGACCGGCGAAAGCATGTAGTCGGCGGCCAGCACGGCCGCCGTCATGGCAACGCCAAGGGAAGGGGCGGTGTCGATCAGGCACACGTCGAAGAACTCGCCTAGCGCCGCGATGCTGGCCCGCAGCGCGCCGGCGGCCTGGGCCAAGTCCATCTTGTCCAGGTTGGCCAGGCTGGCATCGGCCGCGATCAGCGCCAGGCCGTCATCCTCCCGGCCAGCGAACCAGGCGCGCAGCTCGTCGCCGCCGGCGGTGAACATGCGACTGGCGGGATAGCCCGAGTCGTGGCCGGCCAGCGTCCAGCTTGCATTGCCCTGGGTGTCCAGGTCGATCACTGCAACCCGAAGGCCGCGCTCCTGGAAGTCGAACGCCAGGTGGCAGGTTGCGAAGGTCTTGCCCTGTCCGCCTTTCTGAATTGCCGTGACCAGTGTTTTCATGAGTTGGGTTCCTGTTTCCTCTTTCCCTTGGCGTCGGCTTCCCAACGCTTGACGATGAACGCTTGATGCTCCGGCAGTACCGCCGTCACCCGCTCGAAGCCCTGCGGGAGCACTTCCCCCGCCACTGCCCACACGCGGCTGACCGCTTGCGATACCGCCCCCTTGGTCAGCCCCAGCGAGGCCACAAACTCGGCCTGGGGCCTTCCATCGACCAGCACGCCGCGCGCTATGTCGATGGTCTGTTGCCCGATCTCCAGGCCCTTGATCGCCGCCTGGAATTGGGCTTCGGTTAGCCGTTTCTTCATGGAGAACACCCATATAAACTCCACACCCGGTTGTTGAACAAAAGGCGGTGCCAGCCGCCGACCATGTGCAGAAGTTTAGCTAAACTCGCCGGGCGCGTCAAGCCTTTTAGCGGCTAAAAATCACCCCTTCTTGGCGTCATCCGAATACAGCGCGGCTAGGCGCTTGAGGTCGTCGGGGCCTTGCTGAACCTCGACCACCCGCATTCCGTAGCGCCCCATCTGCGACGCGGCGCGCGAAACTGCGAGCTGCTGCGCGTGGTCGGCGCTCACGAAGAACGTCATCAACGGCCCCACGGTGCGCGTGCCGCCGCTCGCAAAGCACACGTCGAACGAACCGCCATGCACATGCGGATCGACGCCTTCAACGAGCCGCCAGGGGTCAAGGCCCCATTCCTCGGATTGCGCGCTGTACCAATAGGCCGGCGCATCGCCGTTCAAATCGCTGGCCGCGTACTCGCGCACCAGGACGGCCACGCGGCCCGTGGTTGGCTCCACGAATCCCGGCGGGTAGGGCAGGGTCTGTTTTTTCATGTCAAAGCCCCTTCGGCTTGTAGATCGAAACGAAGTAGGTGATCGCGGTCAGCACCGCGAAGTACACCAGGAACGACCAGCCGGCATACACGCCAGGCGTGTTCCAGTGGTAGAGCATCCGCACGAACTGAAAGAAGGTGGCAATCGACAGCACCCACTTGAGGATCGGCCAGACCAACACGGTCGCCACCCATACGAACTTGACCAGGCCGGCCAGCAGGCCAGCACCGGGGGCCTTGTTGGGGGCAGCAGGCGCGGCGGCAGGCTCCACCGGCGCGGGCGCGGCGGGCTGCTCGATCTCCTTGGGGAACTTGATGATGTTGGACATAGCTTGACCCTCCACGCGCTTACGTGTTGAATGCTGGGTGCTCCCACTCGGAAGCATGGTTACGGTGTGCCAGCACCAGGCCAAGCGCCCCGGATCACTCCGGGGCGTTCCTCCACCTGGGGCCGCCCTTGATCTTGCCTCGGCTCACGCAATACTCCCTTCTTGGCGTCCTCGATAGGCCCGGCCGTTGCCGACCGGGCCATGTGCTCTTACCAGCCGGCCCGGCGCTTGGCCTGCTCGACGGCTTCCATCGACCAATGGCCCTTGGCCTGCCCCTCCAGGGAGCATCCGGCGAAGTACGCCTTGCCGCGCAGTTCCTCGGCTTTGCGCACCAGCTCGGCCGCCTCGGCCATCATGGCCGCGATCTCGTCACGGCGGGCCGGGAAGTCGGTCGCTGCCGCGCCCTCCAGCTCGTCAATCCAGGGCATGATCTTGTTGTCGCTCATCGGACTTTCTCCGGTAGTTGACCTGGGCGATGTGCCCGGCCTTCAAGTGCTATATTAGGGCAAAATGCCCTAGCCTGTCAAGCACTTTAGCTAAACTTTTTTCGCTTTACCGGAATCCGAAGGCTAAACTTTAGCCGCTAAAACCTTTCCCTTGGCGTCAATCCTCTTTCCAGATCACGCCCAGCCCGGCCAGGTCGCACAGGATCGCCCATGCCGCATAGGGAATCGGGGTGTCCTCGCCGATCCAGCGGCGGATCGTGCGGTCGCCCTTCGCGCCCAGCCCCAGCGCCTTCGCGGCCTTGCTGCCGCTGAACCCGGCCAGGCGCAGCACCTCGCGGACTTCCTCGCCGGTCGGTTGTGCCCAGCGTTCGGCCGGCTTCAAGCACTCCAGCCGGATATTGGCGTCGTTCGTCATTCGTTCGTTCTCCTGGTCAAGTGATAAGCCGCAACTGGTCGAAGCCGTAGATCGACTGGATGCAGCTCGGGTCTGAATCGACCACGCGCCGGCCTGCGCGATTGGTCTTGTACGTTACCGGCCTGTCGTCGTGCGCCCACACCTGGCGGGTGTCGGGATGCACCTTCACGATGATGATGCGCTTGCCGATGTAGCGGTCGAAAACCGGGTGATGGACGCTCACGATCTCGCACCGCTGGCCGGGCTTGAACTCCACCCGGTCGGCCGGGCCTCCATCGCCATTCCTGGCGATGCTGCAGGTTGCCGCGCTCGCTCCCGGCATCGTCGTTTCCGGCGATACAGGCCCGCCCTCGACCGGCTCGGCATCGTCGGCTTTGACGATGCTGCAGGTCATCGTCGTTTCTGGCGATGCGGGATCTCGCTCCGGGCCTGCGCCGGTGATTTTTCCCTTGGCGTCCAACCCGGCGGCCCTGGCCGCCTTGATCCTGGTCGCGGCCTCGGCCGCCCAGCGCCTGGCGATGAAGGCCCGATGCGAGGGCAGCACCACATCGACCAGGACGAACCCCGGCGGCACCAGGACGGTCGCCGGTTCGCGCCGCGCCGGCGGCTCCAGGCCGGCCAGCCAAGCGGGCAGGGGAGCATCGGCCAGGCGGTCGCGGTAGCTGGCCTCGACCATCACCGGGCGCTTCTTCTCGGCTCGCTGCGCAGCCAGGATGCCGCGCGCAACCTCGTCCACCGTCATGCAGCCCTGCGCCGTGTCGAAGTGCGAGCGGTAGCCCGTTTCGGAGATAAACGGCCTGTCCAGGTCGATGACGTGGAACTGGAAGTGGGCACCCAGCGGCCCGCCGTAGCCGGCCTCGTACTCCACCAGGGCGCGCATGTCGCCATCCGCGACCAGGAACTGGCCGCGCTGGCCCCACAAGGGCACGTCGCCAGGCACCGCCGCGCAATGGCGCTCGATGACCTGGCCGGGCGCGTCGTGGTCGGCCATGCTGCCCACGTGCGTTCCGCCGTTCATCTTCCAGATGACGGCCTCGTATCGGTCGCTGGCCGCCTCGGCGGCCGCACCGTCGCCGCGCATGATCGCCGCGTCGATCTCCACCACGGCCGCCACGGCGGCGGCCAGCAGCTCGTCGCGTTCGGTGGGCAGCTCGGCCAGCAGCTCGGCCGCCGGCGCGTTCCAGTCCTGGCCCGGCTGGGCCGGCGTCTTGCGTTTCTTCGCCATCGGCCGGCCCCTCAAGTGTCAGCACGCCGCCACGCGATCACGTCGCGGGCTTCGTAGCCGTGGCGCTTGCAGTCGTCGCAGAATCCCGAGCTGAACCCCTTGTGGTTCGTGCCGATCCATGCGGCCGGCTTGCCGCATTCGTGGCCGTAGGTGCCCGGCTCGGCGTTGTGGCACTTGCCGTCCGTCGCGTAGCTGTTCGTCGGTGCCTGGGGAGCGTTGTTCCTGGTCATGGTCGCCTCCTGGAAGCCCCGGCCGAAGCCGGGGCCGCCCCTCATCAGTCAATAGCCCGGTAGATCGCGGCCGCCTCGGCGTGGCTGGCTGCGAAGCCGCGCAGGAAGTGATAGCGGTCGATCAGGGCATCGCCGGCGTCCGTGTCGGCGGCCTCGGCCGCGAGCTGGCCCAGCGCGAACAGGGTTGCGACAATGCCGGCGGCGTCGGCCGACAACTCGCCTCGGAAGCCGTTGCCGTCCACCTCGATCTCCAGGCGGTCGGCCAGGTCGGGGGCCATGTAAAAACCGCCGTCCGACAAGGTGTAGTAGTGCCAATACGCGCCGCTGTAGCGTTCGCAGAGCCGGCGAAGCCAGGCATACACCAGGGCCTCGCCGCGCATCATCAGACGCGGGCCGAAGTAGGCGGGCAGGAAGTCGAGGCGCTGGGCCTCGGCGACCAGGGAAGCGGTAACGGGTTGCTCTTGGGTGTTCATCGGACTTTCTCCGGTAGTTGACCTGGGCGAAATGCCCGGCCTTCAAGTGCTATATTAGGGCAAAATGTCCTAATCGTCAAGCACTTTAGCTAAACTTTTTGGCCGCTAAACCTTGCCCTTTCCCTTGGCGTGCATTACAATGTAATTCACGAACCCAACCGGAGAACCAATCATGGCTGCAAACCAGCTCGTACAAACGCGCATCGACGGCGCGATCAAGGAAGAAGCGGCGGCCGTCCTGGCCGCGATGGGCCTTACCGTGTCCGACGCGGTGCGGCTGCTGCTCACGAAGGTGGCCCAGGACAAGGCGCTGCCCTTCGAGCCGCTGATTCCGAACGCCACCACCATCGAGGCGATGAAGGAAGCCCGCAAGGGCAAGCTGCCGCGCTTCGCCACCGTCAACGATCTGATGGCCGATCTGCATGCGGCAGATTGAGCGCACCGGCCAGTTCAAGCGCGACTACAAGCGCGAGGCGAAAGGGCAGCACCGGGCCACGCTCGACGCCGACCTGGTGCCCGTCCTGGTCGCGCTCGCCGACGACCAGCCGCTGGAACCTCGGCACCGCGACCACGCGCTGACCGGGGACTGGAAGGATCACCGGGATTGCCACGTCAAGCCCGACCTGGTGCTGATCTACCAGAAGCCCGACGCCGACACGCTGCGCCTGGTGCGCCTCGGCTCTCACTCCGAACTCGGCTTGTGATCGGCGCGGGCCTGGCCCCGCGTCTCACGTTTCATTGACACTTGAGGGGCGCTTTCCGCGCCACCGGCCGAGCTGGCCGACCCCCTTCCTTGGCGTAAAACCTGCGGCGGTGGAGCTGCTGCGATGCTTGAGGATCGCGCGGCCGGTCGAACCGCGGCGACCTGGTTGGGGAGTGTGAGGGGGCTTTGCCCCCTCGCAAGCTCTCGAACTTACTGCCTTCCGCCAGGCGCTTGCGCCTGGCTCTCCTAAGCCGTAGCGCCGAAGGCGCTCCATTGTGGGGTGAGGCCGCAAGGCGGCCGAGGGGCGTAGCCCCTGGGGGGATGGGAGGCCGCTTGCGGCCGGGTGGGATCGAGAAGGGGGGTTTCCCCCCTTCGGCGGCCGGTCATGCTGCGCGGCAGCTTGGGCCGTGTTGCCGTTTTTTTCGCCAGCCTCTGGTTAAAACTACCTGGTTATATAAAAAGGTTATAAAGACGGTTAAAAACCTGGTTAGCATGACCGAAAAACGCGCGTAAACCGTTGTCACGCCAAGGAAAAGTGCGAAGAGGCCGCCCCTCAAGTGTCAATGGATAAGCCCCCCATGTGTCAATACGCTGCCCCTCAAGTGTCAAGAACCGCGCCCCTCAAGTGTCAGTAGGGCCGCCCCTCAAGTGTCAATACCGGGGCAGGGTTCCTAACAGGGTTATCCACAACTTCGGTGGATAACTCCATGCCGATCAGGCACTTAGGCCGCCTCGGCGGCCGCCTGGACGGCTCGACCAGGCCGAAATCGGCCGCTGCCCCCCAAGTGTCAACATCGCGCCGGCCCCGCTGCCCCTCAAGTGTCAACGTCAGGGCTGCGCCGGCCGGCCTCGGCCGACTTGTCCCGAAACTGTCCACAACGGCCGCGCCGGTGGGGCAGGGCAGGGAAGGCCCCGGAAACGGGCCAGGAAGGCCCGTCAGGGCCGCAAAGCCCAGCGGCGAGGGCCACCGGCCCGGTGAGCGTCGGGAAGGCGCTGGAAGCCCGCCAGGGGCGAGACGGGCGGCTCTGCCGCCTGGCTCGATGCGCAGCACGACATAGCCGGTTCTCGCGGCCGCCGGCCGGGAGAATCCCCCGCAGCTCGGCCCCTCAAGTGTCAAAGGGTGGATCTCATCGTCAGAAGCGGCGATGCGAGATCCAGCGCCGGCGTCGGCCGTCATCGTCGGAACTGGCGATGGGGCCCTCGGTTCATCGTCAAAGGTGGCGATGGTCGACCGTGGCCTGGACGTGGCCAGCCTCGCCGGAAATGACGATGCTGCAGCTCGACGTGCGCGCGACCAGGTGGCCGGAACTCCCTCGTCAGAAGCGGCGATGCTCGAGAAAAAAAGCCGCCTCGATCTCGGGCGGCTCTCCAGGGGCAGGGCGGCGGTCATCGCTTGCAATGCACCAGGTCGTCATTGATCCAGGCGCTGTCCACCAGGCCGTTTTCGCGCAGCTCGTCGCATGCCTCGCTGACCTGCTCGCGCCACTTCTTCACGCGGGTGGAATCCGAACCGCACATGAGCCGGAACGTCTCCAGCTTGAGCGGGTACGGCTCCTTGTGCGTGGCAAAGTAGTCGAACATCCGCCGCGCGGTGGGCGACAGCTTGCGGTACTTCTCCCACACGAATTTCGTGTAGTGGTCGCCGGCGAACAGCACCACCATTTCGGTGTCGATCTCGACCTGGCAGCGCGACGTGCGCTTGCCGCGATCCAGGATGCGGAAGCGCCGGATCAGCGACACGGATTCCAGGCGGCCCAGCCGCTGGGAAGAGAACTGCATCGCGGACGCTTGCAGCCGCGAAAGGCAGTCCTCGGCCTGCTTGTAGTAGCGGCCATTGATCGACCAGCCCAAGTCCTGGCAAATCTCGTAGAACGTGAACGTGACCGGCTCGCCCAGCGGCGTGCGCTTCGCGTATTCGAGCACCTGGGCAAACACCAGCTCGTCGCTGTCGGCGCGTAGCTCGATGCCGGTAAAGGTGATCTCCACGTCCTTGCTGATGTGGTAGATCGCCTCGCGCTGCAAGGCGGCGCGGGGCACCTTCTTGTTCCTGGTCGTGAAGATCGCCGACCGGCCGAAGTCGTTGGGCATGGCCCGCATGTGGTCGGGCCACGGCGCGAGGTCGAACAAGGAAAGCTGCATGTCCTTGATCTGCTGCTTCGTGTGCTTGAGCAAGGCGGCCTGCTTGGCCTGGCTGACCTGCTCGGCCAGCTCGCCGGTGGCACTGGCCGGCTTCTCGGTCGTTTTCTTGGTCGCCATCTGTTGCGTTCTCCGTTCGGCGGTCACGCCGCTGACTTTCTCGGCCAAGGTGTTGACCACGGTTCGCGGCTCGGGCGGAAGGCCCATAGTCCGCGCCAGCTCGGCCGACTCGGCCGCCATCCGCTCGGAGCGCGCCACGGCCGCGCTGGGCGGCGGTGGCGGTGGCTCCGGCGCTGCCGGCCCGTCCGGCAGCTCGAAGAGGGAACCGGCGGGGCGGAAAGCCCCGCCGGCGGTGCCGGCCTGCGCGTTGCGCTCGGCCGCGTAGCGGCGGGCAAGCGCCGTCGCGTCGGCCTCACTCAACCCGCCGTCGATGAGCTTGCGGCGGTAGCCCTGCTCGTCGAAACTGTCCGGCATATCTTCGTCCTCCTAGCATAACGCCCGGCCTGTGGCCGGGCGCGTTTCTCATTTGCCGCCTGGTTCCTTGGTATCCAGGTACTCGATCACGTCGGCGATGAAGTCAAAGCCGTACTCGGTCTGGCCGTCCTTCTCGAACTTCGTCGGCTCGATGCGGCCCTGGACGAACACCTTGGAGCCTTTGCCAAGGTACTTGCCCGCGTTCTCTGCCAGGCCGGCAAACGACTTGATGCGGAAGAAGTCGGTTTGCTCTTTCTTCTCGCCGGCGCGGTCGCGCCACACGCGGTTCACGGCCAGGTCGAATACGGCGCGGGCGCTGTTTTCGCTATGGCGAACATCAGTATCACGGGTAAGATTGCCGATAAACTGGAATTGGTTATGGCTCATGCGTAGCTCTCCAGGCTGTGATGAAGCCTAGAGTTTAGCTAAACCTAATTCCGAGGTCAAGAACTTTAGCGGCTAAAATTTCGAGCCGCCCATGCGCAAGGCGACGCCTTTGTATAACTACATCTTCTTCACGAACGTGCTGCGGCTGCTTGATGAGCGCCACATGACGAAAAAGGAGCTATCGGACAGGTCGGGGGTTTCGATCTCCTTCCTGTCCGATCTCACTACGGGCAAGGCCAATCCGTCCCTCAAGGTCATGCAGGACATTGCCAAGGCCCTTGATGCGCCGTTGCCCCTTCTGCTTGAATCAACCGACTTGGACAAGGACACGCTCGATGCCCTGGCCGGCGGCAAGGCTCCGCAGAGCCTTCCTGCCGGTTTCGAGCGAGTGGCGGCGGTGCTACCGTCGCATCAGGCATTCATCGTCAAGAAGTGGGGCGAGGCCGCCCGCAAGAAGCTCCGGGGGTAGGACGCCAAGAAAGAAAGCAGGGAAGGGACGCGGCAAGGAACTGAGCCAGCAGAAGCCAGCACTTTTTAGCCGCTAAAGCCCGCCGGGGTGGCTCAACCCCCGGAACACCCACAACGCAAGCCATAGGTTCGGTGCGAGGCGCACGGAGCATGCGCCGCGTTGTTTCTATTGCGATCAGCTCGGGACACGATTGAAAACACTCAATCCGTCATTCCGTTTGCTTGCTCGTCAAAAGACTTCGGTATATCGTATGAACCTGTGTAGAATGCGTGCGGTCAGGGCAGCACGCAAATCACATACATGGGATACACGGAATGACCGAACAGAAGCTGGAACACAACACGATCAAGGAACGGGCGAAGAAGAAGCTCGAACGCGACATGGGGCCGGAGCTGTTGGCAGCTCTGAACGATCCCAAGACCGTTGAAATCATGCTCAACGCGGACGGCAAAGTCTGGCAGGAGAAGCTGGGCGAGCCGATGAAGTGCATCGGCACCCTTCGCTTCGCGCAGGCCCAAGCCATGATCGAAACCATTGCCGGCTACCACGGCAAGGAAGTCACGCGGCAGCGGCCGATCCTGGAAGGCGAGTTCCCGCTAGACGGTAGCCGCTTTGCCGGCCAGCTCCCCCCGGTCGTGCCCGCACCGACCTTTGCGATCCGCAAGAAGGCGGTCGCCATCTTCACCCTGGCGCAGTACGTCGAGCGCGGAATCATGACCGCGCAGCAGCGCGATTCCTTGATTGCCGCCGTGCGTGCCCACCGGAACATCCTGGTGATCGGCGGCACCGGCTCGGGCAAGACCACGCTGGTGAACGCGATCATCAACGAGATGGTGCTTCAAGACCCGACCGAACGGGTTTTCATCATCGAGGACACCGGCGAAATCCAGTGCGCCGCCGAGAACTACGTCCAGTACCACACCAGCATCGACGTGACCATGACGGCGCTGCTCAAGACCACGCTGCGCATGCGGCCCGACCGCATCCTGGTCGGCGAAGTGCGCGGCCCCGAAGCACTTGATCTGTTGATGGCCTGGAACACCGGGCACGAAGGAGGAGCCGCAACCCTGCACGCAAACAACGCCAAAGCGGGCCTTGATCGGCTCGCCATGCTCATCAGCATGCACCCCGATTCACCCAAACCCATTGAACCGCTGATAGGCGAGGCGGTTCACGTGGTCGTTCATATCGCCCGCACCCCTGACGGCTCGCGGCGCATCCAGGAAATCCTTGAGGTTTCCGGCTACGCCAACGGCCAGTACGCAACCAAAACCCTGTAACCCTGTAACCCTGTAAGGAGCTTAGACCCATGCAATCGACCCTTCCCGCGTTCCGCTTCGACAGCCGCGCCGTGTTCTACCTGGGCATGTTCGCCCTCTTGGCGTTCTTCCTGCTGGCCCCCCAGCACGCTTTCGCCTCCGAAGGCACCGGCGGTTCCCTGCCGTATGAAGGCTGGTTGACCAACCTGCGCAACAGCGTCACCGGCCCGGTGGCCTTCGCGCTGTCGATCATCGGCATCGTTGTCGCCGGCGGCAACAAGTCCTCGCGGCACGCGCTGGGCGCCGAGGTGGTGTACCCGATCGCGTCCGCCGGGGTGTTCCTCAAGGGCGCGGTGTACAAGGAGTTCCGCGCCGAAGCTGGTACCGGGCCACAGCCCAAGGGAAATCTGGTGCGGCTGACGATGGTCAAGGCCTTCTGAGCACCATGTCCATGCCAGACCTCCCCGCTGGATCTGGCGCTGCCCCGCTCAGCCGGGAGCAGCGCGTGATCGATGCCGCTGCGGCCCTGCGTGCGGTGGCGGCCGCGGTGCAGGCCGCCACCGCCCTGGGGGTGCAGGTCAACGTGGCGGTGGTTGACACCGCCGGTGTGCTGGCGGCGTTCGTGCGCATGACTGGCGCGCCGCTGCACTCGGCCGATATCGCCATCGACAAGGCCTACACCGCCACGAGCTTTGGGCTGCCGACCTCCCAGTGGCATGCGGTCCTGCAGCAGCATTCGCCCGCGGTGCGGGAGGGGTTGGTGCTGCGCCCGCGCTTTGTCGCCTTTGGTGGCGGGCTGCCCATCGTCGAGGGAGGCATGCGCATCGGTGCCATCGGCGTCTCGGGTGGCAGCGAAGCGCAGGACGAAGCCATCGCGGTCGCCGGATTGCAGGCGCTGGGGCTGGCGCCTTCCGGGGCGTGAGAGGGTTGCCATGGCCGGTGATCCATCCATGGCAATGGCAGCGTCAAGCCAGCCCGCCTGCGTCCTGATCCTCCGTGCTCTGGGCGTTGGCAAACGCACCCACCACACCCAGAAATGCCGCCAGCACCGGCGACATGTCGTCGGTGCGGTACAGGCAGCTGAGCTCGATGTCGCGCAGGTGGCGCGAGCGCAGCGGCCGGTACACCACGCCCGGCAGGCGCAGGCTGGTGGCCGACTGGGTGGTGATGCAGGCGCCAAAGCCGCCAGCCACCAGGGCCACGCAGGTCAGCACATCTTCCACTGCTTGCACCACGTTCAGGCGAATGCCCTCGCGGTGAAACGCGTTCGCCACCTCTTGTGCCAGCCCTGGCAGAGGTGCATTGGGGTAGACGATCATCGGCTCGCCGTCCAGATCGCGCAGCGTGATTTCCTGGCGTGTGCACAGGGGATGGGTTTCCGGCAGTCCAACCACCAGTGTTTCCTGCAGCACGGTCAGTACCCCCAAACCGGGCTCGGGGGGTACCAGCCGGTTGAAGCCGATGGTGATGCGGCGCTCGCGCAGCGCCTGCAACTGCTCGCCCTTGGTCAGGTTGTGCAGCTCTATGCGCACCTCGGGACGTGCCCGGTGGAAGGCGGCCAGCAGTCGGGGGATCACGTCCAGCACACCCGAGCCGAAGATGCCCACGTCGAGCTGGCCGATCAGCCCATGCCCGGCCTGCTGCGTGCGGTCGCGCGCCCGTTGCGTCAGCGACAGGATGTTGGGCACTTCGTCCAGCAGCGCCTGGCCGGCGGCGGTCAGCTCCACGCCCTTGGCGGTGCGCAGGAACAAAGGGGTTCCCAGTTCGTCCTCCAGCCCCCGGATCTGCCGTGTCAAGGGCGGCTGCGCCATGTGCAGCCGCGCTGCGGCCCGGCCGAAGTGCAGCTCCTGGGCGAGCGCAAGAAAGTATTTCATCTGGCGCAAATCCACCGCGCATCTCCTTTTTTCAATACCTTGAAGGTATCAGATTTAGAAAATTTGGTATTGGACAGTATGAGTCTCCCACCCTATCGTTGCAGCCAGTCAGTGCTTGCGAGATAAGAAATCACCATGAAACAAATTCTGAATTTCATCAACGGCGAATATGTTCGCAACACCAGCGGCAAGACGTTCCAGGACATCAACCCGGTCAACGGCAGCGTCATCGGCAACATCTACGAAGCCGGCGAGGTGGAAGTCAACGCCGCCGTCGCCGCCGCCAAAGCGGCGCTCAAGGGCGACTGGGGCCGCCTGTCGGTGGCAGAGCGCTGCAAGCTGCTGGACGCCGTGGCGATCGAGATCAACCGCCGCTTCGACGACTTCCTGCAGGCCGAGATTGCCGACACCGGCAAGCCGCACCACCTGGCTTCGCACGTCGATATTCCGCGCGGCGCCGCCAACTTCCAGATCTTCATCGACACCATCAAGAGCACGGCCACCGAGTCGTTCAACATGCGCACGCCCGACGGCAAGACCGCCCTGAGCTACGGCGTGCGTGTGCCGCGCGGCGTGATCGCCGTGGTCTGCCCATGGAACCTGCCGCTCTTGCTGATGACTTGGAAGGTCGGCCCGGCGCTGGCCTGTGGCAACACCGTGGTCGTCAAGCCGAGCGAGGAAACCCCCGCCACCGCCACGCTGCTGGGCGAGGTGATGAACGCGGTGGGCATGCCCAAGGGCGTGTACAACGTGGTGCACGGCTTTGGCGCCAATTCGGCCGGCGCCTTCCTGACCGAACACCCCGATGTCAACGGCATCACCTTCACCGGCGAAACGCGCACCGGCAGCATCATCATGAAGGCGGCCGCCAACGGCGTGCGCCCGGTGTCGCTGGAGATGGGCGGCAAGAACGCCGCTGTGGTGTTTGCCGACTGCGATTTCCAGACCACTATCGACACGCTGACGCGCTCGTGCTTCGAGAACGCCGGCCAGGTCTGCCTAGGCACCGAGCGCGTGTACGTGGAGCGCCCGATCTTCGAGAAGGTCGTGGCCGCACTGAAAGAGCGCGCCGAGAGCATGAAGCCCGGCCTGCCCTTCGACAAGGACACCAAGATCGGCCCGCTGATCAGCAAGAAGCACCAGGCCAAGGTGCTGGGTCTGTACAAAGCGGCCAAGGACGAAGGCGCCACCATCGTCACCGGCGGTGGCATCCCCGACATGCCCGGCGACCTGAAGAACGGTTCGTGGATCCAGCCCACCATCTGGACCGGCCTGCCCGAGACCGCCACCGTGGTGACCGAAGAAATCTTCGGCCCCTGCTGCCACATCAGTCCCTTTGACAGCGAAGAAGAAGTGCTGGACAAGGTCAACGCCAACCGCTACGGCCTGGCCACCGCCGTCTTCACGCAGGACATTGCGCGCGCCAATCGCCTGGCGCAGCAGATCGAAGTGGGCCTGTGCTGGATCAACGCCTGGTTCCTGCGCGACCTGCGCACGCCGTTTGGTGGCTCCAAGCAGTCGGGAATTGGTCGCGAAGGCGGTGTGCACTCGCTGGAGTTCTACACCGATCTGCGCAACGTGATGGTGAAGTTCTAAGTTGAATCGGCTTCTGGCGCTTGACCGGCAAGCGCTAAAAGCTCCTATAAATATAGCAAAGAGACATTTCTGATGAGCGCCACCGCCTCCAACCCCGAGATCGGGCACAGCATCGAAGCAGCGGGCATCCGCACCAACTACCACGACCTGGGCAGCGGCCATCCGCTGCTCATGATCCATGGCTCCGGCCCGGGCGTGTCGGCATGGGCCAACTGGCGCCTGGTGATGCCCGAGCTGGCCCGGCAGGCCCGTGTGATCGCGCCCGACATGGTCGGCTTCGGCTTCACCGACCGCCCGGCAGGCCAGCGCTATGACATGGACAGCTGGGTGCGCCAGGCCGTGGGCCTGCTGGACGCGCTGGGCATCGAGAAAACCGACCTGGTCGGCAACTCTTTCGGTGGCGCGCTGGCCCTGGCGCTGGCCATCCGCCACCCGCAGCGCGTGCGCCGCCTGGTGCTGATGGGCAGCGTGGGCGTGCACTTTCCCATCACGCAGGGGCTGGATGCGGTGTGGGGCTACACCCCGTCGGTGCAGAACATGCGTGCCATCATGGGTTACTTTGCCTTCAACCAGGGCCTGATGAGCGACGACCTAGCCCGCATGCGCTACGAGGCCAGCACCCGCCCTGGCTTCCAGGAGTCGTTCTCGGCCATGTTCCCCGCGCCCCGCCAGCGCTGGGTGGATGCCATGGCCAGCCGCGAAGAAGACATCCGCGCCCTGCCGCACCAGACCCTGGTGGTGCATGGGCGCGACGACCAGGTGATCCCGCTGTCCACCTCGCTGACCTTGTCGAACTGGATTTCGCGCTCGCAGTTGCACGTGTACGGCCAGTGCGGGCACTGGACGCAGATCGAACACGCTGCGCGCTTTGCCCGTCTGGTGAGCGACTTCCTGGCCGAGGCCGCTACCGACTAACCCCATTCCCTTTGAGATCGAGGACTTCATGCAAGCACCACTGATTGAGCAGTTCGGCGACGAGCTGTACGACGCCCTGAAGGGCTGCCGCACCGTAGCGCCGCTTACCAGCCGCCACCCCGACATCACCATTGACGACGCCTACGCCATCCAGCAGCGCATGATGGCGCGCCGCCTGGCCGCCGGCGAGCGCGTGGTCGGCAAAAAGATCGGCGTCACCAGCGCCGCCGTGATGAACATGCTGGGCGTGTTCCAGCCCGACTTCGGCTGGCTCACCGATGCCATGGTCTACAACGAAGGCGATGCGATTCCCGCCAACACGCTGATCCAGCCCAAGGCCGAGGGCGAGATCGCCTTTGTGCTGAAGAAGACGCTGAAGGGCCCGGGTATCACCGCAGCCGATGTGCTGGCCGCCACCGAGGGCGTGATGGCCTGCTTCGAGATCGTCGATTCGCGCATCCAGGACTGGAAGATCAAGATCCAGGACACCGTGGCCGACAACGCCAGCTGCGGTGTGTTTGTGCTCGGCGACCGCCTGGTCGACCCGCGCGATGTCGACCTGGTCACCGTCGGCATGGTGCTCGAGAAGAACGGCGAGATCGTCGCCACCGGCGCTGGCGCTGCCGCGCTGGGCCACCCGGCCAATGCCGTGGCCTGGCTGGCCAACACGCTGGGTCAGCACGGCATCGCGCTGGAGGCCGGCGAGGTCGTGCTGTCGGGTTCGCTCGGCATCATGGTGCCGGTCGCTGCGGGCGACAACCTGCGCGTGACCATGGGCGGCATCGGCGGCTGCTCCGTCCGCTTCATCTAAAGGAAAAACTCCCATGACCCGCAAAATCAAATGCGCCCTGATCGGGCCCGGCAACATTGGCACCGACCTGCTGGCCAAGCTGCAAAGGAGCAGCGTGCTCGAACCCGTGTGGATGGTCGGCATCGACCCCGCATCCGACGGCCTGAAGCGTGCCCGTGAAATGGGCATCAAGACTACCGCCGAGGGGGTGGACGGCTTGATCCCGCACATGAAGGCCGACGGCGTGCAGATCGTCTTTGACGCCACCAGCGCCTATGTGCATGCCGAAAACTCGCGCAAGGTCAACGCCCAGGGCGCGCTGATGATCGACCTCACGCCCGCCGCCATTGGCCCGTTCTGCGTTCCACCGGTCAACCTCAAAGAGCATGTCGGCAAGGCCGAGATGAACGTCAACATGGTCACCTGCGGCGGCCAGGCCACCATTCCCATGGTGGCGGCCGTCAGCCGCGTTCAGCCCGTGGCCTACGGCGAGATCGTGGCCACCGTCTCCTCCAAGTCGGCCGGCCCGGGCACGCGCAAGAACATCGACGAGTTCACCCGCACCACCGCCGGCGCCATCGAAAAGGTGGGTGGCGCTCAGAAGGGCAAGGCCATCATCATCATCAACCCGGCCGAGCCGCCGCTGATCATGCGCGACACAGTGCACTGCCTGACGGAAACCGAGCCCGACCAGGCAGCGATCACCAAGTCCATCCACGACATGATCCGCGAGGTGCAAAAGTACGTGCCTGGCTACCGCCTTGTGAACGGCCCGGTGTTTGACGGCAAGCGCGTGAGCGTGTTCCTCGAAGTCGAGGGCCTGGGCGACTACCTGCCCAAGTACGCCGGCAACCTGGACATCATGACCGCCGCCGCCGCCCGCACGGCAGAGATGTTCGCCGAAGAAATCCTGTCCGGTTCGCTCACGCTCGAACCCGTAGCCGCGTAAGGAGAAACTGCACATGACCAACACGCTTCAAGGCAAAAAAGTCCGCCTGCACGACATGACACTGCGCGACGGCATGCACCCCAAGCGCCACCTGATGACGCTGGACCAGATGAAGACCATTGCCTGCGGGCTGGACGCCGCAGGCATGTCGCTGATCGAAGTCACCCACGGCGACGGCCTGGGCGGTAGCTCGGTCAACTACGGTTTCCCTGCGCACACCGACGAGGAATACCTGGGCACCGTCATTCCGCTGATGAAAAACGCCAAGGTTTCGGCCTTGCTGATCCCGGGCATCGGCACCGTGGACCACCTGAAGATGGCGCACGGCCTGGGCGTGCACACCATTCGCGTGGCCACGCACTGCACCGAGGCCGACGTGAGCGAGCAGCACATCACCCTGGCCCGCAAGATGGGCATGGACACCGTGGGCTTTCTGATGATGAGCCACATGAACAGTGCGCAAGGGCTGGTCACGCAGGCGAAGCTGATGGAAGGCTACGGCGCCAACTGCATCTACATCACCGACTCGGCCGGCCACATGCTGCCGCACGACGTGAAGGAAAAGCTCGGCGCCGTGCGCCAGGCCTTGAAGCCTGAGACCGAACTGGGCTTTCACGGCCACCACAACCTGGCCATGGGCGTAGCCAACAGCCTGGCCGCCATCGAGGTGGGTTGCAGCCGCATCGACGCCGCTGCCGCCGGCCTGGGCGCCGGTGCCGGCAACACGCCCATGGAAGTGCTGGTGGCGGTGTGCGACCTGATGGGCATCGAAACCGGCGTCGATGTCTTCAAGATCCAGGACGTGGCCGAAGACCTGGTCGTGCCGATCATGGACTTCCCCATCCGCATCGACCGCGACGCGCTCACGCTCGGTTATGCCGGCGTGTATGGCTCGTTCCTGCTGTTCGCCAAGCGCGCGAGCCAGAAGTACGGCGTGCCCGCGCGCGAAATCCTCGTCGAGATGGGCCGCCGCGGCATGGTGGGCGGCCAGGAAGACATGATCGAAGACACCGCGCTCACGCTCGCCAAGGCGCGCGGACTGCAAGCAGTTTGAAGGACAAGAACATGGCATTGAACGCATCCACCCTTGATCAGCTGGCCGACCTGCTTGAAAACTGCCAGCTGCAGGCAAAAGACACGCTGAAGATCACCGACACCCATCCCAACATGGATTGGGACGATGCCTACGCGATTCAGGACCGCATCCTGGCGCGCAAGCTGGCGCGTGGCGCCCGTGTGGTGGGCTACAAGGCGGGGCTGACCTCGCACGCCAAGATGAAGCAAATGGGCGTGACCGACCCGGTGTTCGGCTTCCTGGTGGACGAATTCGTCGTGCCCGAAGGCGCCGAGATCAAGGTCAGCGACCTGATCCATCCCAAGGTCGAACCCGAGATCTGCTTCATCACACGCACCGAACTCAAGGGCCCCGGCTGCCACATCGGCGCCGTGCTGGCCGCCAGCGACGTGGTGCTGCCCGGCATCGAGGTCATCGACAGCCGCTACCGCGACTTCAAGTTCGACCTCAAGAGCGTGGTGGCCGACAACACTTCGGCCGCGCGCTTCGTGGTCGGCGGGCGCATTGCCTCGGCGCGCGATGTGGACCTGCGCACCCTGGGCGTGGTGCTCGAAAAGAACGGCCAGCCCGTGGCCATGGGCGCTGGAGCCGCGGTGCTCGGGCACCCGGCGGCCGCCGTGGCCATGCTGGTCAACCACCTGGGCCGGCGCGGGCAGTCGCTGCCGGCGGGCTCGCTGGTGCTGTCGGGCGGCATCACCGAGGCGGTGGCGGTGCAGGCGGGCGACAACGTCACGCTGCGCATCCAGAACCTGGGCAGTGTGTCGGTTCGTTTTGTTTAACAAAAGAGAGAGAAAAAAATGCAACGGAGACAATTCATCGCCACCGGCATGGGCGCCGCCCTGTCGGCTTCCCTGGCATCGTTCCCCCTGGCCAGCTGGGCGCAGGACACCTGGCCGTCCAGGCCGATCAAGCTGATCGTGCCGTTCCCCCCCGGTGGTCCGACCGACATCATGGGCCGCACGGCGGCCAAGGTGATGGGCGACAAGCTGGGCCAGCAACTGGTGGTGGAGAACAAGGCCGGCGCCGGCGGCAACATCGGCACCGATGCCGTGGCCAAGGCCGCGCCTGACGGCTACACCATCGGCCTGTCGGCCATCAGCAGCCTGGCGATTGCGCCCACGCTGTATCCCAAGCTGCCGTTTTCGGTGGAAAAAGACCTGGCCCCGGTCTCGCTGGTGGGCTTCACGCCCTGCGCCATCGTGGCGCACCCGAGTGCTCCGTTTGATGACCTCAAGGGGCTGATCGCCTATGCCAAGGCCAACCCGGGCAAGCTCAGCTACGGCACCTCGGGCATCGGTACCAGCACCCACCTGGCGGCCGAGCTGTTGCAATCGAGCGCCGGCATCGCGCTTACCCACATCCCCTACAAGGGCACCAGCCAGATCGCGCAGGACCTGCTGGCCGGCACCATCCCCCTGAGCTTCGAGAGCTCGCTGACCACCACCTTGCCCAATGTGAAGTCGGGCAAGCTCAAGGTGATTGCCGTGACTTCGGCCCAGCGCTCGCGCGCCTTGCCCAACGTGCCCACGGTGGCCGAGCAGGGCGTTGCCGGCTTTGATGTGGTGACATGGTTTGGCCTGATTGCACCGGCGTCCACGCCGCGCGACATCGTCAACAAGCTGGCCGATGCCTGGAAAGCCGGCGCGGCGACGTCGCCGGCCCTATTGGCCTTCGAGAACATCGGCGCCGACATCAAGGTGAACACGCCGCAACAGTTTGCCGAGTTCATCCGCACTGAAAACCTGCGCTGGGGCAGCCTGATCCAGAAGCTGGGGATCAAGCTCGACTGATCGCCCACCGGCATTGAATCCACCCCATGCTTTGAGAATTCCAAGGACATCCCCATGCCATTTGCCCAGATTTACATGATCGAAGGCCGCACCGAGGAGCAGAAGAAGGCAGTCATCGAAAAGGTGACCCAGGCCCTCGTGGATGCCGTGGGCGCGCCGCCAGCCAACGTGCGCGTGTGGATCCACGATGTGCCCAAGGAAAACTGGGGCATCGCGGGGGTGAGCGCCAAGGAGCTGGGGCGCTGACCCTTTCATGGCTAAACGCGCCTGCAGCGCTTGCACTGTTGATTTCAACGCAATCCTGACCCCGGTTTTCCATCCAATATTGACCCCACCTGTTGGGGTGTAGCCGGGCTACGCGTCTGTGGATAAGTCTACCGTTGGTGCATCGGTTCCTCCTTTTTCAGTCGTCTCGTTCTGGGCCGCCCGGGACTTCTTTCTCGGGCCTGTCTTTGCTGCAGCGCTGGAGTGTTTGAACCGCCAGCTTTCATTGCCTGTCTCCACGATGTGGCAGTGGTGGGTCAGCCGGTCCAGCAGTGCCGTCGTCATCTTCGCGTCGCCGAACACCTGGCTCCATTCACCGAAGCTCAGGTTGGTCGTGATCAGCATGCTGGTGCGCTCGTAGAGCTTGGAGATCAGGTGGAACAGCAAGGCACCACCGGCCTGGCTGAACGGCAGGTAGCCCAGTTCATCCAGGATCACCAGGTCCATGTAAACCAGCCGGTGGGCAAGCTGTCCGGCCTTGCCTTGGCTCTTCTCCAGCTCCAACGCGTTGACCAGCTCCACGGTCGAGAAGAACCGCACCCGTTTGCCGTGCTTTTGAATGGCCTCGATGCCGATGGCCGTGGCCAAGTGGGTCTTGCCCGTGCCCGGTCCACCGATGAGAACCACGTTGTGGGCCGCGTCAATGAACTGACCACCGTGCAGCGTGCGCACCAGTGCTTCGTCCACACCGGCCTGGCCGAATTCAAAGCCCGCCAGATCGCGGTGCGCGGGGAAGCGTGCCGCGCCCATCTGGTACGCCATGGAGCGCACCGTGCGCTCGGCCTGTTCGGCGCGCAGCAACTGACCCAGGAACGCCTCGGGACTGAACTCGGTGTGCCGCGCCTGCGCGGCCACCTCGGGGTAGTTGGCGGCCATGCCGTGCAGCTTCAAGGCCTTGAGCGCTGTGACGATGGCCTGGCTCATGGCTGCGCTCCTGGAGCATCGTCGCCATCCACCGAGCGCAGCCGGTCGTAACGCTGCACATTGGCCAGCGGCTGCACCGTCAGCGTCAAGGGCGTCTTGACCTCCTGGGCATCGCCCGTCTGGCCACCAGCCTTCAAACGTGCCAGCACGTTGAGCACATGCTCGCCACTGGGCTTGCCGCTCTCCAGTGCCAGCTCGGCCGCCACCAGCACCGGCTCCAGACCATGCACCGGCACGGCCGCCAGCACCTGCGCCATCACCCGGTCACCGCCCTCGTGGCGCAGCAGGATGGACTGCAGCTTCTTCAATGGTTCGGGCAGGGTCTCGAAGGGCGCGCCGTTGCGCAATGCGCCGGGCTTGCGTTCGATCAGGCTCACGTAGTGGCGCCAGTCGTAGAAGGTCAGGCTGCGCTCGAAGCTGCGCGCGTGGCTGGCGATGCGGATGTTCTCGGCCACCACGTCCAGGCGGTCCGGGTACAGGCGCAGGCTGACCACCTCGTGGACGTGCTCGGTCGGTACGCTGTAGCGGTTGCGCTGCAGGTGCACCAGCGCCGTGCTGGAGACCCGGGCGAGCACCTCCACGTAACCATCAAACGGCTTGGGGTTGGGCATGAGG
>Ga0209608_1000491_pt1 | contig 39405 bp, 38 predicted proteins | sample AD_UKC130_MetaG_FD_184428 | JGI IMG/M metagenome (GOLD analysis project Ga0209608, IMG submission 184428) | Active sludge microbial communities of municipal wastewater-treating anaerobic digesters from Canada - AD_UKC130_MetaG (SPAdes) (version 2) | ecosystem: Engineered > Bioreactor > Anaerobic...
AGGGTGCTTGAGCACATGGTGGATACAGTCCTGTATTTTGAAGGCGAAAGGCATACCCAGCTCCGCATACTCCAGGCTGTGAAAAACAGATTCGGTGCGCTGGAGATCGGCGTATATGAGATAGCCCAGGAGGGCCTGCTTGACGTACCCAACGCTTCGATGCTGTTCCTGTCGGAACGGCCGGTAGGTGCAAGCGGCAGCGTAGTGGTGCCGGTGATGGAGGGCACCCGGCCCTTGCTTGTGGAGGTTCAGGCCCTGGTGGGGTCATCGCCCTACCAGTATGCCCGCAGGACCACTACAGGTATCGATGTGAACCGCCTGCAGCTACTGATAGCTGTCCTTGAAAAGCGGGCAGGCCTGCTTATGGGCAGCAATGATGCTTATGTGAAGGTCACCGGCGGGGTCAGGATAGATGAGCCGGCAGTCGACCTGGGGCTTGCCGTAGCGTTGGCATCGAGCTTCAAGGATGTACCCGTGGATCCGGCCACGATCGTGATAGGAGAGGTCGGCCTGGCTGGCGAGGTGCGATCCGTATCGAATATTGAGCAGAGAATAAAAGAAGCCCAAAAACTGGGCTTCAAAAGAGCTGTTGTGCCAAAGAGTGCTTTATCGGTATATAATGAAAAGGGCTTTATTCTGCTCGGCGTGTCTTCCCTGTCCGAAGCCCTTGAGGCAGCTTTGCGCAGGTAAGGCCTACCTCAGGCCGTATACGCCCAGGGTATCCATCTTTTTCTCTTCTTTTTCAAGCACTTCATCAAGTCTGATACCAAGTAGATTAGCCAGGCTGGCCATGAAAAACAACTGGTTGCCAAGCTCCTTTTCGATCACATCGCGGCACTGGTCGCAGAGCTCGCCTCTCAAATGGGAGTCCATGTATGCCTTGAGCCCGGACAGTGAAACATCGTCGGGTATTTCCTGCTTTTTTGCATGTATTTCAACGCATCCGCAGCTTGTGACTGCCTTGGCCAGAGCCCTGTTGACCCGGGAGGCTGACTCCTGGTATTTCGTCATGATATCAAGCAAGCTGCGGTGACGGAGCAGATGACTGTCAACCAAGCTTTGAAAATCCTCGAACTCCTTGTATCCCATTGTTACATCTCCCTTATGCTTGATGGCTTTAATATAATTATGATGGTTATTTCTGCATTTGTCAACGAATAGCGCCATATCTGCCGCCGGATTTCAGGCAAATCCCGGCCTTATCAAATTTTACCGTTTTCAATTGACAAGGAAGTTGTCCATATGTTAGAATAATCGTTTACTTGACGACTGCCTCGTTTTCTGCTATAATGTATGTATATTCGGTGAAGGAGGCATCGTTGATGTTCGAGATAGGAGACAAGGTAGTCTACCCCATGCACGGTGCCGGAATTATAGAAGGGATAGAGGTCAGGGAGATCCTGGGCGAGACTCAGCAGTACTATGTGCTCAACTTTCCCATAGGCAGCATGAAGGTGATGATACCGACCAAAAATGTCGAGGAGCTTGGAGTACGTCAGGTCATTTCAGGCGCTGAGCTTGGCAGGGTGATGGATGTATTGCGCAACAACAGCACATCCCTCCCGGACAACTGGAACAAGAGGTATAGGATCAATCTTGACAAGATAAAGAGCGGTGATATATACGAGGTAGCAGATGTCGTGCGCGATCTGATGATCAGGGAGCGCGACAAGGGATTGTCTACTGCAGAGAGAAAGATGCTCAACAATGCGAGACAGATTTTGATCAGTGAGCTGGTTCTGTCTACTTCATCCGATGAAGAGGAAATAGCTACACTGATAGACAAGGCGACCTTGGGTGAAGACGGCGAATAAGGCCATAGCTGGATAAAGACGGCGCACAAAGGCGTCGTTTTTTGTTAACATATTGTAAACAATTTTTCTTACTATATATTCCTTATAAATATTTGGTATAATGACTATAATAGACTTAAGGAGGTGAAGGAATGCTGAAGAGACTGGTTCGCGGGCTGCTCACCCTAATGGGAGTCGGTATGGGTGTAGGTATAGCGTTTGCTATCAACTTCATACTGGACGAGTTCAATCTTTATATTTTCCCGCAGTATCAAAAGCTGCTATTGACCATAATCTGCGGATTGCTGATGGGAATCGTTTTCTTTATATCATCATACAGGATCATGAAGGGTACGTATGCATTTTTGAAATGGGCGGAAGGCAAGCTGTCGGAAGTGCCGATGCATGATATATTCTTTGGCTCTATCGGCCTGATCGTGGGCTTGGTGATCGCATTTCTGATAAGCGATCCCTTCAGGAACATAGGGCTCACATGGGTCTCGATCACATTGACTATAGGCATATATCTGCTCTTTGGTTATCTGGGTATAAACATAGCAGTAAAAAGGCGCGAGGAGCTGGCCAGCCTCCTGCTGTTCAGAAGGCAGCCGAAGGAAAAGGCAGGCAAGCGCGATGCCAGGATACCCAAGGTCTTGGATACGAGCGTCATAATAGATGGCAGGATATTTGACATATGCAAGACAGGTTTCATCGAAGGGCCGATAATAATACCATCTTTTGTGCTGGAGGAGCTCCGGCATATAGCGGATTCATCCGATTCGCTCAAGCGCAACCGGGGAAGGCGCGGGCTCGATGTGCTCAACCGTATCCAGAAGGAGTTGGATATAGAGGTGGAGATATATGATGACAATATGGATGAGGTCAACGAGGTGGACAGCAAGCTGCTGAAGCTGGGGCAGATGCTCAATGGCAAGGTCGTGACCAATGATTTCAACCTGAACAAGGTGGCGGAGCTGCAGGGCGTCCCGGTGCTCAACATAAATGACCTGGCCAACGCGGTCAAGCCCATAGTGCTTCCGGGCGAGGAGATGGAAGTGCAGGTCATAAAGGACGGCAAGGAAACCGGCCAGGGCGTGGCATATTTGGACGATGGCACCATGATAGTAGTCGACGGCGGCAAGAAGCATGTGGGCGAGACTATCGAGGTCCTTGTCACCAGCGTGCTGCAGACCTCTGCCGGCCGTATGATATTTGCAAAGCCCAAGGAACTGGACAAGATAGTATCGTAAAGAAATCATACCGATGATATTTTATAAACAAAGGCTGGATGTTCATCTCCGGCCTTTATATAATTAATGGGAAGTATTTATATGCTATATAGGGGGCGGCCATGGAATCAAAGGTATATGCCATCATCCCTGCGGCAGGCAGCGGCAGACGGATGGGGAGCAGTATATTGAAGCAGTATATCATGCTCGGGGACAAGCCTGTGCTTGCGCATACCCTCAGCGCCTTTGACCGGGCGGGGTCTGTAGACTGCATGATACTTGCCGTATCTCCAGATGAAAAGGAGTACATAGAGAAAGAGATAATAAAAAGATACGGTATAGAAAAACCTGTATTTTATGCTCCCGGGGGCAGGGAACGCCAGGAGTCTGTCGCTAACGCGCTCCATTCAGTAGGAAACTGCGATATAGTCGTGGTCCATGACGGTGTAAGGCCCCTTGTGACACCCGATGTCATAGAGGAGACTATACAGGCAGCGCGGCAGTATGGCGCTGCGGCAGCCGGGATGCCGGTCAAGGACACCATAAAGGAGATAGACCCGGCAGGCTTTGCCGTCAATACGCCCGACAGGAGCATACTGTGGCTGATACAGACGCCCCAGGCCTTTAAGCTCAGGCTTTTGGAGGAGGCCCACAAGAAGGCGGCAGAGGATGGCTTTTTAGGCACGGATGACAGCTCTCTGGTCGAGAGGCTGGGGCATCCGGTGAAGCTCGTCGAAGGCGGTTATGGCAATATCAAGATCACGACACCGGAGGATGTAGACCTGGCGCTTCATATGATGAGAAACAGGGGGATCACGTTATGAGGATAGGTATGGGCTATGATGTCCACAGGCTCGTAGAAGGCAGGCAGCTTATTATCGGCGGGGTCAATATCCCTTATGAAAAGGGGCTCCTGGGGCATTCGGACGCTGATGTGCTTATCCATGCGATAATGGACGCGCTCCTGGGTGCTGCTGCCCTGGGCGATATCGGAAAGCACTTCCCCGACACCGATGAAAGGTACAGGGGCATATCCAGTCTGAGCCTGCTGGAGCATGTATATAAGCTGTTAAAGGATAGAAACTACAGGATAGTTAACATAGATGCGACCATAATAGCACAGAGGCCGAAAATGCTGCCCCATATCCCTGCCATGAGGGAAAGGATCGCATCGGCGCTGGAGCTGGATGAGGACAGGGTAAGCATCAAGGCCACCACGACCGAAGGGCTGGGCTTCACAGGCAGAGGGGAGGGCATTGCAGCCCAGGCCGCTGTGCTGATTGAATAAGGAGGATTAGGCTTGAAAAGGATTCTGTCCGTTATATTTTCGTTTCTCTTTGCCATGGGAGCGGTATCAACCGTACTTGCCGACAGCAGGGATGTCGTGAGCCTGGGCGCTGATTTGACGGAAAGCCAGAAGCAGGGCATGCTGGACCTCTTTGGGGTCGATGAGACCCAGGCTGAGATCATAGAGGTCACCAATGAGGAAGAGCGGCAGTACCTGGAGGGGCTGGCATCCGAGGAGAAGATCGGAAATAAGGCGATCTCATCGGCATATGTAAGGATACTGGAGGAAGGCAGGGGCATTGAGGTCGAGACCCACAACATAAGCTGGGTCACCAAGGAAATGTATGCGAATGCCATGGTCACAGCCGGAGTGGAAAATGCCAGGGTCGTAGTCGCAGCCCCCTTCAAGGTGTCCGGTACCGCGGCCTTGACCGGTATCATGAAGGCCTTTGAAAAAGCGACCGGCGAAAAGCTGACGAAGGAGGCAAAGGATGCTGCCAGCGAGGAGCTCGTCACATCAGGCGAGCTGGGCGAAGAGATAGGCAAGGACAAGGCTGCTGCCCTGATCAAGAAGATCAAGGAGCGGATCATAGGTGAAAGGATAACCGACAAGGAGGATATACGCCGCCTGATCATCGAGATAGCCGCTGACCTGGATATAAACCTCAGCCAGGAGAACTTAAACAAGCTGGCGGACCTGATGGAGAAGATCGGCAAGCTGGACCTCGATGTGAACAAGCTGACGGACCAGCTTGAGAAGATCAGCGGCCATCTGGATAATATACGCAGGGTCGTAAATGAGAACAAGGGCCTGCTGCAGCGGATAATCGAGGCGATCCAGAGCTTTTTCAGGTGGCTGGCAAGCCTGATCCGCGGCTGATTAACGCCGGCAGTTTCAATGCTATGACTGTTGAAGGCCGACAGGCCCGATCCCGGCTGATGAGCGTGCGGGGATGTCCGGATTTATATCTGAGACATTGACATTGTCATTGGGTTTGTAATATAATAAAATAAACCAAATTACTCGGAATTAGTAAATGCGATGAGCAGGAAGAGTATGCATAAAACGGCACCAGAGAGGAGCATTCACCGGCTGAGAGATGCTCCGGCATTGTTTTTATGCAGAAAGTGCGCCTGGGAGCAGCCGACCTGAAAGCAAGTAAGGCCGGACGGTTTTTGCACCGTTACATGCGGCAAAGTCGGGCATTTTCATGCCAAAAAGAGTGGAACCGCGGGCCTTCGTCTCTTATACAAGAGCGAAGGTTATTTTATTATTAAAGTGTTTATCTATATGAAAAACCCAGTTGATTTGGAGGAAGAGATGTTCAGGCATTTAAGACAGGACATAAGAGCAGTTTTGGAACGTGACCCTGCGGCAAGGAATGCCCTGGAGGTTATCCTGTGCTATCCGGGCTTCCATGCGATCTGTATGCACCGTATCGCCCATTGGTTTTACAGGCACAGGCTAAAGCTTGTCGCAAGGCTTATATCACAATTCAACAGATTTATGACAGGTATCGAGATACACCCTGGAGCCAGGATCGGCAACGGCGTTTTCATCGACCACGGCATGGGCATTGTCATAGGCGAGACGGCAGAGGTAGGGGACAATGTGACCATATACCAGGGCGTGACCCTGGGCGGGACAGGCAAGGAGACAGGCAAGCGGCACCCCACCATAGGCAACAATGTGGTCCTAAGCTGTGGGTCAATGGTTTTGGGGCCCTTCAGGGTCGGGGACAATACGAAAATAGGCGCAGGCTCTGTGGTGCTCAAGGAGATCCCGGACAACTGTACTGTCGTAGGGATCCCCGGCAGGATAGTCAAAAGGGACAACAAGCGGGTATCGGACCCGGAGAATATCGATCTTGATCATACCGCCCTGCCAGATCCGGTGAACGATGCCTTGAGAAGGCTTACGATCAGACTATTGGAACTGGAGAAAAAAGTTGAGGAACTGGAGGCGAGGATAAACAATGAAGCTGTATAACACGCTGACAAGGAAAAAGGAGGATTTTGTGCCCCTGGTGCCCGGGGAGGTCAGGATGTACTCCTGCGGGCCTACGGTCTACAACTATTTTCATATCGGCAATGCCCGGCCCTTCATCATCTTTGATGTGTTCAGGAGGTACATGGAGTACAAGGGCTACAAGGTCACCTTTGTGCAGAACTTCACCGATATCGATGACAAGATGATAAACAGGGCAAATGAAGAAGGGATCACAGTAAAGGAGCTTGCCGACAGGTTTATAGATGAGTATTTCAAGGATGCCGATGCCCTTGGGATAAGGCGGGCCACTGTCCATCCAAGGGCTACCGAGCACATAGAGGACATCATCAGGTTTATAGAAAGACTGATCGAAAAGGGCCTGGCCTATGTGGCCGGAGGTGATGTTTACTACAACACCGCAGCCTTCGAATTCTATGGAAAGCTCTCCGGCCAGAGCCTGGAGGACCTGGAGCTGGGTGCCCGTGTCGAGATCAACGAGGACAAGAGGAATCCCATGGACTTTGCCCTATGGAAGAGTCAGAAGCCCGGCGAGCCTGCGTGGGAAAGCCCCTGGGGCATGGGGCGTCCCGGCTGGCACATAGAATGCTCCGTCATGGCTACAAAGTACCTGGGTGAAACCATAGACATCCATTCCGGCGGCCAGGACCTCATATTCCCCCACCATGAAAATGAGATAGCCCAGAGCGAAGGGGCTTCGGGCAAGCCCTTCGCGAGGTATTGGCTCCACAATGGCTATATAAATGTTGACAACAGAAAAATGTCCAAGTCCCTGGGCAACTTCTTCACGGTCAGGGATATCTCAAAGCAGTTTGACCTGGAGGTTGTAAGGCTTTTCATGCTCTCCTCCCATTACCGCAACCCCATCAACTTCAGCGATGAGCTCCTGAGGCAGGCCCAAAGCGCGCTGGAGCGGCTATACAATGCCAAGGACAACCTGGAATACCTCCTGGACCATGCCCAGGATGGTGAAATCAAGGCCGAGGATAAGGACTTTATAGACTCCCTGCCGGGCTACAAGGCCAGGTTTGAGGCCGCCATGGAAGACGACATCAACACGGCGGACGCCATAGGGGTCATTTTCGACATGGTCAGGGATATCAATACATATGCCTCGGCGGACAGGCCAAAGGCTGCCCTCAAGGCAGCCCTGGACATGCTGGTGGAGCTGACAGGTGTGCTGGGCCTTCTGAACAAGAAAAAAGCCGGTTTGGACAAGGAGATCGAAGCCTTGATCGAAAAGCGCCAGCAGGCACGTAAGGAGAAAAACTGGGCCTTGGCTGACCAGATCCGCGATGAGCTGAAAGAAAGGGGCATAATCCTGGAGGATACGCCCCAGGGCGTGAAAATCGTCTACAGGTAAGACATACAGAAGAATAATGCAGGATGCCGTCGGCTATCTATATCCAGCCGTCGGCATTTTTTTATTGTTGTTTGTATATAAAATTGGTATAATTATGTAAAGGGCAATGCATTTGTATAAAGGTAGCTGTCAGAAGTAAGTGCCCGGTAAAGCATAAAGCCAAAAAACAGGAGGTTGGTTAAAATGCCTCGGGAGATATCAGCATCACTTAAAGGTGTTATTCTTGTTCCCATCATGCTGGCCCTGGTTTTTACCAGCAGCTGCAGTCAACCGGCAATTACACCTGGACCTACGGAGCTGCCAACAAACACGCCTGCAGAACATACTACTGCTTCTCCCGGTCCGGGTATAACTGGACCCGTCACAAATGAACAGAACAAGACCCGGATCCAAAAAACGATAGCTGCTGTATATGATTATTACAACTACCGGTACTGGTCCGATCCCTCTTATTGGGAGCTGACCAAAGCACTGGCGGGCGGCGAGCTCTCCATAAATGTAGAGATCGTTGCGACCAGCAGCATGGAGGATTTATATGCATATTGCAGCCTGGAGCCCATTGATGAGCTGGAGTCCCTGTTTGGAGGTGGTGTTATCATAATATCTGATGAATTGCATTCTAAGTTCTATCAACACCGTTCAGAAATGCTGGCCCTCATTGAAGACAGCAGCGGAAGCTTTACCGTTGGTGACTTGAAAGGCATGACTATAAATTTGAGAAAGCCTGTAAAGCTCGCAGAAACAACCATATCGATCAAGGAGCCCCGCAGGCCTGTCATTGGCGCATCTACAGAAAAGGAAAAAGCGCTTGAGGAGATCGAGGCCGATATACGCGACAAATGCGAGTCCTTCCTGAAAGACTATCCGAATGCAAGCCTCCAGGTATATGTATCCGATTTTATACCGGAATACATGGAAAACAATTATGCAGCAGTTATTGTAGACAACAGGCTTGTAAGCGTATCAAGGCTTGGACGCAGCTTGACAAGGACAGGATACAAAGCCGGTACGGGTGATTTGCTGATAGGAAACATAGAGCCCGTCGAAGAATCCGATATATTGCTTCTAGAGCGGATAATAGACAACGCTGTGCTCAGCTTCACCATGGGAAAGCCTTACAATGGCGAACCTTTCAAGATAAGCAGCTACAAGCCCGTTCCTTCTGAAAAAATCGTTGAAGCCTTGGAAGACTGGTACAATTACATGGCTTATATCTCCCCTGGTGATTACGAGGAATGTTACAATAAAACTACTGAGTTCAAATATTCCTTGTATGAGAATCCAGGTTCGAGGAAGACGTTTTTACTAAATAAGCACGAAGATAAGCCCGATCCCTTGTACTATGAAGGCTTCGAATGCTATTTGAACGATGATGGCAGTGTAAGGCTTATCAAGAATAAAAGTATATTCATCTCTGATATAAGTAACTCTGAAAAGACAGGCGACATAACCGTTTCGATAGGAAGCCCGGACAAGCCTGATTTCGGTACTTTTGAGGGCAAAGCTGGGATCATAAGCGATATTGAAGCCCAGATGCGCGCTAAATGCCAGAATGTATTAAAAACTGACCCCGGCGCTTTCCTGGAGGTTTACGTTCCTGACTTCAGGAAAGAATTCCTGGATCTATGCGATCCGATTATTATTGTAGACAACAAGGAAATAATTGTCGCCAACGTTGAAGTATACAAGCATCGGTTATCTGTTTTTATAGATATTATGGAGTATAAAAAAATACCACTCAATGACTTTGACAGCAGGAGATTGGACCATATCAAGGGGTCCGCCGTACTGCATTTCACAATGAAGAACTGAACCTTGTATATTGGAGATATTGCCTTGATGCGCGGGAATGTAGCAGTGTCATTAAGGAGCATTGTTACTGTTCTCACAATATCGGCCCTTGTTCTTGTTAGTGGCTGCAGCCACTAGCAAAAACGACCTTATCGATCAAAGAGCCCCGCAGGCCTGTTTTTATAGCTTCAGCAGAAAAGGGAAAAAAGACCGATGAGATATCCGTTACGATATCAAAGCCGGAAAAGCCGGATTTCGGCACTTTTGACGGCAAGGCTGGGATAATAAGTGGTATTGAGACCATGCTGCGCGATCTCTGCCAAACGCTGTTAGCGGACGACCCTGATACCGTATTGGATGTATATATTCCGGATTTCAGGGAGGAGTTCCCGGACCTGTTAAGGCCGGTCATAGTGATCGACGACAAGGACATAATATCAATTTCAATTTTATCTGACTATGATATCTTTAAAGAAAAATATACTATTGCTATCAACATACCCAATATGACCGAAAGAATGTCTATCGAAGAGTTCGGCACCAGGAAACTGGGCCATATCAGGGAATGTGCTGTAGTGCATTTTACAATCAAGAATTGAAGATCAAATACAAGCCTGGGGAATGGTTTATCAAATATAGCCTGGCATATATAAAGAATTAATGAAAAAAGCATCGCTGACCGCTTTTTTGCGATCAGCGCTGCTTTCAATAAAGCCAGATCATAGTCCCTTGTTCTGTACCCGGCGTGCAAACTCCTCCTGAAGCTGCGGTGCAGCCGTGTCATCCTTTACAGCCCGGATCTTGCGGGCCAGGGCTTTTACATAGATGTCCATTATAGCCCGTCCCTTTTCTTCGGATGCGCGGGAGGCATCCCCTGTAATGTTTTCAGGAAAATCGGCATACCACCAGAGGGCGTTGTGGATGCCAAGCTCCCTTAAGTGCCTGAAACGGTTGAGCGGCTTTACCGGCTGCTTTGGAGCATACTCAAGCTTGACCTTCCCGGGGCAGCAGGCCATAAAGAGCGAGGTCTCCCATTCGCAGGCATGGCCGCCGTCTCTTGTCTCCCATATTGCCTCTGCTTTCTTGCGTTCCTCATCGGTCAGGCCCTCGCTGTAGCCGGTATGATAAAAGATATAGTCCGTAGGCTCATCCAGGCGGCTCATGGCAAAGTAATCCAGCATGTGAGTGTTGCCGCCATGGCCGTTTACTACGAGGATCTTTTTAAACCCGTTTGCGGCGATGGATTTGAGAAGCAGGCCGAACGCCTCAAGGGCAAATGCCTGGGGGAAGTTTACCGTGCCTGAGAAGCAGGCGGCCTCATGCACCTGCATCAGGAAATAGGGAGGGAAAACCACTGCAGGCTCTATTTCAACGGCCTTGCAGGCAATCGTATGGCTTATGATCATGTCACAGCCAAAGGGAAGGTGGTCTCCGTGCCGCTCCAGTGATCCCGTAGGTACGATGCACAAGCCCGTTTCCCTGACGGCCTTTTCAAAATCCTTTGGTACCAGATGTTCCCAGCGCATAATGATCACACCTCCAAAAATGTATATATGATACCTGTATTTTTCAATTTTATCACACAGCCTGGATCATATAAAGAAGCATATACCTTGATTCTGTAATATATGCCACCCGCTGTCTGGGTAGATGAAACCATTTGACATTATACTCGTCCTTATAGCGCTTGCTATGCTCAACATGGCCGCATGCTCAATATCAAGGATCAAAGCAGAGGATTTGACCAGGGGAGTCCAAGCGCCTCACGAATAAGTGAAGGCGCTCGTTTGATATATGGGTGCTTTTGCCCAAAGTTCATAGTTTATTCATAGATTATTTAAAAAATTTTGCTATAATTTGCACAGGAATGATATAATATTGGAAGTATGTCATCCGAATTACTTTGAGGGGGGATACTCTTGATTCAAGTGGAGAACCTGACCAAGCGGTATGGCCAGCATGTCGCCGTGGACAACATCAGCTTCACGGTCAATCCCGGCGAGATCCTGGGATTTCTCGGCCCCAATGGTGCAGGTAAGACAACGACAATGAACATACTAACAGGGTATATTTCCGCTACGGAAGGACGAGCCCTGGTAAATGGAGTCGATATCCTGGAGGAGCCGGAAGAGGTCAAGAAGATGATCGGCTACCTGCCGGAGTTTCCTCCGTTGTACGGGGAAATGACAGTCATGGAATACCTTGACTTTGTCAGTGATATAAAGCAGGTCAGTGGCCAGGAAAAGAAGCAGAGCATGGAAAAAATAATGGACCTGGTCAAAATCGGTGATGTACGCGGCAGGCTGATCAAGAACCTGTCCAAGGGATACAAGCAGCGTGTCGGCCTGGCTCAGGCAATGATAGGCAACCCCAAGATCCTTATACTGGACGAGCCCACCGTTGGCCTTGACCCCAAGCAGATCATCGAGATCAGGAACCTTATTTCAAGCCTGGGCAAGGATCATACGATCATACTGAGCTCACATATCCTGCCTGAGGTAAGCGCCGTATGCGAACGGGTCATCATCATAAACAAGGGCAGGATCGTTGCCAGTGACACACCGGAGAACCTGTCCAAGGGCCTTGATGACGGGACCAGGCTCATAGTCAGGGTCGCAGGGCCTGAAAAGCAGGTCGTAAAGGTGATCAACGAGATCCACGGGGTCAAGTTTGCTGAATCCCAGGGTTCCAAGGAAAAGGACACCGTTGACGTAGTGGTGGAATCCGATCCTGACATAGATATCAGAAAGCCGCTCTTTTTTGCACTGAGCAGGGCTTCATACCCCATTTTGATGATGAAATCCCTGGGGCTCACCCTTGAGGATATCTTCCTCCAGGTCACTACCCAGGAGAAGGAGGTGCGCTGAAGATGGTAGCTGTGATCAAGAAGGAGCTGCGGTCGTATTTTACATCAATGACCGGATATATTTTCGTGGCGTCATTCCTCTTCTTTACGGGACTTTTCTTCACATTGAACAACATGCTGGGCGCAAGTCCTGATTTCAACAGCGTGCTGGCCAGCATCCTCTTTATATTCCTCCTTGCGGTCCCGATCCTGACCATGAGGCTCATGGCAGAGGAAACCAAGCAGAAGACGGACCAGCTGCTGCTCACAAGCCCCCTCACCCTGACCAGCATAGTGTTGGGCAAGTACCTGGCGGCAGTCATAGTGTTCTTCGGCACACTGGCCTTCACCTTCATATATCCGCTTATCATGAGCACGATGGGTGAGCTTGCCTGGTCTGAGATCATAGGCGGTTATATCGGGTTCTTCCTCTTTGGCTCCGCCCTCATAGCTGTCGGGCTCTTTATCTCGACCGTAACCGAAAACCAGGTGGTGGCTGCGGTCGCCACATTCACCACCCTGCTCATACTCTGGCTGATAGATGCTATCATCCAGGGGCTCCCCACTGACAAGACAGCAGGCATTATTTTTGCTCTCCTGCTTGCCGCCGGCATAGCCGCAATAACATACTTTGCCACCAGAAACATCTATGTTGCGGCGGGCATTTTCGGCGTAGGTGTTATCGCCATAATAGTGGGATATATCGTGAATCCGGAGATCTATACCGGCTTTATCGCCAGGGTGCTCGAATGGTTTTCACTCTACAGCAGGTATGAGGACTTTCAACTGGGTATTTTGAGCCTAAGCCCGATAGTATACTATATCACCTTCTCCAGCGCGTTTATATTCCTGTCAATACGGATGCTCGAGAAGAAGAGATGGAGCTAAGGGGGGATAGTCATGAAAAAGCCGACGAAAACGAATATTTTGCGATCCTTTAATACCAGGAAGTTCAAATACGGCGGTTATGCCACGCTGCTGACCGCTATCGTCCTGGCAGTGCTCCTTGTCATCAACCTGGTGGTCGACCTGATCCCCATGCGGCTGGACCTGACGAAAAACAAGGTATACTCATTGTCACAGGAAACCTTCAAGGTCCTTGACAAGCTTGAAGAGAACATAACTATATATACGGTGAACCCCGTAAACCAGGGCATACCGCTCCTGGATGAGATCCTATACCGTTACCAGAGCTACTCCAATAAGATCAGGATAGACTATATAGATCCGAACAGGGATCCTATCAAGGCTCAGAGATTCACCAAGGACGACCGGACCTTGAGCAACGGCGATGTCATAGTTGCAGCCGGCAGCGAAGGCAATGAGAGGTTCAGGCATATCAAGTCCTATGAGCTCGTGAACTACTCATCGGACTATTCATCTGTGGAATCCCTTGCGATCGAGCAGAGGGTGACCTCCGCCATCATGTATGTGAGCGGGGCTGAAGCTCCGGTCGTATATGTACTGGAAGGCCACGGAGAGACGAGCATCAACTACAATGTCAGGAGCCAGATGGAGCTTGAGAACTACAGCATCAAGTCACTTAACCTCCTGACGGAAAAGAAGGTACCCGAGGATGCAGGCATACTGATCATAAACTCCCCTTCGACCGACCTGACCGAGGATGAGGAAAAGGCGATCAGGGAGTACCTCGAAAATGAAGGCCGGGCAATATTCATAATGGACTTTATGAAGGATGAAAAGCTGGACAACTTCAATGCTCTGCTGAGAAGCTACGGGGTCGCGACACAAAAGCGGGTCATCATAGAGGGCGACCAGACGAAATACTACCCCGACCCCTTCAGTATCCTGCCAAGCTTTGAAAGCCATAAGATAACATCATCCTTGAGTTCCAACAGGGTACCCCTCATAATGCCGGTGGCCCAGGGCATAGAAATACTTGATACCAGGCGCAACACGTTGAAGATCGAGCCTTTGATGAAAACATCCAAGGACTCATATGCCCGCACTGCGGACAGCAAGGCAGAAACCATTGAAAAATCCGAGGGTGATGTAGACGGTCCCTTCAATCTGGCAGTAGCCATCACTGACAGTATTTTCGACCAGGTATCACTGGAAACGAAGGTAACGAAGCTGGTCGTTATCGGGACCTCGAGATATCTCGATACACCTTACCAGGGCCGCATCAACCTGACTATCAACAGCCTGAACTGGCTGGTAGACAGGGAGCAGTCGATCACGATCAGACCCAAGAGCGTATATGAGATCCCTCTTAAGGTCACAGCAAATACATTCAAGATCTACGGGTTCATCTCCGTTATCCTGATACCCATTGGAGCCCTTGGTGCCGGAGTGGCAGTATGGCTGAGGAGGAGACATCTATGAGAAAAAAGCGAAGCGTCATTGCTTTGGCAGTATGCCTTGTGCTGCTGGTTGGTGCTTATGCTGTTCTCAGGCTGACGAATCCTCCCGATGACGGGACCGATCCGGGCAAAACGAATGAAAGCATCGATATATCAAGATTTGACCGGGCCAACATCATACGGATGACCCTGGTCAATGAAAACGGAGAGTTTGTATTTGAGAAAAAAGAAATAAAAGATGACGAAGACAAGGATGAAGAAGGCAAGGACAAGGAGACCAGGACCGAATGGGTCTGCATAAAGCCCTATGACACAGATCTGAGCCAGTCGTCCGTAGAAGACCTTGCCCGCACCTTTTCAGCCCTGGCAGCCGATGTGCTGGTGGAGGAGGAGCCCGAGGACCTGTCCATTTACGGCCTTGCCGACCCTGCAGCTCGGGCGGAGGCCTTGCTGAAGGATGGCAAGAAGGTAGTACTCCTGCTCGGCAACTATACAGCCAGCGGCACCTATTACCTCATGAAGGAAGGCGACTCCAGGGTCTTTACGGTGCTCAAATACCATGGGGACAGGCTGAAATATGCCTTCTCGGATTTCAGGAACAAGACCCTTGCAAGCATAGAATTGAGTGACCTGCAGTACATGTATATCAGCAAGGAAGGGCAGAAGGATATAGAGATAATCACCAAGGATGAGCAGGAGGAGGATGAGCCTGCCTACGGCCTTGGCATCTACAGCCTTGTAAAGCCCTTCAAGATCCCCAGAGGCATAGACATGTCCAAGCTGTCCAATGAGTTTGCAAAGGCAGCTAGCCTGAGGGTCCAGGAGTTTGTAGATGATGATCCCGACGATCTTTCAAAGTACGGGCTGGATAAGCCAAAGATGCGCTTTATCCTGAAGGACAGCGCCAACACCCTGGACATATATTTCGGCGATACCGTGGATGATTCCATATATGTAAAGAAAGCCGATTCGGACAGCGTGTACAAGCTTGCCCTCTCCGATATCAGCTTTATGGATGCAAAGCTCATCGACTATATGGAGAGGTTTGCCTTCATAGTCAACATAGATAACGTTGACAAGGTAGTGGTCGAGGGGCGGGGCAAGACATATACCCTGTCCATGAAGCGTGAGACCAAAAAGGCCAATGATGAAGATGAAAAGGATGAGGTGGTGACCACCTACTTCCTGGACGGCGTGGAAAAGCCGGAGGAGATGTTCAAGGACGCCTACCAGGCCCTGATAGCCGTCCTGGTCGATGCGACCCGGGAAAGCAGAGCAGAGGGGGAACCGGAGATCCGGTTCACCTATTACCTGAACAAGGGAGCAGAGCGGGTACAGGTGGTTGAGTTCTACCCCTATGACAAGGATTTCTATGCCCTGGTCAGAAACGGGGATCTGGATTCCGAGTTCCTGGTGGGCAGGAACCGTCTGGACTCGGTATATACACACATAGAAAACCTTGAGAAAAGCAAGCTGGAGGATTGAACCAGCGGTCGATAAGACCAGCGCGGCCTCCAGACGCAGTACGACAAGTATATAAAGCCCCGGGCGGCATGCCCGGGCTTTATCGTTAAGGGAAAGCCAGTTCCACTGGTAAATATTCGTCCTTGTATTATAATAAGAGGGGAAGCCCAGGCAAGTAAAACCAAACAAAACAGGAGGCATCTTGATGAAACGGAGGGCACTTATCGTGCAAGGGGGCTGGGACGGGCATGAACCCGTTCTGGTCTCGGAGATCTTCAGGGAGATACTTGAGAGGAATGATTTTGAGGTAGAGGTCTCTGACACGCTGGACGCGTTTCTTGACGCGGAAAAGCTGAAAAAGCTCCACCTCATCATACCCGTCTGGACCATGGGCACGATCAAGAGCGAGCAGCTCAACCCGGTCCTTGAAGCCGTAGCCGGTGGAACCGGGCTTGCAGGCTGCCATGGCGGCATGTGCGATTCCTTCAGGGAGGCTGTGGAATGGCAGTTTATGACCGGAGGCCAGTGGGTAGCCCATCCCGGCAACGACGGCGTCAGGCACACTATCAACATCAAGCGGGGTTCAAGCCCGATTGTTGAAGGCATTGAGGACTTTGAAGTAGTAACGGAGCAGTATTATATGCATGTGGATCCGGCCATAGAGGTTTTAGCCACCACAAGGTTTCCGATAGTGGACGGGCCCCACGCAGCCAACGGGCCGGTGGATGTGCCCGTGGTATGGACCAAGCGCTGGGGCAAGGGCAGGGTCTTCTACAGCTCACTGGGCCACCATGCTGATATAGTTGCGCTGAAACAGCCCTATACCATTATGGAGCGGGGCTTCCTATGGGCAGCCGAGGGCAAGGATATCGCTGACGGGAAGGCGCAGGCAGGATGAGCAGGACGAAGATCGGCATTGTTGGCTGCGGCAACATCAGCGACATTTACCTGAAAAACTGCACCAAGACCTTTGGCAACCTGGAAGTGGCCGCCGTATCAGACCTTGTGCCCGAGCGGGCGAGGAGGGCGGCTGAAGCTTACAGCATCAAAAAGATCCTTGCAGCCGAGGAGCTTATTTCCGATCCTGAGATCGATATAGTCCTCAATCTGACAACGCCCCACGTACATTCCAGCATAAATCTTGCAGCCATAAATGCGGGCAAGCACGTATATACTGAAAAGCCCCTGGCTGTGACCCGGGAGGATGGATATAAGCTTCTCCAGGCAGCCAGGGAAAAAGGCCTGCGAGCCGGGGCCGCACCGGACACCTTTTTGGGCGCCGGATTGCAGACCTGCCGCAAGCTGATAGATGACGGCTGGATAGGGGAGCCGGTGGCAGCGACTGCCTTCATGACCTGCCACGGCCATGAAAGCTGGCACCCAGACCCTGAGTTCTATTACAAGGTCGGGGGCGGGCCGATGTTCGACATGGGGCCTTATTACCTGACGGCCCTGATAGCCCTGCTGGGCCCGGTAAAGCGCGTGACGGGCTCTGCCAGGAAGACCTTTGACCACAGGACCATAACCAGCCGGCCCAGATACGGCACGGTGATAGATGTGGAGGTGCCGACCCATGTGACGGGCATACTGGATTTTGAGTCCGGCCCTGTGGCGACCATAATAACGAGCTTTGATGTATGGCATGCCCAGCTTCCAAGGATAGAGATCTACGGCAGCGAAGGTACCTTGAGCGTGCCGGACCCCAATACCTTCGGGGGGCCGGTGCTTGTACGCAGGCATGATGCGCCTGAATGGGTCCGGATGCCCCTGACCCATGGCTTTGAGGAAAACTCCAGGGGCATCGGCCTTGCCGATATGGCCCTTGCGATAAGTTCAAACAGGCCTCACAGGGCAAGCGCGGAAATGGCCTATCATGTGCTGGACATAATGCATGCGATCCACGATGCATCCACAAGCGGCAGGCATATAGAGCTTGCCAGCGGGTGCCAGAGGCCTGAGCCGCTGCCGGTGGAAGCCTGGATATAAATATGAGAAAGGATGGTAAGGATGGATAAGATGCAAAACAACATCATGGTACAGGTAGGAGTGATCGTGCGGGACATAGAGAAGACAGCCCGTCATTATGCCGAAGTGTTCGGTATCGATGTGCCCCCTGTTATGATCACCGACGCTGTAGACAAGGCCATGACTGAGTACAGGGGCGAATCGACCCCGGCCAGGGCGAAGCTGGCCTTTATGGACATGGGCAATATACAGCTTGAGCTGATCGAGCCCGATGAGTACCCGAGCACCTGGCGGGAGTTCCTTGACAAGCACGGCGAGGGCATCCATCATATAGCCTTTAATGTAAAGGGCATGAAGGATGCGGTCGCATTCCTGGATAGCAAGGGTATGCCCCTTGTTCAAAAGGGTGAATATACCGGCGGCCGCTATGCTTATATAGACGGCGCAGACAAGCTGGGCCTCATTTTGGAGCTGCTGGAAAACGATTGATATAATATAATGATCGGACAAAACTGACAGGGGGTTATCCATTGATTCGGACTTTCATCCAGTTGATTACTCTTAGTTTTCTGGCAGTAGGGGCCATAGTCTGTGGCATAGGCTACAGGAAGCACTATTGCTACAAGGGCGGGCTCTTTTTCTTCATATTTTCACTGCTCGCCAATATCGCCAGTCTCATAAGCTCATATGCAGGTAATATCTATATACAGAGGAATATCACCAGGATCGGGACAGAACGGTTGGGTATCATGCTTCAGCTTTTTGACCTGCCCGCATTTGTCTTGAGCACCATAGGCATGATTTTATTCCTCCTATACCTGGTAAAGGGTCTCAATCAGCAAAAGCAAAGCGATTGATACCGAAAACCTAAGCAAATATCATGCAGGCCTTCTTTAAAAAAGAAGGCCTTTTTATTTACAAAATTTTCTTGAAATGTTCCGGATTAAGTGGTATCGTATTAAAAATATCAACTTCTATTTCAGTAGGGGTGATGACTCGTGGCTGCTATAGAGGTCGAGGGACTTTGCAAGCTGTATCGCACCCGCATAAAGGAGGAGGGGCTCAAAGCCTCCTTCCGTGCGCTGACAAGGCCTGTGTACAAGGAGGTAAAGGCTGTCGACAACATAAGCTTTACTGTAGAGCAGGGCGAAATACTTGCCTTTATCGGCCCCAACGGTGCAGGCAAATCGACTACCATAAAAATGCTTACGGGAATACTGCATCCTTCGAGCGGCAGGCTGTCGGTGCTGGGCATGGATCCGGCCACCCAGCGGCGCAGGCTGTCTTACAGGATCGGGACGGTTTTTGGCCAGAAGTCCCAGCTTTGGTTCCACCTGCCGCCAATGGACAGCTTTGTCCTGCTGGGGGCCATTTACGATATTGAGAAGGCTGTGCTGAAGAAGCGGATAGATGAACTGGCGGAGCGCTTTGAGATCGGCGATCTGCTCAAAACGCCGGTGCGAAAGCTTTCACTGGGCCAGCGCATCCGTTGTGAGGTTGCTGCGTCCCTGCTGCACTCGCCGGACATACTTTTCCTTGATGAACCAACCATCGGGCTGGATGTAGTGGCAAAGCACAGGATACGCGAGCTGATACTGCAGATGAACCGGGAGCAGGGCACCACCATATTCCTTACCAGCCATGATACCGGTGACATGGAGCAGCTATGCCGCAGAGCGATAGTGATAGACCATGGCCGGATAATACTCGATGAGCCTGTCAAAAAGCTCAAGTATGATTATATGAACCGCAAGATAATAGCAGTGCGCTTTACAGGCGAGTACAAGCTGAAGGAGATCGACGGCATAACGCTGGAGAAATCCGGCAGGCTGGGTGCCAGGCTTTCTGTTGATACCCGGGTATGCTCCATTGACGAGGCGATGCGCTGGCTGATAGCCCAGGGCGGCGTGGCTGACATTACCGTGGAGGATCCGCCTATGGAGGATATCATAGCCTCCATATTCGAAGGCGGGGGACAGAGCTTGGGCGGAGGCAGGTGATCCATATGGCAAAGCTTCGTAAATACCTTGTTGTGACACGCATAAGCCTTCAAAATGTGATAGCATACAGGAGCAGCGCATTGGGCGGGCTGCTGTTCTATTCCCTGTTCATATTCGTGTTTTTCAACCTTTGGCGGGCTATCTACAAGGGTGGAGAGGTGACCGGCTATTCCCTGACCCAGATGATCTGGTACCTTTGTATCACAGAGCTAGTGGTATTCGGCTGCAGGAGCGGAGTTTACAATCAGATGAATGATGATGTCAAGTCCGGAAGCATAGCCTATCAGCTCAACAGGCCTTACCATTATGTGATGTTCCAGTTTTTCAACGCCCTGGGTAACATGGTATTCAACCTGGTCATATACGGTATCCTGGCAATCATTCTCGGGCTTATAATGGCAGGTCCTATACCGGGATTCAGCTTTGCAAGCCTGCCCTTTGCACTTATCAGCGTCTTCCTGGGTATAATCATAAACTTCTTTTTCATGATCACCCTTGGCCTGACTGCCTTCAGGCTTGAGGAGAACTTTGCGTTCTACCTTATTTACCAAAAGCTTGTATTCATGCTTGGGATGTTCATACCTGTTGAGTTTTTGCCCAAGTGGCTTCAAAGCATAGCGCTGTATCTTCCGTTTTCATACGTCGCCTGGGCACCTGCAAGGCTGGTGGTAGCCTTCAGCTGGGACCTGTTCTGGCAGGTGATACCGGTGCAGCTTGTCTGGGCGCTTGTATCCATACTCATGTCACTGGGCATGTACAGCTATGGTGTCAAGGGCATACAGGCCCACGGGGGCTGAGGAGGGAGAATATGCATAAGCATGTCGTTAGAGCAATGAATGTGTTCAGGCTTATCGGTCTGTATTTCAAGGTCAACCTGGCTTCAGCCCTGGAGTATCGCGCCAGCTTCCTGCTCCAGGCCTTTGGTATGGCGCTTAACAACTGTTCCTTCGTTTTTTTCTGGTATATTGCTTTTTCCCAGATAGGAGGCCGCATCGGAGGCTATGACTTCAATGACGTGATGTTCATATGGGCCCTTTGCTCCTCTGCCTTTGGTGCTTCCCATATATTGTTCGCCAACATGAACAGCATAACGAGGATAATAGTATCCGGCGAGCTGGATACATTCCTGCTCCAGCCCAAGGATGTGCTGGTCAGCCTGCTGTGTTCCAAAACCAGCCTGACTGCCTGGGGTGATTTCCTGTACGGCTTTATCCTCATGGCCTTGACACATGGCGGAGATGCGCAGGCATGGTCCATGTTCCTGCTTGGTATAGTGATCGGCGGGCTTCTGATGACAGCGATATCAGTAACAGCCCATACCATGACCTTCTATCTGGGCGATGCATCCCTTATAGGCAGCATGGCTCTGGAGTTCGTGATCAACTTTTGCATATATCCCGAGGGCATATATCGCGGAGTGGTCAGGGTGCTGATGCTGTCTGTCATACCTGCATCCTTCATCGTGCACATCCCGCTCAAGCTTGCCCGGCACTTCAGCCCAGGCTTGCTTTTGCTGCTTCTCACAGTATCAGCAGCCTACTGCTGCTTTGCATATGTGTTTTTCTACAGGGGCCTTAAAAGGTATGAGTCAGGCAATCTAATAATTGCCAGGATGTGATATAATAAGCATAAGCATATAGCTTTGTCAGCATGCTAAAAGGAGTGAGGGGTTTGAACGGACCTTTATATGCTGTTGTCGGAGTTATAGCAGCATTTCTTCTCATCCTGACTGCCATATCCCTGTATTTTGCAAACAAAGTCATCAATATCAGGGTTTCAAGCGACAGGGCCATCCTGGATCACATGCGGGAGATGGGTGAAGTATCGGGCATAGGGTGGTATGAACAGCTTGAGAAGGAGGCATTTTACATAAAGTCACCCTTTGGCTACAGCCTGTATGCCGAGTATATACCGGTAAAGGGGCCCTCCGCCGGTACTGTCGTGTTTTCCCACGGTGTCACAGTATCTCATCTCACCTCGGTAAAATACGCAAGGCTGTTTTATGATATAGGTTACAACTGCCTGATATATGACCACCGCCGTCATGGCAGCAGCGGAGGTAGGCATACCTCCTACGGGCATTATGAAAAGCATGACCTGAAGGCGGTTGTGGACTGGCTTGAGGAAAATAAGGGCTTCAAGGGCAGGCTGGGCATACACGGAGAGTCCATGGGCTCTGCCATAACACTGCTGTATGCCGGCATGGAGGACAAGGCTGACTTTTACGTGGTCGACTGTCCTTATACCAGGATCCGGGACCAGCTGCTGTATCGCCTGAAGGTAGAATACGGCACCCTCCTATTACCGATAATGGGGATGGTCAGACATATCATCAGGCTCTGGGCAGGCTTTGACATAAACGATGTCGATTGCCTTGAGGCGGTTAAAAATATAGAAAAACCCGTGCTCTTCATCCATGGAGATGCGGACGATTATGTGCCTACAGCCATGGGAATAGCCCTGCATGAAGCCAAGCCGGAGCCGAAGGCTGTATGTCTGGTGCCCGGCGCAGGCCATGCCAGAGCATTGGCAGCAGATCCTGAAGGCTATAGAAAGGCCCTTGTGGATTTCCTTGAGCAGTACGTGACGCAGGAGCCCGGCAGAGCGGCCACATGAAAGGCAGGCACAGGAGGAGAGGGGGCCGTGCCAGGAGGGCCGGAAGCCCCGCCGGAAAAGCCGGAAACTCTGTCAGGAAAGGCAGGCACCGGACCATGAGAGGCAGACGCCGTAATATGAAGGGAAAAGGATTGTTGAGGAAGCTGCTGCTTGCAGCTGCCCTAGTGGCATTTTTGCTCTCGCCCCTTTCATCCATGGCCAGAAGCCTGGCCGTTATGGCTCCTTACAGCCTGCTTTGCTACCAGAGAAGCGTATTGAAGCAGGAGGGCATAAGGCTCAGGATCCCTGGTGGGATATCGACCCTGAAAAGCGACTGGTATCCCATTGTGATCACATTCAATGACGATGAGGGCATGTCCAGGTATTTAGGCGAGGATGTGCGGTTTACCGTGCTCTACTCCTTTGGCCACTATGACCACTTCAAGGGAAGCTCGGTCTACTATGACCCGATCTCCCCGTATTTCAGCAGCTTTTATGGGGGCTACATAATTAAGCCGGAGGACGGGACAAGGCGGTTTGGCTTCAACAAAGACGGCACGGTAAATACCACAGAGCTGGCAAAGGTGCCGGAATACGACCAGCTTTACCTTGTGCTTTCTTCCCTGGGCTGTCCAGGGGACAAGCTTCTTTTCAAAAGTACCGATGCCCTGATAGAGTACGATGTGGAATATGCAGGCTTCTCCGGCTGGGTCCGTATCGACTCCAATATCAGGACCAGCAGTCCGGTGCACGAATACAAGGAGTTCCATCAGGCCTATCTCCAGTATGGCAAGCCCTTCATCAGGCAAAAGGACAAGGCCGGCCTTGAGGAGTTTTACGCCGTGACCTTGAGGGGAAGGGCCTATGCCAGGTATTTCGAGGAGTTCAAGGCGACCATAGTGCTGTATATCATGGCACCTTCCTGGACGACAGTCGAAGAATGCGACAGCATGCTTCTGTCCAGGACCAGGATCCAATGGACACAATCAGACGGGGCGGGGCGATAAACCAAAAAGGATCACCTGAGGAGTGGATACCTTTTGCAGGTAAAGGACGATACCAGGGACAATCCATATGCAATGACCAGCTTGTCGGGCGTGGTAGAACGCATCACATTCGTAAACGAGGAGAATGGATTCACAGTCTGCAGGCTAAAAAGCAAGGGCTATCCCGACCTTATAACCGTTGTGGGCAACCTGCCCGGTGTGAACGCCGGGGCTGTGCTTGAGCTTAAAGGCACCTGGAAGGTGGATGCAAAATACGGCAGGCAGTTTGTTGTTGCCTCATACAGTGAGCGGATGCCGGCGACGGCAGCAGGCATAGAAAAATACCTGGGCAGCGGGCTTATCAAGGGCATAGGCCCCGTCTACGCCAAGCGGATCGTAAAGAAGTTCAAGGAGGACACCTTGCGGGTGATCGAGGAGGAGCCCGATCTGCTGCTCAACATAGAGGGCATCGGCGAGAAACGCCTTGAGATGATAAAAGCCGCCTGGGAGGAGCAGAAGGAGGTCAGGAACATAATGATCTTCCTGCAGTCCCACGGCATATCCACGGTTTACGGGGTGAAGATCTACAGGCAATACGGCAACGAGAGCATAGAAGTGATCAGGTCCAACCCCTTCATGCTGGCGGACGACATCTGGGGCATCGGCTTCAGGACAGCGGACAAGATAGCTAAAAACCTGGGTTTTGATCCTGATTCCTTTGAGCGGATCAGGGCAGGCGTCCAGTATGTACTGAACCAGATGGCAGATGACGGCCACTGCTTTGCCTACAGAAAGGAGCTCATTGAAGAGGCGGTGAAGCTCCTTGAGACCCAGGAGGACCTGGTCTTACGCGCCCTTGACAGGATGGTCCTGGAGGGCTCGGTGATCCCGGACGAGGATGATTCAGTCTACCTGCCGGCCTTTTACCACAGTGAGACCGGCACTGCCAAGAGGATAAGGGAGATAGCCTCCGCCCCATCCGCCGTACCCCGGGGCGACCGGGCAGACCTGTTGGCGGCCATAGAGCGAAAGCACGGGATCAGGTATGACGAAATGCAGCGCGAAGCCATCCTGACCGCAGGCAGGTCCAAGTTCATGGTCCTGACAGGAGGCCCAGGCACCGGCAAGACCTTCACCACCCTGGGCATCATATCCCTGTACAAGGCCCTCGGCGCTGATATCCTGCTGGCTGCGCCGACGGGCAGGGCTGCCAAGCGCATGTCCGAGGTCACGGGGATGGAGGCAAAGACCATCCACCGTCTTCTGGAGTACAAGCCCGGCCAGGGGTATACCAAAAACATGGACAACCCGGTCAAATGCGATGTGCTGATCCTTGACGAGGTCTCGATGGTGGATCTCATACTCATGTACAACCTGCTCAAGGCCATACGGGACGAAACCATAGTAATCCTGGTCGGTGACGTGGACCAGCTGCCGTCAGTAGGTCCGGGAAACGTGCTCAAGGATATCATCGATTCGGAGTGCGTGGCTGTAGTCAAGCTGACGAGCATATTCAGACAAGCCAGGGACAGCATGATCATCACCAACGCCCACCGGGTGAACCAGGGAAGGATGCCTGTATTCAAGGGCGGCCGCAACAGGGACTTCTTCTTCATCGAACAGGAGGACCCGGACAGGATAGCCGAGGAGATAGTGGCCCTGGTGACCCAAAGGCTGCCTGGGTACTACAAGGCTGACCCGGTCCGGGACATTCAGGTGCTCTGCCCCATGCTTCGCTCAAGCACAGGGGCTCATAATATCAACCAGCTCCTGCAGGAAAGGCTCGGGTCGGACAGGGCATCGGTCAGGTATGGCGGGACCGTGTACCGGCTGGGTGACAAGGTCATGCAGATAAAGAACAACTACGACAAAAACGTTTTCAACGGTGATATCGGGTTTATAGAGGACATCAACCTGGAGGACAAGACCGTCAGTATATCCTTTGACTCAAGAAGCGTGGAATATGACTATACGGAGCTGGACGAGATCGTGCTGGCCTATGCATGCACGGTCCATAAAAGCCAGGGGAGCGAGTACCCCATCGTCGTTGCACCGCTCACCACCCAGCATTACATCATGCTGCAGCGCAACCTGCTCTATACCTGCATCACCAGGGCAAAGAGGGTGTTTGTGCTGATAGGGACCAAGCAGGCTGTGGCCATGGCCGTGCACAACAATAGGATATCCAAACGCAATACCATGCTCTGCAAGCGTTTGCAGGCACTATGGAGGTATGATCATGTACGATCATAGAAAAAACTTTACAAGCGACAACAATGCAATAGTACATCCGAAAGTCATGGAAGCCCTGCAGCGGGCCAACACCGGGCACTGCATCTCCTACGGGGACGACCCCTACACCGAAGCTGCCAGGACAAAATTCCGCTCGGTCTTTGGAGACGAGTCAGAGACATACTTCGTATACAATGGCACCGGGGCCAACGTAACGAGCCTGGCTGCCGCCGCAGCTCCCTTCCAGGCGGTCATATGTCCGGAGAAAGCCCATATCAATGTGGATGAGTGCGGCGCCGTCCAAAGGTTCATTGGCTGCAGGCTGCTGACGGTAAAAACGGAGGACGGAAAGCTGACACCAGACCTTGTAAAGCCCTTCCTGAATGTACTCGGGGTCGAGCATCATTCACAGCCGGCAGTGCTATCCATCACCCAGTCTACTGAGGTGGGCACGGTATACACCCTTAAAGAGCTGAAAGAACTAACGGACTTTGCCCACAGCATGGGCCTGACGGTGCACATGGACGGGGCCAGGATCGCAAATGCTGCCGCATCTCTTGGAGTCTCGCTCAAGGCCATGACTACCGATTCGGGCATAGACATATTGTCCTTTGGCGGCACCAAAAACGGCCTGATGTTTGGAGAGGCCGTGGTCATATTGAACAAGCGGCTGGCCGAAAGTTACAAGTACGCACGCAAGCAGGCCGCCCAGCTTGCCTCAAAGATGAGGTACATAGCCGCCCAGTTCGATGCCCTCCTGACAGATGACCTGTGGCTATATAACGCTAAGCAGGCCAATGCCATGGCTGCCTTGCTCGCAAGGGAGATAAGTTCCATACCCGGGATCGAGATCGTATATCCGGTCCAGGCCAATGCCCTGTTCGTTAAGCTGCCGAAGGACGCAGCGGCACGTCTTATGGAAAAATACTTATTCTATCCCTGGGACAAAGAGGCCGGCGTTTACAGGTGGATGACCTCCTTTGACATGGTCGAGGAGGACATATATGACTTTATAGAAGCAGTCAAAGCTGTATTATAAAGGTCAAAGGTTGTATCCTGCTCATATCAAAGAAGGTTTGCGAAGTATATTATATAAGAGTCGATATGAAGTGACCTGGGATCGCTGTCAGAACAATGATATGAAACAAGGCCGGGCTGATACCCGGCCTGTTGCTTTATTCGATGCCTGTGTTATTGCTTTTGTGTCAATCAGATCTTGTTGTTGCAGCCCAGCACATTGACGATCTTGTGCTTGACCATGGCCTTGATGGCCTCCCTTGCGGGCTTCAGATACTGCCTGGGATCAAAGTCTCCCGGGTGCTCTGCGAAGTGCTTGCGGATGGTGGCTGTCATGGCAAGCCTCAAGTCGGAGTCGATGTTGATCTTGCATACTGCCATAGAAGCGGCCTTCCTCAGCATTTCCTCAGGAACTCCCTGGGCACCGGGCATGTTGCCGCCGTACTTGTTGATCATCTCAACGAATTCGGGGACAACGGAGGATGCGCCGTGCAGGACTATCGGGAATCCGGGCAGCCTTCTTTGGATCTCTTCCAGGATGTCAAAGCGGAGCCTGGGCTCGCCTTTGAACTTGTACGCGCCGTGGCTGGTCCCTATGGCGATAGCCAGCGAATCAACGCCGGTCCTGGCAACGAACTCCTCGACCTCTTCGGGCCTGGTGTAAGCGGATTCCTCTTCGGAAACCTTGACATCATCTTCAACGCCGGCAAGGCGTCCCAGCTCACCCTCGACCACTACGCCATGGTCATGGGCATATTCAACGACCTGCCTTGTGATGCGGATATTTTCCTCAAAGGAATGCTTCGAGCCGTCGATCATGACCGAGGTAAACCCGCCGTCGATGCAGGCCTTGCAGATCTCAAAATCCTCGCCATGGTCCAGGTGGAGGACGATGGGCAGGTCTGTTTCGATCAAGGCAGCTTCAACCAGCTTCAATAAATATGTATGATTCGCATATTTGCGTGCACCGGCCGATACCTGAAGGATCAGAGGGGCTCTTTCCTCTTTGGCTGCTTCGGTTATGCCCTGGATGATCTCCATGTTGTTTACGTTGAATGCTCCGATGGCATATCCGCCTTCATAAGCTTTTTTGAACATTTCTGTTGAGGTGACGAGAGGCATTTGAATCACTCCTTTATAACTACTGACTTTAGTATGTTTGTTTAAACCATATTTATTGTATCAGATAGACCTCAAAAATCAAGTTAAGTTTGAAATATTGACTGCTGCGACAATATAAAATATAATCTATTGAAACTGACTTAAAAAAAGGATGATTAAACGAATGTCAAACAGGCAGGACACCCCAGGGCAGCCCGGTACCAGCCGGATGATCCTGACAGCCCTCTTCACCGCGCTCACAGCGATCGGTGCCTTTATCAACATACCCACCCCTACGGTCCCCTTTTCCCTGCAGTTTTTATTCTGCGCCTATGCCGGTATCCTCCTGGGGCCGAAGCTGGGCCTTGTCTCCCAGCTCCTGTATATAGCTTTGGGGCTGGTGGGCTTGCCGTTATTCACAAAGGGTGGGGGCTTCAACTACATATTCCAGCCAAGCTTTGGATTCATACTGGGATTTGCCCTGTGCGCCTTTGTCACAGGTGCCCTGGTCCATACCGCAAAAAACCCGGGGATCCTGCGGCTTTCCCTTGCTGTGCTTGCCGGGCTGTTTTCGACCTACGCTTTAGGGGTACCCTACCTGTATTTTATGCTGAACCGGCTTGCAGAGCCTGGCAAGGCTGTTTCATTCATGACGGCAGTAAAGCTCGGTGTTGCTCCCTTCATCCTTTTTGACCTTGCAAAATGCGCCATAATAGTATTGACGGCCCTGAAGCTCCTGCCGGTTTTGCGAAAACGGCTGTTCTGAGCAGATTTGCCGCTTGATATGGATCCCGGCTTGACGCGATTGAAATAGGCGGACATTTTCTATATAATGTATTGAATAGGATATACATATAAAGGAGCATGAAAAAGTGAGAGAGGATTTACTGACGATCAAGGAGATATACAAGGATCCCGGGGCCTTCTACGGCAAGGAGGTCCGGCTGGCAGGCTGGATCCGCAATATTCGGGATTCCAAGGTGTTCGGGTTTATAGATCTGAACGACGGCTCCTGCTTCTCCAACCTTCAGGTAGTATTTGAAGCCGACAAGCTTGACAACTTTGAGCAAATTGCAAAGCTCGGCGTGGGCTCTGCCATCCTGGTCAAGGGGATACTGACCGAGTCGCCCGGTGCCAAGCAGCCCTTTGAGGTGAAGGCCGAAAGCATAGCTGTCGAGGGAGTAAGCCCTTCCGACTATCCCCTTCAGAAAAAGCGCCACTCCTTTGAGTTTTTAAGGACCATAGCCCACCTAAGGCCCAGGACCAATACCTTCTCGGCCGTATTCAGACTAAGATCCATCCTGGCCTATGCCATACATAAGTTCTTCCAGGAGCGGGATTTTGTATATGTTCACACTCCGATAATAACCGGCAGCGACTGCGAGGGTGCCGGCGAGATGTTCAGGGTGACCACCCTGGACCTTAACGCCCTTCCCTTGGATGATCAGGGCAAGGTCGACTTTTCGGAGGACTTCTTCGGCTGCGACACCAAGCTGACGGTAAGCGGCCAGCTGTCGGCGGAAGCCTATGCCCTGGCATTTCGCAATGTATACACCTTCGGGCCTACCTTCCGGGCTGAAAACTCCAATACTGCCCGTCATGCCTCCGAGTTCTGGATGATCGAGCCGGAGATGGCCTTTGCGGACCTGGCTGATGACATGAAGCTGGCTGAGGACATGATGAAATACATCATAAGCTATGTGCTTGAGCATGCGCCGGCTGAGATGGAATTCTTCAACAGCTTCATCGACAAGGAGCTGCTTGAGAGGCTCAACAACATAGTGAGTTCCGAGTTTGCCCATGTGACATATACGGAAGCCGTGAAGCTGCTCGAGAAATCCGGTGAAGCCTTCAACTATCCCGTGAAATGGGGCATGGACCTGCAGACGGAGCATGAAAGGTACATCACTGAGAAGGTCTTCAAAAAGCCTGTGTTTGTCACCGATTATCCCAAGGAGATCAAGGCCTTCTACATGCGCCTCAATGACGACGGGAAGACCGTGGCCGCCATGGACCTGCTGGTGCCCGGCGTAGGCGAGATAATCGGGGGCAGCCAGAGGGAGGAGCGCCTGGATTATCTGGATGCGAGGATCGAAGAGCTGGGCCTCAACAAAGAGGAATACTGGTGGTACAGGGAGCTGAGGAAGTTTGGCGGGACCCGGCACGCCGGATTTGGCCTCGGGTTTGAACGGGCCATCATGTACATGACCGGTATGAGCAATATCCGTGATGTCATACCCTTCCCCAGGACTCCTAGATCGGCAGAATTTTAATATAGCGCCGGCATGAAGCCGGCAACCGGATCTGCTTTATACCTTTACCGTACGCCTTTTGAGATATAGCTAAATTTAAATATCGTGAATGAAGCCATGAAGGCAAATGTTTTGAGGACAAAACATCTGTTTATCATGGCTTTTTATATTAAAGGAGGGTCTCAATAAATGATCAGATCAACAACTCATCAAATCGTCGTGGCAGCCCTGCTTCTGGCTTTGGGAGTACTACTGCCGACTGCATTCCATCTTTTCGATATATCCGGGGTCATGTTCCTGCCCATGCATCTGCCGGTGCTCCTCTGCGGGCTCCTCTGCGGGTGGAAGTTCGGCGGCATGACCGGATTTCTGGTACCCCTGCTGGCCAGCCTGCTGACCGGGAAACCCCCGATTTATCCCACTGCACTCGCGATGGCATTTGAGCTGGCGGCATATGGCATAGTTACCGGGCTGCTTATCAAACGCTTCAACGTGTTTGTATCCCTGATAGGCGCCATGCTGGCGGGCAGGGTCGTCATGGGCCTGGCCAATTATGTTTTCCTTGGCCTGGCAGGCAACGCCTATACCCTGAATATGTTTTTAGGGGGAGCATTTCTGACAGTCTGGCCGGGCATCCTTATCCAGCTCGTATTCGTACCCGCCATCATCCTGGCACTGAAGAGAGCCAGACTTATATAGCGAATAAAAGCAGAATTTTGACTGGCGGATATAGTGCCGGTATGATGTCTGATATATAATAAGGTCAACAAGCAAAAGGACAGTGAACAGACATGACTTGTAAAGCGAAAAAGGCAGAAGCCTTCAGGCCCGTATTTGATGCCATAGAGCGTCTTGACCGGCAGGGCATGACAGCAGTCATAGCCATAGACGGGCGCAGCGGGTCAGGTAAAAGCATGCTTTCGGGCCTGATCCAAAACCGTATTGATTGCAATGTGTTCCATATGGATGATTTTTTTCTCCAGCCCCATCAAAGGACAGAAGAGCGGCTTGCAGAGCCCGGCGGGAATATCGACTATGAACGCTTTATGAGTGAGGTAATAGGCAACATCAAGAGCGGCAGGGAGTTTGAATACAGGGTGTTCGACTGCTCCGCGGGGGAGCTTGGAGGGACTGTCAGGGTCGCGCCTAAAAGGATAAATATAATAGAGGGTGTATACAGTATGCACCCTCTATGGTATCCTATTTTGGATCTAAAGGTTTTTTTATATGTAAATGAAGCCGTCCAGCAGGAGCGGATCCTTGAGCGAAGCGGTGAAGAGAAGCTCAAGCGCTTCATCGGGGAATGGATACCCCTGGAAGAGAAATACTTCAGCACTTTCAGGATCAGGGAAAACAGCGATATCGTGATCGATACCTCAGCTGTCACCGGTTGAGGCTTCCTTGAGCAGGGAGCCCACCTGCTCGACTACCATGGCCATATATTCGGACAGGTTCATGCTCTGCGTGCCGACCACATGGCAGTTGCATTTGCTTATAGGTATCAGTATCTTTTTAGCCTTGCTGCCGCTGACGGCCACTGCCATTTTGGGCGTGACCTCGCCTAGCAGGGCATTGGCTATTATGATCCCTATAGGCCCTATGATTATATCCGCATCGGGGCAGTTGCAGAGCACAGGGTTCTCGCCCGTAGCCCCGTGATCGGCCCCGGCCTTCAGCATGGCTGCTGTAGCTATGCTGTTTGTTCCTATGGCTGTAAGCTCAAGCCCGGGGAAGGCGGATTTTAGCTGCTCTACCACGGCACCGCCCATCCTGCCCCCCTGGCCGTCGATGACAAGTACCTTCACCAATATACCTCCGTTCCACTATTTACTGGCTGGACAAGGACCGCACCGGGCGTTTGCCCGGGAGATCCTAGTAGATCTTTGAGACCAGGAAAACAACGAGCCTTGAAGGCAAAAGCCTTTTCAGGAACACAAGGAGTTTGTATGAAAACCCGGCTATTACTCTTACAGGCGGGTTTTTTCTCTTTAATATCCTGACTACTATATTGGCTATTATCTCCGGCCCGGGACCGTTTTGCTCATCCCGCATCATCTTCTCTACGGACATCTGGCTGCGCTTGTAAGCGGAGTGCTTTGACCCTTCGCAGAAATAGCGGTTTTGGGTGAAGCCGGTTTTGGTGTCGCCCGGTTCTATGAGGCTGACCTTTATGCCGAAATCCTTGACCTCCATCCGCAGGGCTTCGCTAAAGGCCTCCACTGCATACTTGCTGGCGCAGTAAAAGGCCTGGTAGGGCAGTGCGAAGAGCCCGGCCACCGAGCTTATGTTGATGATAAGTCCCTTGCCCCTTTCCCTCATACCGGGAAGCACGCTCCTGACCATGCGGTGCATGCCGAAAAAGTTGGTATCGAACTGGGATATGGCTTCCTCGGGCGTGGTTTCCTCGATAGGCCCTGAGATGCCAAAGCCGGCATTGTTGATCAGTATATCTATACTGCCCTCCTTTTCAGTGACATATGCTGCCGCCTTTTGGGCCGACTCGTTGCTGCGGACATCCAGGTTTATCAGCTTGAAAAAACCGCCGGAGGCGGTTTCTTCTATTATGACCTCCTCTCCCTCTGCCTTTCTTGATGTGCCGTATACCCTGAAGCCTTCATTTGCCAGCCTTTCGGCTATGGCCTTGCCAATCCCCGACGAGGCTCCGGTCACCAGCACTACCTTTCCGTATCTTGACTCCATTATTGCTGCTCCTCTCTGATATGACATAAATAAATCAATGAAACATGATAGCCCGATAAAGCATCTCGTAAAATCAAATCTGATAAAAACACGTGAACATATAAAATCCAGATGAAGATCATATATATATTCTTCAGATGTGTATCGTTTCCCTGCCGGGCTGAACATTTTGCAACAAATGAGCCCTGGCAGCGTCAGTATTCAATATGGCATAAATATACAGTGACGTATAGCCGGAGTATACTTTATACTTCAGGCCTATCGTGATATAATCTATAGGTCATTGCAAGCGGCAGCTATAGTTGGCCACAGAAAGACCGTAGCGCCCAAATACTACATGGAAAGGTGCATCGACAGCTTATACCCTTTGTCATGGTTTTCGTACTACCATATGTGTTCTGACACCTTTATATTTTCTGTGTACCCCTGTATTTCAGCTTGACCTGTTTGCCATCGCCATCCATGTGGAGAGTGTTGTATTGATCACAAAGCTGTAATTGTTTATTTAAGCGGGTTTCCAGAATAACATCCAAGTTATCAACTCAACCTAAAGTGCCAAAATACATACATGGAAACATACCGAGGGTGTATTTTGTGGTAAATTTTTATCATAAAAATTAGGTAGGGTTGAGTTGACAGAATAGATAACGGGAATTTTTAATAGGGTTGAGGAGACAGGATGGATGTTTTATAAGATGATCTATTTTCGTGGCTTACATTTATTTCAAACAAGTAATTGATTTGTTATAATATTCCTATAAGAATTTCGCTTCTAATGCTTGAGCTGTAATTGGATGTTATAATAACGACTAAACAGAATAAGAAAGGTGAGATCAAAATCAATTATGATATATTACAAAGATAACATTTTACTAATTCGCGATATGAAGATTGATGATATAACCATTATTCATAACGAGAGGTTATCACATGGCTGGCATTCAGATATGTCCGTATATGAAAGATATTTCAGAGAACAGCAAGCAAAAATGCTTTATGTATTTGTTGCTGAATATGACGGTGATTTTGCCGGGTATACAACATTAAAACCACAAGCATCAGCAGGCCCATTTGCAAATCAAGAAGTAACGGAAGTATCTGATTTTAATGTATTTCCTCAATATCGTCGTAAAGGAATTGGCAGTAGGATTCTTGACGTGGTAGAAAATTTTGCTTCAGAATTGAACAAAACAATCACCCTTGCAGTAGGTCTACATGCAGGTTATGGTTCTGCTCAAAGGCTATATATAAAAAGAGGATATATTCCAGACGGAAGTGGTGTATGGTATAGAGACAATAAATTAGAACCATATGCAAGCTGTTGTAATGATGATGATTTAGTGTTGTATCTATATAAACAACTTTGTACATAATATATAGTCAGTTACTCGGAGTGATTATAGGAGATATTTGTAGAAGATATTAATGCGAAATTAGTATAATGCAACATGACTGTGAATCAAGCATGTTTATTTTATGCGAATGTAGTGGACATGTTCCCGCCTACCGATAGTGCTAAAAACGCAGTGGATATGTTTCCAAGAACGGACATGCTCAAATGATATTTATTCTGTCCTCTCGACCCATGTTGAGACGGTTGTATTGATAACAAGGGTGAAAGAGAGAGAGCGTAAAAAACCCTTATATATCAAGGCTTTTAGCACACATGGGTGTAAAACCCATCGAGTGAAAAACATAAAAATATCGCTTCGCGGAAACAAGTCCATAAAGGCAGTATTTGATAGTTAAGTGGTCAGGTTAGATGTCAGTGCCCCGCGAGTGGTCGGGTTAGATGTCAGCGTTCGCGAGTGGTCAGGTTAGATGTTTTTCCGGATTTTTTCGAGGTTGTGTGGTCAGGTTGGATGTTGGTATAACTATGTGTCGCGATTAAAGCGATAAGTCGGAATTTACAGGAGTTTGAGCATGAAAAACATTTATTTGATTGGCGGAACAATGGGAGTAGGAAAAACAACTACTTGCCAGATTATAAAAAACAAATTAAATAACTGCGTTTTCCTCGACGGGGATTGGTGTTGGGATATGCACCCTTTTCAAGTGACAGAGGAAACAAAGCAAATGGTATTAGAGAATATCTGCTTCCTTTTGAATAGCTTTATTAAGTGCTCTGCTTATGAAAACATCGTGTTTTGCTGGGTTATGCATGAACAGACTATTATTGACTATATTGTTTCACGACTTGACACATCGGACTGTAAGGTTCATTCTATATCTTTGGTGTGCAGCGAACAAGCATTGCAAGCGCGTTTGAGAAAGGATGTCGATGCTGGTATTCGTACAGAAGATGTGATTCGTAGAAGCATAGAGCGCATACCTTTTTACAAAAAATTGAATACATATAAAGTAGATGTATCGAAAATCACTCCAGTGCAAGTTGCTGATTTAATTATTCGGAACTGTTAAATTCCAGTTTGTCTGTGTACTAATTATAGCAAACGAGACCATCTACTAAAATCGAACAAACATTGCTACATGGGAACAAGTGCGAAGGCGTGATTTAGATCATGCCAGAGCGATTTAGATGATACCAAGAAAGAATTCGACGGTATGGAACTTGGTATCGGCGAGGTTATTAAGATCCAGTACTTTAACAATGAACGTGAGCAGAATGTCATTGTGAAAATCGAAAAAATGAAATAGGTTGGAGGTGAGAATATGTCTAAAAATAAGAATTCCGTAATAAAACTATTACCCGCGCTAGGCATTGTATTCGGTTCCGGAGTTGGAGCGCTGGCTTCGATATTGTACAGCTTCCATATCGCGGCCGGTATGATCGGGGGAGCGGTTGCGGGTTTGCTGATCGGCCTTATTGCGTCAATGCTGTTCGGTAAGGGAAGCGGCTCAAAGGGCGGAGAATGAGTATGAAAAAGAAATGGACCAAGCATATAGGGATTTTTCTTTTCGTTTTTGCTATATGTGCTATTGCATTATATGGAGTGTGGCGGATATGGCTTGATCCTTACCGGGGGACGGTAAGCACCTTTGAGAAATCCGAAGAGCTTGATACCGTCCTTACCGGGATGCAAGCTGCGGAGGATTTAAAGTTTATTGTCAATCGTCTGCGGGAGCGTCATCCGGCTTGTATATCCGACCTGCCTGCGGCAGTTCAGAAGGCATATGAGCGGGAGTATGCAAAGCTTTCCGAATCGACAGAGGTTACGGTCCTGTCACTGTGGCAAAGTGCATCTCGGGTTCTTGCATGCCTTGAAGATTCCCATACCATGGTACGGGCGTACTATGAGGATACAAAGTTTCTACCGTTATTATTTTCATGGGAAGGGCAACGCTTGGTTTGTTCAGGCGGCGAATATGACGGATATACTGTTAATAAGATAGGTGGTGTTTCGGCTGCTCAGCTTTACGAACGATTTCAGGAACAATTTTCCTATGAGCTTGACATCTGGAGCCGTTATGTCTTTGCCTCACGCATCAATCGCAGCGATTATCTGGCTTTTGTAGGCATAAATACTGGGCGGGAGATTGAAATTTCGCTGGAGCGGCAAAATGACGGAAGCTCCATCAATAAAGCCTTTGCGCTGCAGGAGAATGCGATAGCTATGCCGATAGGAACGGAGCCCTTCTACGACTATTCGGTAGATAGAGCGTCCGGTGTAGGGATTTTCATACTTCGTCAATGCATCTATGACAAGACATACAAGACTGCACTGAAAGATTTCTTTACATCTGTGCGTGATGAGGGCGTCCACAGTGTTATCGTGGACTTGCGAGGCAATCCCGGCGGAAATTCACTGGTCGCTAACGAGTTTCTTCGTTACCTTCCAGTGGAGAGCTATCAGGTCGGAAGATCTACAGTCCGCTTTGGTCCGGTTATATGGGAAAACCAGCCCGGACGACAGAAAAACCAGCAAGCGGAGCATGTGTTTTCAGGAGATGTATATGTGCTGACTAGTACAGACAGCTTTAGCGCAGCTATGGACTTTGCGACGTTGCTTTCAGATAACGGGCTATGTACGGTGGTTGGAGAGATTCCTGGCAATATGCCATCTTCCTATGGTGATGTTCTGCATTTTCAGACGCCGAATGCATTGCTTGCCTTCACCGTATCCTATAAATATTTTATGCGACCTGATGAATCTAAGTCTAATTTGCCGCTTCTTCCAGATGTACAGATTTCCGCTAATAACGCTTTGGAAGAAGCGTTGAGGCTGATTCACAATGATTGAAATAAATACAGGGGGGAAACACAGATGGATCACATTTTATACTGTGATAAAAAGTATTGGTGAATAAGGCAGACAACATGATGTATGAGGCTAAGGCTGCCGGAAGGAATTGTGTACGGTGTATGAATGAGTGTGAATAGGAAGAAGTATAGTGAGACAATGAGTAACGCAAGAGTTGTTGAAATCGCCAAAAATATCTACTGGGTAGGGGGCAAGGGACAGCAGGATGGTTTATACTGTAATCCTTATCTTCTGGTTGATGAAGAAGCTGTTTTGATTGATCCAGGCTCAGTCCTGGATTTTACAGATGTGTTGGGAAAATGTCTTAAGCATTGTACATCTGGAAAAAACTAAGTATGTCATCCTGCATCATCAGGATCATGATTTGTGCGAATGTCCCTTTATTTGAACAAAAAGGGGCAAATTTTAAATAGTTACCCATTGGCGAACTCAGAAACAGGGTTAGAAATTGCCAAGCAGATTTAACCCAATGAAAACATTGAAGATGAGCCTGCGGTTTTGGAATTGACATATGAGAGGGGCGGACCAAAATGGGAAAAATACTGTACTGGACACCGAGAGTTATATCGATTTTGTTCATTTTTTTCTAGCGTTGTTTTCGCTTGATGTGTTTGAGCCGGGAATGAGCGCAGGAAAAATTATGCTAGGATTACTTATGCACAATATCCCATCTATTATTATGGCCGTCTTGCTAGTCATAGCTTGGAAGAAGGAGATCGTTGGCGCAGTTGGTTATTTTGAGGCTGGCCTTTTATATAATGGAATTGTGATATTCAATATTGTAAATTCGGGATTACAGTGGTATCTTGCTATATCATGGAGTTTAATTATTGCGGGGCCGTTATTTATAATAGGTATTCTGTTTCTGATTAACTGGAAAAAAAAGAAATGAAATGCACTGAGACATTAATGAGCATTGCATGTTTCCATGAACGTCCGTTTTCGAGAAAAATGCCAAAGATCCATTGACATGTTCCCGTAAACGTAAGGTGCAAAAAATCAGCCCAAGACATTAATCCGAGCGGCTCAAGCCACGTTGAGACGGTCGTCTTGATAACAAGATAGTGAAGCTGTGAAAGTATTGAAAATACTGTATTTCATAAAATGAAAGTAAATCTGTCCACTCGACTTTAGCCCTCGATATGAGTCGGTGGAAACATATTGAGGGTATTATTTTGAATGAAAAATGAGCCAAAAATATGGTGGAGTTGGGGAGACAGATTAGATTAATTTGTAGGGTTGATGAGATAGTATGGATATTGATATTCAGCTATTAATGTATAAAAGTATATTTATGTATGTTGCTAAAGATCACGTTTTGCATAGCAGGGAGAATATTAGTGTCCATAGATGTTTTCTATTTAGCCCCCTAATAGGTTTGGAAGTCAAGTCCAAATTAGTGTGTAAATTACCTCGGTTATCAAACGGTAGCTAATGAGACAATAGCCTAAGCGTTTATGCCGCGAAAGCTGTTGACGATGAGTACATGGCATGTTAGGCTGTTGGCCGGGCATCACCGCCCAGGCGCAAGACTTCTCCTCAAAGATAAGGGGGAAGGCCCTGATGCCTGAAAACATGCCATGGGAGGCTCATTGTCAACAGACCGTGGAATAAATGCGTTTTCTATGCAGCAGTGCCAGACTTTGATTCCTTATTCTGCACTTGATAGTACAGCTGCATATCAAAGTATTTACGGCCGGTCTGCCATTTCTCATCCTGCTCTATTAATAGAGCCCCCATGAGCCGGATGACGGATGCAGCATTGGGAAAGATTCGAATGACCCGCTCTCGACGACGAATTTCCTCATTCAACCTTTCCACACCGTTTGTAGTACGAAGCCGCTTACGATACTTCAGGGGTAGCGCAAGAACAGCAGTAATATCATCAAATGCTTCGTCCAGGAGAGCTGTGGCTTTTGGTGCTTTGACCACATATGTTTGGATAATGCGGTCTCTGATTTTACGAGCACTCTCAAGGTCTACAGCCTCATAAAGCTGGCGCAGTTCTTCCTTAATTTCCGTTTGTAATGCTTTAGGCGTATGATCCAGTATGTTCCTGGAAAAGTGGGTTTGACAACGCTGCCAGCTAGCACCTTGAAAATGTTTTCTAACAGCATTAACCAGCCCTTTATGGTCATCAGAGGTAACCAGGCGAACATCCTTTAGCCCACGATCCTTGAGTGAAGAAAAGAACTCACCCCAACTGCTTTCTGATTCGCTGTTGGCTAAT